>Ga0265296_1000720_pt1 | contig 45693 bp, 37 predicted proteins | sample MunlanPumphouse1_FD_189073 | JGI IMG/M metagenome (GOLD analysis project Ga0265296, IMG submission 189073) | Groundwater microbial communities from a municipal landfill in Southern Ontario, Canada - Pumphouse #1 | ecosystem: Environmental > Aquatic > Deep subsurface > Groundwater | place... | reverse complement strand
GCGGCAAGCTGGAATCCGACCTGGCCGAAGCCATCCGCCGGTCGGAGCGATTGATCGACCAGGTGGCCGACGACGCCCTGAAGGGCGCGGCGATCAAAGACGCCGCACCGAAGCCCAGCCGCGACGTTGGAGACGGAACTGGCGGCCAAGGAAGCGCCCTCTCCCATCTCACTGCATCCCGGAATCGCCGAGCACTATTGCGGCGTCGTGGACGACCTCGCCCAGGCGCTTCACCGCAGCAACAGCGAGGCGGCGGCCGATGCCCGCGATCTGGTGCGCCGACTGATCGAGACGGTCGTGGTCACGCCACTGCTAGAACGGGGCAAGTACGCGCTGACCGTACAAGGCAAAATCGCCGCCCTGGTGAACCAGGACGGCGATTGTACTATTGTAGTGGGTGCGGGAGCAGGATTTGGGCGATACCTCACACCTGTGATCCGCTTCATGACTTAGCTGTCTCGACGGCGCTCAAAGTCCACTACGCGCCAGTAGCGGTCATGCGGACCATGCCGAAAAGACGACATTCCGTGCGTGGATCAGAGGTCCGCTTTCGGGCGCGTTGTCTGCTTCGCAAACCGACCCATAGGGGACGTTTGGCAGGTCCGCTCGAAGGTCAGATACGACGGCGAATGAACGTCCATTGTTCAGGGCTACGGCGCAACCGTGCAAGCTGACCTTCAGTCAAACCGAAGGTGTCGATTACATACCGGTCTGTGACTTCGATGGCTTCGTCGGCGGAGTTGCCTCGCACATCCGGCACCGTGCTTTGAAGTTCGACCAAGCGTTTTGTGTTTGGTTCGTAAATCACAAAAGCCTGCCACCCCACCCTCTGCCCACTCCAGCCATCGACCACGTCGATCACCGCATCGAGATCGAGGACGGACTGTTGCCCGTTTAGATCAGTGAAATCGCAAGGCATCATGTTGGTCAGGTTAGCGGAGATTCCGAGGCGTCAGCAAACCACCCTGAGCTGACGATGACCGGGCCCGCTTGCGAACCTGGTCGGGAGTCACAGATCAATCTGTTCTGACATTTCCAAGGCCTCATCCACCTCGATGCCGAGATATCTGACGGTGCTCTCTAGCTTCCTGTGGCCGAGCAGGAGCTGGCAAGCGCGAAGGTTTCCGGTCTTCTTGTAGACAAGAGCCACCTTCGTGCGCCTGAGGCTGTGGGTCCCGTACCCCTGTGGTTCAAGGTCGATCATTCGAACCCATTGATCTACGAGACGCGCGTACTGTCGGGTGCCGATATGCTGACCGGGCCGGCTGCGGCTCGGAAACAGCCAGTCATCGTCGCGCTCGCCGCGGATCTTCAGCCAAGCCGAGATCGCGTCGCGGGCAGGTTCCGTGATCTCGAACGGCACCGGCCTCCCCGTCTTCTGCTGGATCACTATCGAGCGCTGTCGCAAGGCGCCGCCAGGAGCGACGTCGCTCACCCGGAGCCGCACGAGGTCGCAAGCCCGCAGCTTGGCATCGAGGGCGCAGTTGAACATTGCGAGGTCGCGCAATCTTCTCGCGACCTTTAACTGCTGTCGAATGGCCCAGATGTGCTTGGGCTTCATCGGCGCCTTGGGGCCGATCAGACGGCCCGCATTCCATGGACGCTTGGGTTGGATGAACAGGTCAGACTGGCGCATAGCCAACCTCCTCTAAGGTCGCCTCCCTGTCGCTCGCCATTCTACAGCCTGCACAGCCGTTCCGCGCTGAGCTGACATTGGCCTAGATGTGCAAAGCGGACTTCCGGTCCGACTGCTCCCCGTTAGAAGCAATGGACAGGATTAGATTCTCACCATCTCGGATTTCTCCTCGTTGTCGGGGCCTGTCATGTAGGGGGATTATCAAACTGAAGTGTCTGATGAATCGCCCTGGGTGCAGCCCGGCGTAGCGGAATGGAACGTGCATGGTTGAGGACGGGGAGTTGAAAGCGTGGTTCTTCAGGGAGGTGTTTCCTCTCGAAGCCGCCCTGACGCGCTATATCCGTCGCAACTGGCGCAACGAGAATGACGTGGCCGACTTGAGGCAGGACATCTACGCCAAGGTCTACACAGCGGCGCAGCGGCAGCTGCCGCTGAACGCCCGCGCCTTCCTGTTCACCACGGCCCGGAACCATCTCATCAATACCGCCAAGCGTGCCAAGATCGTGTCCTTTGATCTGGTGGCCGACCTTGAGGCGTCCTTCCCCGAGGCGGCGTCGGCTGACCTCGACAGACAGTTGACCGCGCGAGACGAGCTGCGACGTGTCCAGGCGGGTCTGGAGCGGCTGCCGACGCGTTGCCGCCAGGTGATGACCTTGCGTCGCGTCGAAGGTCTCTCCACCAAGGAGGTGGCCGCTCATCTCAACATCAGCGTCAGCACCGTCGAGCAGCAGGTAGTTCACGGTCTGCGGGCGCTCACCAACTACATGATGGGCGGTCAGGGACGGATCAGGCGATCTCCGTCCAAGACGCCCGCCGCCAAAAGCGAGTCTCAATCATGAGCGCCCGCAACGCAATTGAAGAGACAGCCGCCTATTGGCTGGTGCGCCAGGGCGACGGGCTTTCAGGCGAGGAGCAGGCCCAACTCGACGCCTGGCTGAACGCCGCCGCCGAACATAAAACTGCTTTCTGGCGCCTTGAGTACAGCTGGGAGAAGGCTGGACGCCTGAGCGCTCTGCGTGGGCCCGACACCCTGGTCGAAGCCATGGCCGAAACCACGCCCTCCGCTTCGCTGCGTCGGGGTCAGCCCCGTTGGGCCGTGGGTCTGGCGGCTACCCTGGCCCTGGCGGTGCTGACATCGACCGCCCTCCTCTGGCCCCGGCCGGCTCATTATGCGACCGACACCGGAGAACGGCGCCTTGTGGCCTTGTCTGACGGGTCGCGTGTCGAGTTGAACACGGAAACCCGCCTGCGGGCCTCCATGTCGCCGGACAGCCGCGAAGCCTGGCTGGACGAGGGCGAGGCCTATTTCGACGTCGCCCACGACGCATCGCGCCCCTTCACTGTTCACATGGGCGATCGCACCGTGCGCGTTCTGGGCACGCGGTTCAGCGTGCGACGCGAAGGCGAAAAGGTGCAGGTTCTCGTCGCCGAGGGACGTGTCCGCCTCAGCGGCCCTAAAAGCGGCCCCGCCGCCAAACCCGTCCTGCTGGTGCGCGGCGATGTCGCGACCGGCATGGGGGCCTCCGTCCTGCAAAGCCGGACATCAGACCAGCGCGTGGATGACCAGTTGGCTTGGCGTCGCGGCCTTCTGGTGTTCGACCAGATCACCCTCTCGGACGCCGCCGCCGAGTTTAACCGCTATAACCAGACCCAGCTGAAAGTGCTCGACCCTCAGACCGCCGCCATCCGCATCGGCGGCAGCTTCGAAGCCACGAACGTAGAGGCTTTCGTCCGCCTGTTGCAGAGCGCCTACGGCCTGGAAATCGACCACGACGACGGAATTGTAAAAATTTCCGAATAGGGATGTAGGGGGTTTCCGCCTTCGTCTTGTCACAATCCCAGAGCCGTCCAATCCGGACGACAAGGGGGTTCTATGACTAAGGTTTCGTTCTTGCGGCATATGCTGACCGGCAGTGCCTGCGCCTTGATCCTGGCGGGAGCAGCAGCGGCGCAGACCCGCAATTTCGACGTTCCGTCGGGAGAGCTGAAAAACGCCTTGGACGCCTATGCGCGTCAGGCCGGCGTTCAGCTCGTCTACAAGACCGAAGACGTGCGCGGGGTCCGAACGCGCGGCGTTCAGGACGCCGTCGATGCGGAAACCGCCCTTCGTCGCCTGCTGGAAGGCACCGGCCTGACCGTTCAGCGCGATAGCTCCGGCGCCCTGGCCATCGTGCGCCAGGCGGTCCAGAAAACGGCCTGGAACGATGATCAGGCCTCGACGGTGGAAGAAGTCGTCGTCACCGGCTCGCGCCTGAAGAACGTCTTCGACGCCGCCACGCCAGTCGTCAGCATGGAACGCGAAGCCCTGCTCGAGGGCGGCTACATGGACCTGGCCGAAGCCCTGACGGACATTCCCGGGGTTGAGGAAGGCAGTTCTCTCGCCAACAATCAGAGCGCGACCCAGGCCAACGGCCTGTCGACCATCAGCCTGCGCAATCTGGGCGAGAACCGCACCCTGACGCTGATCGACGGCCACCGCACCGTCTCCAACGCAGGCAACCGCAACGCCGTCAGCCTCAGCTCCATCCCCGAGTTCTTCATCGACCGCGTTGAAGTGACGACCGGCGGCGGCTCGGCCGTCTATGGCTCCGACGCCATCGCCGGGGTGGTCAACATCATCACCGAGCGCAACCTGAACGGCTTACGCGCCCGCATCGTCGGCGGCACGACCCACGACGGCGGCGGCGACTCGATCGAATACTCGGTCGGCGCCGGCGGCCGGTTTCTGGATGATCGCCTCTATGTCATGGCCGGCGCGACCTACGACCGTCAGTTCAAGCTGAAGGCGACGGATCGCGATCGCGCCCTGCAATCCATTTTGTATGCGCCCGCCAGCAACACGGTCACCACGCCGGATCGATCGACCTACATCTCTGGCGGACGCTTCATCAGCGGCCGTTGGTTCTATGATGACAGCGGCCTGCGCCCCAACATGGTCACCGCCGTCGACGGCTATGAAGACCGTCCCGATGGCACGCTGATCACGCCGCGCGACAACCTGAACGGCGCCGCCAAGTTCGACTATGCTGTGAGCGACAACCTCAAAGTCTGGGGCCAGCTCCTCTATTCCAACGTCGTGACGGATTCGACGCGGGCTCCCACGACCTTCAGCAACACGACCACTTTCGGCGTCAACGACGAGTTCACGATCGGGCGCATGTCGCGCACCCTGAACCCGTTCGCCCCCGCCGAGATCAAGGCGGCGGCCTCCAGCTCCGGCATCGACTTCCGTCGTCGTGTGACCGAGGTCGGCCCCAATCTGATCCACAATGAGCGCGAGACCATCCGCAGCTGGGTCGGCATCGAAGGCAGCCTGCCCAAAGACTGGGACTGGAAGCTGACCTACGGCTACGGCAAGTTCTCCGGCGAACAGATCCGCGGCAACACGCTGAACCTGCAGCGCGTCAAGTGGGCCCTTGATTCCGAGCGGGTCAACGGCGTGGTGCAGTGCCGCGACGCCGCCGCGCGCGCCGACGGCTGTGTGCCGTTGAACCTCTTCGGGGTGGGGTCGATCACGCCCGAGATGGCGAACTATATCCGCGCCAACACCTACTATCGTCCGACCAATCGTCAGGACACGATCGAGGGCTATGTCTCGGGTTCCTTGTTCGAGCTGCCCGCAGGGCCGATCGAAGCCGCCTTCGGCTTCGAAAGCCGCCGCGACCACACCCAGACGCGCACCGATCCGCTGATCCAAAGCGGCGTGGCCAGCTCCTCCTTCCTCCCGGAATACGAGGGGACCATCAAGGCCAACGAGGTCTTCGCCGAAGCCTCCGTGCCCCTGCTGGCCGACCTGCCGTTCGCCCATCGTCTGACGTTCAACGGCGCCGTACGGGTCGCGGACTACAATCTCGACGCTGTCGGCACGACGGTCAGCTATCGCGCCGGCCTGCAATGGTCGCCGATCTCGGACCTGCGCATCCGCACCGAGTACGCCCGCGCCCAGCGTGCGCCCGACACCAGCGAACTGTTCTCGCCGCCGCGCGATGACGCCGACAACGTCGTCGACGTCTGTAGCGGCGTGACGGCCAACACGGCCGGCATCGTGGCCCAGAACTGCCGCGCCGACAGCCGCATCGCCGCCGCCATCGCCGCCGCGTCCGACGGTACGTTCCGCCAGCTGACCACCCAGATCAAGGCGCCGAACGCCGGCAACCCGGACCTGTTCGAGGAAACGGCGGACACCTGGACCCTCGGTCTGGTCTATCGTCCCAGCCGTGCGCCGGGCCTGGAACTCAGCGTCGATTACTATGACATCAAGATCACTGACGTAATCTCGTCGCTGAGCAACTCGGCCCTGCTGCTGGGCTGCTACTCCGACGCAAACGGCGCCGACAACGTCTTCTGCGACACCATCACCCGCGACGAAAACGGGCAGTTGGTGCGCATTCTGAACCAGGAGCAGAACCTCAACGAAACCCGCGCCCGCGGTGTGGACCTGGCCGCATCGTACCGCTTCGACCTGGAGCACTTGAACGTGCCCGGCAAGTTCCGCGCCAGCATGAACTACAGCCGCCGCCTGGAGTTGAGCACCGAATACGACAGCATCGACAAGGTCGAACTGGTCGACTCGGTCGGCGAGGTGGGCACAGCCAAGAACGAGGCCCGTTACGGCCTGTCCTGGTATGATGATGTCTGGAGCCTGCGCTGGTCCTCGCGCTTCATCGGCGAGGTGGTCGATAGCCTCGAACGCAAACAGCAGGCCGTCGCCGCCGGTTGGTCCGACCCGCTGTTCCTCAATGTCGACGCCTACTGGCGCCACGATCTGAGCGTCAGCTTCAAGCCTGACCGCAGCAACCCGCAGCTGAAGGTGTTCGGCACCGTCAAGAACATCTTCAACAACTACGGCCCCTTCCTGCCGGACGGCACCGATAGCGGCAACGCCTACAACTACAGCTCGGCCTACGGCATCACCGGCCGCGCCTTCACTCTGGGCGTCCAGGTCGAGTTCTAAGACGACCCAAAGGACCCGGCGACGTTCTGTCGAGCGTCGCCGGTCTCCGGGACCAATCAGGTCCCATCCGATTCATTTCAGGATCAAGCCATGTCAAAACGCTTCGCTGTCGCGATGGCGGCGCTTCTCTGCGCCTCATCAACCCTCGTCCAGGCGCAGGACACGGCCTCTTCCCCCTCTTCGCCGAAGTTGGTCGTGACCATTGTGGTCGATCAGTTCAGCGCCAACCTGTTCAACCAGTACCGTAGCCGCTGGACGGGCGGCCTGCGTCGCCTGTCCGATGAAGGCCTGGTCTCAAGCAACGGCTATCAGACCCACGGCCTGACCGAGACCTGCCCCGGACATTCCACGGTCCTGACCGGCGTCCACCCCGCGCAAACTGGCATCCCTTCCAACGACTGGATCGACCCGACGACGGGCGAGGAAGTCTATTGCCTGGCCGCGCCCGGCAACACGCTGGCCCATGGCCGCAACAGCGACAACGGCCCGGTGGGCCCCGACAATATCCGCGCCTCCAGCCTGGGTGACTGGCTCAAGGATCAACGCCCTGGCTCGCGCGTCTTCGCCGTGTCCGGCAAGGACCGGGGGGCGATCAATCTGGCGGGCCATCGTCCCGACGGCGCCTACTGGTTCACCGACGATTTCGGCCTGACTACCTATGTCGCGCCGGGTCAGAGCGCCCCGGCGCGTCTGGCTGCTGTCGACGCCTTCAACGCCGAGTTCCGTCGCCGCCAGGCCACGACGCCCCACGCCTGGACCTATAGCCAGCCCCAGTGCCGCACGCTGGAAGCCTCCTGGGAAATCCACGGGCGGACGCTGCATTCCAAGCTTCCTCCAGCCAAAGACGACTTCGATTCCTCGCCGGAACTGGACGAGGAGACGCTCAAGGCCGCCATCTACCTGATCGACACCCAGAACCTGGGCCAGGGGCAGACAACCGACCTGCTCGGCGTCAGCCTGTCGGCGACCGATCGCATCGGCCACGCCTATGGCACGCAGGGGCCAGAGATGTGCGAACAGATGCACCGTCTCGATCAGGCCCTGGGCCAGTTCCTCTCTCGGCTCGACACCATCTCCGGCGGCGCCGTCGTGGTCCTGACCGCCGACCACGGCGGTTCCGATTTTGTCGAGCGTCTGGCGCAGCGCGGCGCCCCTCATGCCCACCGGATCGATTCCGCCCCGCTCGCCGCCGTCAACGCCTCCCTGCGTCAACGCTTCGGCCTGGACGCCTCACCGCTTCAATCGGGCTCCAGCGGCCTGATCGTGGCGGACAAGGCCCACAAGACCCTGCCGGAGCCGCTGCGAAGCCAGATCATCGAGGCCGCCCTGCCCATGCTGCAGACCCTGCCCGACATCGTCTTCGTCGAAGCTCGCGACCGCCTTCTGGCCGATCCCCTGCCTGACAGCGAGCAACCTGAAATCCTCACCCTTCGCGAACGCATGCGCCTGTCAGTCGTGGCCGAACGTTCGCCTGACATCATCATGGTCCGCGCAGCGAACGTCACGGGCGGCGGACGCGTCGGCGGCAATATCGCCGGCCACGGCACGCCGTGGGACTATGACCGCCGCGTGCCCATCCTGTTCTGGAAGCCCGGCGCGACAGCCCAGGAACGCTTCCTGCCCATCCGCACCATCGACATCGCCCCCACCCTGGCGACCGTCATCGGCATCCATGCGCCGCCAGTCTCAGGACGCTCCCTCCCTCTCTGGGACTGATGGGACGCCTTGAGGCAATCGACGGTGGGATCCCGGTTGCCTCCCGAGAAGCATGATCCGGCGATGGCCATCAGATCCGGTTCCAGCGCCCGAAAGCAGGCATTTCGAACCGCCGCCTTGAGTCAAAGAACGTCCTTTCCCCTACAGGAACGTCGATGATAGCGGACAGGCTGCTAGCAAGGATCGGCTAGCCCCTGGCGCCATATCCAAGCGCAGTCCAATTTCCTCGTATGAAATCCCCGCCAACCTCTTCTGCGTCTGATCGCTTCGTCCACCCGGCTTGCTCGCCAGCATAGAGGCCCAGCTTCTCCATGGGTCATCGGGCCTCGGCTTCATCGTCAGGATCTTGCCGTCCCTGCAATCCACCCTGGCCGGAATCCTGCTGTTCCTCTCCGCCTTGGCGACGCGTCGGCGCTTCCAGATCAACTGAGCACGCCCTCACCGAGGTAAAATCGCCGCTCCCGGCCTTCCCGAGCACTTGGCTGAAACCGCTGAACAGGACACACTTCCGGTTGCATCCGCTTGGCGATTAGACCTTTGTTATATCAAGCCCGCCTAGCCTGGCCGCGGTTTTCCAGGGTGGAACAGAATGACATTTTCGGTTGATTCAGACGTTGACGCTGATCGCTTGGACGCCGGCGCGCCATCCGTCAGGATTGTCGCCGACATATCAAACAGCTTCACCTATGCATCCTACCAGAACGCCATTCCGGTCCTCCGGTCGATCATGATCGAAAATCTCGGTTCCGGTCACTACGCGCCGTGCAAGGTGGAAGTAACGTCGAGCCCGGCATTCCTGCGCCCCAAGACCTGGCAGATCGATCGCCTGGCGCCGGGCGACGTCCTGCCCCTGTCGGACCGTCGAGCGGAACTGGACGCCGGCTACCTGGCGGGTCTCAACGAAGCGGAGCGAGGCGAGATCACGGTCCGGTTGACCTGTGGCGAGGAGGTTCTCGACGAACAGCTCATCCCTGTGCGCCTGCTCGCGCGCGACGAATGGGGCGGGGTCTCGGACATGGCCCAACTCCTCCCAGCCTTCGTCATGCCGAATGATCCAGCCGTGTCGCGCGTCTTGCGCAAGGCTGCCCAACGCCTGGTCGAGCACGGTCATCCGAGCGGTCTGGACGGCTATCAGACGGGAGACCCCAAGCGCGCCTATATGCTGACCGCCGCAATCTATTCGGCCGTCGCCTCTATGGGCGTCTTCTACGCCGAGCCGCCGGCGAGCTTCGAGCACCGCGGACAGAAGGTCAGGCGGCCGACCACGATCGCCGAAGAACGGCTCGCCACCTGCCTCGACACGACCCTGCTGTTCGCCGGAGCGCTCGAAGCCGCAGGCCTTCATCCTGTCATTCTGATGTTCCGCGGCCATGCCGCCCTAGGTGTCTGGCTCACGCAGCGCACCCTCGCCAACACCATCGAGACGGACCACATGGAGGTTCGCAAGGCGCTAGCGTCGAACGAACTCATCGTGTTCGAGACCACGGGCGTCACGCACCGACCCGCCATGACGCTCGAAGCCGCCCAGAACGCGCTCGCGCCCTGGTTCGCCGAAGAAAAGGCGGAGGCCTTTGTCGCCGCGGTGGATGTGCGCCGCGCCCGCAGCGGCGGGATCACGCCCCTGGCGTCCCACGACCCCATGAAGAAGGGCCCCGCGGACCATGATGACAGCGCCCCGGTCGCGGATCTCGCTCTCCCGGCGACCCCGACCTTCACCGCGCTTCCTGCCGATGCGGTAGAGCAGAAGCCGACCAGCGCCGCAGGCAGGGTCGATCGGTGGCAGAAGAAGCTTCTAGACCTGACGCTTCGCAATCGCCTGCTCAACTTCCCCCCGACCAAGAAAACCATCCCCTTCCTCTGCCCCGACGTCGCCTATCTGGAAGACCGCCTGGCCGACGGAGCCTCGTTCCAGATCATCTCCTTGCCGGAACAGAACCCCTTGGGCGAACGCGACCCCGCCCTCTATCGCGAGGTCCACGGCCGCGACATCCAGCGCAGCTTCGCCGCCGAGGCGCTGCTTCGCGACGAACTGCCGTCTCCCCTGGATCAACAACAGCTCCTGGCCCGCCTGATCGACCTGCACCGTCAGGTGCGCAACGACATGGCGGAGGGCGGTGCCAACACCCTCTTCCTGGCTGTCGGCTTCCTCCGCTGGAAGAAGAAGCCCGAAGACGAACGCAGCTATCGCGCGCCCCTGCTCCTCGCGCCCGTCAAGCTCGAGAGACGCAGCGCGAGTTCGCCGTTCCGCATCCGCTTCCACGAGGACGAGCCTCGCTTCAACTCGACGCTGCTGCAGTTCCTGGAGCGCGAGTTCGACCTCAAGCTCCACGGATTGGCGGACCTGCCCTTTGACGACAACGGCATCGACGTGCCCCGCCTCCTGGCCTCGGTCCGGGCGGCGGTTCGGGATGTGCCCGGTCTGGAAGTGGTCGACGAAACCGCCCTTTCCACCTTCTCCTTCGCCAAATTCCTGATGTGGAAGGATCTCGTCGAGCGCACCGACGCCCTGCGCGAGAACCGCGTGGTCCGGCATCTCATCGACAATCCGGAGCAGGCGTTCGCGCCGGGCGAAGGCGTCGCCGCCTTCCACGAGGAGCGCGACCTCGACCGTGTCTACAATCCCGCGGACATCGTCTGCCTCCTACCGTCGGATTCATCCCAGACCGCTGCGAGCCTAGCCGCCGCTGAAGGACGCGACTTCGTGATCGTCGGTCCGCCGGGCACCGGCAAGAGCCAGACGATCGCCAACATGATCGCCAACTGTCTGGCCGTCGGAAAGACCGTACTCTTCGTGGCGGAAAAGACCGCCGCCCTCGACGTGGTCTATCGCCGACTGCGCGAACACGGTCTGGGCGACTTCTGCATCGAACTGCATTCAAACAAGGCCGACAGACGGCGCTTCCTGACGCAGCTGAAGTCGGCATGGGAGAACGGCGGCGGCAACGACCGTCAGGCGTGGATTACCGTCAATGAGCGTCTGCAGCTGCGCCGCGACACCCTGAACGCCTATGTCGAGGCCCTCCACAAGCCCTATCCCAACGGCTGGAGCGCCTATCAGGCGCTGGGGATCGCCCTGAAGGACAAGGATCGGTTCGCGCCCCGACTGGACTGGCCCGCGTCGAAGACGCATGACGCCGCCGCCCTGTCGCACCTTGAGGCGGCCGCCGCCGAAGTCGGTCAGGTCTTCACGGCCGTGGAACGACGACCCGCCCTGGACCTGGTCGACATCAACGAGTGGAGCGCCGGAAAGCAGGACGAACTGCTCGCCGCCGCACGCGCCCTTCGCACCTCGACCCAGGTGCTCGGCGACGCTCTTGACGCCGTCCGGGCCGGCCTGGCCCTGGTGCCCGTTGATTTGCCGGTCGAGGACGAGATCAACGGCCTGAAGCGTCTGACCCTCGCCCTGAAGGACAGCCGCCGACGCGACCTGTCCATCGCCTTCCATCCGGATTACGGCCGCACGGCTGAGGATCTGGATGCGCTGAGCTGCGCCGTCGCCGCCTATCGTCTCCAGGAAGGCGAGATCAAGGCCGGCTTCAGCCAGACCGCCGTTCGCGATCTCGACCTTGACGCCCTGGACCGTCAATGGCGCGACGCCACGGCGTCCATCTGGCCCATGTCGGCGCTGGGACGTCGCAAGATCACGCGCCTTCTGCAGGGCTACGCCGACCGGGGCGTGGTCCAGCCCGACCATGATTTGTCCCGACTGCGGGCCATGAAGACCCGACTGGCGGAGATCGACGCCAGTCCGCTCAAGGGCCGTCCCCTGCCCTTCCACGGCCTAGAGACTGACATCGACGCCGCCGCTTCGCTGATGGAGGGCGCTGGCGCCCTGCGCGACGCCCTTCGTCTGTCCGGCCGCAGCGAGGCGGATATCGCCGCCCTAAGCGCGCGGATCGCCGCCGGCCTCCGTGACGACGGGCAGCAGACGCCCGTCATCGCTTCAGGCGACCGTCTGCTGGCGGCCATCGAAGGGTTCGCTGCGGCGCGAGACCGGTTCTCGACCGCCGCCGGAGCCCCGGTTCAGCTCGAAGCGGCGCCCCAGGGGCTCGCGGCGCTCGCCGCCCGGCTTGACGAATTGATCGAGGCCCAACACCTGCTCCGCGACTGGTCCACCTGGCGTCAGGCGCGCAACCGCGCCGTCGGCCTAGGTCTCGGCGCGATGGTCGAGGCGCTGGAGAGCGGCGACCTGGAACCTGACCAGACACAGCCCGCCTTCCGCCTGGCCTACGCCCGGTGGTGGCTGCCGAACGTGCTGGATTCCGACGCTGTGCTCCGTGACTTCCGGCGCTTCCAGCATGAGAACATGATCAGCGAATTCCGCGAGATCGACGATCTCGTGCGCAAGCACGCCGCCCAGCGCGTCATCAGCGCACTCGCCCGCGACCTGCCGCCGGTCCAGAGCGTCGCGCGCAATTCGGAGCTGGGCCTGCTGCGCCACCAGATGGAGTTGCAACGCCCCAGCCAGTCCATACGCGACATGATCAGCCGGATGCCGAACAACTTCGGCAAGCTCGCGCCCTGCATGCTGATGTCGCCCCTGTCCATCGCCCAGTATTTTCCGCCGAACCAGTCCCTGTTCGACGTGGTGATCTTCGACGAAGCCTCGCAGATCACGACCTGGGACGCCGTCGGGGCCATTGCTCGCGCCCGCCAGACCATCATCGTGGGCGATCCCAAACAGCTGCCGCCCACTAACTTCTTCGGCCGGAACGAGGAAGAGGAGGACATCGAGGACCATGAAAAGGACCTCGAAAGCATCCTCGACGAGGCCAAGGCCTCCGGCATCCCGGTCCGAGACCTGAGGTGGCACTATCGCAGCCGCAGCGAGTCGCTCATCGCTTTCTCCAACCACCACTATTACCAAAACCGGCTGGTGACCTTCCCGTCGCCCCAGGTCGATGACCGCGCAGTCAAGCTGCGCAAGGTGCCCAACGGAGTCTATGATCGCGGCAAGACCCGCACGAACCGGATCGAGGCCCAAGCCGTGGTCGACGAGGCCGTTCAACGCATGCGCAGCTGGCTGGCCTTGCCCGAGCAGAGCCGCCCGACCCTGGGCGTCATCACCTTCAACGCCCAGCAACAGGCCCTGATCCTGGACCTGTTGGATGCGGCGCGCCGCGACGAACCCGAACTGGAATGGTTCTTCGCCGAGGAACGCGTCGAGGCCGCCATCGTCAAGAACCTCGAGAACGTCCAGGGCGACGAGCGCGACGTCATCCTGTTCTCGATCACCTTCTGGAAGGACGCCACCGGAAAGCTGACGATGGACTTCGGCGCCCTGAACCGGGACGGAGGCGAGAAGCGTCTGAACGTGGCGGTGACCCGCGCCCGCCAGGAACTGGTGGTATTCTCGGGCTTCACCGCGGACCAGATCGATCCGACACGCACCAAGGCGCTCGCGGTTCATCACCTCAAGACCTTCCTCGACTTCGCCGAGCGGGGCAGCATCGCCCTTTCCGCCCAAAACAGCGGGTCGATGGGCGGGTTCGACTCGCCCTTCGAGGAGGCCGTGGCCGCCCAGCTGGAGCGACGCGGCTGGCAGGTCGTGCCGCAGGTCGGCATGTCGGGCTTCAGGATCGACCTGGGCATCCGCCACCCCGATCTTCCCGGAGCCTATCTGGCCGGGGTCGAATGCGACGGCGCGACCTATCACAGCGCCGCGACCGCCCGCGACCGGGACAAGGTGCGCGAACAGGTTCTGCGGGGCCTGGGCTGGAACATCCTGCGCGTCTGGTCCACCGACTGGTGGTATGACGCCGACGGGTGCGCCGAGCGCCTGCACGACGCCCTGGACCGGCTGCTCGATGACTGCCGCGGCAGCCGGGCGGTCGAAGAACAGGTCACGGCCCACTGGGACATGGGCCATGAGGTCGAGGACGTGGTGGAGATCCGCGACGACACCGCCGCCGCCCTGGAAGACGATCTGCCGTCCCCGTCCGGCGTGGAGACGTCCGACCTGGTGTCGGGTGAAACGGCCGAGAGCCTCGCGGTCCCGGCGGCGTCGAGCCCTGGCGCTGCAGCTTCCGGCCTTTACCGCCTGACGGACCTGGGACATTTCCCCATAGATCCGGGCGCCTTCTACGAGTTCGGCTATCGCAGCACCCTCCAGGCGATGATCGACCACGTCATGCAGACCGAGGCACCGCTGCGCACCGACATCCTGTGTCAGCGCATCGCCCGCGCTCACGGCTGGCTGCGCACCGGCGGCCGCATCCGGGAGCGGATCGAGATCCACCTGCGCAGCTTCGACCGCACCCTGGAATCCAGCGGCGAGTTCCTCTGGCCGTCCGCCGCCGTCTCGGACTTCCTGCCCTATCGCCGTCCGGCGGACGAAGAGGCCCGTCGCGCCATTCCCGATATTCCCCTGGCCGAACTGGCCCAGGTCGTCAGGGATCATCCGGGTCTTCTAGACGAGTCGGATCCTGCGCGGGAATTGGCGCGCCTGCTGGGGGTCGAGCGCCTCGCCGCCGGGTCCCGTGCCCGCCTCGAAGAGGCTCTGGTCCGCAGCCAGACCGCTGCGCCGGTTGAGGTCTAGACCCGTGTTTCGCTTCATCCACTCCAGCGACCTTCATCTCGGCAAGCGTTTCGGCGGCTTCTCGGGCGATCTTCCCGGTCGTCTGCGCGAAGCGCGCCATGGCGTGCTGGGACGGCTCGCCGACCATGCCCGCGAACAGGAAGCCAGCGCCGTCATCCTGGCCGGCGACACCTTCGACACCGAGACACCGGCGTCGGATGTGCGACGGCAGGCCCTGACGGAAATGGGCCAGCACCCCTCGATCCGCTGGGTCCTGCTGCCGGGCAATCATGACTCCCTGCAAGCCGCCGAACTCTGGAGTTGCGTGGCGGCGGAAGCACCGCCCAACGTCACCCTGGCGCAGGAGGCCGAGCCCGTCGCGCTCGCCCGCGACGTCTTTGTCCTCCCCGCCCCCTGCACGACCCGCCGCCCGGGGCGCGACACCACGGCATGGATGGACGCCGCGCCGACGCCGGAGGGCGCCCTGCGGATCGGCCTTGCGCACGGCGCCGTCCAGACCTTCGCCGAAGAAGGCTCAACCGAAGAGGTCATAGCGCCTGATCGCGCGCGACGGGCCGGCCTGGACTACCTCGCCTTGGGCGACTGGCACGGGGCCGTGCAGATCGACGAGCGAACCTTTTACAGCGGCACGCCCGAACCTGACCGCTTCAAGCATGACCGTCCCGGCGAAGCCCTTCTGGTGTCCTTGAACGGCGCGCGAGCCCTGCCCCAAATCACCCCGTTGGCGACCGGCGCCTTCCAATGGCGCACGCTGGACCTGCAGGTCCTGTCGCATGACGATCCCGTCGATATCCTGCGCAGCCTCATCACCGAGCCGAACCAGAGGCGCCAGACCCTGGTCCGGGTCCTGGCCTCCGGTCATTGCCGTCTGGCGCGCCATGCGGCGCTGGTCGCCCATGCCGAAGACCTGTCGCCGGACTTCGCCTGGTTCGAGCTCGACATGGACGGCCTCGCCCTGGAGCACGAGGTCGACGACCTGGATGACATCGAACGGAGCGGCGCCCTGCGCGTCGCCGCCGACAGCCTGTTGAGAGAGGCCGACGACACCAGTCTGTCATCCGCCGAGCGGGCCGTAGCCGGCGCCGCGCTCGCCCGCCTCTATCGTCGTGCGCGGGAGATGACGTCATGAAGCTCGACGCCCTGAGAATGTTCAACGTCAAGCGTTTCGCCGACAGCGGCGTCTCGATCGAAGGCTTCGGCGACGGCGTCAACATCCTGTGCGCGCCCAACGAAGCCGGCAAGACGACCAGTTTCGAGGCGCTCAACGCCCTGTTCTTCGTCAAGCATTCCAGCACCGCGGCCGACGCCCGGACTCTGCGGCCCTACAGCGGTGGCAACTGTCTGGTGGAGACCGACGTGACGACCCCCAGGGGGCGTTATCGCCTCACCAAGCAGTTCTTCGGCCGCAGCCACGCCAAGGTGCTGGATCTCGCCACGAACCAGATCCTCAGCCAGGCGGACGAGGCGGAGGCCTTCATCTCGGATCTGGTGCAGGGCGGAGCCGGCGGAGCCGCGGGCCTGCTGTGGGTCCGGCAGGGCGTCACCGGCTGGGATCGCCGCCCCAAAGCCGAGGAGGACAGCGAGAAGAACGCCAGGACCAACCTGCTGCAATCTGTGCAAGGCGAGGTCGAGACCATCACGGGCGGCCGCCGCATGGCGGAAATCCTGTCGGCGACCGCGGCCTCCCGCGCAGAACTGGTGACCGCCACAGGCCGCCCCAGGGCGGGTGGGAAATACGCGGCCGCCATTGATCTGCGCGATCGGCTGCAGGCCGAACTGCAGCGCCTGGACACGGAGGTGCAGGCGCTGCGCGAAGCCCTTGACCGTCGCGCCTCCATCCAGCGCCGCCTGGCGGAAGTCGAGTCTCCGGAGGAGCGTCAGGCGCGCCTGGAGGCGGTGACCGCAGCCGAAGCGGCCTTCGAAGACGCGCGGCTGCAGCATGAAGCGCTCAAGACCCTCGAGGCCGAACTCAATCTGGCGACCGAGCGCCGGAGCGCAGTTCTAAGGGAGCATGACCAGCACCGGGACGCGCTCGCTCGACTGGCCGCCCTTTCAGCCGATCTGCAGGCCGCCCGAAGCCGGCATGGCGAATCGGTCGGACGTCGCTCGGCCGCAGGAGACGCCGAAAAGACCGCGCGCGCCGAAGCCGATCAGGCCGAGGAGGCGGTCGTCGCCGCGCGCGCCGCGCTCGACCAGGGCGATGCGGCGCAAAGGGCGCGTGACGCCGTCGCGCGCAGCCAGGCCCACCGGGACAGCCTCGCCCAGGCGATCGGCATCAGAAGCGAAATCGAGACCCTGAGCGCGAAGATCGCCGCCGCCCGGGTGCCTTCCGACGCCATCCGGGATCTCGAGGCACTCGACGTCAAGATCGTCCGCCTCACCGCCATACGCGACGCCGCGCGGCCCTCCGTCACGGTAGAGTATGAAGCCGGCGCCCAGGCGCGGCTCCAGTTGGACGGACAGGACCTCGCCGGCGGCGAAGACCATGGCTACGACGGCCATGCCACCCTGTTCGCGCCGGGGATCGCAAGGGTCCATCTGCGGTCGAACCGCCCGGACGATCCGGGACAACTGACCGCCCTCGAAGACGCCCGGCGCGTGCTGCTGGCCTCCATCGGCGTGGGCGACGTCGACGCCGCACGCGCGCGTCAGACCCAAGCCCAGCATCTGGAAGGCCTGCTCGGCGTGGAAAAGGCCAGGCTGGCCGTCCTGGCGCCGGAAGGGATCGACAGGCTCCAGGAGATCGTCGCCGCCGACGAGGATATCGATCCCGGCCTGCTGGACCTGGACCTTGATCGGGACGCGCTTCGGGCGACCTATGAGGCGGCCGTCGAACGGCGTCGCGCGGCCGTGGCCAGCCTCGGCGAATGCGAGACGATCCGTTCCGCCGCCGACGCCGCCTATGTCGCCGCCCAGACCGCCCTGGCCGGCCTTGAGGCGCAGGAAGGCCAGATCGCCGCCATTCTCGGTCCGGTCGACACCCGTGAAACCCGCCTCGAGACGCTGGCTGGCAGCCTGGCCCTGCTGCAGGAGGCCCAGGTCGAGGCGCAGGTCAAGGTCGACGCCCTTCGCGGGCGCGTCACGGACCTCGCCATCGCCGAGGCCGCCCTCCGTCGGGTCCGGTCGGTCAAGGAGGCCGCCGAACGAGAGGTCGGCAGCCTTCGCGAGGAAAACGCCGCCCTGAACGCCCAGATCCGCACTCGTTCCGACGAGGCCGTCGAAGAAGACCGCAACGAAAAGGCGGAGGCCCTGGCCGCCGCCGCGGCCCGCGTCGCCAGCTTCGAACACGAGGTCGCCATTCTCGACCGGCTGCATGGCGCGCTGGACGCGGCTCGGGCCGAAGCCAGGGAGCTCTATCTGACACCGGTCATGACCGAGCTCGCCCCCTTGCTCTCGCTCCTGTTCGAAGACGCCGTGATCGCCTTCAACGACCAGACCCTCCTGCCCGAAACCCTGATCCGCAAGGGGCTGGAAGAAGAGGTGGCCTGCCTGAGCGGCGGCATGCGCGAGCAACTCTCCATCCTTACGCGCCTGGCCTTCGCCCGCCTCATGGCCCGGGGCGGCCGACCGGCTCCGGTGATCCTGGACGACGCCCTGGTCTATTCCGACGATGACCGGATAGAGCGCATGTTCAATGCCCTCCATATGCAGGCGCGTGATCAGCAGATCATCGTCTTCTCATGCCGGCAGAGAGCCTTCCAGAAGCTTGGAGGCGCCGCCCTTCAGATGACGGCCTGGACGCCCTAGGCTTCACCTGAACTGCCGGCGCGCTTCTGCACCCTGAACGAAGCGGCTCACACCCCACCTCCTGATGACCTCAGCAGGCTAAGCTAAATCGCTCGAACGGAAGGCGTTTTTCACACAGCCTCAGTCAGAAGCGGCCCTCTCTCTAAGCTTAGTCGACTGTGTAAAAATCCGTCGGATGAACACAAAGCACTTCGGCCAACTTGCCTAGAATGGCCACCGTCGGATTGCCCTCGCCGCGCTCAATGCGACCCAAGTGACGCATCGCAAGCCCCGCTTCACCCGCCAGAGTCTCCTGGCTCAAGCCGCGCTCCTTCCGGAGGCGCCTGATATTCGCGCCGACGATCTTCTCCCATTCCATCGGTGTGATGGTGTTAGCGGAGCGGTAACCTCTCTAGGACATTTATGTCCTATTGTTCCAGAGGGGCGATTATGGGGTGTCTGGCGGGTCTGATGTTCGGCGCGGTCGGCTTTTTCGTCGCCGGACCGATAGGCGCGATCATCGGTCTGCTCATCGGCATCCTCGGTGCTATAGGAGCGAAACGCCGATGAGAAGATTGCTTATCCTGGCAAGCGCTGGTGCTCTGCTGGCCGGTTGCGCCACCACGCCACCACATGAGGTGCGGATGATCCCCACGGCCGATCACGGCGTGGGCGTGCGCTTCTCGCGCGGCAACGCCCTGATGGTGTCGAACGGGCCCTCCGGCGCGATCATGCTGCTTCCGGTGCGCTATAACGATACGCAAAAGTTCTACTTCTCGATCGCAGCCTTCAACACCTCGGGCTATCCGATCAACATCGGCGCGGAGGACGTACGCCTCTATCTGGATGGACAGCCCTATAGCGTCCAAGACTTCGACTACCTGCGCCATACGGCCCGCGTGTCGGCCCAGCGCGAGATGAACATGGCCTGGGCCGACGCGGCAGTGGAGTACTTCCTCACCGTTCAGGAAATGGAAGACCACCCGCGTCGTCACGAGATCGCCTACCGCAGCGCCTCAGGACAGTTGCAGGCTTCGCACGACCATATCCAGCGACGCCTACGCCAGACCATCTCCACCCTGGGCCGGACCATGCTGGAGACGACGACCATCGACCCCGGCACGACCCACGGCGGCGCCATCCTGGCCGAACAGATCGTCATCCCGGACGGCGCCGTCCGCGACATGATGGTGGAGGTCCGCTTCGGCGGTTTCCCGCATCGGTTCCGATTGAACCTGGCGCCGTCGGGCACCTATGCCCCCACGCCGGTCGACATCCCGGCCGTCCCCGCCCAGATCACGCAGGAGCTAATGCGCACCCGCGAGACCTGGCATTGGACCGACGGACCGCCGCCGTCACCGGCTGTCTTCAAGGGCATGCCGGTGATCGAGTAGCCGGGCACGGCTGCCGACGAGGATCACTCAGACTGAGTGCCGTCGACAGGCCCGAGTTGCCCGACCACGACAACCACGGCCTCGGGCGGGGAAATACGAAGCGGCGGCAGCACCTTGGTCATCGGCGGTGTGGTGACGCGGGCCTTCCATTCTTCGTCGGTGAGGCTCTCATCTTTCCACACATAGCCGGTGTGGTCGGTCTTCAGATTGACGCAGCGCGTGAAGCCTTTCGCCTGAAGATAGGCGACAGCGTTGCGGGCGCGCTGCGCGCCAGACTGAGCAGCCCCTTCCTCGCCCACGGCGCCCGCAGTATCCAAGGCCGTAGCGAAGGCCGCCATCGTCACCGGCACATCTGCGTGATCAAGCAGACCGGTCAGCAGCGGCAAATCCCCATATACTGTCGCCAGCCGCGGATCGCGCCAAGGCAGGACATAGGAGAAGCGCCAACCGGCAATCGCGTTATCAAGGCTGTACATCGGCCGAGGTGCATCCTTCGTAACGCGTTTGATGTCGATGGCCGCCAGATCGATGAGAGCCGCCAGCGGCCCCTCCACAGTCACGGTGACGTCGCCTGCCCCGCGCCCGTCCGTCGGCGTCCCGGGCGTCGGCGTCAGGACCACCCGGCTCACCAGGCCCCGCAACAACTCACGCGCACGCGCCGCCTCCCTGTCATCCCCCTGCAAGGCTGCTTCAGGTGTTGCAGCGTCGCGGTGATGCGGTCCGCGATGACACCTGCGTCTTCGACCGGAACGGCGGCGACATGGCGCACCTTCGACTGCTTCTCCAGGACGGCTTTTTCGGCGCCGAGACGGTCCAGTTCGACCGCCAGCATCTGGCTGGCGTAGCCGGTGTCCCGCATCCCTTCCAACTGGGCGACCACGTTGGCGATGCGCTGATCGACGTCCTCCAGGCGCGATTGATCGCCCCGGCGCCGCGCCTCATATTCGAGACGCGCACGTTCTGCTTCTTCGCGATAGGCGTCAATGCAGGGCTTCAGGAGACCCGCGCTCAGCAGATGCTTCTGCAGCCGATCGAACACGCTCTGCTCGACCGTGATCCGCGGCGCCCGGCGCGTATTGTCACACACGCCCTTCTGGCTTCGGCCGGTGCAGACATACTTGCCGTCTGAAGCGATAGAGGTGCAGCCGCACTTGCCGCAGAAGACGCGCCCGGTGAAGACGAACTCGCCCTTGCGCTTGGCGTGGAAGGGCTTGTCGTAGTTCTCGGCGAGACGGGTCTGGTTCCGGTCCCAGAGGTCCTGGGGGATGATCCGCAGTTCAGGATGCTGAACGATCATGCTCAGACGAAGATCTGCGCGCCGAGTTGCGCAAGCTGATCGAGCGCGTGGACTTTATCCCGCTGGACGGCCTGGGCAAGTTCGACTTGCGGGTCCACGGCAGCCTGGCCGTGCTGCTAGGCCTCGGCGGCACCCATAAAGCAGAAAACCCCACAGCCAGAGGCCATGGGGTTTCTGTTGATCAGAGCCTCACGTCCGGGTGTGAGGTATCACTGGGTGCGGGAGCCCGCACCGCCCACCATAATATCAGCGGCACGATGGACATTTCCGCTTAGACCGCAATGCGCCGATTGTGTTGAAAAAGTCCGTGGGCATGCCGTGATCGGCCTTCTCGGCCCGACCCGGCACCGCCGCGAAAAACTAACCAGTTGATTTTGCTCAAGCCGAATTTCGTGATCAGCACGCAATTTGCGCGGTTTCAGCGGCTGCCGGACTTTTTCAACATTATCCGCCAGGTGCAGACATTAAATCCCCGCCATGAAGTGGACGTCTAGCGCCGGGCCTACCCGTCCACCTCACGCCGTTAAGCCGCATATTGCTTTCGTGGCTTCTGGGAATGTCACCTTCACGCGTTTTCCATTCGGCGTCAGTTCGTAGGTGGCAATGGTTATTCCGAGAGCTTCTACGGCGGAGGCCATGACCAGAGGGGGCCGACGCGGTAGGAGGAGTACCAGTGTATGATCGGCAAGGCTGGGCATGAGCTTTTGATAGATCAGCAGCTGGCCGGATCCGGTGTAGATGTCGGCCGCATCGTTCGAACATTTAATCTCGATAAGCAGCCTAACCTCGCCGTGCACGAGGACACCATCGACTTCATAGCGGCGCGCTGGCCGTGGTTTGGTAAGTTTCAGGCCCTTCAGGGCCAGCATCGCGGCCATAGCCTCCCAAACATCGCCCTGGGCACGGGCTACTTCGCGATCCTCCGTCGCGGGCCGCCCCGAGACGCGATACGAACCGCCTCGCTCGTCTGCCCCAAAAAGTGTCTCCATGATCTGTTGTTTTTCGGGATCTGTGGCGGGCGTGCGATCACGTGCGAGAAGGCAGAGTTCGACGAAGGCTGCGGTCGAGCGCCGGATTTGATCTGCCGGCACATCTAGCGCAGTGACCACATACCAATCGCGTTTTACCTGAATGTCGCCGTTGCTCACCCAAACGGGAACAGCCCCGGTGCGTGCGCGAAACTGTTCCTTGGTCACCTCCACTTCTCCCGCACTCGGCCTCAGTCGGCCCTGACGCAGGAGAAAGGGGCGACCATCCGTGCGGATCGCGACACCTGTGACGACGTTCGCGTCACCCGGCTCAGCGGACTCATTCAGCTGGAGGGCCCAACGTCTGCCGGTCAGGTCGATTCCTAGCGCCGTCCGACGCCCAAGCCTCCGATTGGATGGGTCGTCCTGATTTCGAAAGACGATCCCCTCCTCGACCAGCTGCCACAGCCCTCGGTCTCGGATAGCCGTCGCGAGCATGGCTTTCCGCCACCTGCTGAAGTGGCGGCCTACCTCCCGGGCATTGGTGCTGAGCCGAAAAGCCATTGAGGAGGTCAGGGCGTCGTCCGCCAGATCAAACATATCGACGAAAGCCTTCGGTAGTTTGAAGGCGTAGCCCTGCAGCGGACGGACGGGACGCTCGGAAAGCTCGAACGGGAAGTAGGCGGGAGCGCCGGAGACGCCTTCCCTGAAAGAGGCCATCATCTCGCTCATCTGCGGCTTGTGAACACGCAAGCGCTCAAGCGTCACGGGCTCCGCCAGGGCCCGTGTGTCGCTTAACGGAACACGATAACCAGGCATGGTCTGGCTCTGGGCGCCGCGATCACGAGCATAGGATCCTCGGGCGGCCCACTTGATGGGCGCTGCAAAGGGCGCGCCAGATACCCGAGACTTGGCGGTGATCGCACCTTTCCCTGCGTCGTAGTGAAAGACGATGTCTCCCGGTCTGGCAGCTTGGAAAAGAGTGTAGCGCCAGTTGTCACGTCCACTGGCATCTACCAAAGGAGCCCTCAGGTCGGTGCCAATATCCTCGCGATCAGTCGCCTCTAGCCAGAAGCGCTCGTCAGGCCGGTCGGCCCACCAGTTTTTAACAGCCAAGTCAGGCCCCCTCCGCCCTCACAAGTCAGAGCTTCTCACTAGGCGTCCCCCGTTGAAAGCCTCGAGCGGTTGTCGGTGCGACCGCCTTGTAGGCGCCAAGGCGGGACATTGGCACTGCGGCGAGAAGTGGACCTTCCGACGAGGGCCCGCCGAAGGATCTCCCCCTACTGGGTTAATCTGCTCCGCCTGACGGTTTGATCGGTGTAGACGCCGGTGCCTTGGGGGGCACATCAGTTGATAAACTGGACAATCTTGCCGGTTCAGTTGTGGCGCGGTCTGTGTCGGCCGAGGCGGCCAGTGGTTCCCGATCAAACTCTGTCACCGCCGCCCAGCCCAAGGCGGCACTAACCATCAGCGCCGCAACGCCGATAAGGTGGTACGGAAGTTCAGCGGCACTCGCAGGGCGCAAGACCATTGCCCTATAGTCGTCTTCCGGGATGAACCGGTAAAGGCGAGCGCGCCATTGCTCTCGGAGCTTTGACTGAAGCCTGAGGTGGGCCCAGCCGCTTACGGCAACCACGACTAGGTAGACGGCGACAACAGCGGCGACCAACGACAGTACCCAAGGCTGCGTCGTTGCGGTCGAACGGGCGGCGACCAATGCGATCCCGGTCGCAATCGCAACAGCGGTTGCCCCAGCCAGCGTGCGGGCGCTGTCGGCGGCTTTCGAAGTGTCGTCCGCAACGGCCTTGCGGAGATCACCTTGAGCCTTGATAGCCTCTCGACTGAGATCAGACTGACTTAGCTGAAACGCGAGGCGTGCGCCTTCCAGGATGTCGCGACCGGCAGATCGCAGCGCTCCGGACACCTTCTCCGTCCGAGTCACGGACCGGGCAAACTCGGCAGCGAAAAGTGCGTGGCGCTGCTCGGCAGTGGCGCGGTCCTCGTAAACCCACGCTACGGCGGCCTGCAGATTCCGATAGCCTTGAAGTTCCAAGTGCCGAACCAGATCAGAGCCGTCCAAAGGCATATTGAGGCGTGGGGGGCCTACGAAGACCACTGAGCCATCGCGTGACACCTCGGAAGCGAGACTGCTGACGAGTGAGCCTACGCTTGCGGCCAGAAAAACTTGAAAACCCCGATCCGCCCAGAGTGCTTCGGAGACCGCACCTCGAACGAGCCATTTGCGAATATCTGGCGGAACGCTCCTGACCTCACTGCCTTCCCGCACCAGTTCCAGCGGCGATTTCATCTCAGCCGATGGCGCGAAGACATCTCCCTCGCCCCAAGGGTTGAAGGAAGCAGTTCCTGTGACGAAGGCGGTCCTGACACGTGCGACCTGCCAGACACCTTCGGTGTTCTGGTCGAGAGCTTGAACGAAGCCGTTCGTGGTCAGTATGCGGCGATCTGCACCCTCGGCGGGTTTGCAGATAGTGCCGACAAACGGCCCCAACTCGTCGTCCAAGTCCTCCACGGAGATAGCTTCACCGGCGGAGTCGTGAAAATCCGTGGGCCACGCCAGGTGGTCGGCAGCGAGGGCCAGTTCGCGGACATCCGCGCTTCTCAGTCGGCTTACGGTAAGCGCGGCGCGGGTCTCGACCAACCGGACCCGGTTGTTTTCGGCCCAGCCATCAAGCAGCTCTCCCAGTTCGATCGGCGTCATCGGTGTAGCCTTCAGTGGTCACCACGAAACGGGTGCGACCGTCAGCGAGCTTCTCCTCGGTGACGGCTTGTCCTTCAAGTGCCGTATTGTACTCGAGGCGTACGCCTTCTTCGGTCGTAACGGTCCGCTTCACCGATTGAGGAAGGACCCCCGGTGCTGGCGCGAATGCGAGTCCCGACAACCTCTTCTTGCGGACAAGCCGATCGACTGAGTTGTCGAATTTCGCCCTCACCTCATCGTCGGTAGGCTGCCCAGCACCCACCCAGACCGCTTGCCGGATTATGTCCTCGTTGATTTCCGGAGAATTTCTCAGAACCTGAGTGGCGCGGGAGAGACAGGTTGCCATTCCGCCTTTGGGAAGAAACTCACGGTTGTCTTGGAGCGCCAGCTTGACGACGTCTTTGACGTCACTGGTGAGTTGGTGATCGTTCCGATCTCGCGTCACCTGGAGATAGTTCAGGAAAAAGTCGGTGAGGATCGGTGCTGGACGACCCATCCGATCCCGCGTGGAAATTGCAGGCTCGGCGACACCATTGCGGGTTCGAACGAGGGCCGACTTCTGGATCGCCCCCTTGTTGCCGACGAACGCCTCGACGATACGTCGAAGGCCGGTGGCTCCCTCCTGATGAACGATCTCTAGCGCTTGGCTGTAGTCATACTTCACCAAAGCATAGATGTTGACCGTAGGGTCGCCGACCCCCAGTTCGAACGCGAAGAACGCACCATCCTTCACGCCGCCCTTATGGAGCCGGCAAAAGTCGGCAGCCAATGCTTGCGCGCCCTCTTGGAATCCTACTGCTCGATTTGCAATTGCCTCGAGGTTTGAGCGGGTCGTCGATACTTCCGCGAAGCGGTAGACGCTGTCGGAGGCAATCTCCTTCAGGATCTTCAGAAGAAAGTCATCGTGCTCAACCGGTAGCTCCGGCTGTGGCTCGAACTCATCTTCGCCTCCAACAATATGGAGGCACATCCGCGCTAAGCGCAGCGTGGCCGCCTCGTCCTCTGTAAGAAAACTCATCCTCACCTCCCGCACGACTTTTACGAGAACGTTGCTTTTTATGCCGTTAAGGTCAATCGGGAGGGCGTCGCCCGAGGGGCGTCATACGAAACCCGCCCACCAGGAGGATGACATGGCCAAAGTGCGCATCATCGACGTTACCCTGCCAGGCGGTCCCGACGGTGACACACCGGCCGTCACACCGCCAAGGATCGGTCGCAGCTCGAGCAGATTGCCCGCAACATCGATCCCGAGTTTTAGGTGGTGGTGAGGCTGGCGCTCTTCGACGTGGGGGTCTGTTGATTAGATAGGCGAAACGAGCGCGCGATTTTCAATCTGGCGCTCACTCGATCACGGATTGGGGAGGGATATGGCCATGACCCGAATGGGCCGCGACGAGATATTCTTGACCTTCGCCATCATCGAGAGCGCCAACGCCTTGGCGGCGATTGAAGAGGTTCGACAATTGGCCGCGGTGCGGGAGCAAGTAGCGCCCGACGTAGAGCGTCTGGAGAACGGGACTGTGTTTCGGGCTATGAGTCATCTGAAGATCCAATCTACCGGAGTGGATCAAGGCAACGGTTTTCTAAATCGTCGTACCGGCACCCGGTACCCAAGGTCTGAATACTTGCGTCTTCCAGCGCCCATAGGCCCGTCACCCGCTAGGCGCGCGCAGTCCGTCTCCGGGCCTTCCTCAGACGTCATTGGAATATCGTTAGCCTATCCCTCACGCGAGCGGCTTGGCAAAAGACGGGCCGCAGCGCCGGGATGTTCACGGAACGGGCCGGAGACCAGATTATCGCCGGCGGTCTGACGCAAATAGGTCAGCCGGCCTCGGATGGGTGGGAGAGCCAATTGGCTAAGCGGATTGAACCCCACTACACTTGCCGGATTCCAGCGATCTCGAGGTCAAGACACGCATGCGACTGAACTCACTCTCAGTAGGAAACTTCCGAGGGTTCGCTGAGCGAAGGTTCCAGTTCCATCCGGAGTTCAATCTCCTGATCGGCGAGAACGGGAGCGGCAAGACGTCCGTCCTTGAGGCGGCCGCGATCGCGATTGCGGCGTGGCTCCTGCCCTTCCCCAATACGGACTCGCGTCACATTCGAGCCAAAGACGTACGTCGACTGTCTGAAGACATCGAGGGTCGCTATCGCGAGCTGCCGCAGTTTCCAGTGCGCGTTGAGGCGGAGGGCGTCATAATGGACGTCTGCGATCACGGGCGACTCTCGGAAACGATCGTCCGCTGGGAACGATCGTTGAATGGCACGCGCGGAAAGACGACCCAGGCAGGCGCGCACGACCTGAAAATTGCCGCTCAGGACTTCGCGTTTCGTACGCTTCGCCAAGACCCAGTAATCCTGCCGATCGTCCGTTATTTCGGTGCGGGGCGGCTATGGGAAAGCGTTCGCAGCACGGAGGGAATGAAGCTCTCCAAGGTGAAACTGGCGGACAAAGTGGACGCGCTCGAACAGAGCTTTAAGGACCTAGCGTCGCCCTTCTTCGGCTATCGCCTGAGTGTCGACAAGCGGTGCAATCCAGCGGATCTGCTGAACTGGATGGCAACTGAACGCCTGATCGAGCAAGACGAGGAAAGACCGTCGATCGCACTGCAGACCGTGTACGGCGCGATCCGGTCGATGATGCCCGAGCTGCGATCGGCCCACTACAATTTCCGATTGGGCACTCTTCTTCTCACAAGGAGGGATGGGACGGTGACGCGCTTCTCCGATCTGAGCGATGGCTATCGGAATGTCATCGCGGTCGCCGCGGACTTGGCGATCCGGTGCGTGATGCTCAATCCCCGCCTCGGTGAGAACGCCGCGAAGGAAACGCCTGGCGTCGTTCTCATTGATGAGATCGACCTGCACCTGCATCCGAAGTGGCAACAGCGCATCGTCGACGACCTTCGCAGAACATTCCCTCAACTGCAGTTCATATGCACGACGCACTCGCCCTTCGTCGTGCAGTCGTTGCGAAGCGGCGAGGAACTGATCGCGCTCGATGGGATGTCTCCGGCTCAGGTCAACAATATGCCTATCGGTGAAGTCGCTGAGGGCGTCATGCAGGTTCCAGAAACCGAAACCAGCGCGCGCTACGACGAGATGAAGCAGACGGCGACCGAGTACATGCAGGCGCTGCAGGACGCGCCGATGGAGCCGGGTGCCCGATTGGAAAACTTCAAACAGCGGCTTGCTGAGAAGATTTCGCCGTACGCGGACAACCCTGCCTATCAGGCCTTCCTGGAGATGAAGCTCCTCGCCAAGACCGGAGGTCGTTAATTGCGACCCGTTCTTCGCGGTGCCTCGCCACAAGTGGATGACTTCAACCCGTACGATGGTGCCAAGCCGTATCTGATTTCCCGGTTGGGATCGTATTGCAGCTATTGCGAAAGAAGGATCGCAACCATCTTGGCCGTAGAACACATACAGCCGAAGGGTTTGCCCAAGTACGCTGCCCTAGAGTGTGTCTGGACGAATTTCCTGCTGGCGTGCGTGAACTGCAACTCGGCCAAGGGCTCCCAAGACGTGATCTTGGCGGACACCCTTCTGCCAGACAGAGACAACACTTTTAGGGCGTTTACCTACAAGCCTGACGGACAGGTAGAGCCTAGTGCGACGCTGACAGTTCCGCAGAGCGCACAAGCTCACACGCTACTGAATCTGACCAAGATCAATAAGCCGGTCAGAGAGTTTTACGATGAAAACGGGCAACTTATCGCCATGGATCGAACGTCTCAGCGCATGGAGGCCTGGGGGACCGCCGAAACGTCACTGCAGGACTGGATCGCGGACCCTACACCGGGACTTTCCCGAGCGATCGTCAACCTGGCCAAGGCGACTGGGTTCTTTTCAGTCTGGTTGACCGTGTTCGACGGTCAACCAGCGATACAGCAAGCCATAATTAACGAGTTTCCAGGGACAGCGACGTGCGGGTGTTTCGCTCCGCCAAATGCGACGCACGTGACCCCGCATCCAAACGCTGACTTGCTCGCATCGGGGTCGAAAGTTTGAGGTTCCGTCATCTCAAATGACCGTAGTCGATCTGGCGGCGCCGGTTAGAACTCAAAGGCGATCTGACCTTCGGCGACCGCGGATGACTTGCGCTGCCTGGGGCGAACATCGACAAGCGCCGTGAACGCCCTAGGCTCTAGGGCGGCCCGCGGGGACTGTGGACCAGATGTTGAAAGCCGTGGACGCTTCGGCTGGTTAAGCGACCGGACCGTGTCCGTTCGCAGCAGCTTCAGCTGAGGTCCCGGTGCCGGCGCAGCCGTTATCGAGTGCAGCCACGATTCAGAACCAGACCACTTCGCCCGCCCCACCCCCGCTTGAGATCCTGTCGTGGAAGCGGAACTTCCAAACGTCCGCTAAGAGTCCAGCTACGGCCATTCGGCTATGTCGCAGATGCGCCAGCAGCCGACATTGGTGCCAAGCCCGGAAGCAGACGTTCAGCGGTCGGGACTGCAAACGTCGGCTTTCGACCAAACTGAAGCTCACGGCATCAACAGCCAAGGTGATACATCTCGCTGATGGCTCCTGATCTGCGAAACCTCATCATAGACTCTCACCACAACCCACGCCTGGCGCGCGACGCCGCCGCGTGCGTGGTCGCCATAGCGTCCTACATCCTGGCTGCCTTGTGCGCAGGCTGGGTGGTTTCGATTCTGCTCAATCCGATGGGCTACGTTTGGCCTCGCTTTGCGGTCGAGGCCGCCATTTCCACCAGCCTAGGCATGTTGGCCAGCTGGCGCTTGACGAACGCCCTGTTCCCCAGGCGATCGGGCAAGATCATCTTCGCAGCCTTCGCTGGCGTAGTCTTACTGGTCTCGCTGGCGGGCCGAAGCAATGTTGTGAACTGGCTGCATACAGCGCAGGCCCTGCTGCTCGTCGGCCTCGCCTACACCCTGTTCTGGCCGCACCGCGAACATGCTGGCTGACGGCGCGCCTTTGTTCGTCGCATAGGCATTCATTGATCCGTTTGGGGACGAGACGCGCACGAATCCGGAACCTCTGCTCCGGCGTCGAAGGCTGACACGACGCGGACAAAGCAATCGGGTGCTGCAAAGGGCAGCATGTGCGCCCCGGACACTACAGTTGCAAAAGTCACCTCCCCGGCCTCGGCCAGTTTCGCGGCATGGGCTAGCGCCCCGTCGTAGGGAGTGTTGGGGTCAAGCGTGCCGTGGACCACCAGCGTGCGGGGCAAGGCCACGGGGCTGCGGCCGTAGTAGACATCCCGCTCGTAGAGCGGCGCGGAAGGACCGACGAGCAGCCCTGGCAGGGGACTGGTGAACAGGGCGCCCCGGGCCTCCACATTGACATCCTCAGCTGTCAGGTTGCGACGCCCGTTGTTCTCGGACGCGTTCATGAGGACGACCAGCGGAAGAGCGGGCGAGGACTGCGGGTACTGGCCCAACTGATCAAACTCTTTTTCCAGCGCGGTGCGAACGGCCAGAAGCGGTGAAACATCGCCCTGGTTCAGGGCGGAGATAATCGCCGGGATCTGGTCGCGCAGTTCGGGGAAGTTCAACAGGCTCGCCAGAAATTGCCGAAGATTTCCACGCGGTACGATGTCCGCCCAGAGGGCCTGCCGCTCCGGATCAGAGAGAAGACCTTCATAGATCAGTATCTGATCAGGGCTCAGCAGGCTCCTGCCGACCTTGTCCACGACCGCCGTACGATGGCTCAGATCCAACTCCGCAGACGCCTCCAGCGGAACGAGGCCGTCAAGAACGACGCCGTCGAGGGCCACCGGCGCAGTCTGAAGCATCCGAAGGATGAGCTGCGTCCCATAAGAAACGCCATAGACCTGAACTGATCCTTCGCTTCGGTAGCTGGTGATCAGCATCGACAGATCATGCGAGGCGTTGGTGACGGTAAAAGCCTGGGTACGGTCAAGGTCGCCGTACATCCCGCCGATACAAGAGCCCCATTCAGCACCAACCAGAGCATATCCGCCCGGACTATCGACCGTCTCTTCGGCAGGACAGAGCCTGCTTGAATAGCCAGTGCCGCGATGGTCCGGGATCATGAGGTCGCGGTTCGGAAACGCAGCGCGCAAGGTGTCAAGAAACGGATAGAATGATGCCCCGCTTTCTCCCGGGCCGCCGGCGACCAGCCAGACCTGGCCGGTTGTCACCCCGCTTGTTGACGGGAATTTCCGGATGAAGAGATCAACGACGCCCGCCTCCGGATCATTTGCTCGGAGCAGCGCATGGCTGGTTGCACATAGGCTGCCCGCCAGGCCCGGCAATGCAGAATCTTCGCAACGCATGAAGTCTTCCCCGGCGACGGCGGCGCCGCAGGAAATCGTGGAGATCAGGCATCCGAGAGCGAGCCGCCCACTGGCGCGATAGATGGTCTTCAACATTTGCCCCCCAAGGCCCGACACGTCATGCCGTGTCTGAAGAGCCTTCGGGCAGCGGCATCAGATGCACCTCGCGGCATTAAGTTTTCGCAATAGGTCGACCAGAGCGCTCCGATCAGAAGGAGGCGCGAAGTCGGCGACGCGCCAACTGCGGACATTAGCTTCGCGCTCCTGAGCAGACACTACAGCGCCTCTTTCGACGCATCCGCTCGCAACCCAGCCCGGAAGCGAGGCTCGACGGCGCGAATAACCGGGCCGAATCGCGTCAACCTCCTCCCAGCAGCCTTTCAGACCCGCTGTTCTGCGCGAGCCAGTACCATGAGCGAAGACTTGGTCCACGACCCCGTCGATCCCGACGTTGATTTCGAACGCCTGAAAGACGCCACGCTCGGCTTGGCGGTTATCATGGTCGAAGCCAAGACCTCGCCCACCCAGCAGACCCTTGTGGGACTAAAGCAGATCCAAGACATTTACGACGCGCTATCCGATGGGATGCTCGGCTACGCTTGGTTGCGCGACGAAGTCGTCGGGGCCGACCGCGGCGACTCCCTTCTCGCAAAGCTCGAAGCAGGCCTTGCCGACGACGAAGAAGCGATACTCAAACAGCTCTTCGGCAGTCCAGCACTCAACGCCGATTGAGTTGGCGTTCTTCAAGCCAATCCTTCACCCAATCACCAGCCGCGAGGGCATGATCGAGGCCATGACCTGGGCACCCTACGATTTCGATGAGCAAGACCAGCGGAAGGTCGTTTTCCGCCGAAGGGCGCAAGCGCGCTGATGGATCGATCCGAGGACGGCAAACCAGTCCTAGTCCTCGTTGCCGACAGCGTCCGCTTCCCCCGCCTGGAAGCCGCACATCTCCATAAACATCCAGGCCCGCATCCAATTGGAGATTTCCTCGATCTTGAGTTTGGAGACATCCTCCTCGAAGCCCGTCCCAGCCGCGTTTCGCGCGTAGATGCCGTTGAGGTAGCTGACGTAGGCCTCACGCATCATCCCGGTCGGACGGAAGGCGAAGTTGTGTGAAAACGCCACCTCCGTCGGGGAGGTGACGATGGCGCTCCACAACGGCGTCTCGACCTCGCCACGGTTTCCATGTGTGAGGCCGTCGTTGACGACCCGCTGCGCAAGCCGGATCAACCGGCCATCGAAGGCGTAAAGGGGTGCCTCGAAGAGGCTCGAATGATGCTCTTCCTCAATCTGTTCGGTGATGGCGTTGGCCCGATCCGCTTGGGCGAGTTGAAATGGATTGAGCGCACAGATGAAGAGGCCGCTTCGGTCGGACCACGGGATCGAGCTCCAGTGCTTCCGCACGAAGCAGAAGCCGTGCAGCCGCTCCTCCTCCATCAACTGAGCCGCGTAGTTGCTAAGACCGGTAAGATGTTTGCGGGTCCAGTCATTCAACGAGCCCCCGGTGTCCTTCTCGATCCAGCCCGGAATATCGTCGATCGAGAGTACCACGCAGCCCATCGCGTCATGAGACAGCAGTTGGTTGGTGAACCGCTGGAACTCTTCATCGCTCGGCACGTGCAGTCGGAGCCTTAGGCTGTCGAGAGCCTCGGTCGCGAAGACGGGGGAGTAGACCAGCACATCCCTATCGGCAATCAGCAGGTCGTAGAGATAGGCTTGGCGTGTGATCTTCACGTCCATCGCTGAGACTAGGACGTTGGTGATGTCCTTGTGACCCGACAAGGCGAACATGCCCGCCACGTAGTTGCTGTAGGCGAAGAGCTCCGAGAAGGCGTTGCGCTCGGCTGCTCGATCTACCTTCAGCTCCAAGATGAAGAGGCCATCTTCATGGCTCCCGAGGAAATCCAGCTCCATCGGTCGTGTATGGTCCGTCGGCAGCTTCACCTTGCTGCCTATGAACTCGCCATAGCGGACCGAGTTGTGCAGCCGCTCCAGCTTGGCCAACGCCCGCGCCTTAATGATCCGCCAAAGCTGGAAGTCGTCCGGATCATTGACTGCCTCATCATCGAAGGCAGCGGTCTCGTCGACCAGAGCAGTCAGTCCGGTCTTGAACAGGTAGTCGTGGACCACCTCCTCGCTGAATTGAGCCACGATGGTCTCCCCCGAGCCCCGCGGGGCGATCCTTGGCACTTGCCTGTAGTCCGCAGCTGGAACATGGCATCACAGCGCGGCGGTCATGGTAACTAAAAGCTAGGTCACGCGGAAACTGAGATTCGGTCGATGGATGCAAAAGCTAAGATAGAAGCGAACACTTCAGTCGGCGGCGCCGGCGCGACGATCCTCCGGCTGAAGATCGATCGCTATCGCGCCTTCCAGAAATTCGACTGGTTTCCAAAGCCTGGCCTGAATGTAATCATCGGCGGCGGCGACGCCGGGAAAACCACCATCCTTGAAGCGATCGCGCTGCTGCTCAATCCGAGCAATGCCGCCCTACTGTCTGACAACGACTATTGGCGGCGCCAGCGCAAGGACGGGTTCTTCATCGGCGCCGTGATCAGCCTGCCGCCCGACAGCAGCATCGCGACCCAACCGCGCCCCGCATACCCGTGGGAGTGGGACGGTCGCCAAGCCTGCAAACCGCAGGAGACCGAGGACGGTGAGCCGGCGCGTCCGGTCGGGCCGCCGGTCTACAAGGTCTCCGTCAGGGGCTCTGATGAACTCGACCTGACCTATTCGATTCACAATCCGAACGACACCGAAGAGAACTTCTCTCCGACACTGCGTCGGGAGATCGGCTTAGTGCGCCTCGGCGGTGATGATCGGAATGATCGAGACCTGCGCCTTGTGCAGGGATCAGCGCTGGATCGGCTCCTCAGTGACAAGGCTCTGCGCTCACGGCTGACCTCGACGTTTTCGGAAGTCGATGTGAAGGCCCGCCTCCAAAGCGAGGGGCAGGAGGCGATGAAGCAACTGAACGACACGTTCGGCGAGCGCGCGCTTCCGCACGATCTGGGGCTTGGCCTAAGCGCCGGCCAGGGTCAGTCGATTAGTGCGCTGATCGGCCTGACTGCCACGATCGACGGAAGCCGCCTGCCGCTGTCGAGCTGGGGTTCAGGAACGCGACGCCTAGCGTCCTTGGCCGTCGCCCAGGCTTGCCGGAGGGGTTGCCCCATCACCCTCGTCGATGAGGCCGAACGTGGTCTCGAACCTTATCGCCAGCGAAAGCTGGTGACGGAACTGGCTGAAGGGCCGTCCCAGGTCGTGATGACGACGCACAGCGGAGCAGCCCTGGCCGCCGCGGAGCCAGCAACAGTCTGGTATCTAAGCCAGAGCCACGTCGTCGCTGAGCTCTCGAGCCCGCGTTCGGTGCAGCTTCAGCAGCGAGATCCGGAAGCTTTCCTGTCGCGCCTGACCCTTGTGGGTGAAGGCCCCACCGAGGTCGGCTTCATTGAGGCCGTGCTTGGGCGGGAAATCGCGACGGACCTGCTCGACTTGGGCGTTCGCCTCTGTGACGGTCAGGGCAACATCTTTACGCTCGAACTGCTGGAGGAGTTCAGTAAGGCCAAACTAGGCCTCGCCGCTTTGGTCGATTGCGAAGGCGACAACATCAAGCGATGGAGCGACCTCAAGACGGCTATGGGCGATCTCCTGTTCCAATGGCCGACTGGCTGCACCGAAGCCAACGTCGTCGCCCATGTCCCCGACGACAAACTTGAGGCGCTGCTGGTCGATCCAGACGACATGAAAACCCAACCGAGGCTCGGAACTCTGGTCGAGCGGCTGAAGGTGCTCGACCCCAAGGCCGAGTTCCCCAAGCACGACTTCGCCACCATCAAGGCCGTCGCCGGGGATCGCCTCCGCGCTCTGATCGTCGCCGCCGCGAGTGGTGATCCGGCCGGAGCCCCCGAGAAGGAGGCCAAGACTTGGAAGAAGCATGGCAAGCGCTGGTTCAAGAGCCTCGAAGGTGGCCGGGAGCTGGCTGATAAGGCCTATGCCTTGGGCGCCATGACTAAGGTGAAGCCCCAGCTGCAGCCCTTGATCGACGCGCTAATGTCGCTGACCGCAGAGACGCCGAAGGCGACGGAAGGTGGCTGACGCGGGGGTCGCCGCTGCGCTCAGGTCGGCCGCGAAGCTGGTCGTGGTTGAGGCACCGGGCGGCTGCGGGAAGACGTTCCAGGGCGCCGCCTTAGCAGCGGATGTCTGCCCGACGCTTGGGGCGGGTCGGGTCTTAATCCTGACGCATACTCACGCTGCCTGCGACGTGTTCGGCGATCGCACGAAGGGCCTGTCCGGTTTGGAAATCCGCACCATCGACAGCCTCATAGGACAGATCGCGGACGCCTATCCGGAGCCAGGCCTCATCGCAGGGGCCCTGCCGGACTATGATCGCAACAGCCGCTGGGCGGCGGGCCTGCTAAAGCGACGCCCCTTCATCGCCGACATGTTGGCGCGACGCTATCCGATGGTGATCTGTGATGAGCACCAGGACGCCAGCGCCGAACAGCACGCGGTCATAGCGTCGCTGCACAGCGCGGGCGCCAAGGTCCGCGCCTTCTTCGATCCGATGCAACGGATCTACGGTGCGGGCGCGACAGAAGCGCAGGGCCAAGCGGACGACGGTCGGCTCGCTGCCTTTCGCGCCACAGCTGACGTCGCAGAGTCACTCGACGTTCCCCACCGGTGGAAGGGCGGCGGTGAAGAGCTGGGCGACTGGATCTTGGAAAACCGAACCCGCCTGGCCGGCGGGGGAAAACTGCGCCTGACGGGCAAGCTGCCGCGCGCTCTGAAGGTCGTCTTTGCCGAGAACACTGCGCAGCGAAACCTCGGCTTCCAGCTCGATGTGCAGGACCGAAAGCCTCTCGATCCTGCCTTCAAAGGTGTCCAACCGTTGTTGGTCCTCTCGCACCACAACGACACAGTTCAGGCGATCCGCGCTTTTCTCGGCCGGTCCATGCCGATCTGGGAGGGAAACACCCGGTCAGCGCTGCCTGCGCTGGTTCAAAGTCTCGCAGCGGGCGGTGATGCCCCCGCCGTCGCCAAGGCGACCGTGGACTTCGTCCAAGGAATTTGCACCGGCTTTTCTGACAGCCAGTTCGCGACACGTTTCAGCTCTGAGGTCGCCAGCGGGTGCGCCAAGCCAGCGCGTGGCAAGCCGGCGCTCATTCAGGCCCTGGCGCGTCGCATCGTCGATGACCCAAATCACGCTGGGGTCGGCGCTTTTCTCCAAGACTTCTATGGCGCAATCAAAACGCGGACTGAGTTCGCTGCAGTCCACATCGACTACCCCAGAGAATTTTGGGAGGCCGTTCGCATCGGGAGCGCGTCGGATCCGCAAGCGGGCCTGGCGGAACAGTCACGACACAACTCCCATGCTCGCCGTCTGCCACCGGCGCGCGCCATCAGCACGGTCCACAAGGCCAAGGGTCTTGAAGCGCCGAACGTGGTGATCATGCCCTGTGACGCGACCACCTTCCGCGAAAAGGACCGCCGTCTGCTCTACGTCGCGATCAGTCGGGCTAGTCGGACTTTGACCCTTGTGGTTTCGCGCTCTAACCCCAGCCCGATCATTGAGTTATGACGCACTAGATCTATAGCCTTACGGTCACAGAGTTTGATGACGTGGCCAGAAATGTCCACCAGCATCTCCAAAAACATGCCCATGATGAGTTAACATCATCGGGGAGGTCGCCATGGATTCGCCAATGCCCGATCTGGTCTTCGCCTATGAGGGTGGACCCTATACCGACCACATTTCCTCTGAGTTTCGGGCTAGCGTCGCCGCAAACGAGCTGAACCTCGTACTTGAGAAGATCCCCTCGACCCGTGCCTTCGCGGCCATTGAATGGCTGATGCCGACCGCGTTGATGTTGTTCGTCGCAAAATCCTATCTGGACGGTTTCCTCGGCGAAGCCGGGCGCGATCATTATGTCGCGCTGAAGAAGGCCACGCTGCGTGTCGCTGAGCGGGTGAACCGGCTCGCGGTCACAAGAATTGGGACGCCGGGTAAGCTGGCTCTGATCCAACCTTATAGCCCCGTTTTCTCCATCTGGTTCGAGCGCGACGACCAGACTCGCTTCAAATTCCTGATCCCAGCCGATCTGTCGCCGGAGGAGACCGAAGCTGCATTCGATAGCTTCTTCGCCTTCATGGACGGGTGGCACGCGGGCAGCTTGACCCAAGGTGAGCGCGCGCCATTCGAAACAGGACCCAGAACCGGGCGGACCGTTCTGCTGGCGTATTCGCTTAGAACCAAAAAGATCGAACTCGTCGATCCGTTCGAAGGGCGGCTTGGCTGATGACTGGGGATCAACCCAAACGGCCAGCCTACCGCTCGCCGCTTGCCGAATTCGAGCTCACAGATGCGTGGTTCGAACGGCTGGGTCTGCATCCTTCTCTCCTTCAAGAGGTGGGGGCCTTGGCCGCGATGGCGGCCATGATCGAGGAGCGCGTCGAACACGTGGTCTGGAAGGTCGAAGGACACGCGCCAGCAGGTCAGCGCCACTGGACAGACGGCAAGCCGATCAGCGAGCTCATCCATCGGCTGAAGCAATTGGGCGAGCAGTCCCCGGATAGATCGCTGGGCTCCTTGCTTGTGCTCTGGTGCGAAGCGGCCGAGCCTGCCTTCAAATGTCGCAACAATCTCTTCCACGGCGTCGCGTCGGGGCTCGGCGGCGAATGGGTGGCGTTCATGGCTAACCGCGCGGCTAAAGGCGAGCAGCGGCGGCGGAAGTTCGGTGAGTTCATCGCCACCGACCACACCATGAGCCTCATGCGCCTGGCGTTCTCAGGGCTGCTTCGCGCCATCGTGCTGATCGAGGCGAAGGACTTCGCGGCTGTGGACCCCGAGCTGATCCGGAAGATGGAGCGTGGGCTGCGAGAGGCGCGATCCATCGCTTGGGAGCTCGAAAATCTCGCGACGGCGGTCAACCATGAGAAATACTAGGGATGCCGGTATTCTGGCAAAAGGTGGTGGACTGGATCGGGCGGCAGCTATCTTGGCTGCGCCCCAAAGCGCAGATGGTCGTGATGCCGGTATTTGACGCTATAGAGCGCACTGAGGCTTTGCCAGCGGACCATCTGATCTCGAAGTTCGACTACCTCAATGAGTCAGGCCGCCAGGCCGCGCAGCAGGTCCGCGATCAAATGGGGCAGATGTTTGCGCGATACCCGGCTGAGCATGCCGACGAGATGCGACGGAGGCTGCGTTCGCGTGACGACACACTCCATCAGTCCGCCTTCTTCGAGCTCCCCCTGCACGAGTTGCTTATCCGCCAAGGCTTCACGATTGAGGAGGTAGAGCCGGTCCTCGCCAACGGTCGAGCGCCGGACTTCCTTGTCGCGTCGCCCCAGGGTGATCGCTTCTATCTTGAAGCCACCCTCGCGAGCGGCCAGCCTGCCGCGACCGCCGGTGCCGAGCGACGCATGCGCGAGGCGCTACAGGCGATCGACGACGTCCAGTCGCCCGGTTTCTTCCTCTCCCTACATCCGCGCGGCACTCCGGATCGCCCAGTCGCTGTTGCCCGCCTTCGCCGAGATATCCAACGCTTCGTAGACGCGCTGGATCACGCCACGGTGATCGCCGACCTTGCAGCTGGTCGTCCTTGGCCCACCTTTGAGCGCGAGGAGCATGGGGCCTTATTCCGGATCGAAGCGGTGCCGAAAGGCCGACTCGGCGGCGGCAATCTGCGTGCGATCGGCGTGCGCATGATGGCACCGATGCAGGTTCAGCCGCAGGACGCGATCAAGTCAGCCGTTTTGGGTAAGGCGGGCCGCTACGGCGATCCCGATCTTCCGTTCGTCATCGCGGTGAATAGCCTTGAAGACTACGCGAGAGCGGATGACGCGGAAGATGCGCTGTTCGGCTCTCATGCCGTCGGCATCAATGCGGCTGGAGAAGACCGTTGGATCCGAAACCCCGATGGCGTCTGGCATACCGCGACCGGGCCCGGCTACAGCCGGGTCAGCGCGGTTCTCTCGACGGAAAGAGTCTACCCTTGGTCGCTCGGCCAACGTCGGGCGCGCTTGATTTACAACCCTTGGGCCAGACGGCCTCTTCCCGACGTTCCTCTCGGCCTCGATATCGTTCGGATCGTCGATAATGTGTTTCAGCGGCAGGACGGTCAGCCTCTCGGAGAAATCTTGGGTCTGCCCGAGGACTGGCCCACCGACGACTAGAACAGCGACAGCTGGCGGCTGGCGTGCTCGTAGGCGATCCACTCGCCGAGAATGACATGTGATCAAGCCAAGCATCGACACGGGCACCGGCCGTCAGCCTCGGACGGATGTGGGAAGTGAGAGCGATAGCCTGTTTCGGTGATGGTAAATGCGCTCGCTCTGGAGGCATCGCCGTGACGGTGAGCTGAGCCACGGCGCGCTCGGCAGAGCCCACTGCCCGATTCCAGACGTCCCCAACCGCTGCTGTGAGTCAAAAGCGGTGCCTGGGCGGACACCGCAAACCTCATCCTCCCCGAACGACTCTGGAAATTCGTGGCCGCTTGATCTGCCTAGCGTCTCGCTGGATATGTTGGCCACGGTTTCGGCCGCCGGGGCATGTCCTCCGTCCCTACGGGGGGCCCAATCGAGCAGGCCGCCCATGTCGAGGCGGCCTTTTTCATTGCAGCTTATGGCTTGCCATGTCCGTTCAGTTCTCGGTTCTGAACGCGGACGCTCACCGGATACAGGCGAAGGTCGCGCTGTTCATTCCGAGAGCCTTCGCCCCAAAAATTGGTCCCGATTCAGTCCTGTTCCAAAGCCATCGAGGACTTGACCCTGGAGCCAGTCGAACTGTCGAACGCTCCCCTCTCCTATCGGCCGACAACACTCGTTTGATCTGATCATCATCAGCTTCTTGATGACTTGAAGGGTCATTGCGTCTTCACCACCGCAGATTGCTCGGCGGTTCTGGCGGGGATCCCCAAAGATCAGCGCTTTCACACTGATCGAGATACGAAAGGGGTCCCGCCACTTCGACGGCGCCCGTCATGCAAAAGCTCGACCACTTCCTACTTGATGAACGCCCAGAATATAGCCTCCTGACGAGCATCGTCCGGCGGGATGATATCGACTTCGAACGGTCGCTTACCCAGTGGCCCAAACACGCTCGCCGCTGCCTCCCGGGCTGCATCCCTGGCCTCGATGAGTTCATCGGCCGTGAGGGTTTTCCGAGCCATTTTCGCAATCAGGGCGAGCGCCATCATCGTCTGATAGCCGGACTGGTGAGCAATCCACGCCTCCCGATCGACGTGCAGGTTTGCGATGGCCACATCCAAAACCTGACCGGCACTACGCCCAGACGCGGCGACTAGCTGGCTGAATTTAGCGTGGGTGTCGGGCTGAACATAACCGCTGACACGGGGCAACTTGGTGGGCATAGCGAAACTCGTTTTGCATAGGGGAACCCCTCTGGCGGGTTCCCTTAGTATGCTGTTTTCATGAACTAAATCCAAGATTCTGAGAGGTAACACCGTCTACGGTGTTACCTAACCGTGCTTTTTAAACTGAATAATTTCAGCGCCTTATCTGAACCGCAGGTGTGCGTAATGTGTGCACCTCCCAAGGGGAGGTTTCTCGACTGGTCCCCTCCGGGGCAATCGGCTGAAAAATGCTCTGGCCCAAGAACCTGAGAAAGGTAGCCAAGCGCCTCTAGGCTTGGGGCCAATCCCCCTTGCGGACATCGCCATCCGGCGAAGCCGGCCACGGATGAGATGAGGCCGCTTAGACGGGCTCTACGCGCATCCGCAAACCGACCGCGTGCAGCATGTCGACGAAAGGCCTCCTGGGAGACCGCCTTTCCCCCCGCCAACCGGAGAATGACGTTCAAGGCGCTCGCCAACTCCTCGGGTCGGCTTTCTCCTCCATCACGACCTCAAGGTAGGTTGCGAAATCGGCCGGTGCCTCGACGTAGTTCGCGGCGTCGAACTCTCTAGTTTTCAACTTCCTCGACTGGGCCCATAGCCACCTCCTGAATGCTCAGTTCGCCGGCTCGAAACTCACCCTCAACCCCACCGCGCGCGCTATGTTCAGGATGGTTTCGAATGAGGGATTTCCATCATCCACCAGCGCTTCATGGAGGCCCTCCACGGACAGACCGGCGAGGGCCGCAACGGTTGTATCTCCGCGCGCCCGGACAGCGACTCGGAACGCCCGGATAATCGCTCCGGCGTCGTCGTCCGTGTCCTCGGCGACGGCCTGAAGGTAAGCGGCAATGCTGTGAGCGCTCGTGAGCACCTCGGCCGGATCAAACTCGCTAATACCTAGATCAGTCACGCATGACCTCCATGCCTAGAGGGAGCGGTATGTTAGCTGTCCTCCTCGACTGGTCGAGAGGGTATCCCGCGATCACTTGACGACCACCAGACGATCTCGACCGCTGACAACCGGTCGCTCAATGATCTGAGAGCCAGCACGCATCGCCTGGATTCGAGAACCCGTCGTCACCGGGTAACGCTCAGCGAATAGGACAGCGTACTCATCCGGTCGGACGAGCAGTCCAGTCAGACCATCATGGATCGCCGCCAACTCAGTCACCTCCGCCTCGAACTCGGGCAGATGGCTGAGGACCTCCTTAACATCCAGCGGCGTCTTGAAGCGTCGATTGGCTGCAAACCTCGCCCATCGCGCCTTCAACATTGTCAGTCGTTCCCGCGCGCCAGCGGTCGCCCTTGTATCCGCCTGTTCGAGATAGACAACGATCGCGTCCTCGGCCTCGGATACAGCCTCCATCCGACGGCGCACATAGGACGTCCGCCAGAAGGTATCCAGGCGCTTGGCCAGCGCGCCATCCCCGCCGTTGAGAAGCGGTTCAAGGCTCAGTTCGACATCACCGCTGAGATAGAGATCGAGATCGTCCACCCTGACGAAGCCCACCAACTGACGCAGTCCCTCATGCACATGCATCTCGTCGAGACCCGTGAGGTCTTCGAGATCTGCATCCACGGCCGACACGATGTAGGACCTTGTGGACCTCAGGCGTGATGGACGCTGCCAGATCATGAGGAGCACCTGCAGGACCTGGGCGCCTTCGACGCCCAGACCAAGCGCTACCGCCCGCCGCATGGCGTCCAGTGACGCGAGTTGCAGCAAGACCTGCAGGTCAGCGTCATTTAGATGGGTATCCCCACCGATCACGCAGTCCAACGGACTGCCAGCATTATTCGTCATGGCCGACATCTCTGAAATTCAAATCACACTGATAGTGTGTAGATGAGGGCAGAGCTCGGCCGCAAGTCGAGGAGGTGGAAACTGATCCGGACCTCCTCGCCTTCGGCCAAGCTGTCAGACAGCTCCGGCTGGCGCGCGACCTCAGCCAAGAGGAACTTGCCCACCGCTCAGGCCTGCACCGGAACTACATCGGCGGCATCGAGCGCGGGGAGCGCAACGTCGGCGTGAAAGCCGTCTTCGCCCTGGCCCGTGGATTGGGTTGTGCGCCAGGAGATTTCTTCGGCGCCTGACGAGGGTTTCCACCTAGATCACGATTAACCAACCATTAACCGGCGTTCGGCCAGCCTAGGCGGGCCGTTAGACCGATCCCTGCATCCCCCTTACCCAAAGGATGCAGGAAAATGACTTTTGATAAGACCGCTCCGTCTGGAGCATCGACCCCATCTACCCGCCTCGCGCCGGAGCAGACCCCAGCTCCAGCAACGTCGGCGGGAAGCCCTGCGACCGGCTTGCCGGACCCGTCAGGCATGGCCACGCAAGATGCTCAAGCGTCAACGCGTGCCGCTGCCGCAATCTTTGAGTGCGCCCAGACATTTGTTCTGGGCACCTCCGCGCGGCCGGAGGTGAGTGCAGCCCTAGCAGATAGCCTTTTGGCCGAACTCGCCCGCGCTCTGATGCGCGTGGCGCTGGGCACTCAGACCTGCGCGCCCTCGGCGCTGCCGGACCCTGACCCATAATGCCTGACTCACAGGCGCAATCCCGTCGGCATTTAGCCGGCGGGGCACTCCCCACGGCCATCGCCGTGGACGCAACCCTACCCCTCTCAGGCCGAGCCATCGTGGCTGGCGCCTTTCGTTGATCTGCGCCTGCGCCCTAGCGCGTGCGGCGCCCGATCAGCGAACCTGCCCTTGTTCTTCCTTCTCCATGGGAGCCAGACTTCTCATGCGTGCCGCCGTCTACACCCGCACCGCCAGCGTTTCCCAACGCCCCACCGAGGTCCACGATCAATTGGCGGCATGCCGCCTCTTCGCCGAACGCGAGGACATTGCGGTCGTCGCCGCCTTTCACGACGCAGGCGTGTCCGGCAAGTCAGCCGTAAGCCGCCCCGGCTTCCTTGCTTTGATGCAGGCCGCCAAAACCGGCGCGTTCGACGTCGTCATCTGCGAGGGACCGGATCGCCTGTCTCGATACCAGGCGGACATCATCGATATTTTCGAAAGCCTGCGCGTCCTTGGCGTCTCCGTCATCACACTGGCGGATGGCCACGTTGACGGGATGCAGGTCTGCGAAAAGGGAGCGCTAAACACCCCTCGGCTCAAGGCGATGCTGCGCAAGGCCATGACCGAACGCGAGGGCGACGAAGCCAGTCCGTCCGCACCCGATTCCGAGGCCGAGTAATGGTCAGCGCCGCCCCTTCAACCGCAACCCGACCTCTGATGCGGGCGGCCCTCTACGCCCGCTTCTCCAGCGACCTGCAGAAGCAAACCTCGATCGAGGACCAGTTCGCGGTCTGTCGGACCTTCGCCGCCCGTCAGGGCATCGAGATCGTCGGGGCCTTCGAGGACGCCGGCATATCAGGCGCCTCAATCGCCAACCGCCCAGGATTTCTGACCATGGAACGCGCCGCCAAAGGCGGTGCGTTCGACGTGGTGATCTGCGAAGCCCTAGACCGGCTGTCTCGGTCCCAGGCTGACATCGCCGCCATCTTTGAGGACCTCCGCTTTCACGGCGTCGCCATCCACACGATCTCGGAAGGCGCCGTCGATGAACTGCACGTCGGCCTCAAGGGCACGATGAACGCCCTCTACCTTCAGGAAACCCGCCGAAAAACCCGACGGGGCATGGAGGGTGTCGTGCGTGACGGCCGCCATACCGGAGGGCGGGTCTATGGCTACGCCATTCGTCGGACCATCGACGCCGCCGGTGAGCCGATCAGAGGCCTTCGCGCTCTTGTCCCGACCGAAGCCGATATCGTCGTCGAGATCTTTCGTAAGTACGCCGCGGGCGCCTCCCCGCGCGCCATAGCGGCGGACCTGAATGCGCGTGGCGTCCGCAGCCCCAGAGGCGGGACCTGGAACGCCTCCACCATCAACGGCAACGCTGACCGAGGGAACGGCGTCATCCACAACGAGCTTTATCGCGGCGTACTGGTATTCGGCCGTCAGACCTGGCTGAAGGACCGTAGCACCGGCGCTCGAAGCGCGCGCAAAGGTGACCCAGCCAACATCGTCCGCCAGGAGGTTCCGGCCCTGCGGATCGTGCCGGAGGATCTCTGGCTCAAGGTCCGAGCCCGCTACGAAGAAAACCGGCTGGGTCCACAGAAGACATCGTCTTTGGCCTCGGTTCGCCCAAGGCACCTGCTCAGCGGCAAGCTGACCTGCGGTTGCTGCAGCGGGCCGATGATCCGTAGCGGATCGGAGCAGAGATTCGTCTGCTCCTGGCGGCGAGAGCGCGGTCCGGCCGCATGCGACAACGGGCGCGGCGTCAAGGGCTCCGATATCGCTGATCGCGTGCTGGCAGCCCTGAGGGACCGCCTGCTGGCGCCGGACATCGTCGCCTCAGCCATGGAGGAGGCGCGCGTGGAAACGGAGAAGCGGAACCGGGACATCCGGGGCCGGCGCGGCAAGCTGGAAGCCGACCTGGCCGAAGCCAAGCGCCGGTCGGAGCGGCTGATCGACCAGGTGGCCGATGGCGTCCTGAGCGGTGCAGCAATCAACGAAAAGCTGGCCACGCTCGAGGTCAAGCGTGCGACGTTGGAAGCGGAACTGGCGGCCGAGGAAGCCCCCTCGCCCGTGTCCCTGCATCCCGGAATCGCCGAGCATTATCGCCGCGTGGTGAGCGACCTCGCACAGGCGCTTCACTGCAACGACAGCGAGGCGGCGGCGGAGGCCCGCGATCTGGTACGCCGACTGATCGAGACGGTCGTGGTCACGCCGCTGCCGGAGCGGGGCCAGTACGCGCTGACCGTACAAGGCAAAATCGCCGCCCTGGTGAACCAGGACGGCGATTGTACTATTGTAGTGGGTGCGGGAGCAGGATTTGAACCTGCGACCTTCAGGTTATGAGCCTGACGAGCTACCGGGCTGCTCCATCCCGCGGCAAGGCGGTGTGCGAAGGAAGAATAAGGTTCGAGACCTGTCCTGAAGTAGGCCGAAGGCCGTTAGGACAAGAATAATGAGAAAACTGATTTATGTGTTCGGTAGACCCCGCGGCGACCTACTCTCCCGCGCCTTGAGACGAAGTACCATTGGCTCTGGAGGGCTTAACGACCGAGTTCGGAATGGGATCGGGTGTGGAACCTCCGACATAGCCAC
>Ga0265296_1000719_pt1 | contig 45701 bp, 46 predicted proteins | sample MunlanPumphouse1_FD_189073 | JGI IMG/M metagenome (GOLD analysis project Ga0265296, IMG submission 189073) | Groundwater microbial communities from a municipal landfill in Southern Ontario, Canada - Pumphouse #1 | ecosystem: Environmental > Aquatic > Deep subsurface > Groundwater | place... | reverse complement strand
TGACCTCAATTCATTTAGGAAAAGCGGAATAGGACTGCGTCGACTGAGTAGCGACAGCGCATGGGCTATGAGCGGCATCAGCCCGCAGCCTCCAGAGCTTGTCAGTAGCTCTTAGGCTGCTCCGACTACACTTTTTTTGCCAGAGTGCTTGCATAATCTTGAACGACTTCCGCTGTAGGAATCATTCCAGAGAAGCAGTGGGTTTCTTTGATGCTTCTCTGTAGTCCTATATTGACAAGAGACGCCATCACACTCGGCTTTTCACTTGTTTCGCAAGGAGCTAAGTCTTTTCAACGACCATCGTCTGACGCCTTCAGAAAATGTAGGACGAGGAGGCCAGACAGTGATTCTTTCGAAATCTATTTCTAAAGCGTCGCCGACAAAGCGCCCTCTAAAGGTGCGGACATCAGTGTAGACCGTATCACCCGTTCTACTTAGGAACGGCGTTTGCGAAACCGCGTTTAAGTCGTTTTCAGTTCGTGTGTATGGTACCGGGCTGCCGACATCGAGACCGGCGCCTTTCATGTAGGAGTCAATTTTTTTGAGTACATCATCCGGTTTTTCTACGGTGCGCCAATAGATGAAATGGCCGTCGTCAGTAAATACCAAATAGACGTGCCAAGGGGCGGTGGCTGGTCTCTCTCCTTCGGAATACCACACTTGCTCGCGCACATCAGAACTGACGCTTGTTGTGCAGCCAGAGAGGAGCATTAGGCAGAACGTAGCAATCAATAAGCGAATCATATTTCCTTCCTTGAGTTAACTATCCAACTCGAAGCGTCGCACGCAGGCTGGCCCTAAGAATTTTTAACTACTTCTGCCTTGCCGATCCGTAAAAGTGGTTCAGTACTCTTAACTCAAGCACTGCCGCGAAAACGCAGAGCGCCAAAAGCCAAGACTGAAGACTCGCTTACGATGGAGTCACCCCAACAGACCAGCGCTCACAAAAGCGAGCTCAAGATCATCCCGAAGGATACATGGAACGCCTGGAAGCCGCGAGGGTACTGACCTCAGCCACAATTGAGCGTTATACGTGGCAATCGATGCAGCTGCATTCGAGGTCCGTCAAGCGATGACGCTTTGAACCTTTCATCTATTGGAGTATGGGGAATTGATCTTCATTCCTCCGCGCATTTTTTTTACACCCGGCTCCATATCCGCCGGGCACGCGCCCTGAAAGCTGCCACTAATCACTGTGTGTTGTCTTTCAATTTTTCCATTTAGCTCAAACGACGTATCGGCCGTCAGTACATAGGATTTCGCAAGGTCGCCTTTGAAAGATCCGGCCATAATCGCTTCAGAGCAGCGTGATTTGAAATTGTAGCTATCGACGTTACCGCTTTTAGATTCGATTTTGCACTCCTGTTCGAAGTCACTCCACAGGTCGTCATCTATAAGCCTGTCTTTCTCATGGTCGACGCATACTTCCCAAGAAAACGGCGAGGTGGACGGAGTAACCTTCCACAAACCTGAAGCGCGTTGCAGACGCAGCGATGGTTCAGCGGCTGACGCCAAAAATGTTACTGAGAAAGCAATTGCGGTCGACAACAATATGGCGAAGTACTTCATCATGCATCCTATTTGTAGATGATCACGTTGAGCAGGATACTTAAAAAACAAGTGCTCCTCGCTTGGAAAGAGCCATTGATTCACAGCTGCGTGCCTAAACTGCCCACGGCATGGTCAGCGTTACTTGCGTAGCCCGCAATACCCAATGTGCCTCAGCGCATGCTCAACGAGTTATCGTCATCACCGATGCCGGCGACCAAGGATTGATCGCGCTGCGGGCGTGCCAGGCGTAAGTAAGAGCCATTGCGCATTGAGGATGATGGGCTACGCTTTTGGCTTGGATGTTCAGGACAGCAATTTTTCATTAAAACTGACAGGCTCTTATGGACAAGCAGCTGGCAGGTCTTTCATTCTTTCTCACGCTTAGCTGGGTTGCCTCTGTGATCTTCGTCATGTGGTTTTTCAGCAAATGATCACGTTAGCTGTATCAGCTCTGGCCCTTTGTTTCGAACGTTGCCCACGGCCGTGTTGACTTTAAACCATTCGAAAGCCTCGGCCGGCTCGCCCTGGTGCAACACCATCTGCTCGGCACGCTCCTTGGGCGTGGCCGGGTCCAGCCATTCCCTGGCCAACTCCGGCGTTAGCACCACGGGCCCCCGGTCGTGGATGTCCACCATGCCGCCGGCGCTGTCGGCGGTGATGATCACAAAACCGTCATGCTCGCCTTGGCCTTCATCTGCGTCGGGTAGCTGGCCTATGGCCGCGCACAGCACTGGCGCGCCATCCCGCCGGCGGATCAGGTAGGGCTGTTTCTTTGGCCCGCCTTCATCAACCCACTCAAACCAGTTGTCTACCGGCGTGATTGCCCGGTGTGGCCAGATCGACCGGAAGAATGGGCCGTAGGCCACTTTCTCGACTCGAGCGTTTATCGCCGCGGCACGGTCCTTGGCCCAGTGCGGCCGCCAACCCCACTGCACCAAGTCTGCGTGCAAGGTTTCATCTTGCAGGTGGAGCAGGGCGACTTGGGTTGTCGGTGCCACGTTGTAGCGCTCAAGTGGCGCGTCACCCACGGAATTCAGCAGGGCGTTCGGCATGCTCAGTGCTGCAACGAAGTCATGAATTCCGCTGTACTGTGAAAGTCTTCCGCACATCGGCAAGCCCTCGGTAGAAGCTTCAGCTTAGATCACTCGGCAAAATCTTCATGGGGGTGCTTCCCCAGGCCCCGTTTGTAGCCCGCGCAAGCGCCCATTCAAGTGAGTTGAGCTTGCTTGTGACAAAGCTCAGGTCAGTTTTGCAACTAGCAAGAGCGCTATCGGAGGCCTTGAGCTCTGTCCGAAGCTTGTCGCGTTCGATAGACAGCTCAGCGTGCATTCGCACCAGGCCGTAGATGTCCTCTCGGGCTTTGCGAAGCAGCAGGTGCAGTTCCTGAATCTCGTTCTCTAGGAGCAGGGCGTGTTGCTTGTGCATTTCTAAAGGCGTAGGGCATCCAAGCCACTCGCAGGTGTCTTCGTCGATGTTCATGGAGGGGTAACCCGAATCTGTATATATGTACAGTAATCGAGATTTGTGCGGACTGAGGTTGCGAGGCGACGAACTGCAGGTGTTCCCGACGATCAGTTAGGGAGCATTGAGAACGGCCAGGGTTAGCTTGATGAACTCTTCGTTCCGGTCGATGGTGTCCAGCGCGCCGCGAACGTTGTCGGCTACTTCGGTGCCGCCTTGCTGCTCAACCCAATTCGTCAGCTCCATGATGGCCGCTTCAAGGGCGAGTTGGTTTTCGTTGATTTTGGACAGCAGGGAAGGGAGCAGGTCTGAGTTTGGCATCGGTGTTCCTCCTTGGAGTGAACAGCGTAGCAGTTGGGTTGCTTGGTGGTGGATTGTGAGCGGTCGGCAGGACGCCGGGAAGAGAATTGCGGAACAGCTTGTAAAATTGCGGAACAGAAAAGATAAGGGCCTGCATGAAGTTCATCATGCAAGCCCTTGATATCTATGGTGCCCGAACCCGGAATCGAACCGGGACGCCCTTACGAGCGGGGGATTTTAAGTCCCATGCGTCTACCAGTTTCGCCATTCGGGCGGCAGCGCGATGAAGCAACTCAGTGGGGCTTTGCCTGGCAAAGCGCTTGAGCGGTGCAGCAGGCTAGGGAATATATAGATCAAGGCACCTTGGCGCAAGTTTGCGTGCGGTCTTTTTCTGCTTGATCACGTTTGTCCGTTTGTAAAAAAAGCCCGTCATATCAGTGATCTACATTTGCTTGGCAGGGGCGTGCGACTCGCTGGCGCACCCATTGGTGCCCCAGGATGCTTGCCGATACGGCCTGGTTCATGCAAGTCGAATGCACTAAGTCCAACCCAGGCTGTCAGTGTTGTTTCAGGCATTCGACCCTATTCGCAGGAGAGAAACATGGCTACTACACAGAGTGATGACAAGCGCCCAACTCCAGATCCTGCAGAAGACAATGCGTTTTTCCCTTCTCCCTATTCGCTCAGTCAATTTACTTCCCCCCAATCTGATCTCAGCGCTGCGGATTACCCAAACCCCTACACGGGCGGGCGCTGGAAGTTCTTGATGATCGGTGCCGATGAGCGCTACTTGCCTACGGACAACGGAACGCTGTTCTCCACGGGTAATCACCCGGTCGAAACGCTGCTGCCGATGTATCACCTCGACAAGGCCGGCTTTGCTTTTGATGTGGCGACCCTGTCCGGCAATCCGGTGAAGTTCGAGTTCTGGGCCATGCCGTCGGAAGACGCCGAGGTCAAAGGGTTCTATCGCAAGTACCGCGATCAGTTCAGGAGCCCGCTTAAACTGGCCGATGTGATTGAGCAGGCGTTGGGTGAAAACTCGGATTACATCGGTGTGTTCATCCCAGGAGGGCATGGGGCGCTGATCGGTTTACCGCACAGTGCTGATATGAAGAGGCTTTTGCAGTGGGCCATCGCCAAGGACAAGTTTGTGGTTTCGTTGTGCCACGGCCCTGCGGCGCTGCTGGCGGCTGGCGTTGGTGAGTCAAAGGATTCCTATATCTTCAACGGTTACAGGATTTGTGCGTTTCCCGATGCGCTCGACGCGACGACGCCCGATATCGGCTACATGCCCGGGCACCTGACCTGGAAGTTCGGCGAGCAGTTGCAGGCGCTGGGTGTTGAGATTGTCAATCAGGATATCGACGGGGCGACGCTACAAGACCGAAAACTGCTGACCGGCGACAGCCCGTTGGCGGGTAACAATCTGGGCAAGTTGGCGGCGAGTGTGCTCTTGAAGGCTGTCTGAACGAGTCGAGCCGCAGCGAGGCTGCGGCTCGACAGCGGCTACTAAAGCCAGGCTTTGATCCGCGCGCTGACCGCCTCGGTCGAAATGCCGTAACGATCATGCAGTGTCGGCAACGCGCCGGCATCAAGGAAGGCATCCGGCAGGGCGATTTGCCGGAAGGTCGGCGTCACGCCGTTGCGTAACAGGACGCCTGCCACCGCTTCGCCAAGCCCGCCGATGATCGAATGGTTTTCCGCCGTGACCACCAGCCGTCCCGGCTTCCTGGCCTGCTCCAGAATGGTCTGCTCATCCAGCGGTTTGATGGTGGGTACATGCAACACCGCCACATCCACGCCATCGGCGCGCAGCTTTTCGGCGGCTTCCAGTGCCCGCATGGTCATCAGGCCGGTGGAGATGATCAGCACATCGTTGCCGGTGCGCAGGGTTTTCGCCTTGCCAATTTCAAACGTGTAGCCATATTCATCCAATACCACCGGTACGTTGCCACGCAGCAAGCGCATGTAGACGGGGCCCTGGTGGGCGGCGATGGCAGGCACGGCCTGTTCGATCTCCAGGGCATCGCAGGGGTCGATGATCATCAGGTTGGGCATGGCCCGGAAGATTGCCAGGTCGTCCGTGGCCTGGTGGCTTGGGCCGTAGCCGGTGGTCAGGCCCGGCAAGCCGCAGACGATCTTGACGTTGAGGTTTTCCTCGGCAATCGCCATGCAGATGAAGTCGTACGCACGACGAGAGGCGAATACCGCGTAGGTGGTGGCAAAGGGTACGAAACCTTCACGGGCCATGCCGGCCGCGGCGCTCATCAGCAGTTGCTCGGCCATGCCCATCTGGTAGAAGCGATCGGGGTGGGCCTTGGCGAAAATATGCAGGTCGGTGTACTTCGACAGGTCAGCGGACAAGCCGACAATGTCCTGGCGCTGCTCAGCCAGCGCGGCCAGGGCATGGCCAAAGGGCGCTGAGCGAGTGGCTTGGCCTTCAGAGGCAATCGAGGCAATCATTGCGGACGTGGTCAGGCGTTTTTTACCCGTTTGCAAGGCTGTGTGCTTGACGCTGCTCATGCGGTTTTCTCCATCTGAAGATTGCTCAATGCCAGTTCCCACTCGTTCTCATCGACACGGATGAAGTGGGTTTTTTCCCGGGACTCCAGAAAGTCCACGCCCTTGCCCATGCGTGTGTCGCAAATGATCACCCGCGGCTGGCTACCGGTGTGGTTGCGGGCGTTGTCGAAGGCGGCGACCAGCGCTTGCAGATCGTTGCCATCCACGCGCTGGGTGAACCAGCCAAAGGCCTGCCAGCGATCGACGATGGGCTCAAAGGCGAGAATTTGGCTGGAATGCCCATCGGCCTGCTGGTTGTTCACATCGATGATTGCAATCAGGTTGTCGAGCTGCCAGTGGGACGCAGACATCGCCGCTTCCCAGGTCGAGCCCTCGTTCAGCTCGCCGTCGGACAGCAGGTTATAAACCCAGGATTGCGAGTTCTTACGCTTGAGACCCAGGCATGCGCCGACGGCGATGCCCAAGCCATGACCCAGCGAACCGCCGGTGATTTCCATGCCCGGGGTGTAGGCCGCCATGCCCGACATTGGTAGGCGGCTGTCGTCCGAACCGTAGGTTTCCAGCTCCTCGAGTGGGATTACCTGGGCTTCGATCAAGGCGGCATATAGCGCGATGGCGTAGTGACCGATCGACAGGTAAAAACGATCACGCTCTTCCCACTCCGGGTTATGGGGCTGATAGCGCAGGGCATGGAAATACGCCACCGCCAGCAGGTCAGCCGCGCCCAGGGCTTGCCCTACATAGCCTTGTCCTTGGACCTGGCCCATGCGCAAGGCATGGCGACGGATGTTGTAGGCGCGTTCTGCCAGGGACAGCGATTCAGTGTGTGATGCAGCAGTCATGATAAAGACTCCGTTAACTCAACGATTGACCAAGGCGGCCGGGACTCGCAGCACCAGCAGTGCTCCGGCGCACAGCACGGCGGTGATCAGGTACATGCCGATGGCGCTGGAGCCTGTCGTGGTGGTGATCCAGCCGATCAAATAGGGCGAGCAGAACCCGGCCAGGTTGGCAAAGCTGTTGATGCCAGCGATGCCTGCTGCGGCCGATACACCGCCGAGCAAGGTGGTGGGCAGCATCCAGAACAGCGACGAAGCAGACAGCACTCCGGCAGCGGCCAGGCACAGGCTGAGCATCGACAGGAGCAGGTTGCCGCCCATCAGTGCGGCCAGGGTGAGGCCGATAGCGCCGGCAATCATCGGGATGATCAGGTGCCAGCGACGCTCTTGATGTTTGTCGCCACTGCGGCCCATCAGCAGCATGGCGACGATGGCGCACATGTACGGCAGGCTGGTCAGCAGGCCGATATGCAGTGGGTCGGACACCCCGGCATTGCGGACCAGGGTCGGCAGCCAGAAGGTGATTGCGTACTGGCCCATGACCACGCAGAAGTAGATGCCGGCCAGCAGCCACAAGCGTCGATCGCGAATGAACTCGCCGACCGAGGCGTGGGTGACTTTGCAACTGTCGTCCTCGGCCAGCTCTTTTTTGATCAGCCCCTTTTCGTCGTCCGTGAGCCAGGTGGCCTGGTCGACGCCGTCTTTCAGGTAGCTGAGCACCATCAGCCCGACGATCACCGTAGGGATGGCCTCGATCACGAACATCCATTGCCAGCCATGCCAGCCGTGTACTCCGGCAAACGCATTCATGATCCAGCCCGAGAGTGGGCCGCCGATCATGCCCGACAGGGGGATGGCCACGAACCACAGCACGGTCATCCGCGCCCGGCGATAGGAAGGGAACCAGTAAGTGAGGTACAGCAGCAGGCCCGGTGCCAGGCCCGCCTCGGCAATGCCCAGCAAAAAGCGCAGGGCATAGAACTGCCAGGCGGTTTCAACAAAGGCGAAGAGGGCCGAGATGATGCCCCACGAGATCATGATGCGGGCGATCCAGCGGCGTGCGCCGACGCGGTGCAGGATGATGTTGCTCGGCACCTCGCAAAGGAAATAGCCGATGAAAAACATCCCGGCACCCAAACCGTAGACGGCCTCGCTGAGCGCCAGGTCGTTCATCATCTGCAGCTTGGCGAAGCCAACGTTGACTCGGTCCAGATAAGCGCACAGGTAGCACAGCATCAGGAACGGCATCAGCCGCCAAGCAGTCTTGCGGTAGGCGTTGGCGCGAACGGTCGCGCCCGCGTCCAAGGATAAGGTGGTCATTGTGGTCTGATCTCTTATTTTTATTGACAGCTGACGGCTGCAACGTCGATTCAGAACAGCGCTCGCCGTGACGGCGGGCGCAAGATCCATCAGTGAATGAGCATGCCACCATTCACATCAAGGGTAATGCCGGTCAGGTAGGACGAGAGGTCGCTGGCCAGGAACAGCGCGGCGTTGGCCACGTCCTGCGCGGCGCCCAGGCGGCCCAGTGGAATGCCATCGATGATCGCGTGACGGCGCTCGTCCTGCATCAGGCCGCCGGTGATGTCGGTGTGGATCAGGCCCGGGGCAATCGAGTTGACCCGAACGTTGTCCGGCCCCAGTTCCCGCGCCATGGCTTTGGCCAGGCCCAGCACGCCGGCCTTGGCGGCGCTGTAGTGCGGGCCGCCGAAGATGCCGCCGCCGCGCTGCGCCGACACCGACGACATGCAGACGATGCTGCCGGATGCCTGTTGACGCATCAACGGGATCACCGCCTGGGACATCAGCAGCGTGCCGCGTAGGCTCACATCCAGCACTTTGTCGTAGTCGGCGTGGCGAATATCGAGGGTCTTCAGGGGTTGGGTGATGCCTGCGTTGTTGACCAGCACATCAATGCGACCGAAGTGCTCGATTACCCTGGCAATGGCGGCATTGACCTGGGTTTCGTCCGCCACGTTGGCGGCCAGGCCGAGATGACCTTCGCCCAGTGCGGCAGCGGCGTCACGTGCCGCCGACTCATCCAGGTCGAGGATGACCACCCGCGCTCCGTGTTGGGCGAAGGTGGAAGCAGTAGCGCGGCCGATGCCACGTGCAGATGCGGCGCCAGTGATGATTGCGACTTTGCCTTGAAGCAGCATGTGAAAGACCTCTGATGATTGTTTTTATGGTTCGACCCTGACGAATCGATGACTCAGCTTGGGCTGCTGATTGACCCTGAGCAATAACGCAAAAGTCTTTGGGTGCTGAAAAAAATTCAGCACTCGTCAGTGCCAGGCATTGATGATTGAATGGTGAACACCAATAAATACACCGGTACGACCGGGAGGTTTTGTCGATGCGTGGCGATCTCGAAACATCTGCTGTGCTGCCACCCTTGAGAGCAATTCAGGCCTTTGAGCAAACCGCTCGCTTTGGAAACGTCGCCAGGGCGGCCGAGGTCCTGGATTTGACGCCGTCCGCGGTCAGCCATCAACTGGCCAAGCTCGAGGCCATGATCGGTCGACAGCTGTTCTTGCGTAATGCCCGCGGGGTGTCGCTCACGCCGGTGGGGGAGCAGTATCTGAAAGAGGTGTCCGGCGTTCTGCACAGCTTGGCCGTGGCCACCGAGCGCGCAGCCAGCGACCTGAGCCTGGAATGCCTGCATCTGCATTCGGCGCCCAGTTTTGGCCTGCTATGGTTGATGCCCAGGCTGGAAGCGTTCCGTTTGCAGCACCCGGATATCCAGATCAACCTGTCGTGTTCGTACGAGTCGTTGCACTTTAGTCGTGACAAGATAGACGTGGACATCCGCCACGGTTTTCCCAACTGGCCAAGCTATGAAGTGCGCACCGTGCGCAACGAAACCTTTGCGGTACTGGCCTCGCCCAAGCTGCTGGGCTTGCGCCCAGTCAGAAGCGCGGCCGATTTGCTCGACAGGGAGCTGATCCTGTCGCAAGCCACGTTGCTAAAATGGCCGCAATGGTTCGCTCAGCATGGCCTGGCGCGACCTGAAAACCCCTATGCGTTGAGCTTTGATCGCTCGTACATGAGCCTGGAGGCCGCCAGTCATGGGTTGGGATTTGCATTGGAAAGCACCTTGCTGGCGCAGAAGTACCTCACCGCTGGAACGCTGGTCGAAGTTGCGCCGCAAACGCTCAGTGCCCCGGTGGCGGCGCACCATCTGGTTTTTCCAAAAGCCCATTCCAGTTTTCCTCGAGTCAGGCGTTTTCTGGAGTGGATGGAAAGTGAGCTCGGGCACAGTTTCAATTATTGAGTGTTAGTCGGCGCGCCGCTGTTTCTTGCATTGCAAACAGGGCGCGCAAATCCACCAAACCCGACCAGACGCTTACTCTCGCAAGCGCCGAATAATCTCCTCGTACCCGACCGCCCGCGACAGCCGCTGCAGTGCATCCAGGCGGCGGGAATAGGCTTTTGCGTCACCATAGGTCAGCTCGACATGCAGGCTGTCGATCGTCACCAGATAGGCCTCTGCCAGCACTTCACTGGCCTGGTCCTCTACGTCTGGACAGGCTTTAAGTAACCCTTTCTGGAAGTGACTGCGGATCGTGGCCATGTAGTCATTGAACCCGGACATGACCACGTGCCTCAGCGGCGTCGGTGGGTAAAAGGCGGCCCTGAGCAAAAAGCGCAGGGATTGATGCTGGTTGTACCGGCGTTGCAGGTTGTCGATGTAGACCTCGCCGGGGGCCTTGATCGATCGTGAGTTTTTCGCAAATTGGCTTTGCACGTAGTCCAGTTCGGCGCGCAGTGCGAGTTCGAGTGCGACCACGTACAGCGCATCCTTGCTCGCAAAATGTGCGTACAGCGAGGCCTTTTTGATGCCTGCGCGCACGGCGATATCATTCAGCGAAGCGGCGTCGTAACCATGCTCGGCAAATTGGTCCAGTGCCAGATACGCGATGCGTTCGGCAGCCGAGGTCAGGATGGTGGCTGTCATGTGGTTCTTCCTTAATCAGTGCCCGGCCAGGTCAAAGGTTTCGCCCGCTCCTCGGGGGAGGCTGATTGTCGTCAGCAGGCAGGTCAGCAATGCACTGGCCAGCAGCAGTGCGGTCCAAGCCACCGGTCCATAGGTCAGCGCCAATGCCGACAATGGCGTCGCGCTGGCGGAAACGGACAGTTGGAACGCGCCCAGCAGTGCAGCGGTGGAGCCCAGTGCGCGCTTTTGCGAGGACATCACCAGTGACATCAGCGTGGACTCGGCGATGCCCAGGCCAAACAGGGCAAGGGCCATGCCCGCCACTATACCGGGCAGACCCACGTAGGTCAGGGTGGATGCCACCGCGATTGCCGAGCCAGCGGCCATGCAACACACGCCTATCAATGACAGGCGGCCCAAGCCAAGCCGGCTGACCAGTTTCCCGGCGCTCATTGCCCCGATCAGGATGGCTACCCCGGTGACGCCGAACAGCATGCCAAAGGCTTGCGGGCTCAGGCCGTAGGTCTGCTGGTAGACCAGTGTCGCGCCGCCGATGTAGGCAAACAGAAAGAAGAAAACGGCGGCCACGGCCAGGGTCGGACGCAAGAAGTGTCGGTCTCTGGCGATCGTCAGGTACGTGCGGCAGGCGGCTCCCAGGCGTAACGGCTCGCGTTGGCTGGCGGGCAGGGTTTCCGGCAGCGAAAGCCAGCTGTTGCCCAGCACCGCCAGGCCAAATGCAGCGAGCACCAGCATCACCGCACGCCAGCCGTAGTGAGTGTCGATAACCCCGCCCAGTGCCGGGGCGAAGATGGGCGCGACGCCTTCGATGGTCATCAGCAATGCGAAGAGCTTGGTCGCCGCCACGCCTTCGCTGACGTCCCGCACCATGCTCATGATCACCACCAGCGTCAGGGCGCTGCCAAGCCCCTGTACGAAGCGCAGGGCGATCAGCGTTTCAAGTGTCGGCGCCCATGCGGCACCCAATGAGCACATGGTAAACACCACAAGGCCGGCCAGCAGGGGCCGGCGGCGCCCATAGGCGTCGACGATGGGCCCGAAGATCAACTGGCCGGCACCCATGGCCAGGAGGAAGAACGTCAGGGTCAACTGCACGCTGGCGAAGCTGCTCTGATATTCGCGGGCAATTTCGGGAAGGCTCGACAGGTACATATCGACAGCCGAAGGGCCAAGGGCGCCGATCAGTCCCAGGCCAATAGCCAGCCTCAGGGCGACCCTGTGGGTGGGTTGCGAATTCATAGCGTCTCCAACGAAAAAAACAGCCTACCGGTCGGTAGGTTGTCGCATAATAGCGACACCTCTTAAATCGGTCAACGCCCCAGTACTCGGGAGGATTTGCACATGCACAGTGCAATCAGAGTGAGCGAATGAGAGTTGTTATCAATTATGTTTCTTTAGTTTTTTGATTGGATTAGACTCCCGCCAGCTGTGCACGAGCAGCGTTCTGGGCATTAGAACAAACAAAAAAAACGGCGTAGGGAGCAGGACGTGAATTTCAAGAAAACCACAATGGCAGTGGCTGTTGGCTCGGCGATCTACCTGTGCAACGGTGCGTGGGCCGCAGAACCTGCGAGCGCGCTGGAGATTGCACCGATCACCGTCACCGGTGAAAAGATCAACCGCAGCCTGGAGCAGACCCAGTCGAGCGTGGTGGTGGTCACCGACCAGCAACTGCGTGAAAAGCAGGACCGTGACCTGGTGGACGTATTCGCGCGTACGCCAGGCGTGTACAACCAGTCCGGCAACGAAAACTGGGGTATTCGCGGCGTGCCCGTGTCCGGTTTCGACGACCAGGGGCCCGCCACGCTCAACGGTGCGGTTTCAGTATTTGTCGACGGCGCCGTGCAACCCAACCGCGCCCTGACCCTCAGCCCGATGCCGCTGTGGGACGTCGACCAGGTCGAAGTGTTCCTCGGCCCGCAATCCACCACCCAGGGCCGTAATTCCCTGGCCGGTGCCGTGGTGATCCAGACCCGCAACCCCACCTTCGAGCCGAGTTTTTCCGCACGCACCAACATGGGCAGCTATGGCGAGCGCGGTGCGGCAGTGGCCGGTGGCGGGGCGTTGGTCGATGACAAGATCGCCGGGCGTATTGCCGTGGATTACCAAGAGGGTGACGGCTATATCGACAACGTCGCCCTGCATGACGACGCCAACCCCACACGCACCGGCAATGCCCGGGGCAAGCTGTTGATCCTGCCCAACGACGACCTGGATGTGCTGCTGACTTACGCCCACAGTGAAAGCCGCAAGGGCGATAACTCGGCGATGCGCCAGAACGACAAGATCCGTTATTACAAGATGAGCTCCAACACCAAGGCCTATGACAAGCTTGGGCAGGACACGCTCAGCGCCAAGGTGGACTATCGCCTGGACGACAACTGGTCGCTGACCAGCCTGACCGCCAATACCCGCTCGGACTACGACGCGCGCCTGGATTTCGACCAGTCGGCCGACGCCAACCAAGTGGTATTGCGCAAACAGGATGGCGACCTGTTCAGCCAGGAACTGCGCCTGAACTACAGCGGCGATACGGTGAAGAGTTTTGTCGGTGCCTACTACGGCCACAACACCAACAACTTCCACGACCGCCTGTTGTTCAACAACCTTCTGTTCGGTACCGCCAAGGGCGATACGACCATTGAAAGCAAGGCCGTGTTTGGTGAAATCAACTGGACATTCGCCCCGCGCTGGACCTTGATCACCGGCCTGCGCTACGACCACGAGACCAACGACACCGATATCAAGCAAGACGATTTCTCCAGCCCCGGCAAGCTCAGCAAGTCATTTGATGCGCTCCTGCCGAAACTGGGCCTGGACTATGAACTGGCCGCCAACCAGTACCTGGGCGTGATGGTGCAGAAGGGCTATCGCGGAGGCGGCGTCAACGTGCGTGCCGGTGGCGGCCACGAAGGTTATGACCCGGAATACACCACCAACTACGAGCTGTCCTACCGTGGCTCGTTCTTCGACAAGACCCTGCGCACCCGCGCCAACCTTTACTACACCGACTGGAAAGACCAGCAGGTCAGCGCGCTCGAGCGCAACACCGACTTCGTCCAGGTGTTCAACGCCGGCAGCAGCGATATCAAGGGCCTGGAAGTATTTGTCGAAAAAGACCTCGGCGAGCAGTTGACCCTGACGGCGGGTGGCTCTATCACCGCGGGCAAGTACAAGGACTTTGTGACAGGTGATGGTCGCGATATGAGCGGCGAGGAGTTCCTCTATTCACCCAAGTACAAACTGTCCCTGGGTGGCATCTACCGTTGGAATGACCGCCTGACCCTGAACACCGACCTGGTGTACCAGAGCACCGCGCCGTCGGAGTATGAGTTCGATACCGCAGGCCAGGTCACGGGCGAGCGCCGGAGCGACAGCTACTGGCTGGTCAACTTCAACACCGAGTACAAAGTCACCAAGAATGTTGCGGTTTCCGGCTTCGTGAAAAACGCTTTTGACAAGGAGTACATCACCAACAACCGCAGCGGCGATATCGTCGATGTGGGAGCGCCACGTACGGTTGGGCTGGTGTTGCGCTACGACATGTAGGGCAACGATTCGTAGACTGAGGCTGGTGAGCGGGCGATGCGGCGTTCCGACAAGCCCGCTCGCCACAACAGCCTTTTCTGTTGGGACTCAAGGGTACAGCGACGGTCCGTGCCGGCAAACCAGGTCCTGCCGTTGTTTGGCGGCGTTTTCAAACCGTGGAATTTTCGATTTCTATTTGGGAGTTTTCCTAAATACGCCGATACGAGGTGTCGTGAGAATGAGCGCACTTCTATCTCATCTGTGATGTGTCATGTCCTTTCTACCGATTCGTGTCCTGGTTGTCGAAGATCACCCCTTCAAACAACTCGTTGCCACTCAAGCCTTCCGGGAGGCCGGGTGTGACAGTGTGCTTGGCGTGGCGGATGTGAACACTGCCCTGCAGCTGCTGGACCGGACAGGGCCGGTGGATATCGTGCTCTGTGCCCTGAAGGAGGAGGGCATGCAGGGGCTGACGACGCTGGAGCTACTTAGCCGTAGCCAACGGGTCAAGTCGCTCATCATTTGCAGCGTTCTTGCCCCAGACCTGCAGGACGCCATCGATCGTATGGTCGGCATGCTTGGGGTCTGCGTCCTGGGGTATGTCGATGTGCCGGTGCGCGCTGGCTCAATCACGCCGCTGTTAAGCCGGTATCTGGAAACCACTGTTGCCCCTGGGCATGCCTCTCAGAACGCTCGCTACACGACTGTCAGCCAGGCTGGCCTGGAACAGGCCATTGCAGGGCATGAACTCAAGGCATTTTTTCAACCCAAGTTCAACTTGGCGACCGGTGAAGTCGGCAGCCTTGAAGTGCTCGCGCGCTGGGCGCATCCGCAGTACGGCGTGCTGTGCCCGGCAGATTTCCTGCCGCAGGTCAGCCAGTTCGGTTTGATGGATGAGCTGTTTTTTGCCCTGCTGGACCAGGCCTTGTCCTTCCTGCAAACGGCACAGGCGCAGGGGCATATGTTGTCCCTGGCGTTTAATCTGGAGGCGCAGCAACTGTCCAGCGAGTCACTGCTGGCGCATCTAGGCTCGGCGCTGGCGCGCTACGCCATCCCGGCGTCGTGCCTGACGTTCGAGATCACCGAAAGCGGCCTGCTGGAAGTCTCTCCCCGAGTGCTCGAAACCTTGATCCGCCTGCGGATGATGGGGGCCGGCCTGTCTATCGATGATTTTGGTATTGGCTACTCGTCGTTGGAGCGCCTGTGCCTGTTGCCATTCACCGAGATCAAGCTCGATGCCCGCTTCGTGCGCGACCTTGATCGCAGCCCGCGTAACCGTGCAGTGATCAGCAGCACCCTGGCACTGGCTGAAGCACTGGATATGGCGGTCGTGGTAGAGGGCATAGAGCACGAAAGCCAGCGCCAGCACCTGCTCAAGCTGGGCTGCCAGCAGGGCCAGGGCTATCTCTGCGCACGCCCCATGGACGCAACGCGCACGCTCTCGTGGCTGGCAATGAAGTTGGCATCACGCAGCACGCTCTGATGTTGCAAAACAGGGGCTAGACTCAAGGCTCACTTGCCTTTCCTGGAGACTCCAGATGCCCCACAAAAACACCATCTGCCTCTGGTTCGACGGCACAGCTCTGGAGGCTGCCAGATTCTACGCCGCCACCTTCCCGGAAAGCACCGTAGATGCCGTGCACACAGCGCCGGGCGATTATCCCGCGGGCAAGCAAGGCGATGTCCTGACCGTGGAATTCACCGTCATGGGCATCCCGTGCCTGGGCCTCAATGGCGGGCCGGGTACCCAGCACAACCAGGCGTTCTCATTCCAGGTGGCCACTGACGACCAGGCCGAAACGGATCGCCTGTGGCTAGCGGTTGTCGGCAACGGCGGCGAGGAGGTTGCCTGTGGCTGGTGCCGTGACAAGTGGGGCCTGTCCTGGCAAATCACCCCGCGCGTGCTTACGGCAGCGATCATCCATCCCGACCCCGCGGCGGCCAAGCGCGCATTCAATGCAATGATGGGCATGGTGAAAATCGACATCGCCGGCATTGAGGCGGCGCTCAAGGGTTGATGAGACTCTGGTATAACCTGCGTTTTCAACATGCAGTAACGGCAAGGGAATGCGTATGAAATTGACGGCCCAGAGGCTGGTCGAACTGGCGATGGTCAACCCCATCAACGCTGAACTGGTGGCGCGCCTGCCAGCCCTTGGCCTGGACCAATGCCTGCTGACGGCAGGTTGCCTGTTCCAGGCGGTGTGGAATCATCAGGCCGGGCTGAGCCCCGATTGGGGGGTGAAGGATTACGACGTGTTCTACTTTGACACCGATATGTCCTGGGAAGCCGAGAATGAGGTGATTGAGCGCGCCAGTGAGCTCTTGCGCGATCTGGATGTAAACATTGAAGTGAAGAACCAGGCGCGTGTACACCTCTGGTATCCGCAGCGGTTCGGCATGCCTTACCCGCAATTGCACACAGCCCGGGGTGGGGTAGATCGCTACTTGGTGGCGGGCACTTGCATCGCCTTGGCCGTGGACACGGGGGAAATCTATGCGCCCTACGGCCTGGCCGACGCCGAGCAGGGAATACTTCGGCTCAACCCCATCACCCCGCAGCCAGAGCTGTTCGAGCACAAGGCCAGGAGCTATCAGGCTCGTTGGCCATGGCTCAGGATTGAAGACCCACGAACTGCGTAGAGACGGACTCGTTCACGGCTACGACGGTTGTACGCGTTTCTCGAGGGCCTCTTCCTCATAGCGCCTTATTGCTTCATTCACGATGCTGTCGATTTGTGGTGAGTAATTCTCGATATTGGCCTTGCCGCTTTTCAGATAAAGCGCGTGGTACATCAACTGGTCGCTCAAGGTTGAGTACCAGTTTTCATCATCCCCCACTAGCGGCAAGATCGATTCGGCGGAGTACAGCAAGAACCCAACAAAGTACTCATATTTTTCATATTCCTCGCTGCCCGTCTTAAAGCTCTCGAATCGCGGAGACTCAATGGGGTAGGAGGCAGCGGAAAATTTCGGGTTTGCAAAGGCCAGGGAAATGTAGTCTTTGTAGATGGACTTGGCCGAAGCCAGTTTCGATTCATTCAACTGATCGTAGGCAACGAATGCTGCACTAAAGGCAACCGCCAATGTGAAAAAAGATGAGACGGCGCTGAACTTTTCATACTTTTGCTCTGACGGGACTGCGGCCCATAGCTTGTAAAAAACAAGCAGTGCCCCAACGGCGGCGATAACCAAAAAAATCATTTGAAACCGTCCTAGTTAATCCGAATATATTGACTGTTTATTGCTTTTTGCTAGTGACGGACGCTTACGAGTGAAGCGTTGTCAGGATTTCGCTATCGGCAGATGCGCGCGAGTCCTTTAGGCTCGCAGCCCACACTCACTTATCCCGACGCCCTGGAATCGCCACCCGGCTGGTGGTCTTCACCTCGCGCAGCGCCAGGCTCGACTGGATCGAGGCAATCCCCAACTGGCGCCGCAGCACGCTTTCGACAAAGTCGCTGTAGCTATCCAGATCTTCGGCCAATACCTGCAACAGATAATCGGCATCGCCGGTGATCTTGTGGCAGGCCTGCACCTGCGGCAGTTGCTTGATCACGGCCTCGAAGGCCTCGGGCGTGTGGTCGGTATGGGTGGAGAAGCGGATGTGGACAAATGCCATGATATCCAGCCCCAGCTTGCGACGGTCCAGGTTGGCCTGGTAATCCTTGATCACGCCTTCTTCCTCCAGGCGTTTGCGTCGGCGCCAGCACGGCGTGAGGCTCAAGGACAGGCGTTCGCTCAATTCAGCGTTGGAAATGCTCGCGTCTTCTTGCAGCAGGGCAAGAATGGCCAGGTCGGTGTCGTCAAGCGTGGGGCGGTTGGATAGATTTTTCTTCATTGTCTTTTTTTTGAGGAAATATTCCCGATAAATCTAGCATTGCGAGAAGTAAAAGCAAAGAAAGCCCCTCGAGCCCCGAACAAAATAGACGCCTGAACCTCATTAGGCGGATATCTTCCCATGTTGACTGTTTTCAGCGATTCCCACCGTTTGCACCATGGCACCGAACTGAAAGATGGTGTCCTCAAGCCGTCCTTCGAACAGCCGAGCCGGGCCGATACCGTACGTGATCGGGTCAGGCATGTCGGCTTGGGCGATATCATCGTGCCGCGTACGTTTGATCGTGCCTGCTACGTCAACGCCCACAGCGAGCGCTACGTATCCTTCCTTGAAACCGCCTGGGCACAGTGGACAGCCGTAGGCCGCAGCCATGACGCTTTGCCCCTGGTCTGGCCGGTACGTGACTTGGCCAATCAACAGGTGCCGGACTTTATCGATGGCAAGCTCGGCTTCTTTGCCATGGACGCCGGTTCGCCGATCACCGCCAACACCTGGGACGCGGTGAAGACCAGCGCCGATATTGCGCTTACAGGCCTGGCCTTGATCGATGAAGGCCACGACAGCGCCTTCGCCCTGTGCCGCCCACCTGGGCATCATGCTGCGCGCGAATACATGGGCGGTTATTGCTACCTCAACAACGCCGCCATCGCCGCGCAACAGGCAATTACCCAGGGCGCGCAGCGGGTGGCAGTGCTGGATGTGGACTTTCACCATGGCAATGGCACACAGAACATCTTCTATGACCGCCCGGATGTGATGTTTATCTCCCTGCACGGCGAGCCTTCGGTGTCTTATCCGTACTTCTCAGGTTTCCATACGGAGCAGGGCACAGGTGCCGGTGAAGGGTTCAACCTGAACTATCCATTGCCCAAGAACACCAGTTGGCAGGCCTACAAAAGTGCGTTGCTCGATGCCTGTAAAAAACTGCGCGACTTTGCCCCGCAAGTATTGGTGATCTCCCTGGGTGTCGACACGTTCAAGGACGATCCCATCAGCCATTTCCTGTTGGAAAGCCATGACTTTCTCGGCATGGGCGAGATCATCGCCAGCGTCGGCGTGCCCACGCTGTTTGTGATGGAGGGTGGCTATATGGTCGACGAGATCGGCATCAATGCGGTCAATGTGCTGCACGGCTACGAGAGCCAACGCGCCTGAGGATTCAACGCCCAAAGTCCGAACCACGTTGACCCCAACAATAAAAAACCTTCGATATTTTTCTGCCAAAACTCAAAAACATAAGAGCAAGAGGTTTTGTGATGAAAACATCTGCACCCGGGCTGGAAAAGCCTGCGCTTCAACGCACCCTCAGTAATCGTCATATTCAACTGATGGCCATGGGCGGCGCGATTGGTACGGGCCTGTTCATGGGCTCGGGAAAGATCATTGCCTTGTCTGGCACCTCGATCATCCTGATCTACATGATCATCGGCCTGTTCGTGTATTTCGTCATGCGGGCCATGGGCGAGTTGCTGTTATCCAACCTGAACTTCAAGAGCTTCGCGGACTTTGCCGGTGCGTATCTGGGGCCGCGCGCGGCGTTTTTTCTTGGCTGGTCCTACTGGTTGAGCTGGAGCGTGGCGGTGGTCGGGGACGCGGTGGTAGTGGGCGGGTTCTTCCAGTACTGGTTCCCCAATGTGCCGGCCTGGCTGCCGGCCATAGGCATGATGCTGACGCTGTTTGCCTTGAACGTGCTGACCGTAAAGTTGTTTGGTGAGGTTGAGTTCTGGTTTGCGATCATCAAGCTCATCGCGGTTGTGACGCTGATCGGTGTGAGTGTGTTGCTGATCGGCAGTTCATTTGTTTCCCCCACGGGCGTAACGGCGTCGCTGGGCAACCTCCTGGATAAACAGGCGGTGTTTCCCAACGGCTTGCTCGGGTTCTTCGCCGGCTTCCAGATGGCGATCTTTTCTTTTGCCGGCACCGAGCTGATTGGCACCGCGGCAGCGGAAACGCGCTCGCCGGAAAAAACCTTGCCCAAGGCCATCAACTCGATTCCGCTGCGCATCATCCTGTTTTATGTGCTGGCCCTGGCGTGCATTATCGCGGTCACCTCGTGGCAGGCGGTGTCACCGACCAAGAGCCCGTTTGTGGAGTTGTTCCTGATCGCCGGCTTTCCGGCAGCCGCCGGTATCGTCAACTTTGTGGTGCTGACCTCAGCGGCGTCCTCGGCCAACAGTGGGGTGTTTTCCGCCAGCCGCATGCTGTTCGGCCTGGCCGACCTGGGCAGCGCGCCAGGGGTGTTCAAGCGATTGTCGAAAAATAGCGTTCCGTTTGTCAGTCTGGCGTTTACCACTTTCCTGATGCTGCTGGGCGTATTGCTGCTGTTCATCGTCCCGGAGGTCATGACAGCGTTTACCATCGTTTCCACCGTGTCCGCGATTCTGGTGATGTTTACCTGGTCGACCATCCTGGCGTCCTACATCGCCTACCGTAAGAAACGCCCTGACCTGCATGCGTCGTCACACTACAAAATGCCGGGTGGCGTGCCGATGGCGTGGTTTTCCCTGGCGTTCCTTGGGTTCGTCCTGTGCCTGCTGGCGCTGCGTCCTGATACCCGATTGGCACTGTGTGTCATGCCGGGGTGGTTTATCTGGCTGGCGATTGCCTATCAGCTCTCGACGTTCAAAAAACGCTGGTCCTTGTCGCACTCCTTGTAAGGACCTGCTGCAGCGATCGCCAGCAAGCCGCCTCCTGCGGTAGCCCGATGGCTTTAACTCGGGCTTTTACCGCGTACCTGCAACGAATTTCGCTGTCCTGAGTGCTGGCAGGGTGCCACAATGTCATTTTGTCGCAGCACTAGGATCAGGCGAACCAAATGAATGGCCTTGGGCGTGAGCAGGACCAGGATTTTTTCATCGAAGAGCAGGTGCGCACTGATCGCCTGCGTCAGTTGTTTAGCCAATCATTCTCTGCGGTTTTTGGCAGTTATCTGGCCGCGGGCATGCTGTGCTGGCTGTGTTGGGACCGGCTTGATCCCCGCCTGATGATCGGTTGGCTGGTATTGCTGGCAGGCTCGTCGCTCCTGCGTGTGTCGATGTTCCTCCAGTATTTTCGCAGCCCCCGCAGCGAGCGCACGCCCCAGCGCTGGGAGCGTCATTACTGGATCACCCTGGTGCTGTCGGCCGGGATCTGGGGGGCAGGGGCCTTTGCCGTGATGCCCGCCGATGACCGGCTGACCCAGGCCCTGGTCATGCTCTTTGCCGTGGGCATGTCGGTCAGCGCGGTGTCGTGCTACTCGGCCTACCGTTACATGACCATAGTGTCCATGGCCCTGGTGCTGTTGCCGTGCACCCTGTGGCTGTTGTTTCAACCCTCCAAGATGCAGATGGGCATGGCTGTTGCCGTGCTGGTGTTCTCGTCATTTGTCGTGGGGGCGTCGCGTAAATTGTCCGAGGCCCTGGAGACGGCGTTTCGCCTGACCCGCGAAATAGAGCGCGCCCACAGTATTTCAACGCGCGCCGCCCAGACCGATGAACTCACCGGTTTGATGAACCGCCGCGCGTTCTTCGAAAATGCCCAGGTGCTCTATGACCAATGCAAGCGCACTCACCAGCCGCTATGCGCGTTGATGCTGGACATGGATCACTTCAAGGCGATCAACGACACCTACGGCCACCAGGCCGGCGATCAGGTGTTGCGCCAGATTGGCCAGGTGATCAGAGCGTCCTTTCGCCAGTCGGATATCTACGGTCGCCTGGGGGGCGAGGAGTTTGCGGTGCTGCTACCCAATACCACCCTGGAAGTGGCACAGGACATCGGCGAACAGTTGATCCGCGCCATTGCGCGCTTGACCATCGACCCGGTACAGGGATTGAGTGCGAGCCTGGGCGTGGCCCCGAACTATGCTGTGGGTGACGACTTGCAGCACTTGATGAATGCCGCTGACAAAGCCCTGTACCGCGCCAAGGCCATGGGGCGCAACCAGGTGGCGGTTGCGTCCTAGCCTCAATCCTTGCCCATGATCTTGGCCAGCACCCGGCAGATTTGGTCGGCGGAGTAGGGTTTGGCCAGGAACTCAAAGCCGTCGTAGCCACAATTGGCCAGCTCCTCGCTGTAGCCAGACGTCAGGATCACCGGCAGGTCGGGCCTGCGTCGGCGCAGCTCACGGGCCAGCGCTACGCCCCCCATGCCTGGCATCACCACGTCGGAAAACACCCCGTCGAACGCCCGGGCATCTGGGCCGATCATCTCCAGGGCTTCTTCGGCATGGGTGGCCCAGACGGTCTGGTAACCCAGGTCCTGCAGGATCTGGTTGGCGAAGCGGCCTACTTCCAGATTGTCTTCCACGATCAGGATGCGCCGCCGCGCGGCGTCCGGATCCAGCTCCAGTGGTGCCTGGACCGTGTTGTCGAGGATCGACTCGGGCTCCACTTGTGGCAGGTACAACGTAAACACGGTGCCCTGGCCGAGCACACTGGCCACATCCACGTTGCCCCCCGATTGCTTGGCGAACCCGAACACCTGCGACAGCCCCAGCCCGGTGCCCTTGCCGACCTCCTTGGTGGTAAAGAACGGCTCGAAGATGCGTTCAAAGGTCGCCTGGGCAATCCCGCTGCCGGTGTCTGCCAGGGAGATTGCCACGAAGGGTTTGCCTGACCCGCCATGCCCGCGTATGCACGGCAATGGCTGGTCCCGGTCCAGGCGCAGCACCAGCGTGCCCTGGCCGTCCATCGCATCCCGGGCATTGAGGGCCATGTTGATCAAGGCCGTTTCAAATTGGCTGGAATCGGCGCAGACGTAACAGGCCAGTTCCGGCAATTGGACGCTGACATGGATTCGCGCGCCGGTGACCGTCTCCAGCATGTCGCCGATGTTCTGTACGCGCTGGCCCACATTGAACACTTGCGGGTTCAGCGGTTGGCGCCGGGCGAAGGCGAGCAACTGGCTGGTCAGCTTGCTGGCCCGCTCTACGGTATCGGTCACGGCGCTCATATAGCGCTGGCGGCGTTCTTCGGGCAGGTTGGGCATGCGCAGGAAGTCGACTGACGAGCGGATGATCGTCAGCAGGTTGTTGAAGTCGTGGGCCACGCCACCGGTCAACTGGCCGATGGCTTCAAGCTTCTGCGACTGGCGCAACGCCGCTTCGGTCTGGTTGAGCAGGGTGGTGCGTTCCACGACCCGCTGTTCCAGGGTCGCATTCAAATCGGCCAGTGCCGACAAGCCCTCGCGGACGATGGCATCGGCGCGCACCCGTTCGATATGCGCCCAGGAGCGCTCCGTGACCTCACCCAGCAGCGCCAGGTCGTAGGAAGACCAGCGGCGCGGCACGCGGTCGTGAATGGCCATCAGCGCGGTCAAGCGTCCGGACTTGATCAGCGGCATGCAAATCGTCGCCGTCACACCCAGAGCCTGGAAGGTCGCGGCTTCCTCGGGCGTCAGTTCCGTCAGGTTGTCATTAATGATCAACGGCTCACCGGCCTGCAGGCGCTCGACCGCCAATTGGCCGAAGTCGGCCAGGCGGTAGTGCCCGACGATGCTGGGCGAACCTTCTGCAGCCCAGTTGCCGCGAATGGTAAAGCCGTCTTCATCGGCCTCCATGTCGGCATAGGCGCAGTTGGACAGGTTCAGGTGGGTCGCCAGTATCTGTGTGGTGGCCGCCATGATCGCAGCAGGATCGGTGGCATTGGCTACACCGTTGCTGATCGCATCCAGCACGGCGAGGCGACGCGCCATGAACACCGAGCCGGTAGTTTCGGTGACGGTATCGAGAAGGCCCACGACGTTGCCGCAGGCATCACGGATCGGGCTGTAGCAAAACGTGAAATAGGCCTGTTCCGGCGCATCGCCACGCTCGACGATCAATGGGAAGTCTTCGATAAAGGTTGCGTTGCCTGCAAATGCGGCATCGGCGATCGGGCTGATCTGGCTCCAGGCTTCCTGCCAGATGGCACTGAAGGGCTGGCCGAGTGCATCGGGTTTGCTACCAAGGATCGGGACGAAGGCGTCGTTGTACAGGGTGGTCAACTCGGGGCCCCACACCACCGCCTGGGGAAAGTGGGAGGCCAGGCTCAATGACACCGTGGTCTTGAGCACATCCGGCCATTGGTCCATCGCCCCCAGAGGCGTGTTGGTCCAGTCGTGGTGGCGAACCCGTTCGGCCATTTCACCGCAGCCTTGTAGCCAGTCTGTCATCTACTCAACACCTAGTTCGTCCCACGTTGCGATATGGCACCGCAATATCAAACAACAGACCCGGGCAATGTCCGGCAGTTCAGCGCTACTGCACGCCTAGAAGTGCCGTCCAGTAAATCCCAGCGTCGCTTTTCGGATCCAGCCCGTAGGCGGCACCCAATTCGCGAAACTGCGGGTTCATCAAGTTGGCGCAGTGCCCGGGGCTGGCGAGCCAGCCATCGACCACTTTGCGCGGCGTATCCAGGCCCGCTGCGATATTTTCACCGACCTGCTGGGCCACGTAGCCAGCCAGCTCCGCGCGGTCGCCCGGGGTGCGGCCGTCGCGGTCCAGATGGTCGAAGAAGTTGTGGTTGGCCATGTTGCGTGCATGACTGTCGGCGGCGCTTGCCAGTTGCGCGTTCCAGGCCAGTGGCGTGGTGGCGGCGAAAGCCTGCTCGCCACATTGGCGCGGTTGCTTGCGGGCGGCGTTGACCATCTCCAGCAGTTGCGGGCCGGCCTCCTGGGAACTGGCCAGGCCGCGGCTCAGCAGCGGACGGGCGAGGACAATGCGCCAGTCCTGGCCATTGTTGCTGACGCCGATATCGACGAACTGCGGGTCCAGCACCACGCGGCAGAAACTCTCGCGCACCGCTTTCATCGCCGATTGCGCGTCGCGAGGTCCGGACAGGCTGATCGCCTGGACATTCACCATCGGGTAGGCCGCCTGGGCCAGGTCCTGCTGCAAATCGCCGGCATTATTGACCGGCAATACCAGGCGTGGGTCGACCGCCAGCGGTGGCAACTCCTGGGAACCCTGGTCGCCACAGCGTTGCAGTTGGCTGCGGTACTGGTTGATTGAGTCGATCAATTGACTCTCTTCGCTCGCCGACGCCGTGGCGCAAAACACCAGGCTGGCGGCCAGCGTCGTAACACCCATCATCAATGACAGAACGCGCATGGACGTTTCTCTTGAGCATGAAAGTGCCCATGATGCGCGATCAAGGGGCGCAGATGCACCCCTTGGGCAACATTTTGCCCTCAGTTCTTGAATGCCGAGTGCTTGCGGCCCTGGTCACACAGGGCAAACACCACCACCAGCACCGAGGCGATAGCGAGGATGATCACCACACCGTCCGTCGAGTGCGTGGTCGAAGCGGCCACCATCGACAAGGCACCCAGCGGCGCCAAGCCACCGGCGATGGCCGTACCGATTTCACGCCCGGTACCAAAGCCCGAAGAGCGAGTCTGGGTCGGGAACTGGCGGCTGAGGAACGAACCTTGGGGGGCGAACATCATCGGCGCGAGGATCCCGGTGCCGATCCCGATGGCCAGGTAGATCATCAGGCTTTCACCGGTGTTTAGCAGCGCCAGGAACGGGTAGGCGAACAGCAGCGACAGCACGCCACCCAGCACCAGTACCGATTTGCTGCTCCATTTGTCACACAGCCAGCCGAAGCACGGCACGGCGACAATGGCGACCAGGCTGGCAATGGTCACCGACAGTGAAGTGACATGCACGTCGACACCCTTGAACTGGGTGAGGTAGGCCAGGGAAAAGGTCTTGAAGATATAGCTCAGGGCGTTGTAGCCAATAGCCACGAAGAACACCACGGCCAGGCCCTTGAGGTCGTTCTTGAACAGCGCCTTGAGCGGCGAAACCTTGGCCTTGGCCGGCTCCTGGCTCAACTCCTTGAACTCCGGGGTTTCCGGGATGCTGTTACGTACCCACAGGCCCACACCCACCAGGGCGATGCTGCAGATAAACGGGATACGCCAGCCGCCGGCCAGCAGGAACTCATTGCCATTGATGGTCAGCAGGTACACGGTCAGCGATGACAGCAGCAGGCCGAGGTTCAAGCCCAGCGCCGGCCAGGCACCCTGGCTGCCGCGCTTGCCTTCTGAAGCATGCTCGTAGGAAGTGACCGCCGCGCCCGACAACTCGGCGCCGGCGCCCAGGCCCTGGATGATGCGGATAAACACCAGAATGATCGGCGCCCAGATGCCAATCGAGGCGTAGCTGGGGATCAGGCCGATCAGCGTGGTGCACACGCCCATCATGCAGAAGGTCAGCACCAGCACATGTTTGCGGCCGAACTTATCGCCCAGGTAGCCGAACAGAATGCCGCCGAAGGGGCGGGCGATAAAACCGATGGCGAAGGTGGAAAACGCCATCAGGGTCGCGGTCTTCGGGTCACTGTTATCAAAGAAGATCTTTGAAAAGACAATCGCCGCCATGGTTGCGTAGAGGTAGAAGTCATACCACTCCAGCATCGAGCCGAAGATGGTGGCGGCAGCGACCTTGCGCAGGCGTTTCTTGGTTTGTGCCGGGGTTTCCACCGTGGCGGGGTTATGGGCTTTTGCCGTCATGCTGTACTTCCTTCTCAGTCATTATATTTATTAGGGTGTTGCGAACGCGTTCAACTGTGGGAGCTGTCGAGCCTTGGCGAGGCTGCGATAGCGGTGGGTCAGGCGATATTTTTCTTGCCTGTGCCGCCGTCATCGCAGCCTCGCGGGGCGAGACAGCTCCCACAGGGGGTATTCAGTTGGGGGTGAACATGCGGTCGGCGATCATTTCGCCAATCGGAATGGCAGAGGTGGCCGCCGGTGACGGCGCGTTGCACACGTGCAACATGCGCGGCGTCTGGGCGAACAGAAAGTCGTGTACCAAAGTGCCGTCGCGCATCACCGCCTGGGCGCGGATCCCGGCTTCGTAGGGCAGCAGATCGTCGAGTTCCAGGGATGGGCAATACTTGCGGCACTGCTCCAGGTAGCCGGACTTGAACAACGAGTTCTTCATTTCTACGCTGCCGGAGCCGAGGTTCTGCCAGATGGTTTTCCAGAAGCCGGGGAAGCGCGCGTACTCGGCCACATCCTTCCAGTTGACGGAAAACTTCTTGTAGTTTTCCCGACCCAGGCCCAATACGGCATTGGGGCCGACGGTGACGCTGCCATCGATCATGCGGGTCAGGTGCACCCCCAGGAACGGCAGCTCAGGGTCGGGGATCGGGTAGATCAAGTGGTTGACGATGTTGTTCTTCGACGCCGGCAAGCGGAAATACTCGCCACGGAACGGGATGATCTGGTGGTCGATATCAATCCCGGCCAGGGTCGCCAGGCGGTCCGATTGCAGGCCGGCGCACACCACCAGGTGCCGTGCCTGCCAGGCGCCATCGAGGGTGTTGACGGTGACTTTGTCGGTGTCTTCGGCAATCGCGGTGACGGTTTTTTCCAGGCAGATCTCACCGCCCTTGCGACGAATCACTTCGGCCATGGTTTCGCAGACCTGGCGGTAGTCGACGATCCCGGTGGCATCGAGGAACAACCCGCCCAGGCCGACGATATTCGGCTCGCGGGCGCGCAGTTGCTCGGCGTCCAGGCGTTCGACTTTCATCCCGTTGAGTTGCGAGCGCGCATACAGCGCTTCCATGCGCTGCACTTCCAGGGCCGTGGAGGCCACCAGTAACTTGCCGCACACCTCGAACTTGATCCCATGTTCGCGGCAGAACTGTTTGGTGGCCTCGGCGCCGCGCTTGCACAGGTCGGCCTTGAGGCTGCCGGGTGCGTAGTAGATGCCGGCATGGATCACGCCGCTGTTATGGCCGGTCTGGTGCTTGGCCAGCACCGGTTCCTTTTCCAGGATCACCAGTGATGCGTTGGGCTGGCGCTTGAGCAGCTCCATCGCGGTGGCCAGGCCGACAATGCCGCCGCCGATGATGCAAAAGTCATAAATCATGTGGGGGCTACCTAAATCAATACATTTCAGTCTGCTTATCAGGTTGTCAGACTAATGTTTTTGTTAAAAAAACGGCGCGCCCGCAGGCACGCTTTATCGGTATGGGTCGATCAGTGGGTCGCGGGCAGCTCCAGTTGCAGGCGTTTGGCGGCAGCACGCAAATGCGCTTCGGCGGCAGCGGCGGCGCCTTGTGGGTCGGCGTCGACAATGGCCTGGTACAGCGCCTGGTGTTCCTGGGTGGCATCGGCCGAGCCGCTGGCAAAGCGCGAGGCCGAGTTTTCCCAGGCGGTCTTGCGCGCGCTGGCCAACTGGCTGCGCAGAAAGTCGTGGAAGGCGACGAAGTATTCGTTTTTGCTGGCGTCGGCGATGGCCCGGTGAAACTCCACGTCGGCGAGGGCAGCGGCTTCAAAGTCTGCGCGCTTGTCGTGCATTTCCTGCAGGGCCCGCTTCATGCGCTGCAGGTCGCCTGCGTCACGGCGTTGGGCGGCAATGGAGGCTGCCTGGGTTTCGATCCACAAGCGCACTTCGAACATTTGCGCGAGGTCAGGGCGCCGGCCGTTCTTTTCTGGAAAGCGGAACACCGTACCGGCCGGGGTCTGCGAAATAAACGAGCCCAGGCCACGCCGGGCGGTCAGTACCCCATCGGCCTTGAGCTGGGCAATCGCCTCGCGCACCACCGAACGGCTGACATTCAACTGTTCGGCCAGTTGCTGCTCGGTCGGCAGGCGCGACTCGGGCGCCAGTTGTCCGGAGTCAATCTCGGCCCGTATGGCGCTGACTACACGCACGACGAGGGAATCTGGACGCTGGAGCTCAAGCATGGCAAAACCTAGGTAATCAGGTTGTCAGACAATAGCCGTTACGATTTTCCCTTGTCAAGGCGCTGTGCTGGCCTGCAGCGTTTTCACCCGGCGCGCGCAGGCCAGCAGCAGAACCAGTGCGACCAGCCCCGAGGCGACCCAGAACGCTAGGCGAAACCCTCTGCCAACCGCTGCGGGCAGCGCCGCATGGACATCGCCCATGCCCCAGGCAAACACCGCTCCCAGCGCCCACGCGCCGACAATCAAGCCCAGGTTGCGCGACAGGTTCAGCCAGCCGGCAATCGTCCCGCGTCGATCCGCCGGCACATTGCCCATTACCGCCGTGTTGTTGGCCGCCTGGAATTGCGCGTAGCCCAAGGTGAGAATCCCCAGCGCACCGATGTAACCCGTGACGCCCAGAGGCATCAACGCCAGCACCAGGCAGCCGGCCAGCATGCACAGCAGGCCGCCCAGCGTGGTGGCGTAGCTGCCGCAGCGGTCGGTCAGGCGCCCGGCCGGTATGCCCGCCAGCGCCGCGATACACGGCCCTACCGCCATCGCCAGGCCCATCTGCGCGGGATCGAGTCCTATGCCATGGCTCAAGTAAAACGGCCCGGCGACCAGGGTGGTCATCATCACCGCGGCCACCAGCGTACTCATGCCCAGCCCGGCGCTCAGGGCCCGGTCATGGAGTGTCGCGAAGACACTCAAGCGGCCCGCACCCGCTGGTTGCGGGTCTCTGTCGGCCTGTGTGCGTTGCACCAGCACAAAAGCGAGGGCGGCCAACGGCAGCATCACCAGAAACAGCGCACGCCAGCCAGACGCCGCAATCAGTGCGCCGCCGATGGCCGGGCCCAGGCCAGTGCCCACCGCCGACAGCGTCCCCAGCAAACCCATGACGCGACCGGTCTGCGATTTGGGGACGGTGGCCGCGACCAGCGCCATGGTCATTGCCAGCATGATCGCCGCGCCAAACCCTTGCAGCGCCCGCGCCGCGACCAGCACGCCAAGGGAGGGCGCGGCACTGCACCAGGCACAGGCCACCGCGAAGACCAGCACGCCGGCCAACAGCAGGCGGCGATGGCCGAAGCGATCCCCCAGGCGACCGACACTCACCAGCACAGCGGTGATTGCCAGCAAATAGCTCAGCACCACCCACTGCACCGCCGCAAAGCCTGCCGCAAAGGCCTCGGCCATTTGCGGCAGGCCGACATTGGCAATGCTGGTGCCCAGCGAAGCCAGGAGCATGCACAACGACAAACCGGCGAGCGCGCCGCGTGGGGGAGGGGATGTCATGGGGTTTCCTTGTTCTGCACCGTGGTCGTTGCCCGCACTCTAGGCTGTCGCCTAACATGGCGGAAGACGCATCAGTTGCACTCTATGTGTGCGTCAAACGCCTGATAAGGATTGCCGCCGTGTCGCTGCCTGACTTCAACCTGCTGATCACCCTGGACGTGCTGTTGGCCGAAGGCAGCGTCGCCCGTGCCGCCCAACGCCTGGGCCTGAGCCCCTCAGCCATGAGCCGTGCGTTGGCGCGGCTGCGTGAAACCACCGGCGATCCGCTGCTGGTGCGTGCCGGACGCGGCCTGGTGCCGACGCCCCGGGCCCTGGAACTGCGCGAGCGGGTCGGCCAACTGGTGCAGGAGGCCGAAGCGCTGCTGCGTCCGCGGCAGGTCCTGGACCTCAAGGGCCTGGTGCGGACCTTCGTGCTGCGCACCAGCGAAGGGTTCGTCGAAAGTTTCGGTCCTGCGCTGATCGCCCATGTGGCCGAGCAGGCACCCGGCGTGCGCCTGCACTTTGTGCATAAGCCCGGTGCGCCGCTGCGCGACAGCAGCGTGGACCTGGAAACCGGCGTCGTCGATAGCAGCGCCCACCCCGAAGTCCTCACCCAGTTGCTGTTTCGCGACCGCTTTATCGGTGTGGTGCGCGCCGGCCACCCATTAAGCCAAGGTCCCATCACCACCGCGCGCTACGCCGCCGGCCGGCATATCTACGTGTCTCGGCGCGGGCGCGAACGTGGGCAGATCGACCACGCACTTGAGGCCTTGGACCTGACGCGAGACGTGGCAACCATCGTCACCGGGTTCTCTACGGCCGTGGCCCTGGCGCAGCGGACCGACCTGATCGCCAGCGTTCCCGAGCGCTATACCAGCGGCCTGCGTGAGGGCCTGTTCAGCTTTGCCCTGCCGGTCGAGGTGCCGCCGTTCAGCGTGGCGATGCTCTGGCATCCACGGCTGGATGCCGACCTCGCGCATCGTTGGTTGCGCGGCTGTTTGCGCCAGGTGTGTGGCGCAGAACAGGTACAATCCCCGCTGCCTTGATTGCGAAATACCAGGAAACAGGAATTCGATGTTCACCCTTACCCACTACACCAGCCCATGCCCCGAGCCCGTCAACAGCCAGATCTTGCAGATGGTGGTCGACTACCTGACCGATATCAGCTCGGTCGCCTTACCGCCGAGCAACCTGCTGTACAACATCTACCAGTATGCAATCGGCTACGAAGTGCACCTGTACCTGGAGGCGCTGGCTGGGGCCAAGGGCATTGCGGTCGAGCTGATTGTGGCGACGGATGAGCAGGATCCGGCCAAGGTCATCGGCTTCTTGCTATACCTGCCGGTCAAGGACGATCCCGAGGCCTGCGGCGTGGCCTATATGGCCGTGCATGCCAGCCACCGCCGCCAGGGCGTGGCGCGGGCGATGATGGATGAGATGCTCAGCCGTTACCCCCATGGCGAATTGACCTGCACCGTGGAAAAAGTCCCGGCCTTTGAATCCATGGGCTTCCAGGTGCGCGGCGTGCGCGGGACTCAGGTGTTGATGAATACACGCGACTACAGCACCGATGGCCTGATGGGCGTGTTGGATGTGGCATCGATCTATAGCTCGCTGGAAGTGCGGCAAATCCACACCTACCTGCTACAGAAACACGGCAAGCGCGCGATGATCGATGCCGAGAAACAGCGCGACCGGCATTTCGACCAGATGACCCGCAAGGCCCGGCTATTTGTACAAGTCCGGCAGGAGTAACTTTCTGCTCTTTGCAGAGATGTCCTCAGTTGCGGTAGGCACTGGACTCAATGGCAATTAACAGAGCGCGCCCGGATATATAGGAACTGTTTTTGTTTATCGGCCACTACTGGTGACCAGCCCGCACAAGCTGCAGTAGAGATGCCGCCGAGGTTGGTGAAACTATTACCAATGGAGAAAAACATGTTTTCGATTTCCGCCAATACCCCAGGAATACTTGCCCCCACCATCGATACCTCACAGCAAAAACCCACTGCATTCGATGCAAGGCTGGAGACGTTGGATAATGTTCAAAAACACAAATTAGAAAACGAGCAATCGGCGAACAATAACGAGGGGCAAGACGCTGCCAAGCAAAATGCATTTACATTTAAAACGCCGGGTGGCGGCAGTTATACTTGGTAAATCATGCATTTGACTCCCGTCACCGGTTTATCCGGTGGCAGGCCTAGTTTTCTCGAAACAAGTCATGGGCATCGAGCAACCGGTACGCAATCTCCGGCCGTTTCTCCAGCCCTTTGCGAATCGCTGCCGGAATCGACTGCCGCGTCTTGCGGCACAGCCCCGGCAGTTCATCGATCACGATCTGGATCCCGCGCATGCTTTTGACTTCGGTATGCCCTGGGGCGATGTGCACGCGGATGCCCAATTGCTGGTGCATCAAGTGTTGCATGCGTTCCAGGTCTGCCAGGCTTTGCAGGTTTTCCAGGCGTTCGAGCAGTTTTTTTTCTTCCTGGCGGGTCAATTGCAGGATGCGCTGGTCGGTACCGGGCGCATCGAGCAATTGCTCGCGCTCGCAATCACACACAGCAGGTGGGCAGGGTTGGCGAATTGTCATGATCACTCCCTCCCCACGCTGGTGCTGACGGCTCAGTAGGTCAGTTGCACGCCCAGGCTGCCCAGGGCGTTCCAGTACTCAGGATAGGTCTTGCCCACGCAGTCCGGGTCCTGGATCCGGATGCCCGAGACTTTCAGGCCCGCCAGGGCAAAGCACATGGCGATGCGGTGGTCGGCGTGGGTGTCGATCAGCGCGGTGCAGGCCGTGCCCGCCAGCGCTGGATCGCTGGCCACCAGCAAGTCATCACCGATAATGGTCGCCAGGCCTGGGCGGATCTCGTTGAGGCCGTCATGCAGGGCCTGGACGCGGTCGCATTCCTTGACGCGCAGGTTGGCCAGTTCGGTGAAACGCACCGGGGTGTTGTTGAACGCCGCCAGCACCGCCAGGGTCGGGATGGCGTCCTGCATCTGCGAGCCGACCACCGTGGCCGGCATCTGCGGGAATTGCGCGATCACGGCCTGGGCCTTGGCGTCGGGTTGGGTGAAATCCTGTGCGGCGACGCCCAGGTCGATGCTGCCCCCGGTCAGCACTTCGGCAGCCCACAAGTAGGTGGCGGCAGACGCGTCGGGTTCGATCAGGTAATCATGGGCGATGTAGCCGGTAGGGGCCACGCGCCAGGTGCTGTCGTTGACCACGTCCACCTGGGCGCCAAAGGCGCGCATGCAATCCAGGGTCAGGTCGACGTAACCACGGGCGCCGATGTCTTTGCCGGTCAACGCCACTTCGATCGGCGCTTCGCCACAGGCGGCAAGCATCAACAGCGCCGAGACGTATTGGCTGGACAGGCCGCCATCGATCTCGAAGCGCTTGGCCTGCACGCGGCCAGTGCCGTGAACGGTCACAGGCGGGCAGCCGGTGGGGCTTTCAACCTTGATGCCATTGTGGTTCAGGGTCGTCAGTAGCGGGCCGATGGGGCGCTTTTGCATGTACTCGTCGCCGTCCAGTACCACGGTGCCTTCCACGGTCGCCACGGCGGCTGTGAGAAAGCGCATCGCGGTGCCGGCGTTGCCGAGGAACAGCGGTTGCGCCGGCAACTGCAGCTTGCCATGGCCGGTGACAACAAAGGTCACGTCATCCGGCTCATCGATGGTCACGCCCATCTGGCGCAAGGCCACGGACATATGCCGGGTGTCATCGCTTTTCAACGCGCCGCTCAGGCGGCTGGTGCCCTTGGCCAGGGCTGCCAGCAGCAGGGCGCGGTTGGTAATGGATTTGGAGCCGGGAGGCGCTACCTTGCCGTGCAATGGAAAGTTGGGCGGTGTCACGGTCACGGTTTTCTGCGAACTCAAGGTACAAGGCTCCTGATTCAAGGCGCGGTGGCTGGGAGTGGCCGGCTGGCGGAGACGAATAATCGACCATCCGGCACGGCAGGGTCAAATCATGGCGCAGGTTTAAGCGCGTTGGCTCAACCAATAGGCGTGCAAGGCCCTGGCCGCCGGTTCGATGCGGGCCACCTGTTGTTGATGGGCTGCCACATCCAGGTCGGCCGGCAATTGGAAGTTGTCCTGCTCGGCGCACCAGGAGATGGCTTCCAACTGCGCTGCTTGCTCGGCCGGCAGGGCTGGCCATTGGCAGATCGCGGCGCCACGGATATAGCCAAAGCACCATTCCTCGGCGAGGGTCAGCGGAAGGCCCTGGTGTTCGGTTTGTTCGAAGCGCGCCTGAAAGCCCTGGGCATCACTGGCCAACTGCTGGGCGATACCAGTGAGATGACGTGTGCACAGGTCGATGAACTGCTCCAGTTCGGCCTTGCTTTCCCATGCCGGGATCTGGTCGCCCCAGATGGCCGGGAACCAGATGGCAACATCCACCGGCGCCGGGCCGGACACCAAGGCGGTGAAGTAGCCATCGAACTCGGCCAGGTTCAGTACCGAGTTGTCGTCGCCGTACTTGAGCAGAATGTCTTCGATGAACTCGAAATCGGCAGGGGCGAGGGCTGGGTCGTGCATGAAAATATCCTTTGAGCGTCAAGCGCCGCAGATAAGGCGGCGTAAAGCGCGGAGGATGGCGCGAGTCGGCGTTTTAATCCAGTGCTAGATCACCTTCACCGCCCGGCCAATCGCCTGGATCGGCCCGGTTGGCTTACCGGTCGGCGAGCCATTGGGGCCTTCCAGGGTCATCTCGAACAACTGGTTTGGCGCCAGCGGCGGCAGCTTGTCCAGGGGGATCGACAGGCTCTGCCCCGGCTTGACCAGCCCGAGGGAAACCGGGCCTTGCCAGTCATCACCCTTGGTCCAGAACTCCAGTGCCTTGTCCGCCGGTATCTGCATGACGCCCAGGGGGATCAACTGGATTTGCTGATCGTTGCTGGCCTGGATTACCCAGCCTGGGGCCTGGCTTTGTGGCGCGGTCAGCACCACCACGTAGGCCGTCGGGTTGATGGCGGCGGGGCGGGTCAGCAGCAGCGATGCCAGCACCAAACTGGCCAGCAAGCCGGCACCGGCCAGGCCACGCCACAGCGCGAGCAGGTTCCACCAGGGCACCGGCGGCGTGTCGCCCACGGCGTGATGGCCCAGGCTGCGTTCAATGCGCCGCCACAAGTAGGGTGAAGGCGCCACTGGCTCGGCCAGCTCGGTCAGCGGCAACAAGCGCTGTTCCCAGGCCTCCACCGCCGCGCGCAAGGGCGCATCGTGTTCCAGGCGTTGCTGCACATGCAGGCGTTGCTCGGCCGCCAGGGTGCCCAGTACGTATTCGCCGGCCAGGTCGTTCAATTCTTCGGGGGTCATGCCATGCACTCACGCAATGCCGCGAGGCTGCGTTTGATCCAGGCTTTGACAGTCCCCAGCGGGGTGCCCAGTTTCTGTGCGATTTCACTGTGGGACAGGCCGTCGACATACGCATGCAGGATGCAACTGCGACGCGACGGTTCCAGGTGTTCCAGGCACTGGTAAACCTTGCCGCTACGGGCACGGTATTCGAAATGCTCGGTGCTGGGGTCAGCCGCCAAGGTCTGTTCATGCTCATCACTGAGCGCAACTTCGCGGCCCTTTTTGCGCATGACGTTGAGCGCCAGATGCCGGGTCACGCTATACACCCAGCCACGGGCCGAACCCCTACGGGGGTCGAAACCGCCGGCGCCGTTCCAGATATTGATAAACGCCTCATGCACGATGTCCTCCGCCAGGGCCGTATCCCGCGCAATGCGCTTGGCCACGCCGAGCAGCCGGGCGCAATCCTGTTCGTACAACTGACGCAAGGCTTGCTGTTCGCCGCGGGCGCAGGCCAACAGGCAGGCTTCATAGTCAAAGAGAGGTTCGGGCAAGGATTGTGGCCGCCTTTGAGGGTCAAGCCCCGGCCGCGATTGGCCGGGGTGCTAGCGCAGCAGCTTAGACGACTTTTTTTGCCAGGCGCATCATTTGGCCGCCCAGAAGATGTAATCCGCCTGGTACTTCACCACTTCTTGCTGGCCTTTATTGGCGGTACTGCATTCGGCACTTGGCGCCACGCCACCCTTGAGCGCGACGCGCTGGATATAGCTGACACCGCTCATTGCACCCTTGCCTTCGGCCGGGTTGGCCTTGACCAGTTGATAGGGCAGGTTGCCCGCGCTGGACGGCGCCACAGCCAATTGCGTGCCGGTGACTTTCGAACCGTCCTGGGCCTGCCAGGTGGCGGGCGGGCCGAAGTAGGTGCCGACCTGCTTGCCGCTGCGATCATTGAGCACTGCCTTGGGGCCGACGAAGACCCATTCGGTCTGGCCGGCAGCGTTGGCCTTGTCGCGGCACTCGTAGGTGATTTCGCCGACACCGGTGGTTTCCATGGTCACCTTGTGGCCGTCCGGCACCTTGATGCTGTCGGGCAGGCTGGTCTGGGCAAAGGCCGCGGGCGCCGCGAGCAGCAGGCAGGTCAGGCAGAGCAGGGGTTTAGTGTTCATCGGTGTCTCTCCGTAGGGGTGAACAGCAGAGCAGCGTTATGGCTACTACCTGTACTACTCACGGCACGGCTGACTGGATGCACGGCGCGACAAATAAATCCATGAGACGTAAAAGGAATAAAGTCAGATCGTATTGATATAAGTCGTTATAAGAAAAATCGCTATGCTGCCGCCAGAATTTTATAAGGCCGCAGGTAGTTGTAATGGATGTGGGTAATTTTGGTTTTGTAGTGGCAGGCCTGATCGTTGGTTTTATCGTCGGCATGACCGGCGTGGGTGGCGGGTCGCTCATGACCCCGATCCTGTTGTGGTTCGGCATCAACCCCGCCACGGCGGTGGGCACCGACTTGCTGTATGCGGCCATCACCAAGTCCGGTGGGGTGCTGGTGCATGGCAAGAACAAGAACATCGACTGGACCATCACCGGCTGGCTGACCCTGGGCAGCGTGCCGGCAGTATTGTTGACGCTGTGGTTCCTCAAGAGTCTGCACACCGACCCCAGCGCGATGAACGAGGTGATCAAGCAGGCCCTGGGCGTGGTACTGCTGCTCACGGCCCTGGCGATTCTGTTCAAGAAAAAACTGTTGGCCTTTGCCCAGCACCATGCGGGCGACAACTACCATATGAGCCCGCGCAACCTCAACGGCCTGACAGTCTTCACCGGCGCGATCCTCGGCACCATGGTCGCCCTGACCTCCATCGGTGCCGGCGCGCTGGGCACCGTGGCGTTGTTTATCCTGTATCCGTTCCTGGCCACCAAGCGCCTGGTGGGCACCGAAATCGCCCACGCCGTACCGCTGACCCTGGTCGCAGGCCTAGGGCATGCGAGCATGGGTAACATGGACTGGCATTTGTTGGGGTTCTTGCTGATGGGGTCGCTGCCGGGGATCTACGTTGGCAGCCATATGTCAGGCCGGGTGCCGGATGAACTGTTGCGCCCGTGCCTGGCGGTGATGCTGGGGTTGATTGGTTTCAAGCTGGCGTTCTGACTGCGGCATGCTGTGGCAGTGGTGCTTTTGTGGAGAGGGGGCTGCTGCGCAGCCCAGCGCGGGGCAAGCCCGCTCGCCACAACAAACCCGCTTCCCACAACAAGTCCGCTTGCCACGATAAGCCTTATGCCTTACGCGATTTATCCAACCACTCCACCGCCGTGCGCCAGATACAAATCCCCAGGAAATACGCCGACATCAACAACCACAGGCCCATGGTCAGCTTGTTGGTATACGGCTGGTCGATCACCAGCAACAGGCTGCACAGCAGCCACACCGTGGTCACCGCAATGTTGATCGGCATAAAGCGCTTGACCCGGAAGGGGTGCAGGAACTTCATCGGGGTCACTGTCAGCAGCGCCAAGCCAATCACCGTGGCCAGGGTGATCCAGGCGTCCGGGTCAATGATGTAGACACACAGCGCCACCACGTTCCAGGCCGCGGGGAAGCCCTGGAAGTAGTTGTCCTTGCTCTTCATGTTGACGTTGCAGAAGCAGAACAGCGACGACACCAGGATCACCGAGACGGTGAACAGGTGGGTGAAGTCCGGCAGGTCGATGTAGCGGTAGATAAACAGCGCCGGGATAAACACATACGTCAGGTAGTCGATCACCAGGTCCAGCACCGAGCCATCAAAGCTTGGCAGCACGGTCTGCACATTGACCCGTCGCGCCAGCGACCCATCCACGCCATCTACAATCAATGCCAGGCCCAGCCACAGCAGGCAGGCCTTGGGTTGGTTCTCCAGCAGCGCCAGCGTCGCGAGGAAGGCCAGCACCACGCCGGTGGCGGTAAAACCATGGGCGCCCCAGGCTTTGAGTCTGGCTACATGCAGGGTCGATATCACAGGGGCGTTCTCCAAAAGGTGAAACACGGCAGCCGACGGCGATTGAGCGTCGAATCTGGCCAAGGGATGCAGGTATCGACCGGAAAGGTGGGGATAAGGTTCACCACCACGGCGTTAGGTTTAGCGTAGCAAGCGTTGACGGATTCGGCATCAGCCCTGACGGAACACCAGGGCCTTCAAGCCGCTTTGCGGGTCGATATCGGGAAATTCCGGCGGGTTTGCCAGGCGCTGCTCAAAGCGCAGCCCCGGCGCTTCGCGGGTCACGCCCTCGATCAGGAAGTCTTCGCCAAACGCCGGGTCGTTCATGCAGGCCAATACTGTGCTCTGGGGCGTCAGCAAATCTGGCAGGCGGCGCAGTACGCGCTGATAGTCCTTGGTCAACAGGAAGCTGCCTTTCTGGAAGGACGGCGGATCGATGATCACCAAGTCATAGGGACCGTTGCCGGTGACCTTGGCCCAGGACTTGAACAAGTCGTGCCCCAGAAAACTCACCTTGCCCAGGTCATGGCCATTGAGCCGGTGATTGTCGCGGCCCCGGCTCAGGGCGCCACGGGCCATATCCAGGTTGACCACATGCTCGGCCCCGCCCTCGATGGCGGCCACGGAAAACCCGCAGGTATAGGCAAACAGGTTCAGCACCCGCAGGCCACTGGCGTGTTCGCGTACCCAATTGCGGCCGTAGCGCATATCCAGGAACAGCCCACTGTTCTGTTTTTTGCCCAGGTCGATGCGATACAGCAGGCCGCCTTCGGTGATGGTCAGCTCCTCGACCATCTGCCCCCACAACCATTCGGTGGTGCTTTGCGGCAGATAGCGATGTTGCAACGCCAGGGTGTGGGCGCCGGCCTGCTGCCATTCGTCGCTGGTGCAGAGGTTGCGCAGCAATTGCTGCAAGGCATCCAGTTGCACCGCCTCGGGCTCCTTGAACAAAGCAACCAGCACCACGCCTTGCAGCCAATCCACAGTCAGTTGTTCCAGGCCCGGCCAGCAGCGGCCCCGGCCGTGGAACAGGCGCCGGGTTTCTGCAGGTACGTCGCGCAGGGCGGCGAGCAAATGGGTGTGGAGCAGGGCGAGGGCGTCAGGGGTCATCGGGCAGCGTCGATCATTAAACGGGCGGCATTTTAAACACAATTGCGGTGTTTCAGGTGGTTGAAGCACAACGTGCTTTTAATTGGCTGTGTTTAAGCATTTTGTGCTGCAAATCGCCCGGCAACCTATCCAGAACAGTCAAAAAATCCTTTTGGGCAGACATAAACTGGAAAAAACAGCTCGGAGGTGCCCATGAACGGTTTCGTAAAGACAGTCAATCAAACAGCCATTGACCAGCAGGAGCTCACCGAGTGGCGCGACGCCCTGGCATCCCTGGTACGCCACGCCGGCCCTGAGCGCGCGCGGGAGATCCTCGATATGCTGGCCGACGCCGGCAATACCCCGGCCATCGGCTGGAAACCGCGCCATGGCACGCCGTACATCAACAGTATCGACGTGGATCAACAGCCCCACTTTCCTGGCGACCTGGCCACCGAAGAACGCCTGGCCTCGCTGGTCCGCTGGAATGCCCTGGCCATGGTGGTACGGGCCAACCAGGCCTATGGCGAACTGGGTGGCCATATCGCCAGCTATGCCAGCGCGGCGGACTTGTTCGAAGTGGGTTTCAACCATTTCTTCCGTGCGCGCCACAACAACGAGGGCGGCGACCTGGTGTTCTACCAGCCCCATTCCGCGCCCGGCATCTATGCGCGGGCGTTTCTTGAAGGCCGCTTGAGCGAGCAGGACCTGGCCCATTACCGCCAGGAACTGGGCGCCGTCAAGGCGGGCGCCCGTGGCCTGTCCAGCTATCCGCACCCGTGGTTGATGCCGGACTTCTGGCAGTTCCCCACTGGCTCCATGGGCATCGGCCCGATCAGCTCGATCTTCCAGGCGCGCTTTATGCGCTACCTGCACCATCGCGGCTTGCAGGACACCACCGACCGGCACGTCTGGGGCGTGTTCGGCGACGGCGAGATGGACGAGCCGGAAAGCATGTCGGCCCTGACCCTGGCCGCTCGCGAAGGCCTGGACAATCTGACCTGGGTGGTCAACTGCAACCTGCAACGCCTCGATGGCCCGGTGCGCGGCAACGGGCGAATCATCGACGAACTGGAAGCATTGTTTGCCGGTGCCGGCTGGAACGTGATCAAGCTGGTCTGGGGTTCGGACTGGGACGCCTTGCTGGCCAAGGATGAAGACGGTGCGTTGGTGCGCACCTTGTCCCAGACCGTGGACGGGCAGTTCCAGACCTTTGCCGCCAAGGACGGTGCCTACAACCGTGAGCATTTCTTCGGCCAGAGTGAATCCCTGGCCAAGCTGGCGGCGGGCTTGAGTGATGAGCAGATCGACCGCCTCAAGCGCGGCGGCCACGACATGCTGAAAATCCATGCCGCCTACCATGCTGCGCGGCGGGTCAAGGGACGCCCCACGGTGATCCTGGCCCAGACCAAGAAAGGCTTCGGCATGGGCGAGGCCGGCCAGGGCAAGATGACCACCCACCAGCAGAAAAAACTCGACCGCGAGGCGTTGATCGGCTTTCGCAACCGCTTCCAGTTGCCCTTGACCGACGAGCAGACCGAATCCCTGAGCTTCTACAAACCCGCCGCCGACAGCCTGGAGATGCGCTACCTGCACCAGCGCCGTGCCGCGCTCGGCGGCTATGTGCCCAGCCGCAGCCAGAGCGCCGAGCCGGTACCCGTTCCGCCCGTGAGTGGCTACGCCGGTTTCGCCACCCAGGCCGAAGGCAAGGAAATGTCCACCACCATGGCCTTTGTGCGCATGCTCAGCAACCTGCTCAAGGACAAGGCCCTGGGCCCGCGGATCGTACCGATTGTCGCCGACGAGGCGCGCACGTTTGGCATGGCCAACCTGTTCAAGCAGATCGGTATTTATTCCAGCGTCGGCCAGCGCTACGAGCCGGAAGATATCGGTTCGATCCTCAGCTATCGCGAAGCCACCGACGGGCAAATCCTGGAAGAAGGCATCAGCGAGGCCAGCGCGATCAGCTCCTGGGTCGCGGCGGCCACCAGTTATTCGGTGCATGGCTTGCGCATGCTGCCGTTCTACATCTACTACTCGATGTTCGGTTTCCAGCGCGTGGGCGACCTGATCTGGGCCGCCGCCGACCAGCGCGCCCGCGGCTTTCTGCTCGGTGCCACGGCGGGGCGTACCACCTTGGGCGGCGAGGGCTTGCAGCACCAGGACGGCAGCAGCCACTTGATGGCTGCGACCGTACCCAACTGCCGCGCCTACGACCCGGCATTCGCCGGCGAGTTTGCGGTGATTCTCGACCACGGCATGCGCCAGATGCTTGAGCACGACGTCGACGAGTTCTACTACGTGACCCTGATGAACGAAAACTACCCGCAGCCGAGCCTGCCGGCGGGCGTCGAAGCCGCGATCATCAAGGGCATGTACCGCCTCGACGGCCATGCCGGCGCCAAGGTGCGCCTGCTCGGCTCAGGCACCCTGGTGCGCGAGGCCCAGGCTGCCGCGCAGTTACTGGCTGACGATTGGCAGATCGACAGCGAGGTGTTCAGCGTGACCAGTTTCAGCGAACTGGCCCGCGAAGCGCGGGAGGTGGAGCGCCATAATCGCCTGCATCCGCTGCAAAGCCCACGGCACAGCCACCTGGCGACCTGCCTGCCACCAGGCGCGCCAGTGGTTGCGGTGTCGGACTACGTGCGCGCAGTGCCACAGATGATCGGCTCGTACCTGGGGTCGAGCTATACCGTGCTGGGGACTGATGGGTTCGGGCGTAGCGACACCCGTGCGGCGTTACGCGACTTCTTTGAGGTAGACCGCCACCACATCGTCCTTGCCGCGCTGGCGGCCCTGGTGGAACAAGGCAGCCTGCAGGCGCAGGTGTGCCAGCAGGCCATCGACCGCTACGGCCTGCACACCGAGCGCGGGGCGTCCTGGACCCACTGACGAGGACTCACAGTAGGAGCGGGCTTGTGTGGGAGCTGGCTTGCCTGCGATGGCGGTGTATCAGTTGATAAATATATGGGCTGACCCACCGCTATCGCAGGCAAGCCAGCTCCCACACAAGCCAGCTCCCACAGGGTTTTTCGGTGTGTTCTAGAGCGTGGCAATCAACGCCGGCCCAAATGCCTCATGCAAAAACTGCGGCGCGATGTAGCGCTGGTAATGCGCCTCCGATAAAAGGAAAAACTCCCGATCAATCGCATCACGCAAATCCGCCAGGTGCCGCTCACGAAACTCCGGCAGCAGCGCCAGGCCATAGGCATCGAGCCTGGAAATCACCCGCGCACCGCGGGCAATCAACTGATAGGCCCAGCAGTAAGGTGACTGGTGCGGCATAAAGCGGATCTTGCGCGCTTCCAACTGCTGGCGCAGGCGCGGGGCATCCAGCACTTGCAGCTTGCTGGCCATGACCTGCACCAGCAACTGTTCGAGGCGTAGCCAGACCGCTTGTTTTTCCTCGGCGCTATAACCGTTCCACTGAATGACTTCATGGTGATAACGCTTGCAGCCACGGCACACCAGGTCGCCATACACGGTGGAGCACAGGCCGACGCACGGCGTCTTGATGGTTTGATTTGGCATAAAAACCGCGTCTTTCCTAATCCACGACAAAAGGGTTCATCGGCGCTCCAGGGCGCTGAACTGCTGGTTCAACCACTGATACAACTGGGTGACTGCCCGTGACATCTGCCCACGGTGGGGGCAGGCGAAACTCAAGGGGTACACATCACCGGGAACCTCGGGCAACAGCACCACCAAACGCTCGGCCTGCACATCGGCGTACACGTCCAGCCAGCATTTGTAGGCGATGCCTTCACCCGCCACCGCCCAGCGCCGCACCACGTCGGCGTCGTCACTGAACAAGGGGCCGGCAACCTGCACGGTCTGCTCACCCAGTTCCCAGCGGTCATGCAGACGGCCGTTTTGCAGGTACAGCAGGCACGGGTGGCGGGTCAGGTCGTTGACCGATGCGGGGGCACCGTGGCGCGCCACGTAATCGGGCGATGCCACCAGCACCCGGCGATTCCAGGGCGCCAAGGGCAGGGCGATGTAGTTGGCATCCTCGTTCCAGCCATAGCGCAGGGCCACGTCCACCGGGTCGCGAAACAGGTTGGTGACCTGATCCGATACCAGCAAGCGCAAGGTCAGCTCAGGGTGTAGGCGGCGGAACTCGGTGAGCATCGGCAGCAGGATATTGCGCCCCAGGTCCGAAGGCGCGGCGACCTGCAATGTGCCCTGCAACGGCGCGTCATCGCCGCGCAAGCGTTCGCGGCCCAGGGCCAACTGCTCCAGCACGCCACGGGCGGTGGGCAGGTACTGTTCGCCCTCGGCACTCAACCGCAGGCTGCGGGTGGTGCGGGTAAACAGGCGCACCTGCAGTTCCCGCTCCAGGCGCTTGATGGCTGCGGCGACTTGCCCCGGCAACAGATTGGCCTCAACCGCGGCGGCGGTGAAGCTGCCCAAGGCAGCGCTGCGCAGGAACAGCCCAAGATCATCGATGCGGATCATTTTCACTCCAGGGATGAAAGTGTTGCTGCATTTTGTCGATTTTTCTTCGCGCTGGGAACGGTAAAGATATAAGCCATCGAGGGCCATCGCCCCTCATCAACCGTGAGTTCCCATGAAAGCAATCTCCTTTACCCAACATGGCCTGCCCATTGACGACCCGCGCTCGCTGATCGACGTGAACATCGATGCTCCCCAGCCAGGCCCCCGGGACCTGCTGGTAGAAGTGCAGGCCGTGGCGGTCAACCCGGTCGATACCAAGGTGCGCGCCGGCACTTTCGCCAAGGAGCCGAAAATCCTCGGTTGGGATGCGGCGGGCATCGTGCGCCAGGTGGGCGCCGACGTCACCCTGTTCAAACCGGGCGACGCGGTGTACTACGCAGGCTCCCTGATCCGTTCCGGCAGCTACAGCGAATTCCAGGTGGTTGATGAACGCATCGTCGGTCACCGGCCGCGCACAGTGGATGCGGCCCACGCCGCCGCCTTGCCGCTGACTTCGATCACTGCCTGGGAGTTGCTGTTCGATCGCCTTGGCGTGACCGAAGGCGGCGGTGAGGGCGAGGTGCTGTTGGTGGTCGGTGCCGCTGGTGGGGTGGGTTCGATCCTGGTGCAACTGGCCCGCCAACTCACCCGCATGACCGTGATCGGCACCGCCTCGCGGCCCGAGACCATCGAGTGGGTCCAGCGCATGGGAGCCCATCACGTGATCGACCATCGCCGGCCCATGCTCGCTCAGCTCAAGGCACTGGGGGTTGATGGGGTCAGCCATGTCGCCAGCCTCACCCATACCGAGGAGTATCTGCCGCAACTGGTAGAAGTGCTGCGCCCCCAAGGGCGGCTGGGGTTGATCGACGATCCGGCCAGCCTGGATGTCATGCCACTCAAGCTCAAATCCCTGTCCTTGCACTGGGAACTGATGTTCACCCGCTCGCTGTTTGAAACGGCGGACATGATCCAGCAACACCATCTGCTCAACCGCGTGGCCCAACTGATTGACCAGGGGGTGTTGCACACCACCCTCGGCGCGCATTTTGGTGCGATCAACGCGGCCAACATGCGCAGCGCCCATGCCCTGGTGGAAAGCGGCAAGGCGCGGGGCAAGATTGTGCTTGAAGATTTCCAATGAACACCCTGATCAAAGCCCTGGGCTTATCGCTGTGCGTAATGCTTGCCGGCTGCGCCAGCCAACCTACCAATGGAGTCGCCAGCATGACCAAACCGTTGATATCCATCGCCGTACTCAAGGCCAAACCGGGCCAGGAACAAGCGCTCAAGGCCGGCCTGCTGGCCTTGGTCGAACCGACCCGCACCGAGCCAGGCAACCTGGACTACGTGCTGTTCGAACTGCGTGACGAGCCCGGCACGTTCTATATGCGTGAAGCGTTCAAGAACCAGGCGGCCCTCGATGCGCATTTTGCGATGCCGTACTTCCAGCGCTTTGCCGCCACGGCAGACGACTTGCTCCAGGAGCCGCTGAAACTGATCTTCCTTGAGCAAGTGTCCAACTGAGGCCGTACACCGCAACTGATTGTAGGAGCAAGCTTGCTCGCGAAAAACGCCTAGGCGCCGCGTTTATCCGGGGGGCCTGGGTTATCGTTGACGATCTTCGCGAGCAAGCTCGCTCCTACAAAAGGTGTGGGGCGATCAATCCCAGCTCAACGCCCCGCCAGTCTGATACTCGATCACGCGGGTCTCGAAGAAGTTCTTCTCTTTCTTCAAGTCCATGATTTCGCTCATCCACGGGAACGGGTTGGTGGTGCCTGGGTATTCTTCCTTCAAGCCGATCTGCGACAGACGACGGTTGGCGATGAACTTGAGGTAGTCCTCCATCATCGCTGCGTTCATGCCCAGCACGCCGCGCGGCATGGTGTCGCGTGCGTATTCGATCTCCAGCTGGGTCCCTTGCAGGATCATCTGGGTCGCTTCTTCCTTCATCTCGGTATCCCACAGGTGTG
>Ga0265296_1000718_pt1 | contig 45718 bp, 44 predicted proteins | sample MunlanPumphouse1_FD_189073 | JGI IMG/M metagenome (GOLD analysis project Ga0265296, IMG submission 189073) | Groundwater microbial communities from a municipal landfill in Southern Ontario, Canada - Pumphouse #1 | ecosystem: Environmental > Aquatic > Deep subsurface > Groundwater | place... | reverse complement strand
GGCCAAGCCTGGTATATCCACGATGGCAAGCGTTACTACCTCAAAGACGGCGACCTTGCCTACCAGATCATGCGTTTCTTAAGCAGTGGCATTACCAACAGCGATTTGCGGCAAATAGGGGTGGGAGAGCTTGAATGATAAGCGTATGTATACGCATTCACAATGCATTTAGACGCACAAGAGACGGCTTAAGCCGTCTCTTCTTATCGTATCGGAATTTAGCTCGAGACCTTGTCCTCCTTCTCGATAAAAAATGATTACCTTTGAGAATTGATCTGCTGCAACGATAGCTAGGGAGTCGCCATTTCGGATCAAACTTCCCATCATTGGTTTAAGAAAGATGTTGAGGTGTGTACATTTTTAATGTATCAGGTGTTTGGTGCGTCTCTTCTTTGATGAGCCGGGATAAAAACTCATTAGTTACACCCCATCCACTCCTGAGAAAATATGGTTGAGTCTCGTAACCAACTTGTGATTTATTTACGGGTAATGACATGCTATCAATTAGTTCGATTTTTGTCTATAGTTATTATGCGAGGGGAGACCTCCCCTGCCCCTCCTTCGTAAAGAGGGGATTATAGAAATGATCTCATTAAATGAATAATATGCGCATTACGTTTTACGGCGGGGCGGGGGGCGTGACAGGATCCAAGCACCTCGTGGAAATGGGGGGTTTGAAGATTTTGCTTGATTGCGGCTTTTTCCAGGGGCACCGCAAGGAAGCGAGGGAGCTTAATATGAAGCTGCCGTTTGATCCCGTATCCATTGATGCGGTGGTTTTGTCGCATGCGCACCTCGACCACTGCGGCATGCTGCCCATGATGGCGAAAGGGGGATTCAAAGGGAATGTGTATGCGACTGCGGGCACGCGCGATGTGGCTGAATGGATTATGAAAGACGCGGCGCACGTGCAGATGCAGGATGCGGAACATTTGCGGCGGCAGAAGTCAGTGGGAAGCGCCCTCGCGGAGCCGTTCTACACCTTCGATGATATAGAAGAGGTGCTCTCGCGGTTTATCGAGGTTCCCTATGTGCGGAATATGGGTGAGTGGTTTGAAATGCAAGGTTCTGTGGGAGGAAGACAAACCCCGTCATCCGACGGGGTTAGCCGCACTGACGTCCGGTTAAAATTCTATGACGCAGGCCATATCCTCGGTTCTGCCGTGACCGTATTAGAAGCGCCCGTGGACCGTACACGCAACGAATGTCTGGTATACACGGGAGACCTTGGACGCCGGGGCGCGCCGCTCATTCCTGATCCTGAATATGTCCATGAGTCGGCGGACGTGCTTCTATTGGAGAGTACGTATGGGGATCGCGTACATGCGGATTTTGCGCGGGCTAAGGAAAGGCTTAAGCTCATCATCCTTGAAACTTTGGCTAAGCAGGGAAAACTCATCGTGCCCGCTTTTGCCCTTGGCCGCACGCAAGAGTTGCTGTATCTCCTGCACCGATTGACGGATGAAAAGGAAATTCCCCGTATCCCTATTTTTGTGGACAGCCCTCTAGCTGATCGCATTACCGAGGTGTACAAAAATCACACTGATGATTTTGATAATGAGACGTGGGATGAGTTTGGCGCGCGGGGCGATGAGCCGCTGGTCTTCCGCAATCTCACCTTGGTAAAAACCGTAGAGGAATCCAAGCAGTTGAATGATATGCCCGGGCCTTTTCTCGTGATTGCAGGGTCCGGCATGTGCGAGCATGGCAGGATACAGCACCATCTCACCCGTGCGATCAGCGATCCGCGCAATACCGTGCTGATAACCGGTTTTCAGGCGGTTGATACGTTGGGGCGGAGACTCGTGGAAGGCGAGCGGAGGGTGAGAATTTATGATGGATTTTATGACGTGCGCGCGCGGATCGAGAAGCTGAACGAGCTTTCTGCCCATGCGGATCGCGATGAGCTTCTGGATTATGCCGAGCATGTGAAGGGGGTGAAAAATATTTTCCTCGTTCATGGCGAGCATGCGCAAGCAACAGGATTAAAGACCTTGCTGGAAGAGAGGCGTAAAGAGTGGAAGGTGCTGATACCAGAGAGAGGAGAGATGGTTGAAGTGGAGCGTTAGTTGATGAGTAATGAACGGATGAAACAATTTTTATCGTTTAAGGGAATTCAATGTCAATAATATAGGCTTCAACAATTTACGATCGCAAATATTTGAAGCTTGCGCTTGCAGGATACCTATATTGAGGGTGAAAGTTATAGAAAAAAATATGGGTAGTGCAGAAAGAGAGGGAAAAGTATCAATTCCGAAAATAATCTTTTCAATCCTCGCGGTGGCAGGATTGCTTACGGTCGCGCTCGTTGCTCCCAATGTAGTACAGCTTATCGATGCGTTCGGGAGAAAGCGCACGTTCCCGCGCCGGCAGTTCCGTCAAGCATTGAGACGATTGGAGCATAAAGGGTACCTCAGAGACTTAAGCGATCGTACGAAGTGGAAGTTTACGCTCACCGCCGAAGGAAAGGATATACTCGCGAAGCGGAAGATTGAAGAATTAATTATTGTGCGCCCTTCCCGGTGGGATGGGAAGTGGCGCGTGATCGTATTTGATATTCCGGAGAAATACAGACATGCACGCAATGCGCTCCGGTGGAAATTGAAAGATCTTGGCTTTCAGTGCGTGAATTTGAGTGTATGGGCGCACCCGTTTGAGTGTTCTGACGTGATCAACGCGCTCGTTGCGTACTATGGAGTAGGCGAGTACGCGCGGATGATGACGGTAGAGCGATTTGACGGGATGGTTGAGATGGAGAAGAAGTTTGATTTAGTATAGAGAGAGGATGGCTTCATTCATTAACGATCGCAAAAGTTTGAAGCCTTATCAGAAAATATAGTAAGTCAGTTTTTCGAATCGCGTTCGTTTTCTCAAACTATTTATTGAGCATGAATCATTCCCACACGGAGTATTATTCAAACAAGCAACTCCTCGCCGACATGTGGTCCTTTATTCGCCCCTATCGGGGAAAATTTTGGCTGGCGACCTTATTGCGGTTCTCAAGCGATTTGGTCTGGCTCTATCCCGCATGGGCGCTGGGGCAGATCACTACCTTTTTCGTCCATTACACGCGCGGACAGTCCCTGCGGTATTTCTGGATATTATTGGCGCTCTGGATTGCGGCAGGGTTATATAGATTTATCATCCACGAGGTTGCGAAATATCACGGCTATCAGGTGGCAGAGCGCATCGGGCTCGATGCGAAGCTAAAAACCATACAGCATCTTTTTTCGCTTGATTTGCGATGGCATGAAAAAATGCGGTCCGGGGCAAAACTGAAGCGCGTTGCGCGCGGAGGTGACGGACTGCAACACATCCTACGCATCTATTACACCAATATCATTGAATCGGTGTTGAACATTATCGCAGTGGGTTTCATTCTGAAATCATTAGGGGTCGGATTTAGTATTGCTTTTGTCCTGTTTGTGGCGACTTACTATTTCTTCTCTTATGTGCAGACCAAACGTGCAGAGTATCAATCAGTACTTGTCGATCAGAGAGAAGAAGAGGTTGATGGAGTGCTCTTTGAATCGATCAATAATATATTGACGGTGAAAACCATGGGTTTTTCCCGCGCGCTGGAGGCCTATATCAGCAAGAGTATGAATGGCTTGATGGCTGAAATCAGGAAACGGATTGTGTTCTTCCGTGTCCGTGAGGGGAGCCTGAATATCTATACTATTTTTGCGCGCCTTGCGGGATTTGTTTTTATCGGGTATGGCATGTATCAGGGTAGATTCGAAGTCGGGCTGCTCATCATGTTCAACGGTTATTTCGATCTCGTGTGGCGCGCGACTGCGGAGCTCGCCGAGGTAACGAATGATATAGCCGTTGACAAGGTGGCCGTTGGACGAATGAAGGAGCTCCTTCAGGTGCAGCCGACGATAGAGGGCGTGGGGAAATTGCCATTCTCCCCCGCGTGGCACACCATGCAGATGAAGGAGGTGTCGTTTGCCTACCGCCAGCGCAAGGTATTAAATGATATCAGCCTTACTATTGCACGGGGCGAGAAGGTCGGCATTGTGGGATTCTCCGGCGCGGGAAAATCCACTTTGTTTAAAATATTGTTAAAATTATATGAAGACTACAGCGGCGAAATCACCATTGACGGCGTATCATTGCGGGATATAGAGCGCGATTCGTATATCCATAAAATCGCGGTCGTCATGCAGGATACAGAATTATTTGATTTGAGCCTCAAGGACAATATTGCCATTGTGGCCGGGGAGAAAGAGGCGGATGAGGCAGCGCTCAAGAAAGCGCTCATGATTGCTCACCTTGATGAAATGCTCCCGCAGCTTCCTCAAGGAGTTGATACGCTCATTGGAGAGAAGGGAGTGCGGTTATCAGGGGGAGAGAAGCAGCGACTGGGCATTGCGCGGGCGGTGTACAAAAATCCGGAGATTTTGTTTTTAGACGAAGCTACCTCGCATTTAGACGCAGATTCAGAGCGCAAGATCCAGGATTCCCTGCACCAATTTTTCCAGCACGTCACCGCGATCGTCATCGCGCACCGTTTGTCCACGATAAAGGAAATGGACCGCATCGTGGTGTTGGAAAAAGGGAGCATCGTCGAGCAAGGCACATTTGCTGCGCTCCTTCGCAAGAAAGGAATATTTTATCAGCTTTGGGAGAAGCAGAAATTATAGAAGCAGATACAAGCAGATTCTGCCAGTTGGCGGACACGCGGATTGGCGCGGATAGGCGGGGTTGAAAAAAGTATTGATTTCTATTAGGATGAATACATGACCAAGGAATTACAAAAAAGTTTAGAAGTGCTGCGGGAACAGAAACCGTACTTGCAAGAGACCTACCATGTGAAAGATATAGGTATTTTTGGGTCGTTTGCGCGCGGGGAGCAGGATCAGAGGAGGCAGCGGAGCGACATTGATATTTTGGTGGATTTCCATGAAGACGCGAAGATAGGATTGATTAAATTTATCGGTTTGGAGAACTATTTGAGCGAACTGTTGGACAGAAAGGTAGATTTGGTCACAAGAGACGCGTTGAAGCCGCTTATCAAAGATAACATTTTACGCGACACGGTGTATGTCTAAGCGAAACGCCGAACTTTATATTCAGGATATTCTTGATGCCATAACGGATATTGAGGATTTTACGCGCGGGATGGCAAATAATCAATTCGTCGTGGACAAAAAGACGGTGAATGCGGTCATTAAGAGTCTAGAGATTATTGGTGAAGCGGTGAATTGTTTGCCAGGAGAATTATTGCGCGCGTATCCAGAAGTTTCCTGGAAAGAGCATATCGGAATGAGGAACAAGATAACTCATGCTTATTTCGGCGTTTCGCTCCAGATTGTATGGGACACTATTAAGGAAGATTTGCCTGTTCTGAAGCAGGCGGTAGAGAAAATAAAATCGGAATTGGTATGAACCTGGACGTATCATTGATGGATAAAATCGTGTCCCTGGCAAAGCGCCGGGGTTTTGTGTTTCCCGGGAGCGAGATCTACGGAGGGCTTGCTAATTCGTGGGATTACGGGCCTTTGGGGGTGGAATTGAAGAATAATATTAAACAATTATGGTGGAAGCGGTTCGTGCGAAGCCGGGATGACATGGTGGGGATCGATACGGCGCTCATCATGAATCCCAAAGTGTGGGAATCGAGCGGGCATTTGAAAAATTTTAGCGACCCGTTGGTGGAATGCAAAAAGTGCCATGCGCGCTTTCGCGCGGACCAATTGGGCGGCGCATGTGCAACGTGCGGAGGAAAAGAATTCACCCCCGCAAAACAATTCAATCTGATGTTCAAAACCTTCATCGGCCCGGCGGAAGAGCAGGCGAACGTGGCCTACTTTCGTCCCGAGACCGCGCAGGGGATGTTTGTGAATTTCAAAAATGTGCTTAATACGACGCGGCGGAGGCTGCCGTTTGGCATCGCGCAAATTGGAAAAGCTTTCAGGAACGAGATCACGCCGGGGAATTTCATTTTCCGCACGCGCGAGTTTGAGCAGATGGAGATAGAGTACTTCATCGCGCCTGATGACGATTGGCAATCGCGGTTTGAGGAATGGAGAGTGGAAATGAGGGCATGGATAGAGGACATTGGGATTGATTTGGCACATGTGCATGATGCAGAAATCCCTGAAGAGGAGCGGGCGCATTACTCGAAGCGCACTATTGATCTTGAATATGATTTTCCTTTTGGGAAAAGCGAATTGTACGGCTTGGCGTACCGCACTGATTTTGATTTGAAAAATCACCAAAAGTTTTCAGGGCAGTCTTTGGAATACACCGACCCTGATACGGGAGAAAAGATTACCCCGCACGTGATAGAGCCGACGTGGGGAGTGGACCGGTCGGTGCTGGCGGTATTGTGCGATAGTTATAGAGAGGCAGAGGAGGGAAAGGAAAAACGGGTGTATTTGAAAATTCCCGCCAAACTCGCGCCATACAAAGCGGCGGTGTTTCCATTGTTAAAAAATAAACCGGAGCTGGTGGCGCTGGCGCGCACGATCTACGATGATTTGAGAAAAGATTTCATGACGGCATGGGACGATCGCGGCAACATCGGCAAGCGTTACTGGGCGCAGGACGAAATCGGCACCCCGTTTTGCATTACAGTAGATTTTGATTCTTTAGAGAAGGGCGATGTGACGGTGAGGGATAGGGATACGATGAAGCAGGAGAGAGTCGCAATTAAAGAGCTACAAGAATATATCGGCGGTAGGATATAAAATAGCTTTGTGGTCATAAACTTCTTTTCTAATTTTCAATTTTCAGTTTTCAATCAATGTCACAATGAAACAATTTTTAAATGTTTGAGAATTGCATTATTGAAAATTATGGGATAGTTATAAATAAAGACTCGTATGTCAAAATTATTAAAAAGTGTTTGGTACGGGATAGTGAGCTTCTTGCCATCATTTTTCATGGGATTATTAATATTTTCCTTATTAAGCACCCTCGCTTTTATTGCACTAAGTGAAGGGATAACCACAGCAAAATTTTATAGAGAGATCGTCCTTCTAAATAGTATTTTTTCGATAGTGAATCGATATCTCATTGCTTATATAGTAGCAATTATTGCGATAGTGATAATAAGCTGTGTATTGTTTATTGTGACATTCATAAAGATTTTAAACCCAAGTTTTAATGCATCAAATCTAGGAGATCGGAGGTTGAGTATAAGGATACTTATTTCATTTGCCTCTTGGTTGATATCAATATCTCTCATCAACAATTTATTGAGAGGGTTGTTATTAGCACTAATTCCCCTAAGGTTAAATTTATTAACGACTATACTGTTATTAATAATAGATGGTTTTTTGTGGTCTCTGCTTATCCTATTTTGGCGATCTGATGGTTATTATGGTAATTTGAAAAATTTTAGGGAGTTAAGTAAAGGTTTATTTAAAGAGAAAATAAAAAATATATACCGTACGATTTTAACATTATCTGCTGGTAGAGGCAGAATTGTTGCTAAAGTTTTTTGTGTTTTATTAATAGGTATATTGGCCGACACGTTTTCGGAATCATTAATATATAATGGATTAGGACTTGCATCTGTTGGTGGTGGCCCTGAAGTCTTATGGGGTAGTCATTTTGTGTCTTTCATAAATATTGTTTTTGGCTTTTCACTTGGCAGTTTTGTGTTTCTTCCTCTGGTGTACACCTTTTTACAGAATGAAAAGAGCAGTAAGAGGGAAATATTTGCGAAGCTCATTCCAGTTCTCGTAGTTTTGGCAGCGATCGGCTATGGGTATGGGTATAATGCCCATTACATAAAAAACCTTGATTATAAGAAAGAATTTATTAATGAAGTGGGCATCACGGGAGCTGAAAATAAAACATATAATAGCTTAGTCTATTTTGATAATGGAATAAAAGTGAAAACACCCGAGGCTTTTGCTTACTATTATCCGCATTATGCAGGCGATGATACAAAAACAAGCAATGCAAGTTTGTTTGAGTTATATAACTTAACAAGCAGTTTTAGCGATGAAGAAGGAACAGAAGCAATAAATGTTATTTGTAATCCCGGAACGATAGATAAAATAAAAAGTATTGAGCCGTATCTCGCCGCAAAGGGCTATCAGTCATTACTGAGTTTAGATTATTTTACCCTCTTGGGAAGATGTTATGAGCTGAATTGGGATATAGATAATTTTATAAGGACGAAAAAGTTAAGCTTTGAAACAACGAATGCACTCATAGACGGTTTGGTGTACATTGGACCAAGGTCAATGGTAGCCCAGTATGATAAGAGCGCCATAGATGACTTTAAAAAATTTTTAGACACTGATAAATACCATATTGGTAATAACGCCAGGAGCAAAATCGCCCAGAAGTTTTCGTATTATGATGAGAGAGCAGAGGCAGAGAAATGGGCAACGGGAGACGAATTGAATGGCATTAAATGGAATAAATTTAAGGGAGGTGTCATAAAAGGCCAGGTATTCGTGAATGGCGCAGTTAATAGAAATATAAAGGTAGGCCTATTGGTAGATAAAGAAAAGAAGTACGGTATCTATTTAGGCGATATTCCAGAAAAGAGATTAGTAGCAGCGGCTGGAATAGACGAGAACGGCGATTTTACGTTTCATCAAATCATGGAGGATGAATACGAGTTAGCCTTTCTTATTTTAGGTGAAAATTTAAAGGAAAATGAAGTGAGTATTGAGTCTACTAATGCACTAAATAATTTAAAAGTTGATCTACAACATTCTGTTTATGATATGGGAGCTATGAATATTTTATGGTAAAAAAATTAACGCTTCCCAACGGCACGGCCGTTCTTTTTTGTCCTCTTCGGGAAACCGAGGCAGTGACGGTGTTGGTATTAGTGAAAGTGGGGTCGCGGTATGAGACCAAGGATGTGACGGGCGTGTCGCATTTTATTGAGCACATGATGTTCAAAGGGACTCGTCGCAGGCCCTCGAGCCTTGCATTGTCGAAAGAATTAGACAGCGTCGGCGCTGAATTCAACGCGTTCACGTCCAAGGACCACACCGGCTATTACGTGAAAGTGGTGCGTGAACACTTGCCGCTTGCGCTCGATATCCTCTCGGACATGTTGCATCATTCCCTTTTTAAGGAGAGCGAGTTGAACCGCGAGCGGGGAGTGATTATCGAGGAAATCAAAATGTATGAGGATAATCCTTTGATGAGCTTGGGCGACTTGTTTGAGGGGAGCTTGTACGGCGCACATCCTTTGGGATGGAATATTGCCGGCACGATTCCTATCATGCAGTCTGTGCCGCGGGCAAAAGTATTGAAATATTTGCGCGCGCAGTATCATCCCGACCGCACGCTGGTGGTGGTCGCGGGTAATTATTCGTCTTCTGCCAAGCGTTTAGTGGGGAAACATTTTGGCGGAGCTGGACAGAGGGGCGCACTGCACGGTTACCAAAAAGCGCCCATGATGATCCGCGAGGGCGTTTATATTAAAAATAAAGATACCAAGCAAGTGCATCTTGGATTCGGCACCATGGGTTATCCTCTTGGACATCCTGATATTGAGGCGGCAACGCTTCTGTCCATCATATTAGGCGGTACCATGTCATCGCGGCTTTTTATTTCTGTACGTGAGCGAAAAGGGTTGTGCTATTACATCCGCGCGGGATTAAACGCGTATGAGGATACGGGCAATTTCGGCGTTTTTGCCGGGGTTGATTTAAAGCGCGTGGAGCTTGCGTTGAAAACTATTATTGATGAATTAAAAAATGCGCGGCACAAGGGAGTGACAAAGGAGGAGCTCACGCGGGCGAAGGAATACATCCGCGGCAAGGTGACGCTGGATTTGGAGGATTCTGCATCCATTGCCGAGTGGTACGGGAAGCAGTATTTGTTCCTGCAAGAGCTCAAGACCCCCCACGAGAAACTGAAGCGCTATTTAAGGGTGACCATGGGTGATGTCAAGCGCGCGGCAGTACAGATGCTTGATCATCGCCGCTATACCCTCGCGCTCATCGGGCCTTTCAAGGATACGAGGCCGTTTGAGAAGATTTTGAAACGGAAATGAACCCACTAAGGAGAGCTTGGTTTTTCATTTATCTGTGGTATACTATAGGCATATGGAAGCCACGGTGATTCCCTATCGGTCAATATTCCGCGTGCTGGGCGTGCTCGCGGTGGTGGGTTTTTTCTTCATAATACGCGACATTATCGCGCTTTTATTTGTGGCGCTGGTATTTTCTGCCGCGATCGATCCGTTCGTGGATTCCTTCGCAAAACGTCAGATACCCCGTTCGCTCGGCATCCTGATCGTCTATGTTGTCATTCTCGGCGTCCTCGGCATCACGCTGACGCTCCTCATCCCTCCCTTGGTCAATGAAGTGCGCCAGCTGGCGGAAAATTTTCCCTATTATTATGACAAACTCTCCATGGGCGTCAGTTACCTGCGCGATGCCTCAAGCGGTGTCGCAACCCAAGAGAGTGTACAGCAAGTAATGGGCTCGCTTGAGAAGGCGCTTGCCACGGTCACCGCGGGCGTCTTTACCACGATATCCTCAATTTTTGGCGGTGTGGTTTCCTTCTTCATCATACTTGTCCTTACTTTCTATATGGTGGTGGATGAGGATGGCATTATGCGGTTTTTGCAAGTCATTACGCCAGAGCATGTTCATAAGGAGGTGACTGCACTCACTATCAAGATTCAGGATAAAATCGGATTGTGGCTCCGGGGGCAGCTTATTCTTATGCTGGCCATCGGCGTGTTGACTTTCATCGGCCTCACGATTATCGGCGTACCGTACGCGCTCGTGCTCGCGCTCGTCGCTGGCATCACGGAGATCATCCCTTACGCAGGGCCAGTGATCGGCTCCATTCCCGCCATCTTTATCGCGTTTACCATCTCGCCGACCATGGGCCTCTGGACCGTATTACTCTATGTCCTCATCCAGCAAGCCGAGAACCACCTGCTTGTGCCGAAGATTATGCAGAAGACCACAGGCTTGAATCCCATTATTGTGATTTTGGCGGTGCTTATCGGCGCGAGGCTTTCCGGCGTGATAGGCGCGCTCCTTGCGGTGCCGATCGCTTCTGCCATCGAGGTGCTGATCCACGAGCATTTTGATCACCACACGCGGATAAACGCAGATTAATACGCAGATACACGCAGATAACTCGATATAACTTGATGTCTACTTTGTACATCGTTGCTACTCCCATTGGGAATCTGAATGACATCACCCTCCGCGCTTTAGAAACCTTAAGGCGCGTTTCTGTTGTATATTGCGAAGACACGCGCTTGACCAGGAGGCTCTGTGAGCGGCATGGGATTGCTACTCCCATGAAGAGCTATCACCAGCATTCTTCGAGCCAAAAGGTGAGAGAGGTCATAGAGTCATTAAGGGCGGGGGACGTGGCGCTGGTGACGGACGCAGGCACGCCGGGGATCGCGGATCCGGGGAACGAGTTAGTCCATCAGTTAACAGTCGGTCAGTTTGTCAGTTCAAATACTGATAAACAGGAAACTGAAAAACTGAAAGACTTGCAAATAGTGCCCGTACCTGGGCCTTCCGCGCTTACCGCGGCAGCAAGCGTGTGCGGGTTTAACATGAGCAAGTTCCTCTTCTTGGGTTATGTGCCCAAGAAAGGGAGGAGTAATTTTTTTAAACAAGTTGCAGAGGGTGAAGTGCCTGTGATACTCTATGAAACACCGCATAGGATCGTTAAGACGCTGGAAGAATTAAATGTTATTGTACGGGCGAACGGCCGTTCGCCCGTACAAGGGACAGGTCTTGAGAGTAACTCCACCCAGCCTCCTCTTAAGGTAAGAGGAGGTGAAGGAGGAGTTATGAGACACAGGGAGCGGCAGGTAGTGGTATGCAGGGAATTGACGAAAATATACGAATCAGTGTATCGCGGCACGATCGACGAGGTGCTCGCGCAAGTGCGCAAGGACCCCATAAGGGGTGAGTATGTTATCATAATTGAAGGGGAGAAGTGAGGCATATGCCATTATCTAAGAATGAAGAAAAAATATTGAGATCCATTGTAGTGCCTTCAGAGAATAATCCTCAAGCACCTGAGTTTCCTCCCGGAAACCCAAAGTTTCCCGCAACGCCTACTTGTAAGATAAAAGTTCCGGGTTTTTCTCACGTGTGGCTCAAGGATGAGAGCGTCAATCCCTCGGGCACCCATAAAGACAGAATGGCATGGGAAATCGTGGTGACGTATCGCGATTTTTTACTGGCAAAAAAACGAGGCCAAATACATGGACCTCTACCCCAGATGTCAATAATCTCTTCCGGTTCTGCGGCATTGGCGATTCAAATGATGCTGCGGAAATACCATCTGCCGAATCTGAAGGTGCTCGTGGACAGCAACCTTGATCCTGAAGTATATAGTGCGCTTAAAAAAATAGATTGCGAGCTCTATGAAACAGATTTAGGGAAAAGGCCGCTTGCGTGGAGCGAAATTTTAACCCTAACGCATAATCCAAATGGTTTTGATATCACTTCAAGCGATGCGCTAGATCCTACCACGCGTTTCTATGATTGGATGAGCTATGAAATACTTAATAGTTCTCCTGATTATTGTTACATACCCTTCGGGACCGGCAACTTGTATGAAAATATCCTCAATATTAATAAGCGTGAAGTCACCACAAATCAACACGATCCGAGGTTTAGAGGAAATATTAAGATATTGCGGCAATGTAATTTTATCGGGGCAACATCCAATAATCCAAAAACAAAAGCTGATAAGCTTTATTCGCCGCATCTGCCATTCGTGCACTATAGTGAGCAATGGATCAAGCTTTATCGTTATGCGGGTTTCTGCGGCCCGGATTCAGATGTATTGTTAATCAAGGAAAGTTATTTGGATAAAGCTATCGAACTCGCGCACTCACAGGGAGTAAATTGCGAACCGTCCGGCATTGCAGGGCTTGCCGTAATGCTGCAGATGAAAGGCACGTTACCGCGCAATAAGAAAATGCTTATCGTCAACACGGGTAAGACGAAAATGCCAGAGATATGAGCAAATTCTACATCACCACCACGCTTCCCTACGTGAATGCAGACCCGCATATTGGATTTGCCTTGGAAATAGTGCAGGCGGATGTGATTGCGCGATGGCACGCGATGCGAGGGGATGAGGTGTTTTTTAACACTGGCACGGACGAGCATGGTTTGAAGATTTACCGCGGCGCGCAGGCGGCGGGGCTTGATCCCAAATCGTATGCGGATGCCCATGCCGCAAAATACGACGAGCTCAAGTGCGCGCTTCATTTAAGTTATAACAACTTTATCCGGACCACTGACGCGCATCATGGAGATGCCGCGCAGGAATTTTGGCGGCGGTGCGCGAAGAGGGGCGATATTTATAAAAAAAACTACCAGATCAAGTACTGCGTCGGATGCGAGCTTGAGAAGATGGAGTCGGAGCTTGAGGACGGCCGCTGCCCTCTCCATCCCCACCTTGCGCTGGAACAGGTGGATGAAGAGAATTATTTTTTCAGATATTCGCGCTATCGGGATACCCTGCTGGAATTTTATGCGAAGAATCCAGAGTTTGTAATACCGAAGAATCGCCTGTATGAGATAATAAAGTTTACCGAGAGGGGGCTCCAAGATTTCAGCATATCCCGGCTCAAATCAAAAATGCCGTGGGGCGTGCCCGTGCCGGGCGATGATCAACAGGTGATGTATGTGTGGTTTGACGCATTGGTAAACTATGTTTCAGCCGTCGGCTGGCCAGACGATCTTAAAAAGTTTAATTCATTCTGGCCAGGCGTGCAGACAGCAGGCAAGGATAACCTGCGCCAGCAGTCATCCATGTGGCAGGCGATGCTCCTCTCCGCAGGACTCCCGCTCTCGAAACAGATATTGATACACGGCTTTATTACCTCTGCGGGGCAGAAAATCTCAAAATCGCTTGGCAATACCATAAGCCCGTTTGATTATATTGAAGAGTTTGGCGCGGATGCTTTGCGGTATTACCTCCTGCGGGAAATTCCCACCCACGATGACGGTGATTTCACGCGTGAGAAGTTTCTTGCGCGCTACAATGCGAATCTCGCGAACGGCTTGGGGAATCTGGTCCAGCGCGTCACCGCGATGGTGGAGAAGTACCTTGATGGAAAGACCTCCCCAACCCCTCCTTCTAAAGGAGGGGATACACGAATATCTCCCCCTTACCCGCTTCGCCGAAGCCGAAGCGAGGCGAGCGAAAGGGGAGTAGGAGGGGGTCTTCAAGAGCAGGTTAATGACCGAATACAGTATTACCAACTTGATCAGGCGCTCGCAGTGATCTGGGCTAAAATTTCCGAGTGCGATAAGCGTGTTGATGACGAAAAACCGTGGGTCTTGGCAAAGGATGAGGCGAAGACTGAGCATCTCCAGAAACTATTGGAGGGGCTTGTGGCGGATTTGCAGGAGATCGGGCATGCGCTTGCCCCTTTTCTTCCACAGACGGCAGAGAGTATACTGAAGGTGGTTAACGCACCGAAGATTATCCCACCAGAAGCGCCATTATTTCCAAGAAAAGCGATTTAAGTCAAAATGCAAATCTCAAAATGTCCCGCTTTTCGGGATCCCGCATACCTTGAAACTACGACAATTTAAGGTGCGGGACATAATTATGGAGTCCCGCAGTGGCGGGACGTAATACCTTCATTTTGATATTTGATATTTGATTTTTAAATTTCGTTTCTATGACTCTCCTTGACCTCATCCTCGTTCTCATCATTTTCTTCTTTACGTCCACCGGATTTTGGTGCGGGCTGATCCATGCGCTTGGGGCGTTGGTCGGCACGGTCGCAGGCGTGCTCGTCGCGGGGCATTATTTTGAAACCTTTGCGGTAAAGCTTTTGGGGTTTGCGATGGGCAATGAGGGCGTAGCCAAGGTGGTTGCGTTCATCCTCATATTCCTCCTCGTGTCTCGGCTCGTGGGGTTTGTCTTCTGGATTATCAACAGAATGTTCAATGTGATTGCGAAGATACCCGTGCTGAAAAGTTTCAACCATATCGGCGGCGGCATCCTGGGATTTGCGGAAGGAGTGATAGTGACCGGCATTGCGTTGGTCATGGCGGGGAAGTATATCACCACGGGATGGTTCGTGGATGCGGTGGCCGCGTCCCAGGTCGCGCAGTGGCTCTTGAAGTATGGCCAGATACTTGTACCGCTCCTGCCTACCTCGGTGAAAGACATACGGACTATCTGGGAGCAGAGAGCTTTATACCCGTTTTGATCATTCCGCGTAGTTCTGCGTAACTATCCGCGTTTTTCTGCATCTACAGATGATAGAAGCGGATCAACGCAGATGGAAACGCGGATTAACACTGAAGGATGACTCCATTTTTAGTAGATGTTCACTCCCACGTAAACTTCGCCGCCTTTAAAGAGGACGGCGATCTTGTCTTGCGCAGGGCATTGGAAAAAAATATCTGGGTGGTAAATGTCGGTTCGCAAATAGACACCTCGCGGCGCGCCGTGGAGATCGCGGAAAAGCACCCCTGGGGCGTATACGCGATCGTGGGGCTACATCCGATACATCTGGAGGAAATGGATGTGGATGAGGAGGAGCATCACTTTACCACGCGCGCAGAGCAATTTGACGTAGGAATTTATAAGGCGCTTGCTGCGCACCCGAAAGTCGTAGCATTGGGGGAGTGCGGATTAGACTATTACCGTTTAGACGCAAACATACGCGAAGAAGAACGCGAATCAACGCGAATTGGTAACGCCCCCCAACCCCCTCTTATGGTAAGAGGGGGAGGCGATGGGGGAGTTATGGCGATTAAAGAACGGCAACGAGAAACATTGATTCATCACATTGCATTGGCGAATGAATTGAAGAAGCCCCTTATGATCCACATCCGCGCAGCAAAAGACGATCCGGACGGGGCGTACAGGGATTTGGCGGAGATAATCCGTACTTACCCAATAAATGCAAGCGGGGATGTGCACTGTTTCAGCGGGTCGCGAGAAACGGCGCAGGCGCTTCTTGATCTTGGGCTTTATCTTTCCTTTACCGGCATTGTCACATTTAAAAACGCGCATGAAGCGCGTGATTTAGTGCGGTATGTGCCGCTCAAGAGTTTGTTAGTGGAAACCGACGCTCCTTACCTTGCGCCAGACCCTTATAGGGGCAAAAGGAACGAGCCTAGTTACGTTGAATTTATAGCGCGGAAGGTAGCGGAGGTGAAGGGAGTGGATTTTAAGAAAGTGGCAGAAGTGACTACGGAGAATGCGATGAGGTTATTCAAGGGATTACGATAATTTTACGGTTAGAACAAAGGCTTCGGGGGTACGAGACACGAGAAGCCTTTATTTTTTTATTTCTGGTACTACCTACCATAGATCAGCCTCCGCGGGGGTGTTTTTGGGCCCATCTTTCTATTACTTTTCCAACTTCATTGAGAAGTAGGATAAAAAATGCGACCCATAATGCGATGTGAAGGAGGGTTAAACCTATGGTGACCAATTCTTTTAGGCCGAACATAGCTTTACTCCTTTCCATTGATTTTGGGCGAGTTGTTTTTCAACTTAACTTTCCCACCAATAAAACGAGTTGTCAAGGGCGAGTTTGGAAGGTATGATGATAATGTGCATACGGATTGTAGCGTGGCAGTTTATCTGCCACACGATCGGTTGAGTCGGAGACAAGCTCCGACGCTACATATGACGAAAAATATCATCAATTGTAGCGTGGCAGTTTATTTGCCACACGATCGGTTGAGTCGGAGACAAGCTCCGACGCTACATATGACGAAAAATATCATCAATTGTAGCGTGGCAGTTTATTTGCCACTAAGTTATTCAAAGATATGGATACCACTATAATTGTTATTGTATTAGTCATCTGTTTCGCGGGGCTTGCGTGGTTTGTGGCGAAAAAATTGCATGCATTTGAGGAGCGGCAGAAAGGAGACCAGGGGATGCTCATGCTCAACCAAAACTTGCAGGGAATGAGCCAGCGGATTGACGAGACCACGCGGGCAATCAACGAGCGGCTGGACAATGCCGCCAAAGTGGTTGCAAGCGTGGCGAAAGAGCTGGGCGCGGTGCAGGAGATGGGCAGGGGCATGAAAGACCTGCAGGATTTTCTGCGCTCGCCCAAATTGCGCGGCAATATCGGCGAACAGGTATTGCGGGACCTTTTGGAACAATATTTCCCCCATGAGCATTTTGAACTGCAATATACGTTCCAGTCAGGGGAGCGGGTGGACGCGATTTTGAAGACGGATAAAGGATTGATCCCGATTGATTCCAAATTTCCCATGGAGAATTTCGCGAAAATACTAAAGGCGGAATCAGACGGGGAGAGGGACGCGCTTAAGCGCGAATTCGTGAAAGACGTGAAGAAGCACGTGGACGCGATCGCGAAGAAATATATCCTGCCGCAGGAGGGGACCGTGGATTTTGCCGTCATGTATGTGCCGGCCGAATCTGTCTATTATGAAATCATCCGCGATGACAGCGATTTGAACGCGTATGCGAATGGGAAAAAGGTGTTTCTCGTGTCGCCGAACTCTTTCTTTTACTTTTTGAAAGTCATCATGATGGGCATGGAGGGGAAGCGCATCGAAGAGCAGGCGAAACGTATTTTAGAATTATTAATTGCCATGCAGCAGGATGCGGGGAAATTTGGCGAAGCCCTGGGCGTGGTGACAACCCATGTGACCAACGCCAAGAACGCGGTTGACCGTGCGAATAATGAGTACACTCGCCTTGCGGGGAAGATTGATCAGGTGAGGTTGTTGAAATAATAATCGCGTCTAAACGCATTTACCCCGTCACCAGAATGCTACGGTCGTAAGACCGTAGATGAATGGTCAACCCACCGAAGGAACGCTGACCAATGCCATGGGCGTAAGCCTATGGTGACGGGGTTTACTACGCATTTATACGCCATCGATAATTTGTGGTAGCGTGGCAGTTTATCTGCCACAAACAAGGAAGCGCGTTGAAGTTGAACCCCCTCTTTGAATCTCCCCCTTTCAGGGGGAGAACAACGATTGTCCTCTCCCTCCGGCAGGGGGAGGCGAGGAGGGGGTAACGATGGTCGCTGAGCAGTTTATCTGCCACCGATATGAGGATGTTGTCGCAGACAAGCTGCGACGCTACGAACGTGAGGTCGGAGATATCCCAGTCATTCGACGGGACAAGAACTCCGACGCTACAGATGATATATTATGATGAATAAAGGCTGGTTATGGGGTTTGCTCACGGCACTCATATTAAGTTTCCATGAGGCGACAGGGAAATACCTTACTCAGTATCTATCTCCTCTAGAAATCACTTGTTTTGTCGCCCTCGCGGTAGGGGTGATTATTTTGGGGCTTCGGCAGGCGGTACCAGTGATGGAAAAGCGCGCGCAACTGTCGAAGGGATGGTGGGTGAGGCTTTTATTAGGTACGGTGTTTTCAAGTGGTGCGTTCCTTCTTTTTTATTACGGTTTGAAGCATGGCACGGTCACCGAGACCGTGCTTATTTCCCAGCTGGAAGCAGCCTTTACCGCCTTTTTTGGCTTTTTATTTTTTCGCGAAAAGCTCTCGCCCCTTCAGAGCGCAGGGCTCGCGCTCGCGCTTATGGGCGCCGCAGTATTCACTACCAATCTTTCATTTCAATTCACGAAAGCAAGCATAGCGCTGCTTGCCGCGGCTGCTGCCTGGGGATTTACGAATTTAATTTATAAAAGCCTAACTCGTGAGGCAGACGCGATGCTCCTCACAGGAATGCGGTACTTGCTCGGCGGGATTATCGTAGCCCCCCTGCTTGTGGGGCGCGAAATTCATCTTGCGGGTGCGGCGTGGGGATGGCTCTTACTTAACGCATTAGTGCTGGGGTTGGGAATGGTATGCCTTTTTGAAGCGATGAGGAATTATAAAAATACCGCGGCTGCCACGATTTGGTATTTGCCCGCGGCTATTGGATCAAGCTTGGTGGGCGCGCTTTTTTTCGGTGATCGATTATCCCTTCTTCAAGTATTCGCCGCCTGCACTATAATTATAGGCGTGGTACTAGTAATTCAGTATGATAACCAATCCGCTCCCTACCTACCAAAGTGACAAGCGCATGCCGCTTGAGCGCATTTTTGGGTCTTTAGCGGCACTGTATCGCGCAGGAGGTTGGAAACGGGAATGCATATTCATGCAATCTTTCCTTTTGCGTGGGAAAGAATACGCATTGCCCATCCTTTCCTACCGGAGTGCGCGCAAAGGACCTTCCTTGTGGCTGCTCGCGGGCGTGCATGGGGAAGAGCCGGCAGGGCCTAATGCCGTGGCGCAATGCACGGCGTATATAAGGGAACTGGGGAAAAAGATTCCGGTTGTGCTTTTTCCGTTATTGAATTCCTCCGGGTATCGGCGCAATTGGCGGTATCCCGACCGCCGGTATAGGCCGAGGGATAATAAAAGCTTCCAGAGCGTGAGCGATGCCGAGCATGTGTTGTTGGACTTAACGCATCACCGTAAACCCCGCTCTCACTCTCCTTCCTCTACGGTATCCGCGCACATGATTGCCGCAGTCTTGCGTTACGCGAAACAATATCCTCCGCGGCTGGTGGTGAACCTTCACGAGGATGCGAGCAACGTTGATCCCTATATTTATGTGAATAGTCGTTTGGGCGCGCGTGACCCGGTCGCGTTGGGAATAGTGAACATTATCAAGCGCCATGGATTCAGACTTAAAATGAGCGGCAGGGTATGGAACGGCGGCATAAAAGTTGAGGTGCAAAATGGTATCGTCGCAGATGTCAGTGATGGGTCAGTGGACGAGCTCTTAAGTGCCAAAAGAATTTTTTTAAACGGAAAAGTCGTGCGCGGCCCTTCAGCGCAGTGCGCGGTGGTGGTCGAAACAAAAGCGCTCCATGTTCCGTTATCAAAACGCGTGCGCGTCCATGCCGCAATCATCAAATCCCTCGGACGTTTCTGGAAAATGCTTTCATCGTATCCGAATCTCAACCCGTAGCGTTGGAGCTCTTGTCCGGTTGAATAACCGGATGTCTCCGACAAATCGGCGGCTCTCATGCCATAAGAAGAGGCTCGAGATGGTCGAGCCTTTTTCGGTTTCTAAGAACGCTTCGGGAACTGACAATTTTATTCGGCCCCAGTACCGCTCCGACGTAACGTCGGAGGGTACGGGGTAAACGTCGCTCACTCGAGAGCGCCCCTGCCCCGTTGGTCCCGCCTTGGCGGGATCCTTTCGGGGTTTCCGCCGAAAAAATTGCAGTTCCCTCGCGTATCTTATTATCGTTGGAACGCATACTTAACCGCGTTATAACTCACTGTGTAGGTTAAGAATGCGATGAATACTATCCAATAGCCACTAATGATGGAATAGATGAAAGTTGGAATTGGATAGTAGGGCATGATCTCGAAAAAGGTGGCGAGGGGACCACTCTTTTTCAAGACGTCATCTAGGAAATCTTTGGTTGAACCAAAGATCACAAAAATGACATAGAACGCTCCAAAGAGGAAGGGGTGGAGGGGGGAGGAGAACAGAAAGGTGAGGATAATGAGTGAGGAGGCGAGTTGGTGATTGAAGTAGTCCAGTCTACCTCGAACGATGAAGGCCAGATTCATCGCCAACATGATGTTGGCGATGAACTCGTCCACAAGAACGAGCAGCGATCCAAAAATCCCCCACAGTATCCCGAAGAGGATCGCGTCTCCGCGGAATAGCCACAGACCGTGCTCATCACACAGGTCTGCCAGTTTCATCGTCGCCCCATAAAGGGAGGCGATAATTATGATTGTTAACATGCATTTTCTCTCTTTCAAAACGGGACGGCGAATTTCACCACAAGGTGAGGCTCGATTGGGAAAGTGAAGATGATTTCAGTCCCCACTTTCCATTTTTTACGATTCACCGCCATGGACATGGCCATAGCGGCGGCTGGCTCCCAACCGCCATTGGTTAGGAGGTAGCCACCGCCGAGGAAGAGCGATGACTCCTTTGAGGGAGAAGGGAATTCCTTTCCTCCAAGTGTGAGGAGGTAAGGATATCCTCCTACTCGTCCCTCGGAAAGAAGCGTGATTCCTCGTACTTCTCGTCCGAGTTTGAGGAGAAGGAAGGTTTTTTCTTCAATAACTCCGACCCTTATCTCTCCATTCCACCCTTTCCAGACGGCACCGACGCCAGCAGATGGGACGAGTGTTCCGTCTCCTACTCCCCCCGCCCCCACAAATTTAATCTGTGCGTGGGCGGTTACCGCACAGAGTAAAAGTATCAAAATTTTTGTTTTCATTTTATTTCTCCCATTTTATTGATATTTTAATCTGTAGCGTCGGAGCTTGTCTCCGACCACGTGAGTGGCAGATAAACTGCCACGCTACAGTTTATATTTTTCAAATGGTAAATTACTAAATTTATACAATTCAGTTAGTTCCCAGAGAGTAGGATCCTTGACATTAAATTTCTTTAAGACCTGTTTTGATATGTCAGCATAGTGTTCCATGAGTTGCATGGTTGCATCCACGCCGCCGTTATCAATGACGAATTTCGTTATTAAATTTTTTTTGGAGAGCGTAAGTTTCTTGCCAATCATACGGATAATGACGGGATCAAATTTATTCTTGAGCGCTGTAAGTACCGGATAGGTAATCTTGCCTATTTCCAAATCACCCATGAAAGATTCATGTTCTTTGCCTTTGAGTCCTTTCGAGCCAGTTCCTTGCTTCACAAAGTAGGGATCAATTAAGTCTTTGAGGTCGTTATCAATGAGGTACCTAAACCCAAGCCCAAGGCCGTATGTTTGCCATTTATCGGCGATGGCAATGTTATGGGTTGCAAAGAGTGCTGCCATCCTTACGATATGTTCATAAAATTTTCCGGTGCGGAGATCAACTCGTATCAAGTAATGACTCACATTCTTTTCCATAGTCTGACGCAGATATTGTGTACGGAAATTTAAGTCGCTACGCAGTTTTTCTTGTAAATCATAATTTTCTTTTTCCATTTGATAAATGCTTGTATGAATGATATTAAAAGAACGTATAACCTCTGCGCGAATGTACGCAGGAATACCGGCAGTAATTAATTCCTGTATAAGGAGTTCAAGGCTCCACATGTGCAGGTATTGTCCGACGAGAATGGCTATTCTTTTACTGAAAATTTTATGGAGCGTCGGTTCGCCGCCACGGTAATCAGAATCATCAAAGACATCGTCGATCGCATAGGTGGCGCGGTTGTAGATTTCAATAATACCGCCAAGGCGATATTTGAAATTCGCATTGAAGCTGCAGGTGGTTTCCAAATAAGAAAATACGCGCTCAAACACAACCGGCCGCGATTTAAGCACGCCGCGACGTCCGCCTTTTTGTTTGCGCGATATTATTTCAATAAGATATGAGATTGCGCGCACAGTTTCTGCATCGTGTAGGCCTTCTTGTCGTATCTGGGCAAGCGCCCATTGTTGGTAGGCTTGAGTGAATGTGAGAAGTTTATCAGGATCAGTGATTAACTCATCGATGCATTTTCCGCGCGTGAGCTCTGCTTCTGTGACTGCGATAAAGCAATCGCGACCATCGGTATAATTATCGGTCCATGGGCGATCGAACATCGAGCCATTACATTGGTAAATCATTGCCGCGAAGTTCTCGTGAATTATACCCCCACCTTGCGCCTCCCCCTGCCGATGGGGGAGGACAGCCGGCAATCGCTGTTCTCTCTTTTCAGGGGGAGACTGAAGAGAGTGTTCCACGGGGGAATGACAAACCAGTGGGAGTTTTGTCAGAAGCCCTCGCAGATACTCATCCACATAAAAATTTACTGATCGAAAATAGTACCTAATATTTTTTGGTAAGGATTTCATACACTTCGCGTACTTTATAAGGTAGTTCATTAAGAGAAGCGATAAGGTAGTGCGGCTTATTACCAATGATAGGGTCCTCGCGAAACACCTGGAATGTGGTAGGGCTATCAGTAATAAACGCGTCGCAGCCACCCTTCACCATCCAGTCACGCAAGAAACTTATTCGATCTGCAACGTAGACGATTACTGGTTTCTCCGCCTTCCTATACCAGCCGATCTCAAAGGCGCAGTCATTGCCATAAGGAGGCAAGAGCAGACATAAGTCTGATTTTTCCATTTCTTTTATACAGTTGGTGTACACATGGTAGGGGAAGTATTCATCGCTTACCCTTTTTGGTGTCATGGTTTGAGGGAGAAAGACGGAAAAATCTCGATTGTTAAAATAGTTACAAATTTTCTGATTATACTCACTCGAGCGGATGGGAGCTGAAAGATAAAGCCGTAAAGTGTTATAGGTAGGTTTTAAGTCTCGTTCTTCCATAAGGGTGTCTGATTAAGAATAACATCCTAGTATAGGGGAAAGTATAAATTTGTTTATTTATTATATAAATCTTATGCGATAATTGTTAATAATGGCTTGAAATAAAGAAAAATATATGCTAATATTAAAGTATAAATATAGTGATACTTTATGAATTTAGAACAGGAATTAAGTAAAATTTTGGCTAAGATTGGACTTACCACAAGAGAACGGCAAGTATTTTTGGAACTCGCAAGTTCTGGTCCCAGCACCTTAAAAGAGTTAATTTTGAAGACAAAATTAAAAAAACCCACTGTGTATAGGGTCGTTACCGATCTTGAGACAAAGGGTCTAATCTATTCAGACAGTAAAAAATATGAGAAACATTACACGGCGCATGAACCAAAAAGAATTCTGGCACAATTGGGAAATGAGCAGAGGAAGACGCGGAGGCTCGAGCTTGAGTTCGCGGAGTTATTGCCGCAGTTAAATGCGATGTTTAGAAGTGGTGGAGGGAAGCCGAAGGTTGAAATATATCAAACAAAAGAGGGGTATGAGGCGTTGTCGAATCAAAGCCTTGAATGTAGTGAGAAAGTTATTTATTATCTGGGGAACATTGAGAATATCCTCCAAGTATTAGGAGAGGACTACGATCGCGAGTACTATATCCCGACGCGGTTGAAGCGAGATGTTGCCTATCGATTGCTCACGCTTGATACGCCGTTAATGCAAGAGTATAAAAAGCTCGATGCCAATCAGAATCGGCAGACGAGATTTATACCAAAAGAGATGATGATGGAGACGACGATTATGATTTTCGATAATACCGTGGCTTTTTTTTCCGAAGCGAAAGAGATGCTCGCGCTCGCGATTACTTCTGAATCAATTGCGAAGACAATGAAGCTTATATTTCAAGATTTGTGGTCACATGCAGAATAAACCATCAGGCATAACAAAGTTCCGGAAGGTCATTTGGAATTACTACCGTGCTCATGGGAGGCACACGTTATCGTGGCGCCGCACGCGAGATCCCTATAGGATACTGGTGTCTGAAATCATGCTCCAGCAGACGCAGGTTGAAAGGGTGTTGAAATTTTGCCCGAGATTTGTAAAGACATTTCCAAATTTTCTCACGCTCGCTCGGGCGCCACTGAAATCAATTCTTAAATGTTGGCAAGGGATGGGATACAACCGGAGGGTGGTAGCACTGAAGGTCGTCACTGAATTCCACGGAAGATTGCCGCATGATGTTGAGGTATTGAGATCGTTGCCGGGCATAGGGCAGGCGACTGCGGGCGCGATCGCGGCGTTTGCTTATAATTTACCTGTGGTGTTTATAGAGACGAATATAAGACGCACCTACATTCATCATTTTTTTACGAGAGAACACACCCCCTCTTCACGTCTCCCCCTTTTTAGGGGGAGAACAATAGGTGATCAAGAAATCTTGAAATTCGTTAAATTAACACTTGACCGCAAGAATCCGCGCGAATGGTATTGGGCGCTTATGGATTATGGGGCGATGCTCGGGAAAATTGAAAGAGACAATCCCAATCGGCGCAGCAGCGCCTATCGGAGACAGCCAAAATTTGAGGGATCGCGAAGGCAGTTGCGGGGCGAGGTTTTGCGGTTATTATTAAAGAAGAAGAATGTTTCGAAGGCAGCGCTTAAAGAGTTTAGCGCTGTGTTGCCGGAATTGCTGCAGGAGGGGTTTATAAGGGAAAGTAAAGGAAAGTATAGGTTGGTATAAGTATAGGTCGAATAAGCCACAGTGGTTATATTTTTGTTTATATTAGCCAAAAAAATTTAGCCACACTTGATGATTTTAAGAAAAATCGCTACAATGATTGCCGAAATGTGCCAGCCTAAATTCTGTATGTCATTCACTTTCAGTATAAGGAAACCTCTGAAACAATACTTTATTAATGTGGTATTTTACGCAGTGAACCTGCAAGACTTAGGCGGGTATGGATAATACTGATGAAGGGAAAAAAGAGCGTTCAACATTGTGGCAAGCGCTGTCATTGGCTTGGAATTTGGGATATCTCATTGCTGTGCCGCTCGTGGTATTTGCCCTTCTTGGGCGATTCCTCGATAAACGTTTTGGCACGTCCCCCCTTGCGTTGCTTGTGGGAATTTTTATATCACTCGTAGTAACCACTATAGGCGTGTATAAAAAAACGAAGGAGATTACGAAGGAGATGGAAAGTGATAATTCAAAAATCAAAAGTCAAAAATCAAAATGAAGGTATTTCGTCCCGCGGGGCGGGACTCCATAATTTTGAGTTTTGTCCCGCACCTTATTTCAATATCTTTGGTATGCGGGATCCCGCTAAGGCGGTGACATTTTGCATTTTGATTTTCGTTGAGTATGAACATTAGTATAGCCGCAGAAGCTCTGTTCTATTGGGGCACGTTTCCCGTGACGAATACGCTCCTGGTGGCGCTCGCGATTTCCCTCCTGCTTATAAGCATTGCGTTTTTGGGGACGCGCCGCTTAAGGGAAGTGCCGCACGGCTTGCAGAATGTGTTGGAGGCCATCTTGGAAGGAATGTTTGATTTTATCACTTCGGTAACCCATGACCGAGAGAAATCAAAAAATTTTTTCCCCATTGTCGCTACCATCTTCATTTTTGTCCTCGCATCTAATTTAGTGGAAGTAGTGCCGGGATTAGGCACAATCGGCATTTGGGAAGAGCACGGGGGGCGGCAGATACTGGTGCCGTTCCTGCGCTCGTCTTCTGCGGATCTGAATGTGACCATTGCGATTGCCTTGGTAGCGGTAGCATCGCTCCAGGTCATGGGTATCGCTACGATAGGATTTGTTAAGTACGCGTCGAAATTTTTTAATTTTAAAAATCCGATTCTTTTTTTTGTGGGCATTCTCGAGCTCGTATCAGAGGTGGCAAAAGTGATTTCATTCTCTTTTCGGTTATTCGGCAACATTTTTGCAGGCGAAGTGCTGCTTACTGTGGTGCTGTTTCTGCTTCCGTGGTTTGCGCCCCTGCCGTTCCTTTTTCTGGAACTTTTTGTTGGATTCGTCCAGGCACTGGTATTTTCCATGCTGACACTGGTATTCTTAACCATGGCTACCGTGGAAGCCGAACATTGACGCAAGCCTGCCTCAGTTTTGTCCGAGCAAGATTTGGGCGGGTCGACGTTAATATTTTTCACAAGGCGCGAAATTCCTGAGCGTCGCCAACATATACAGGTCGAGTTGGCATCAAGGTCGTCGATCTAAGAAAATAATTATATTAAATTTATGTCTGAAGAAGTAACAAACGCAGTGGCCAACAATCTTGATTCGATCAAGGTCATCATGACCGGCGCGACCATCGTGCTGGGCGCGGTGTTCCCGTCGCTGTCCATCGGACGCATCGGATCAAAAGCAGTGGAATCAATCGGGAGAAATCCGGAAGCGGGCGCCAAGATCCAGACCGCGATGATTCTCTCGGTCGCGTTCACCGAAGCTATCGCCATTTATGCACTTGTCGTGGCGCTGATCATCAAATTCGTTTAATGATAATTGCAGAGAGTTATGCGGGTAAACCCAGATGCGAATAACCCTCACCATGTCTCCCCCTTTCCGCCAGAGGCGGATCAGCCTTTGGCTGAAGCAGGGGGAGATGAAGAGGGGGTCGTTCCCCACGTAGAATTAACTTGAATATTTTATGCAAGAATTGTTCTCGAAGTTAGGGATTGATTGGCGGTTGCTTATCGCACAGATCATCAATTTCACCGTGCTCCTTTTCATCCTCTATCGGTTCCTCTATCGGCCGATTCTTACGGTACTTGAGAAGCGGAGAGAGAGGATAGAGAAGAGCCTTGAAGAAGCGGCGCGGGTTGATGCCGAGTCCAAAAGATTTGATCAGCTAAAGATGCAGAAGGTCGAGGAAGCAAAGCGAGAAGCGGCAAAAGTGATGGAAGAAACCGCCGTGCAGGCAGAACAGGTGAAACAATCAACACTTGAGCGCACGAAGTTGGAATCAGAGAAAATAGTAGCCAAAGCGCGCGAGCAGATCGCGTCAGAGCGGGAGTCGCTTTTTAAGGGGGTACAGGCGGAAGCTGCGGATCTAGTGATCGGAGTCACGGAGAAAGTGTTGAAGCGAAAAATGGACGAGAAAGAGGATAGGAAATTTATTGAGGAAGCGATTAAGCATATAACCGTATCGCAATAGCATTACTATAGCATTTGCCATGAAAACCACCCCGAGAACATACGCAGAAGCGCTCTATGAAGCGGTAAAAGCCGCTCCGGAGAAAGAGCTGCCCGCCATCATGCGGCGGATGCTCCAGGTATTGCAGCAGCGGCGGCATTGGGGAATGCTGTCGAAGATTATACGCGCGTTTGACGAGGTGCTGTATGAGCGGGAGGGGATGATTGCGGTTACGCTTACGTCAGGCAGGGCGCATGGCCCGACGCAAGAAAAAGAATGGATAAAGTATCTCCTCGATGCGCTGCATCCCACCACAGGAAAACGAAGCGTGGCGCTCGAGAGGATAATTGATCCTGTGCTGATAGGCGGCGTGAAGCTTAAGGCGAGGGGGTATGTGTATGACGCGAGCGTGGGGAGGTGGCTTGCGGATTTACGGCAGAAATTATATAGTGCACAAGTTTAATTCTTATAGAGATACTTTTTATGTAAGTGCTCACTCAAGGTCCTCGCCGTTCGGAATGCACAATTTTTCTGCGGACGCGACCAAGCAGCTTGAACGCCTAAATCCTCGAAAAATTGGCATTCCTTCGCGTCGTGTTGAACTCAGTGAGCAGTAACCATTTTATATCCCGCCAGTTTCGCCAGTTTACTTCTGTGGAACTCGCTCGCACAGTCCTCGTGCGTAAACTGGCGACGCAGGCTTAATCATTTGTAAAGGAATGTATCTATAATTGTTATATTTGACTATGAATACCACCAAAGACCAAATTGTAGCCGCGCTAAAAAAAGAAGTTGATGAGTTTCAATTTTCTCCCGAAGTCGCCGAAGTCGGAGAGGTGATGGAAGTGGGCGACGGGGTCGCGAGGATAGCAGGCTTGAGCAATGTGCGGATGTCGGAAATGATTGAGTTTTTACCCCAAGGGGAGGCTAAGCCGGTGAGCGGCGTTGCCATGAACCTTGAGCAGGATTCAATCGGCGCCATTATTTTAGGCGAACAGGAGAAGGTAAAAGAGGGTGATGAAGTGCGCTTGACTGGCAGGGTGCTCTCGGTGCCGGTAGGCGAAGGATTCATCGGCCGCGTGGTTAATCCTTTGGGAGAGCCCATTGACGGGAAGGGACCTGTCGTAGAAGCAAGTTTACGCAAAGGTGAGCGCGAGTTAACGCAAGATCGAGGTGGCGTGAACTCGCGTGGCCAGTCGCGTGAACTAGCGTATTACCCAGTAGAAAAGATCGCTCCTGGAGTCATTGCCCGCGAATCAGTCAATAAACCTCTGCAGACAGGCATCAAAGCGATTGACTCCATGATTCCCATTGGCCGCGGGCAGAGGGAACTCATCATCGGCGACCGCCAGACAGGAAAGACCGCGCTGGTGATTGACACGATCGTGAACCAGCGCGAGAGCGGCGTTATTAGCATCTATGTCGCTGTTGGCCAGAAGGATTCCAAAGTGGCAAAGATAGTCGCCGAGCTTGAAAAGCGGGATGCGATGGCAAACACCATCGTGGTCGTGGCTGGCGCGTCAATGCCAGCTCCCTTATGGTTTATCGCGCCCTACGCGGGTTGCGCCATGGGCGAATATTTCATGGATAAGGGAAAAGATGTGGTGGTGATTTATGACGACCTTTCCAAGCACGCATGGTCTTACAGGCAAATGTCGCTGCTTCTGCGGCGCCCACCAGGCAGGGAAGCGTACCCGGGCGATATTTTTTACCTCCACTCGCGGCTTTTGGAACGCGCAGCCAAACTCAATAAAGCGCACGGCGGTGGGTCGCTTACCGCGCTACCTATCATTGAAACGCAGGCAGGCGATATTTCCGCATATATTCCCACCAACGTCATCTCCATCACCGACGGGCAAATTTATCTCGAGGGCGACCTCTTTTATCAGGGCATCAGGCCCGCGCTGAATGTAGGCTTGTCAGTTTCCCGCGTGGGATCAGCCGCACAGGTGAAGGCGATGAAAAAAGTCGCAGGGAAGCTGAGAATTGAATTGGCGCAATATCGGGAACTTGCCGCATTTGCGCAATTTGGGAGCGACCTTGATCCGGAGACGCGCGCGAGGCTCGAGCGCGGGAAACGCTTGACCGAAATTTTGAAGCAAGGCCAGTACGAGCCGATGTCTGTCGAACACCAGATAGTCATCCTCTATGCCGCCACGAACGGATATGTAGATGACGTGCCGGTAGAGGAAATCCGCTCTTGGGAGGAAGGATTGCATCGTTATCTGGACACCTCAAAGCAGGAGTTCATGAAACTTCTTAGAGAGAAGAAGGAATTAACTGAAGAGGTGGAAGAGAAATTGAAAGACGCACTGAACGAGTATAAAAATATTAAAGTTCAGAGTTAGCGTTTTGCATATAATGGATATAAAAATTTTCAATGTTCAATTAATTTTTCAATGATTCAATTTTCAAACGTTTGAAAATTGAATATTGAGAATTGAAACTTACCAACAAGGTATGCCCGGACAAGGACGCGAAATTCGCCGAAGAATTAAATCAATTAAATCCACGCGCCAAGTAACCCGCGCGATGGAGATGGTGTCTGCCGCGAAAATGCGCAAGGCGGTCGCGAACGTGCTCTCCACAAGGCCCTATGCCACGCTCGCGTGGGAAGTGGTGCAGGCGATTGTGGAGAAGACGAACACGCGCTACCACGCCCTCTTGGAGGAGCGCGGCACTATTAAAAAAATTGGCCTCATCCTCATCACCTCTAACCGCGGCCTTACCGGCAGTTTCAATACGAACATTATAGAAATGGCGCGCCAGTATATTCTCCATCATAAAGAAAAAGTGAATGTGGAAGCAGACCTCGTGATTATGGGGCGCAAGGGAAGAGAAGTAATGCAAAAGCGCGGCCATACGATGATCGCCGAATTCACCAAACTCGACGTGAACGAGCGGGTGGAGGAAATACGCCCCCTCGCGCGCCTCGTGATTGATGAATATTTGAAAGGCACGTATGATCGGATCGTGATAGCGTATACGGATTTCGTGTCGAGCTTAGTGCAAAAGCCAAGGATCAAGCAGCTTCTTCCTTTAATAAGCGATGATCCTTACCTCGGCAGCGTCGGCAGACGCATTCAGACCCCTGATCGCATTAAAACGCACTCACTACGCAATCAAACGCAGGATGATGAAACGAGCGAGCGTATGAATGCGTCGTTGATGCGTATGGATGCGGTTGAAGAGGATGGTTACCTTTTTGAGCCTTCTCCCCAAGCGGTGCTTGTGGGGCTACTTCCCCGCATTGTGGAGATGCAGCTTTATCAGGCGATTTTGGAATCCAATGCGTCAGAGCATTCCTCGCGCATGTTCGCGATGAGGAACGCGACGGACGCCGCAGGAGAAATGATTGATGAGCTAACCTTGCTCTATAACCACGATCGGCAGGCGGGCATCACGAGAGAGATCGCCGAAATCAGCGCGGGAAGGATTGCGATTGAAAGGTGACGTATTAGGTATTTGGTATTACGTATTAGGGGATATGGCCTGATACATGATACGAGATACATTATACGTTAATTCTTAAGAATTATTATTATGTCTACAAAAACTACGTCAGTATCCGAAGGCGTCATCGCGCAAGTTATCGGCGCTGTCGTTGACGTGAAATTTGAAAACCATCTGCCTATGATTTACCACACAATTGAAGTTATACTTAGCGAAGGAGAGACCCTTCGACAGGCTCAGGGTGACAAAGGAAATAAGGATAGAAAACTAGTGCTTGAGGTGCAGCAGCACATGGGCGGGGGATTGGTGCGGTGCCTGGCCATGGGATCCACTGATGGCCTGCAGCGCGGCATGCCCGCGCGCGATACTGGCGCTCCCATCTCCGTGCCGGTGGGGAAAGAAACCTTAGGGAGACTTTTTAACGTGCTCGGTGAAGCAATTGACGAGAAAGAACCGGTGAAAGCGAAACAGACGCTCCCCATCCACCGCCAGGCGCCGCCGTTTTCCGAACAATCCACCACCTCAGAAATTTTTGAAACAGGCATCAAGGTTATCGACCTTATCTGCCCGATATTGAAAGGGGGCAAAGTGGGGCTCTTCGGCGGCGCAGGCGTGGGGAAAACCGTGGTAGTAAAAGAGCTTATCCGCAATATTGCCGCAGAGCACGGGGGCGTGTCTGTATTCGCGGGAGTAGGAGAGCGCTCAAGAGAGGGAAACGACCTTTATTATGAAATGATCGAGTCAGGCGTGCTTGATAAGACGGTCATGGTGTTCGGCCAGATGAATGAGCCTCCTGGTCCCCGCGCGCGGGTAGGCCTCACCGGCCTTACCATGGCTGAATATTTCCGCGACACCGAAGGCAAAGACGTGCTGCTCTTCATAGATAACATTTTCCGGTTTACGCAGGCGGGCTCCGAAGTGTCGGCATTGCTCGGGCGCATCCCGTCCGCAGTGGGCTACCAGCCGACGCTTGCCACGGAAATGGGCGAATTGCAGGAAAGGATTACCAGCACGAAGAAAGGCTCTATCACCTCGGTGCAGGCGATCTACGTGCCTGCGGACGACCTGACCGATCCTGCGCCCGCGACGACCTTCTCGCACCTTGATTCTACCGTCGTGCTTTCCCGCTCTTTGGCGGAGCTTGGCATCTACCCTGCGGTTGATCCTCTTGATTCCACTTCCACTATACTTGATCCTTCAGTGGTCGGCGCAGAGCATTATGAAATTACGCGCAGAGTGCAAAAGGTGCTTCAGCGCTACAAAGACCTGCAGGACATCATCGCGATTTTGGGGATTGAAGAACTCTCCGATGAGGACAAGCTCACGGTGGCGCGCGCCCGCAAGATCCAGAGGTTCCTTTCGCAGCCGTTCTTCGTAGCGGAAACTTTCACCGGAACCGCGGGAAAGTACGTGCCCTTAAAAGAGACCATCCGCGGCTTTAAGGAAATTTTGGAAGGAAAACATGACAGTAAAAACGAACAGGCGTTTTTCATGAAAGGCGGCATTGAAGACGTAAAGTAGAAGCCAGTTTACGCCAGTTTGTACGCTAGTTCACGCCATATGAAGAAAGTGATTAGCGATTTTCTCTATCCCGAGGAGTTGATATTAAACGTCGTATATATGATAAAGCTAGAATCAAGTAGCGTATTGTCGCGTTATCGTTAGCGTAAACTCGCTTCTATGACTATTAAATTTAAAATTGTAACTCCGGAACGAATCGTCTACGAGGACGAGATAGACTCTCTTACCCTTCCCACGTCCACGGGCGAGATCACTATTTTGCCGCATCATATCCCGCTCGTGTCCACGGTAACCTCAGGCGAGCTTATCGTGCGCAAGGGAGTGGAGGCGCATCCCATGGCAATCTCGGGCGGGTTTGTCGAGGTGAGGGAAGGAAATCAGGTGACTGTGCTCGCAGATAGTGCCGAGAGAGTGCAGGAGATCGATACCGCGCGCGCGGAAGAAGCGAAGGAGCGGGCAAGGAAGCTGTTAGCAGAGCGCCAGGCAGATGACGTTGATTACGCGGCGCTTGCCGTCAAGATAGAAAAAGAGCTGGCGCGCCTCAAGGTTGCCCGCAAGTACGCGCACCTCAAGCGGCCCGGCCCGCAGATACAGACGGAGGAATAAGAATATTAACACGAGGCGAGCACTACTCGCCTCGTTGAGTCTATGAGAGATATTTCGCGAGGAGAATTTTTTAGGATAGCGTTAGGGGGAGTAGCTGGTTTGGCTGCGGGCGGTTTATTTGATAAACCACCATCTCCAGAACAGGCTCTTGAAGGGCAAAAACCTCCGGAGTCCACACCGGAGGAGCTGGCGCGGCAAGAGCAGGAAGCGCAGGAGAGGGCTTTAAAAGAACGCGAAGAAGCCCTTAGCCCGGAACGTATAATGGAAGCGATTAATGCCTATCGTGAAGCGTTTCCACAGAGAGGAAAACAGCTCATGGAAATGGACGATCGTGACATTGTGAAACTTCTTGCGCGTGTTATGTATTCGGAAGACCACGACTATCTGGCAGTGTCAGGTCTTATCGGTGTTACCGCTCTGAACCGCTGGGCAAACATAAACAGGGTTGAGCAGAAGAATAATTTTATGAGAGTAAAGGCAAGACACAGAAGTTTTGAGCGTGTGGTGATGGGGAAAGCGAAAGAATTCGGTCCACAGGATAAAATACGCAGGGATTTTTCCACGGAATTGAATCCTGAAAACAATGAAAATTATTTACTATTTGCAGACATGTTATTGCAGACAGGAGCCTTTTCCCAATTATACAAGGATGGTGTGCAGGATATTCAGGAGTCCGTAACTAAGGAAATGAGCGCCTTGGAGGAAAAGTTGAGGCAAGGTGTGTTTAAAACGAAAAGGAAAAGAGACGATGTTGAGAAGAGGATAATTTCTTTGAGAGAGAGGCTGGAGCAGATGCAGAATGGAATATTGTTTCCGCTCGCGGAAGACGAGATGGGGCCGGAGCGTGCATACGAAGAACATAAATTTATGAGAGATAAGGCGGAGAAGTGGTGGGATTTCTCGAAACGGTTCCAGTTTTTGCAGACGATGTTTTTGCATCCGAAGGTGCAGCAGGAGTATTATGATGATTATGAGGCGAAAAAAGCCGCAGGAAATGCAGTGGGGGCTACGGTTTATCGGTCACCAAAAACAGTAATGGAAGATTGGGAAGTCAAACTTGGGGTACACTGGATAGATATTCCCCTCGGTCGCGCAGGCATTAAGGGTTTTGAGGATCCTAATGATTATGTGCGGTTTGGGGCTATTGTGGGGCCTCTTGATCCACAAGGATTGAGTGAAGATGAATTTAGCGCGTATATGAGGAAGGACGCTCTGCTTGCTGCATGTTATGCACCGTCTTCAGCCAAACGCGCCGCAGCCTAAAGATCGATTATTTTCAAAACATTATATTGAGAATAAGAGATTTTAAAAATTAATGAGATAATTGTTGGAAAAAAGACTATAATTTTTACCCCCATATACCACGATCGTGACTAATGGGGGTAAGTTTTTTCTCCTATTAATGATATAATTGGTGGAGGAGATTTGATGAGATTGTGGATAAGTAGTGAATATAGAATATGGGTTTAACTACCAAAGAACCTTTGACCGAGCGGCTATTGGCGAAGCTGGCAGAGCTCGAGCCCTTATTTAGCATGAGCTCGGGCGCTGCCATGGAACTGTTTGGTTTTAATGATCATAGAAAGATTAAGCGATGGGAGCAGGACCAGCGCGAGCGGATAAAGAAAGAAAAGAAACGGATCAATAAGGCTTTTGAGAACCTTATGCGCGCTGATTTGGTAACCGGGGCGAAGGGGAAAGAGGGGAAATATCGGCTCACTCCTAAGGGGTGGATAAAATATGCAAGTTACTATGCTATGCATCTCCATGAAACAGCAAAGGGAGGAAAGGGGAAAGGGTATCTCGTTATCTTCGACATTCCAGAGAAGTACCGCCATTTTAGGGACACTTTAAGGAGAGTGCTTTATTCTCTTGGCTTTTCACAGCTGCAATTAAGCGTGTTTCTCACCCATGATCCTAAAGCGTTTGAATTTGTGGGAAGGATCGTGGCGAATTGCGATCTTGGAGACAGGGTGAAGTTCGTGGTGGCAGAGAAGGTGTTTTAAAGGAAGGGAATTTACTAAGCGGAGAGTCATTGAATAAATATGAAAAAAGCAGAAATTTCCTTACCCCCATATACCACGATCGTGAATAATGGGGGTAATATTATAGAGAGGTTAGGTGGTGTTTTAGGTGAAGAAACATTCAGGAGTTGATTTGATGAGGTTTGAATGGGTGTTTATTATAGACGAAATAAAAGACAAAAAGCGCAAACCCGGAAAGTCTTCCCCAAAGACGATCCGGGTTTTTGGTTTGCATCTCCTAGCAGAGAGTTACCAATATGCCTTCCTCCCAGGCATCATTTTTTCGATTTCATTTTTGATATCGTTTCGGAGTTTATTACAACCCTCTTTTACTCTCACATATTTATGTGTTTGTCCATTTCCCGGTATTAGGCCCACTTCTAAGCCGAGAATGTGAAATGACGGTTGATCAACACGTCTCGGAATTTCTGTAACAACATTTCGGTTTCCAACCTCGAATACGCATACTCTTACACTCGTTTCGTGTTCTGAAAAACGCCATCGTGGCGTACTTATAATTTGTAATGTGTCCCCGAGTGCGAGACACGAGTCGGGAATGAATATTTTTTGTGGTTTTTCTTGGGCGAAAGTTTGTCCAAAGGCTAACCACAGAGCCACGATGAGAACTACAATGCGTTGCATCGTATAGCTCCTTATAAATTAGTGAGTTGGTTTTGGAACGGTGGTTTATTCAAGTCTTTCTACCACCCTTCTCTCTCTCTCTGTCAAGTTTTTATGGGGAATCATTGATTGGACCCCCTCAAACTCCCCCTTCGTAAGGGGGAGACAATCGACCATCGCTTTCTTGAAAGGAGGGGATTTTGAATTTGTGATACACTTAGTTCGTATGGAAGACACAAATCAGGAGGAAAATTTGGTACAGGCCGAACCAGTGCCAAATGAGACACCCTCACCTCAATCCTCTCCCTTGGGAGGGAGAGGGATGGATGAGAATGATGCGGAAGAAAGTGTTGAAGCAGCAGAATCGGTCGAGACCTCCCCTTCGACCCCTCCTTCGCAAGGAGGGGACTATATCGACAGGCCGGTGGAGGTGATAAGGGAAGTGGTAAGAGAGGTCCCGGTGGAGAAGATTATGGAGGTTGAGAAAATCGTTGAGAAGCCAGTTGAAAAAATCGTAGAACGGGTCGTTGAGAAACCAGCGGAGAAGGTTGTCGAGAGAGTGGCGGAGAAGCCAATAGAGAAGATTGTTGAAAAAGAAGTGGTGCGCGAGGTGAAAGTGTATGATGAGGCAAGAGCGCGGGAGGAGGCGAAATTACGTTTGATCGGTTCACGCGCGGCGGCATTGCAGGCGCGCCGTTTGAGGCGCGATCAGAAGCTTGAGAAAATTTTGCAGTGTGCACGTGAGCGGGGAAAAATTACGAATAACGAGGTGCAAATTTTGATAGGAACAACGGACGCAACCGCGCGAAGATATCTTGTGGCGTTGGTGAGTAAGGGAAGATTGAAGAAAGTGGGAGGGGAAGGGAGAGGGGTGCATTATGTACCTCTTTGAGGAAACCGCTCATTTGGCGCGAAATGAGTGGTTTCTTAATAAGTCGGATATGGTAGAATAGCTGTACGGGCATACGCCCGAGATGCTTCAGCAATAGTTCGTCTCGGCTCACTATGACATTGTTTTGAATAACAATATGAAGGATTTATTATTGGATGATTTGAACCAGGCGCAGCGGGAGGCCGTGACCCATGGCGAGGGCCCGCTTTTGATAGTCGCGGGCGCGGGAACCGGCAAGACTACTGTGATTACCCGCAGGATTGCGTGGCTGATTCGGGATGGGTACGCGAAGGGTGATGAAATTTTGGGGCTCACCTTTACCGACAAAGCGGCAGGTGAAATGGAGGAGCGGGTGGACAGGCTCCTGCCCATGGGATATGTGGACCTCTGGATTTCCACGTTCCATTCCTTTGGCGAGCGCCTTCTGCGCGCGCACGCGATTGACATTGGGCTGCCGAATGAATTCAAGCTTTTAGACACCACTGCCCAGTGGCTGCTGGTGCGGAAGAATTTCCAAAAATTCGATCTTGACTATTACCGCCCGCTTGGCAATCCCACCAAGTTCATCCATGCGCTCATCAAGCATTTTTCGCGTGCGAAAGATGAAGGGGTCACACCTGATGATTATTTAAATCACGTGGAAGAGTTAAAATTAAACCTTGACCAAGGAGAAGCGACGGGCGGCGCAGTCATTAGCCATAGAGGCACTAAGTCATTAAGGACAAAGGAGGCGAGTAACGCCCCCTCCGCCTCCGTTGAGACTGCGGCGGACAGGCATCCCCCTCTTAAGGTAAGAGGGGGAGACGGAGGGGGAGTTATAATCGGTGGAGAGGAGGAGTCTGATGCAGGAAGATTAGAGGAAATCGCGAGGGCGTATAAGGTGTACGAGCAGCTGCTTTTGGATGAGGGCGCTTTGGATTTTGGCGATCTCATCATGTATACCCTCCGACTTTTGAAGACACGGCCGAAAATTTTGGCGCGCTACCAAAGGCAATTCAAATATATTTTAGTGGACGAATTCCAGGACACCAACTGGGCGCAGTACGAACTGGTAAAGCTGTTTGCTCCTCAGTTCGGGCTGGGACAATTTTTTTCGGGTCGCGATCAAACAGCCTTGGCGCCTAACCCCTCAAAAAATCGCCCACCCCTCACCGAGGAGGGTTATGGGGGAAATTTGACGGTTGTTGCGGACGACGACCAGTCTATATACCGTTTCCGCGGCGCAGCCATGAGTAATATTTTACAGTTTAAAAAAGACTATCCCCGCGCCACTTCCGTGGTCCTGACGCAAAATTACCGATCAGCGCAGGCAATACTTGACCTTTCTTACCAGTTTATCCAAAAAAATAACCCCAACCGTTTGGAGGCACAGCAAGGAATTGTGAAAAAGCTCATATCAGCGGGCAATGAAGCCGCGAAGATCCGCGAGTTTGTCGCAAAAACCGGAGAGGAAGAGACTCAAATGGTCATCAATACTATTGCAAAAATTAAACAAAGCGAGCCCGCATTAACATGGAATGATTTTGCTGTCCTCGTGCGCGCGAACAGCCAGGCAGATGCCTTTATCCAGGCGCTTAATCGCGCTCAGATCCCGTCGCAGTATGTGGCATCAAAAGGGCTCTATACGAAGGGAGTCATCCTTGACGTGGTGAATTGGCTGAAGCTGTTGGACAATTACCATGAGAGCGCGAGCATGTGGAGAGTGCTGAATATCCCTTGCTTCAAAATACCATGGGACGATATGGTCGAGCTCACATCGCACGCGCACAGGAAAAGCATTTCGCTTTACGAAGCGTTGAGGAGCGCGCGCGCGATTGCCGCCATTTCCACGGACGGGCATCGCGCCATCACCGTGGTTTTGGGATTGATTGAGCGGCAGACGCAGGCAGTGCGGTCATTGTCCGTAGGCAAGGTGGTGTTGCAATTTTTGGAAGAATCAGGATACTTAGGCTTCTTAACAAAGCTTCCAGAGGCAGAAGCGAAAGAGCAACTCTCCTACCTTGACCAATTCTATAAAGCAATCAGCGCGTTTGAGCAGTCACTGCCGCATGCGAGCGTAAAGCAATTTTTGGAAGCTCATGAAATGGAGCTAGAATCAGGCGACGCAGGGAGCTTGGAAAATGCATTTGAGGAAGGGCCGGAGGCGGTCAAAGTCATGACCGTTCATGCCGCAAAAGGGTTGGAGTTTCACACGGTATTTATTGTCCAATTAGTAGATAAGCGGTTCCCTTCGGTAGAGCGGGCAGATCCGATTGAGTTGCCGTTGGCACTGGTTAAGGAAATTATCCCCGAGGGAGAGGTGCACATGGAAGAGGAGCGCAGGCTGCTCTATGTGGCGATGACGCGGGCAAAGCAAAATCTAATATTTTCGCGCGCCGAAGATTACGGGGGCGCGAGAAAAAAGAAGCCTTCGCAGTTTCTGTATGAACTGGGGTTAGCAGGGGAAGGAGATGAAGTAAAGGGAGGGAAAAAGGCAGAAGAGGAAAGTCGCACTCAAACGCACTCACTACGCACTCAGACGCAAGCGCCTAAAAGCGTTGTGGATGCGTCTAAGGGCGCGCGGCATGAAATGCCGAGTAAGTTTTCCTTCACCCAGCTCAAGGCGTTTGAAACGTGCCCTTATCAATACCGTTTTGCGCATATTCTTCATGTGCCGGTGAGGGGGAGATTTACCTTCAGCTTCGGCCGCACCATGCATCAGACGCTCCAGCAATTTTTCGCGCTCATGAGAGCGCACGAGGGCGCGCAAGCCGATTTGTTCGGTGCAGCCAGTACCACGAGGAGAGATGGGCCGCAGTCTGTTCCGCCGCTCAAAGTGCTTTTGCAGCTTTATGAAAAAAATTGGATAGACGATTGGTATGAATCAAATCAGCACAAGAAGGAGTATTTTGAAAAAGGGAAAAAGATTCTCGAGGAATTCCATGCGAAGTTGTCTGAAGAGCCGCCATTGCCATTATATTTAGAGCAAGGGTTTAATTTAAAGATTAAAGTAAGTAACGCCCCCTTACCCCCTCTTAAGGTAAGAGGGGGGATTCAGAAAGACCCGGTGAGCCTTTCTGAAGGGGGAGTTATGAGCAATGGGGAAGTAGGCGAAGAGATAATTACCATCAAGGGCGTGATTGACCGCATTGATGAGGCAGAAGGCGGCGTGGAGATCATTGATTACAAGACTGGACGGGCGAAAGACATGGACACTGCTGATAAAGACCAGCTGCTTATCTACCAGATTGCCGCGCGCGAGGTGCTGGGGTTGAAGCCTATGAGATTGACGTATTATTATCTTGATGAACAGAAGCCAGTATCATTTTTGGGCACCGAGGAAGAGATTGCGAAAATAAAAGAAAAAATATTCAAAACCATAACCGAGATCAAGTCGAGCGATTTCCATGCGACCCCCTCGCCGAACGTGTGCAAATTCTGCGATTTTCGAGGGATATGCGAATTTAGACAGTTGTAGAAGCCATTTCACGCCAATGCTTACGCCACTAAACGCCATATGAATAGTATCGAACCTGTCATAATCCATGATTTAAAGGAAATGGTGGATATTGTTGATGAGCGGGACCAGCTGACAGGCGTGAGGAAATTGCGCACAGAGGTTCATCGCGATGGCGATTGGCACCGCGAGGTGCACGTGTGGGTGTATAACAGGAAAGGCGAGCTGCTTTTCCAGCTGCGCGGTCCGCACCAGGAATCGTTTCCCAATTGCTGGGATGTGTCCGTGGGCGGGCATGTGGAAGCAGGAAGCACTTATTTGGAGAGTGCGCTCAAGGAGATGAAAGAAGAGCTGGGAATAGAAGCGCGACCGGAAGAATTAAAGAAAATTATCTATCGTACGAAAGATGTCCATGACGAGCACCGCGGCCTTTTGAATCGCGCCTTCCAGACTATTTTTGCGTACCCATATGACGGGCCGTTGGAAGCGCTAAAGTTAGAAAAACCAGCTGTGGCAGAAGTGCGTTTCTTTACTGAAGAAGAGATACTTAAAGTCCCGGAGCAATACGGGAAGGGCATTTCCCTGTTTCCGGGGGAGAAGGAGTATTTTCAGGAAGTGTTTGAGAAAATAAGAAAATTGTTGATTGGTTCACCGTCATCCCGGACTTGATCCGGGATCCAGAAATAAAGAGAATAATGAAGTGTTTTTTCTTTGTTTTTGGTTTCTGGATTCCCGCCTGCGCGGGAATGACAAAGGGGGACATTATGGCACTAAGATCTATAAAAACATTGCTAAGCCGGACATTGAAGCGCCATGGGATTGTACAGGGCGTGGAAGCCGCGCAAATCATGGAAGCAATGGAAGGGGAGCTTAAAAGCCGATGGGGAGAGGATGGCGCAAGGAGCATGCGGGTGCGCTATGTACGCGATGGCATAATCGCGCTGTCCTGCACTTCATCCGTCTGGGCGCAGGAAGTAAAAATCCACGAGCAGGAGATAATAGCAGCGCTTAAAAAAAAGATGGGATCAAAGGTTCAAATCGAGAGGATACGTTTTATTGCTTGAGTAGATTATACTTAGTGGTTATATTAGTTCCGATTTTGACGGTCATTCCCTCCCCGTATCAAGGTATGGGGTAAGCTCCAGCGGGAATCCAGAAGACCAAAAGAAATATAGATTTTTACGTTTCTGTCTAGATTCCAGATCAAGTCTGGAATGACAATTGGAACAGGATTAGCAATGTAATATAGTTGAGAATTTCATATAAAAACGGTATACTCTATATACTTAATTCTAGATTCTCCCGCCATAGCGGGATCCCGCATATCATATAATATTTTAATTCAAAGTGCGGGATAACTTCTAGATTCTCGCTTCAGACGTATGTCCCTTAGCCGCTATGTCCTTGTCATGATCTTTGCCACGCTCGTGGCGTGGGGGGCCTTTTTGCTTGTGCTCTTCAATGTGGATCCGTATGACGGCGGCGTGATCGGGCGCGCGCTTTTTTTAGGGTCGCTTTTTTTCGCGCTCTTCGGGACCTTGTCGATTGTCGGATTTCTTGCGCGCGCCCGGTGGCGGAAGGGCGTGCCGCTCTATTGGCACGTGCTCAATGCGTTCAGGCAAGCGCTCCTCATCTCATTCATATGCGTAGTCAGTTTGATGCTGCAGTCAGGGAGGCTCCTCACGTGGTGGAATAGCCTCTTATTACTGCTTGCGGCTACGCTTTTGGAAATATTCTTTTTGACAAGACAGCCAAGGATGAGTCATTAAACACAAGGTGTCACCCTGAGCTTGTCGAATGGGTGACGTATCGGGCAATACTTCGCCAGGCTCAGTATGACAAATATAATGGAGAATGAGATTAGTAAAATTGAACAAGAAGCGGTTGCGGCGATTGAAGCCGCCCATGCTGCATCAACGCTCAACAACGTGCGCGCAAAATATCTTGGCCGCAGCGATGGGGCGCTGACGTTAGTGTTGCGGAAATTAGGCTCGCTTTCACTTGAGGAGCGCAAGAGAATCGGACCGGCGGCGCAGGCGCTCAAAGAGAAGCTTGAGAAGCTTTGTGATGCACAAGAAGCGCAACTTCTCGGGCAGGAGGGCAACGCCGTGGATGCCACGCTCCCGCCGCTTGTTCCAGAGGCAGGCCACTTGCATCCGGTCACTCAAGTGAGGTGGCAATTGGAGGACCTATTTAGCCGCATGGGTTTCATTATCGCAGATGGGCCGGAGGTGGAATCGGAGTGGTACAATTTCGACGCGCTCAATATGTCTTCGTGGCATCCGGCAAGAGACATGCAGGATACGTTTTACGTTGAAATGCAAAAATTAAAAATCAAAGATCAAAATGGTGGAGCGGCTTCGCCGCGATTAGTTTTGCGCACGCATACCTCTCCGGTGCAGATCAGGGCAATGGAGAAGTACGGTGTGCCTTTGCGCTGCATAATTCCCGGTGTGTGCTATCGCAATGAAGCGACTGACGCGCGGCACGAGAACAGTTTTCCACAGATCGAAGGTTTGGTTATTGACCGCGATATTTCCATTGCGCATTTGAATGCCACGGTGCGAATGTTTCTAAAGGAAATTTTCGGCGCTAATGTTGAAGCGCGCGCGCGCCCGGGCTTCTTCCCGTTTACCGAACCGTCGGTGGAGTATGACGTTTCCTGCCGGATCTGCGGAAAAAATGGAATGACGGCAAACGGTTCACGCTGCCGCGTGTGCAAAGGAACTGGATGGCTTGAATTTATGGGTGCGGGATTGGTACATCCGGTGGTATTGAGAAACGGCGGCGTGGATCCGAAGAAGTATTCGGGGTTTGCTTTCGGTTTCGGCCCTGCCCGGCTCGTCATGATGAAATACGGGATCGACGATAACCGTCTTTTCTGGTCGGGGGACATGAGGTTTTTGGAACAATTTTAAAATATGAAGATAAGTCTAAACTGGTTACGGGAATTCGTGGATCTTCCAAAAAATATACAGCCGCAGGAACTGGCGGATATGTTGTCTTTGCACGTGGTGGAAGTGGAAGGGTGGGAGCGGGAGGAGGATCGGTATGCGGATATGGCAGTAGGCAGGGTGGTGGAGGTACGTGATCATCCAAATGCTGATCGATTAAAAATCTGTTTAGTGGATATTGGCAAACTCATAAATCCAAAATCCCAAATCCAAAATCCCAAACAATCCCTAAATTCCAAATTCCAAATTCCAATTTCCCATACGGTCGTTGAAATTGTGTGCGGGGGGAAAAATGTCAAAGCGGGGATGCTGGTCGCAGTCGCGCTGCCCGGCGCAATGGTGAAATGGCATGGGGAAGGGGAATTAGTAGAATTAAAAGAAGCAGAGGTGCGTGGCGTGAAGAGTTATGGCATGATCTGCGCCGGTGAGGAGATTGGTTTGGAGGGTTTGCAGGCTGTGCAACCAAAGGTGGGCGATGGGCCGCAGATTCTTGATATTTCTTATACTCATGCAAAATTAGGTTCTTCACTTGCGCAGGCGCTCGGCAAAAATGATGTCGTATTTGAAATTTCAAATGTTTCGCTTTCCAATCGCCCTGATCTCTGGTCGCATTACGGAATGGCAAGGGAATTGGCGGTTTTATATGGTTGTAAGCTGCGTTTGCTTCCAAATCCCAAACAAATTCAAATATCCAATGCCCAGAATACAAAACTTGTCGTGAGAGTGCAAGATAAGCGTTTATGTCCTCGGTATATCGGCACTTTGGTTGAAAATGTGCATATTGCTGAAACGCCGGCGTCGATGGTGAAGCGCTTGGAAGCTGTGGGACAGCGGTCGATAAGCCCCTTAGTTGATATCTCAAATTACGTGATGTTTGAGATCGGACAACCAATCCATATATTTGATGAATCAAGAATCAAGAATCAAGAATCAAGAATTGTTGAGGTGGTGGTGAGGAGGGCGAGAAAGGGAGAGAAGATGAAAACGTTGGACGGCATCGAACAGGCGCTGGATGAGGAAATGTTGGTGATTGCGGATCAAAAAAAGCCGATTGCGATTGCGGGCGTGATGGGAGGCGAAGGCTCCGGAGTGTCAGTGAATACCGATTCTATCATTATCGAGAGCGCCACGTTTGATCCAGTATCAGTGCGAAAAACATCAGCACGGCTGGGTTTAAAGACCGACGCGTCGCAACGGTTCGAAAAGTCATTAGATCCGAATTTGCCAGCGTTGGCAACTGCGCGGGTATTGCAGCTCATACACGACTGCAGTACAAATCATTCTGGATTGTCAGTGACTGCGGCAGTTGACGTACACGCACCGATACCAGCCCCAAAACCCATTCCCATGTCGTATGAGTTCATTGAGCGGAGGATCGGCATGAAAATATCGAGAGGATCTGCCAAAAAGATTTTACAGGGGTTGGGTTTTTCAGTAAAAGAAACGGCGAAAAATTGGAACATTATTCCGCCCGCTTGGCGCGCGACACGGGACGTGTCTATCCCTGAAGATATCGTTGAGGAAATAGGGCGGCATCTGGATTACAATAGCATCCCTGACGCGCTTCCCTCGTTTCCGATAACGCCGCCTCCTCTTTCGTTGCATCACACTCTAGAGCGAATCATAAAGCATTTTTTGGTTGGGGTGGGATTTTATGAAGTCGCACATAAGCCTTTTTTGGATCCTCGCGCGTGGGAGAGGTTTGGACTAGAAAAGGGTGCGCACGTAGAAGTGGTGAATCCGGTTGATCCGCATGCCCGTTATCTCCGCCAGAGCCTTTTACCCGGTCTCTTTGACGACATCCGTTTGAATAAAAATAAAGCGTCAACGCTTGCATTTTTCGAGTGGGGGAGGATATTTATACCCAGCGAGGGGGAATTCGCGGTGAAGAAAAATGCAAAGGAACGCTTGCCTCATCAGCCCGTCACTTTTTCGCTTGCACTATGCGACGTAGCGGGGATAGAGGAAATGCTGCGACGCATAGAGGGTTTGGCGGCTGCCTTATTGCGTGCGGCAGGACATGACGCGAAGCTTACCATTGCCGAAGGTCAGCAACATACCTCTTTCCAGAAGGGAACGGTATTTTCGGTGGCTGCAAACGGCGTACCGGTAGGCGGCGGCGCCGTGACGAGCGCGTTGCTTAATGCCGATTTGGGAGTCACCGTGAAGCACAATATCGCCGTAATGAGCATCGACATTGATACATTGGCCGGAGTCCACCAGACAGTTAAAAAGTTCATTCCTCTGCCGGAATTTCCTGCCATCGAGAGGGATCTCGCCATCGTCATTGCGGACAATATTACGTATGAAGGGGTTGAAAAAACCATTCGCGGCGCATCGAGCGTTCTGTTAGAATCATTAGAACTGTTCGATATTTTCCGCGGCCGCGGAGTGCCTGAAGGAATGAAGTCGCTTGCATTTCATCTCACGTTCCGCTCACCCGCACGGACATTGACCGGCAAGGAGGTGGATGAAGAGATGCAGAAGATCATCGGGCGGCTGCAAAAAAACCACGCCGCGAGGGTGAGGGAATAAATTTTATCCTAATAGGTCTATAAAAAGCATATTTTTTTGTTTCTGGATTCCGGATCTGGTCCGGAATGACATGAAATGTGTTTGTCCTGCAAGAATTAAAAAATGGGGGATAATGGTAAATTCGTAAGGCTGAAAAGTGCATTCTGTGCAATACTGTAGCCATAATTCCTTAATAAGTTACAGTATGGCTACAAAAAAACCACAGAATTTGTCCACAATGCAGTTCTCAAGCTACGAAGAAGAATGGTCGGTTTAGGGGCAGACAAGGCTATCGGTGCAATGCGTGCGGCACGCAGTTCGTTGCCAAATCAAGGAGCATTCCCCTTCAGA
>Ga0265296_1000717_pt1 | contig 45735 bp, 49 predicted proteins | sample MunlanPumphouse1_FD_189073 | JGI IMG/M metagenome (GOLD analysis project Ga0265296, IMG submission 189073) | Groundwater microbial communities from a municipal landfill in Southern Ontario, Canada - Pumphouse #1 | ecosystem: Environmental > Aquatic > Deep subsurface > Groundwater | place... | reverse complement strand
GGATCTTACCATAAAAGATCTCCGGGGGAATGTCGATACCCGCATCCGGAAGCTGAATGAAGGGGAATATGATGGGATCATCCTTGCAGAGGCCGGTCTTACCCGGCTGGATCTGCGAATTCCCGGCGAGCGCTTTCCGCCGGAAAAATTCGTCCCGTCACCAAACCAGGGCACCATTGCGGTCGTAAGCCGTGCCGATCCCTCGCTCATGGAAGTGCTATCAGCGCTCGATCACCCGGAGACGCGGACTGATGTCCTGATCGAACGGGCAGTGATGGAACAGCTGGGTGGGGGATGCTATACACCACTCGGCATCTATTGCCGGGCCGGGCATCTCATCGCAGAAGTGCTCTCTTTGGATGGCAAGCGCACTGAACGGATTGAGATGGATGTAAAGACAATCGACGAGGCACGGGAGCAGGGCCGGTTGCTCAAAGGCAAAGCACAGGACCTGATCGATGATGCCTTCACACAACTGGGGTTAAGCAATGAAGGGTAAGGTGTATCTGGTGGGTTCAGGCCCCGGTAGCGAGGGACTGCTAACGCAGCGGGCCCGTGAAGTGATCGATTCTGCGGATGTTGTACTGTTTGACCAGCTCCCGGGTGAAGAGATCATCTCATCCCTGCCTGCCCGCGCTGAGAAGGTTGATTGCGGGAAGTATGGCGGAAAACACACGTTGGAACAGGACGAAATCGAGGCACTTGTTGTGGACCGGGCACAGAAGGGAAAGACCGTGGTCCGGTTGAAAGGCGGCGATCCTTTCTTATTTGGCCGGGGTGGAGAGGAACTTGAGACTGTCCGGACTGCCGGTATTGATGTTGAGATGGTTCCGGGGATTTCTAGTGCTCTTGCAGTTCCCGCATCCGTCGGAATTCCGCTCACTCACCGCAAGTATGCTTCTCAGGTCACTATCCTGACCGGCAACGAAGACCCGACCAAGGCTGAGCCAGCACTTGACTGGAAACTTCTTGCACAGAGTCGGGGCACCATTGTGATCCTGATGGGAGTTGCAAATCTTGAAAAGATTGCTGAAGTGCTCATAAAAAATAAAAAAAACCCGGACACTCCCGTTGCCATAATTGAACGCGGCCTGAGGAAAGACCGGCGGGTGACTACCGGATCACTTGCCACTATTGCAGGTGCTGCTAAAAAAGCGGGTGTGAAGCCTCCTGCAGTCATCGTGATTGGTGATGTGGTGAAACTATATAATCCGGAGAACCCGGATCTTATTCCTGTGGAATAGTGATCATCAATGATTGAAATTATCAATAAATTTGAAAAACTGATCTATGCAGTGCTCATGATCCTGCTGATTTTTGTGCTTCTTGCAGCTATTGGAGATCTTGTTTATCTCCTGTTTCTGAATCTGGTAGTCACCACGCCGGCATTGCTGGAATCTCATGAACTCATCCAGGTGCTGGGGGCATTCCTGCTCGTGCTGATTGGTGTCGAACTATTAGATACCATCAAGGCATACTTCATAGAGAACACGATACACGTCGAGATCATTATTCTGCTTGCCCTCATTGCTATTGCGAGGAAAGTTATTCTTCTGGATCCATCGGTAATGAACCCTATGGAGTTTGGGTTTGAACTGATGGGAATCGGTGTAATTATTGTGGGTCTGAGTGCAGGTTATTACCTTATCAAGAAAGCCGGTATCATCATTGTGCCGGGTAAGGAGAAAACGGAATAATTTTTTTCATATTCATTCTGGACCGAAACTTGGTCTTCCCCCCATCCCCACGTTTTCAGCATCTCGCCAAATTTAAGACGACGTTCGACGATAAAATTCCCGAACCCGGGCCCCAAAACAGGCCTTCCTTTCATTTTCCACCTACTTCAGCCCATCCGGCACCCGATCGGCCATCCAAAGAGCGCTATTAGGGTAATTTTCAGAACTCATTTCATGCCTAATTTAGCCAAACAGGAGTCATTATGAGGTTTTCAGAAAGTTATGTGCCGGAATTCCCCGAATATGGCACAAAATTAAGGCCGGGATTCCCTAATCGGAAGAGGTCTCCGACGGAGAATTGGGTTTGATTAAGTGTAAGTCCCTTATGGTCTGTAACCCGGATCGCAGATATCAATCTTTGAGGTCCAGATCCCCCCATGAACTCCAGCTTGCCGTAAGTCCAGTACTATTCGGGGCTCATTTCAGCCCCCTTTTGCCAATCCGGGGATCCCGTTTTTTTCCGCAGGGGATTTGATGTCCACGCCCTCTCAAAAGTCTTTGAAATGGACGTATTTCTGGAAATAAGGCGATTATATCAGGAATTAACCCTGCAATTTAGCAGCGTTTAAATCGCCCCTTTTTCCGTGCCGTAGCCCAGACCCTGCAAACGAAAAGAACCCTGTTTTGGGGGTGGGTTCATTCTCTCAATGACCGGCTCTTCTCTTCAAGCCGCTTCCGGATTCCTTCTGCCGCGAAGTGACCGGTCGAGAACGCTGCCTGTAAATTATAGCCGCCGGTATCGCCATCGATATCCAGCACTTCACCGGCAAAAAACAGGTTGGGAACAATTTTTGATTCCATGGTTTTCATATTCACGCCATCAAGCGCCACACCGCCCCGCGTAACCATCGCGACTGCATAACCGCCCGGTGCGGTAACGGTCATGGGAAATTCTGTGCAGTTTGTTACCAGCCGCGTTCGCTGTTCTGCAGAAAAATGATTACACTTGAGCTCATCCGGAATGTCCGAGATTTTTAAGAGTTTCCGGTTGAGGCGCTCCGGGATTGGGTACCCTGCAAGTATTGTACTGACCTGCCAGGTCCGGTTTTCCTGCACACGCCGGGAAAGATCCGCAGTGAATTCCTCGCGCTTCATCGTCCCCACAAACGAGAGCTTGATCACATCATCCGGCAGGATATTCCTCGAAGCATCAAGAATACCCGGACCGGATACTCCCAGATGAGTGAAGAGCACATCCCCCTTATACTCCCCGACTTTTTTTCCTGCCCTCCAAACAGTAAACGGCATCTGCTCAAACGAGATGCCGGCGAGTGCAGCAAACGGAAAATTCCGGATCAGCAGCGGGGTTAAGGCCGGGGCAATCTCCGTGACCGGCTGTCCCAGTGCTTCGCAAAACCGGTACCCGTCTCCTGTTGAACCTGTCTTTGGATAGGAAGCTCCTCCGGTCGTGATCACGATTATGGTGGAGCGATATGTTGCACGGTGCGTAAGAATTTCAAAACTTTCTGTTTGACGTGTGATACCCGTAACCGGTTCACTGCAATGGATTTCCACCCCCCTCGTTTTACATTCCTTAATAAGGACTGCCAGCACATCTGCCGATTGCCGGGTTTCCGGAAACACTTTGCCATTCTCCTCAGTCATCGTTGAAAGGCCGCGTTCCAGAAAAAAGGAGATGAGCGCTTTGTTCGTAAACGAAAAGAGTGCATGTTTCAATAATTTCCCGTGTTCGCTATAATGAGTGAGAAAATCCCGCATCTCACCGGCATGGGTGATATTACATTGGCCGGTACCTGAAAGCAGAAGTTTTTTCCCCGGCTCGTCCATCTTTTCCAAAAGAAGAACTTTAACACCGGGTACTGCTGCGTGGATTGCACAAAACAGTCCGGCAGGTCCGGCACCGATTATGGTAATATCATACTGCTCCATCACACGAAATCCTCCATAGTAGTGCCACCCGCGAACATCTTGAAGTATTGCAGGGTTTAATTAAAAGAATAGTTACGTTAGTGCGATTGATGGTGCGCGTGATGGCCCGGGACCCGTTTACGCAGTGCTTCTGTATAATGGTGGCGAAGCTCATCAGTTTCTTCAGGAGAGAAATCTTTTTTCTTATTAGTATGAAGGTGTTTTTCCATCTGCCTGACAATATGTTCAGCCTCATGGAAATCATGAACCTCAAGGTACGGGGATGCTTTTACTACTTCATGCGCATGCCCGCACTGATGACAGAGTTTCCATTTCTGGAAATTATCCACGTACGTAAAGGTACTACAGGAGGGGCACCGGATAATCAGGTACATGGTAATGAGGTGATGTGCGCTATCCTCTTAAAAATATATCGATGATTTTTGTAAGAGCCCCTTATCCTATTCCTTCCACTGTCCTGTTTGTGCTATGGTACAGGTATCTAAAAAACTTAGAAGCGAAACGAAACTCCTATATCGTCAGATCATCCCATAGAGTTGTTATGGAAAATATTCAGGTCATGGGTGTGCAGGATCTCCCTCTCATCCATGATGGCGACGATATTGCGGCAATGATCTGCAAACGCATACCTTTGAAAGGCGGAGATATCCTGTGTATTGCGTCAACAATATATTCAAAAGCAAAAGGTTACACGAAAAAACTTTCATCGATTGTGCCCACTGAACGCGCTGAACGTCTCGGGAAACTGAATGGTGAAGACCCACGTTTTGTCCAGGCTGTGCTTGATGCGTCTACTGATATCATCATGGAGCACCCGTTCATACTTTCAGAGATGGCGTTCGGTCACATCGGAGTCCGGGCTGGTGTTGACCAGAGCAATATTGAAGATGGCATGGTTATTTTCCTGCCACCGGATCCGATGAAGTCTGCTAACGAGCTGCGGGACGAGATAAAAAAGATCAGTGGCATGGATATCGGCATTATCATTACTGATACCTGTGGGCGCTCATTCCGTCGCGGACAGACCGGTCACGCGATTGGATGGAGTGGTTTTACCGCTATCCGGGATTTCCGGGGGGATACCGACCTGTTTGGTCATGTTCTCAAGATCACAGAAGAGGCAGTTGCCGATGAGATTGCAGGCTTTGCCAACTTTGTGATGGGTGAGAGCAACAATGGCATACCGGCTGTTGTTTTCCGCAACTGCCCTAAATGGACAGGTCATGACGACCTGTATTTCAGGAATGATGAGGACATCACTAAAAAAGTGTTGAAAAAGGAATGGAATCAGTAAATATAGTTCAATACCATGATGACGATACCAATCCCGGCTGATACTGCCATAACGGTAATGGGATCGATATGAATTGCCCGCCGGTCCTCGCTCTCATAATAGTTAACGAGACCTGCTGATGAGAGTAATCTTCCACCTTGCTTCTTTGCCATGCAAATATATTTCTTTTTTGGATATATAAAGAAGAGTCACGACGTATGAAAAAAAACCTGCAGCAGATCTCCGGACAAGCGCTGATTGGCGACGAGCTTACGCTTTCACCGGTTGATATTATCATAGAAAACGGTTACATTACCGCAATTGAGGATAACCCCCGTGCACCGCAGCGGTGGATCTGCCCTGCATTCTTCAATGCACATACGCATCTTGGAGACACGATTGCAATGGATTGTGCTGCAACCGGAGATCTCGCCGCTCTTGTCACTCCTCCTCATGGATTGAAACATCGGCTGCTTGCGGCAGCGTCCCGAAAAGAACTCGTCAGTGGTATGAGAGCAAGCCTAGAAGGAATGATCAAGAGTGGGATTGCAGGTTGTGCCGATTTCCGGGAAGGGGGAATAAAAGGCGTTACCGCACTTAAAGAAGCTGCAGACGGGCTCTCATTTTCTCCTGTTATCTTTGGTCGGGATGGCGGAGAGAATGGAGCAGACGGTCTCGGGATCAGCAGTGCCCGTGACGTTAAGGACACCGAGCGTCTTGTAGGAGAGGCAAGACGCAGGGGAAAGAAGATTGCATTTCATGCCGGTGAGCAGGATTCAGAAGATGTCGATGCCGCCCTTTCGTATGAACCTGACCTGATCATCCATGCCACCCATGCGACAAAGAAACAGCTCCGTCAATGTGCCGACAACGATATCCCCATTGCTGTCTGCCCACGATCCAACTGGACCCTGGGAGTGACTAAAACCGCACAGAAACCTCCCCTGCGGCTGATGCACGAACTTGGCTGCACACTGTACCTGGGCACTGACAATGTCATGTTCGTACCTCCGGATATGTTTTCAGAAATGGCATTTGCCTCGACCGTCTACGGTCTGGAAACAAAAATTCTGTTGCGCGCAGCAATACAGGGATCAGAACTCTCGGGAGAATCATTTTTTATTCGTACGGGTGCACGGGCCAACCTGTTCATGATCGATCCTTCCCAATCTGCATTGCAATTCAGCCGCGATCCGGTTTCCAGCATCACAAAAAGAGTCTCCTGCGGGCAGATTGTCCATAATATTTTTAATTCGTAGACCCAAATAAAAAGGGAATGTTAATTTTGGGTGATTCCGGTGTTTACTAACATACTCGTTGCAATTGATGGCTCTGGAGTGAGCGATCGGGCATTGGCCCGGGCCGTTGATGAAGCACGGATCTGGAATGCAAAGATCCATGCAGTCTATGTCGTAGAGACGGGGCTTTTTTCCTCCCTTCCTTCTGATAATACCGTAGAGATCATGTACCGTGTCCTTGAAAAAGAGGGACAGGATAAACTTGCACAGGCCAAAGCATTCGCAGCAACACAGGGACTTACCCTCACTACTCATATGAAACAGGGTCATGCCGGCAGCGAGATCGTCGCCCTGGCAGAGCGGGAAAAATCCGATCTGATTATTGTCGGCTCGCACGGAAAGAGCAATGCCGACAAGCTGCTTATCGGGAGTGTCAGTTCGTTTGTCATCGCTCACAGCAAAATCTCAACAATGGTGGTGAGATCATAACAGAAAAGATTGTTAAAGATTACATGACGTCAGATGTCGTCCATGTTGAGATACCGGGCAACCGTGATGATGTATTAAAAATTCTCAAGCGCACGGGCATTTCCGGTGTACCGGTAATCAAGAACAAGAAGATTGTCGGCATCATTACAAGAAAAGATCTGTTGCGAAAACCCGAAGAGACCCAGCTGGGCCTTCTCATGACCGCAAAGCCGGTCAGCATTGGACCTGATGCAGATATCCGGCAGGCTGCACGCCTCCTTGTAGAGCACCGTATCCGGAGATTACCGGTTGTTGAGGATGGTCACCTGCTCGGTCTGCTCTCGGTATCTGATCTTATTCACGCAATCGCCCAGATGAAGATTAAAGATGAGATCAAGACTACGTATACCAGCCAGTCATTTGCTCTCTGGGAGGAAACCCCACTCCCGGTTGTAGGAAGAGTAATGGAGATCTCGGGTGTGGATGCAATACCGATCCTTGATGCAGAAAACCGGTTGCAGGGAATCATTTCAGAACGTGATCTCATAAGAAACTCAAGCATTGAGGATTCCGTAGGTGTCAGTGACTTTTCGAATGGAACTGATGATGATGAATGGACCTGGGAAAGCATCCGGGATAACCATACTATCAGCTTCGGCATATCGAAAGTCCAGCTTCCCAACCGTCCCGTCAAACTGGCGATGGTAAAAAATGTGGTTGCTGTTCCGCACAATGCTGAAGTAAGTGAATGTGCATTAAAGATGCGCAGGGCACGCGTTGACCAGTTGCCGGTCATTAACGGTGACAAGCAACTCGTTGCTATGCTCTACGATCGCGAACTTATCAGGGCCCTCTGTAAAGAAGGGTCAGAATAAAAACCTTTAAGTTTCTGGGTATCATCTAATATCTTACAGCGCTTTTAATAGATTTTTAGCGTTAATTTGTTTTTGGGGTGTTACTATGCCTGAACAGTTACAGGAGTCCATGAAGGGAACAACAACCATCGGCATTGTTTTTAAAGATGGTGTGATCCTTGCAACAGAGAAGCGTGCGACCATGGGCTACATGATCGCGAGCAAGAAAGCAAAAAAAGTGTACAAGGTAGCCGACCGAATCGGTATGACCACCGCTGGTGGTGTAGGGGATGCCCAGCAGCTTGCCCGCATCCTCACCGTTGAATGCAATCTCTACCAGATTCGCCGATCCCGCTCTATCACGGTCGGAGCTTCTGCTACACTGCTCTCGAATTATTTAAACCAGAACCGGTATTTCCCGTTTTACGTCCAGCTTCTTGTTGGGGGATTTGACGAGAATGGGCCCAGCGTCTACTCGGTGGATGCAATGGGTGGCGCAACTAAAGAAGAAGAGATTGTTGCAACCGGCTCCGGTTCACCCATGGCGTATGGAGTTCTTGAAGACCGGTTCCGTAAGGATATGAATGAGGATGAAGCGATTGATATTGCAATTCGTGCATTGAAATCTGCTATGAAACGCGATGCCGGATCCGGAGAAGGCATCCATGTAGTCGTTATTACAAAAGATAAATATGAGATACTGGGAGAAGACGCGCTTCAAAAATATATTTCAAAAACCAACGCATAAAAACTTTTTTTCAGGACGTTAATTATTATGTTAATTGAAGAACGGCTCAAAGAGCTTAAAGACAAGATCAATGAAAAGGTGCCTTCTGGCATCACGGTGACGCAGGTAGAATTCGAAGGGCCCGAGCTTGTCATCTATACTGATGATCCAAAACGGTTTGCCGATGAGGCAGACTTAATTAAGATCCTTGCACGGGATTTACGCAAGCGGATTGTTGTAAGACCAACTATCTTAGAAGATCCCGAAAAAGCGTACAATGATATTAAAGCCGTGGTTCCTGATACTGCGGGTATCACCGATATCTTTTTTGATCCCGATACCGGAGAAGTGCTGATTGAAGCCGAGAAACCCGGTGTGGTTATTGGCAAGAACGGTACAACCCTGCGGGATATCACCCGTCATATCGGCTGGACCCCAAAAGTCGTACGAACACCTCCCATCGAGAGTTCAACGGTGAAACAGATCCGGCAGTACCTCCGTTCCACAAACGAAGAGAGAAAAACGTTCCTGCGTACCATTGGCCGCCGTATTCACCGCGACATTCCCGGCAAAGACGATACCAGCAAGGATGCAGTCAAGAGAGACCAGTGGGCACGTGTGACCATGCTCGGCTGCTGCCGTGAAGTCGGGAGAGCAGCATTCCTGCTCACTACCCCCAACAGCCGGATACTGATTGACTGCGGGGAGAAGCCGGACAACCAGGGAGGTACACCATACCTCTATGTCCCGGAGATCCACCCGTTAGCCCAGCTCGATGCAGTTGTGCTTACCCACGCTCATCTCGATCACTGTGCTCTGGTTCCGCTTCTTTACAAGTACGGCTATGAAGGCCCGGTCTATTCTACCCCCCCGACCCGGGATCTCTCGGCCATGCTCCAGCTGGACTATCTTGATGTTATCCATAAAGAAGATCGGAAGATTCCCTACTCCTCAAACGAGGTCAAGACCTATATCCGGCACTCGATAACCCTCAACTATGGCAGTGTGACTGATATTGCGCCGGATGTCAAACTCACCTTCCATAACGCCGGACATATCCTTGGCTCTGCGATTGCGCATTTCCATATCGGTGATGGCATGTACAACATCGCATTCACCGGCGATTTCAATTACGCCAAGAGTCGTCTCTTCAACCCGGCCATCAACCAGTTCCCCCGTCTCGAAGCACTCTTCATGGAAAGTACCTATGGTGGCAGCAACGACTTCCAGCAGCCACGGACCGATGCCGAAGCCCGTCTCTACGAAACGATCAACACGGTCGTATCGCGTGGTGGCAAGGTCATCATCCCGGCATTCTCTGTCGGTCGTTCGCAGGAAGTGATGCTTGCGCTTGAAGAGGGTATGCGCCTTGAGAAGATCCCGAAAGTGAAGATCTATCTCGATGGTATGATCCGTGAAGCAACGGCGATTCACACCTGCTACCCGGAATACCTCAACACTGAGCTCCGGAACCAGATCTTCCGCGAAGGTATGAATCCTTTCCTTGCTGAATGCTTCCAGCAGGTGGACTCGCAGGAACTGCGTGAGAAAGTCATTAACGGAGATCCCTGCGTGATCATCACCACAAGTGGGATGCTCAACGGCGGCCCGGTGATGGAATATCTCTTAAACCTTGCACAGGATGAGAAGAACGCCCTCATCTTCGTCGGGTACCAGGCTGACGGAACCTACGGGCGGCGAATCCAGAAAGGGTGGCGCGAAGTACCAATGGGGCGAAAAGGAACCATTACTATCAATTTAGAGATTGTCACAGTCGACGGCTTCTCGGGTCACTCTGATCGCAGGCAGCTGATGAATTATATCGGCCAGATCCAGCCCCGACCTGAGAAGATCTTCTGCATCCACGGGGATGAGAATAATACGATCGATCTTGCGAGTTCCATCTACAAACGGTACCATATCGAGACGCACTCGCCCATGAACCTTGAGACATACCGCATGGTCTGATACACAGGTACGATGAGAACACGGTTCACTCTTTTTTTCGGTGTCTTTTCCGTGATGGCGCTTTCAAACGCTATCGTCCCGGTGCTTCCTTTATTTGCTGATAGTTCTTCATTACAGGGTGCAATCTATGCTGCTTATTTCCTTGGTGCCTTTGTCAGTACACTTCCTGCCGGTATGTTGTCTGACCGGATAGGGCGTGTCCCGCTCATTCGTCTTGGGCTTATCATTACGGTAATCAGCGGATTATCTCTCTCGATTATCGGCTCTCCATTCCTTATGCTGGCGATCCGTTTTATTGAAGGTGTGGGTGCAGGGTGTTTTGTTGCTGCAGCCATGTCGTTTGTGAATTCTGTGCCGGAGCATGAGAAGATGAGCGGGTACTTCATGGCGCTCCTGAATGCCGGGCTTGTTTCCGGTCTTATCGCAGCTGGCTGGCTGGCGACATTTTTCCAAGTGCCTGCAATTGGTGTCATGTTCTTTTCAGGATGTGCTGTAATTCCTGCATGTACAGGTTTTTTCATCCGTGATTCTCTTGTAGCCGCACCAAAATATGATAGTCATGTTCTCCTGCCACTGGTGATTGAATACCGTTATCTTTGGTATTCTTCAGTGATCCTTGTAGGGATTACCGGAGTTATTATTTCGCTCTACCCTGAGTTTTCCGGTGTTTCATCTCATATTGCCGGGATCTGGATAGCGCTCATGAGTATTTCCACCATTATTGCTGTTCTCATAGCTTCCCGTATGTCGTTGCCACCGGTTCAGACAATCCGCTGGTCTGCAATCCTGATGGTCTTTGGAGTCCTTATCTCATTTTATTCTCCTATCGGTTTTATTGTGATAGGAGCCCTTGCCGGATTTGTAATGATCGCCCAGATGGCTTTTCTTGCGGGTATCAAAGAACATCAGGGTATCGTAATGGGACTGTTCTCTACGACAAGTTACCTTGGTATGTCTGCACTTCCGTTCATTGCCGGATTGATCGCAGATACTTCCGGTTTTTTTGTTGCGTTCTGCGCAACCGCATTTTGTGCAGTCACCGTGGCTCTCACCATTGGCCAATGTGCCTGTCGAAAGCCGGTATCCTTTTAAAACCATTAAATGAATAGATTCATCTGCGATTAAGGGAAATTTCGTGATTGAGATTATGAGATTAAAAATAATTATTCTGGTTGTTCTTTTTGCTATCCTCGCAATTCCTGCGGTGAATGCGGATGATGCTCAGGAATGGTATACACGAGGGAATGATGCGGTAATTGTGGGTAAGTATGCCGATGCCGTTACGTATTACAATAATGCACTTGCTCTCGATAAGAATTATGCATCGGCGATGGCAGGCAAGGCAACGGCTTTGAATGGATGGGGGAATTATACTGAAGCCATCAACATGTCCGAGCAGGCGCTTGCTATTAAATCAGCGGATCCAATTGCACTGAATGCGAGAGCGTACGGCTTTTTTAAACTCGGGAGATACAATGAATCCGTAAGCGCTTATGACAAATTCTTCACCGTCAAAGCCAGTAGCGTGGATGCGTACTGCAACCAGGGTTACGCATACTTCAAGCTGGAGAATTATAATGCAGCTATTGCCCCTTATGACCGCTGTACAGATCTCGATCCACTCAACTTCATGTCCTGGAATTACAAAGGACTGGCGTACATGGGCAGCATGAAGTATGACCAGGCACTCAGTTCCTTTGATCGTGCAACGGGAGTGACGATAAATAATGCAACGGTCTGGAATAACAAAGGATTAGCCTACATCCAATTGGGAAAATCACAGGACGCATCTGAGTGTTTTAAAAAAGCCCTGGGCATTGATCCCAATTATGCAGATGCACTGAAGAATAGGGAGAGCATGTTAGGTAAACTTCAGGTAGTAAACATAACCGGCACCATCACCCCAGTTCCTACCATAAGCCGTATCGGTACGTTTTACACTACATCAACGCCAGTACCCCAGGTAACAGAAATGACGCCTGCTGCACCGGTGGTTACTCCGGAAGTTACGACAGTTGCAACGGTTGGGACAACTACCATTCAGAAGAAAACAACCTATTCACCGGTATCCCCTTTGACTGCGTTTGGTGCAATCATTGTTGTTTGTGGGATTGTATTTGCTCTTAACCGACACAAAAAATAATTCTTTTATCTATTCGGTTTATGTATATTTTGTCATGATGTCCTGATATACGAGGGACGCTTTTTCCAGCGAATCAACAGCGGTCCGCTCATTTATCGCATGAAGTGTCGGAATCTCACCGGGACCATACTCAATCACATTAAAGCCGTTAGCCCGGAGATGGCGTGCATCGCTTGCCGCCCACTGGACAATAGGGAATACCTCTCCGCCATACACATGTCTCACCACTTCACAGGTTATTTTCACGAGCGGGGATTCCGGATTAGTAATCGAGGGATCGTGGGTTTCCTGAGAAACAATTTTTCCATGAATGGCATGTGCCTGTATTGAGGAAATGAGTTCATCTATGGAGCAACCCCATGGGACTCTTAGTTCAAGCTCAAGTGCACAGTGCTGTGCAACAACATTGGATTTTTCTCCGCCTTTGATCACACCCGGGTTGAACGTGAGCCGTTTGAGAACATCACGGACCCCGATAATTCCGAATTCCCGGCCAAGTACAGCAGAGGACTGTGCAATGATCTCATTGAGCGAAGGATCCACGGGGTACTCTTTTTTATTCAACTCCCTGACGTGGTTAAGCAGGGTCATGGCTTCCATAATTGCGCTGGTTCCCACAGCCGGGTATAGTGATCCGTGGGCGGGTGTACCGTTGAATATCATATCGAGCCGGCAGAGTCCTTTCTGGCCAATGCAGGGATGTCGTGACGGCGTAGGCTCGGCTATGATACAATCACAGGGATTGAGTGCCCCATCAGAAAGAAGGCGGCGGATCCCATTTTCTCCCCCGGTCTCTTCATCGCACACAAAAGCGAGCGTGGCTGGTATATCATGGTCCCGGTTCACCAGGACTTCGCAGGCTGCAAGAATGGAAGCGCAGCCACCTTTCATATCGGTAGCACCGCGCCCGTGCACATATCCGTCCTGAATGATTCCGGAGAACGGAGGATGAGTCCAACCGATATCTAGTGCCGGTACCACATCGACATGACCACAAAAGAGGAGTTGTTTGGACTTACCAACTGTTGTTGTGACTAGATTGCACATCCCGTCTGCATTTCCGGAGACTTTGGAGCTGATGCCAATACCGGTGAGAAATGACCGGATATATTCAATGGCCTCATCCGTGCGCCCCGGAGGGTTTTCACTACGGATTGCTACCAGATCGGCACAGATACGGCTGACGTCTGTCATAGGGTTACCTGAAGATCAATGACTGGTGGAATAGGTGACAAATAATTTTGCGAGGGAAGCATCCTCGTACAGGCTCTTTAAAAATTCCTGATTGAAAAATTCGTCAATGACTGCGTAGAAGAAATCCGCAGGAATGGGTGTTTTACTGTCGGGATCGAGCACTATCCGGAAACTCCGGTAGCTGGCCGGATCTTCGGAATCATAGATCATCTGCCACAGGGACGGGAGGGAGTCAAATTTTTTAGGGTGTTCTTCCCGCAGCCAGTTAATGAATCCTTTAAATTTTATTCTCTCCCCTTTTTTCTCTTCATCGATGCGCCAGCGGAGGTATTCGACGCCCATGATATTTTTCGGGGACTCATAATGATAAGCATAGAGACTTGCCGTATAGTCGATGTGGGCCAGGGCATCGACAAAGTAAAAGTAGAGCGTCTTATTGAAACTGCCAGTGTCATGGAGCATGAGTGATTTCTCATATAGGTGATTGAGCACTGCCAGGAATTCGTTATCATCCTGCATAGCAACAGGTTCGTTACGGCATTGTAAATATATTGCCGTAAACCCGGAACGCACTATGGGGTCAAAAACGGAGACGGGTAGAGAAAAAGTAATTATTTGTAAAAAGGTTCTCTCAATGAGACTGCCTTTTCAAACAGTGCCTCAAGTTCCGTGCCGCTCTTTCCGCGAATGTCAATATGATTATCCGTACGCAGGAGGCAGGGTTTGAGTTTTCCGTCAGAAGTAACCCTCAGACGGTTGCAGAATGCACAGAACTCGGTGTTGTGGAGCGGGCGGACAACTTCCACTTCTGCTCCGTCAAGACAGTATTTCTTACGGTGATGCATCCGTCGTGTAATAATCTGTTTTGAACGGGCCGCAAGTGAATCTTCAAGTAAATTGAGATCGCCGTGATTGGTGCATTCATTAAAGTGCATCAGTTCGATCAGCTGGAGAACAAGGTTCCGGTTCCCCCGCACAAACTTGAGGAAGTCATCGATCTCATGATCGTTGATACCGGCAAGCACAACCATGTTCAGCTTTACCGGTGTGAGACCCGTTTCAAGTGCTGCGGTAATGCCTTCAAGCACGGCATCGAGCTTATCCGTACCGGTAATTTTTTTGTAGGTTTCATGGTTCAGGCTGTCAATACTGACATTTACCCTGCGCATCCCTGCCTGCTTAAGATCGGCAGCAAGGTCAGCAAGATACGTGCCATTGGTTGTGATAGATGATTCCACACCGGCAGGTACAGACCTGATTATCTCAAGGAGATCTGGCCGGAGCATGGGCTCTCCTCCGGTAAATTTCACACTGCGGATCCCGAAATGGGCGGCAACCCGTAAAATTTCAGCAATTTCTGCAGCGGACAGTGGCTCTTTTGGTGCCTTTTCCCCTTCACGGTGACAATAAATGCAGGCCAGATTACATTTTGGCGTAAGACTAATCCGTAGATTGCTCACCGGGCGATTGAAGGGGTCTTTTAATGTCATGGAACTGCTGGACCTATGAAGTTCTTTGCAACTATGTAGAGCTCGGTGCTCCCTTTGCGGGTCGATTTGGTCATGCAGGTTTTCACTGCATAAAAGTTCTTTTTGCATTCTGCATAAAATTCAGGAAAGTCAGTTCCCTGGAATGATTTCACAACAAAATTTCCGCCCGGCTTTAAGACCTTGCAGGCAAATGCGAGAGCCTGCTCGTTCAGTGCAATGATACGGGCCTGGTCGTAACTTTTATGACCGGAGAGTTTTGGTGCGGCATCGCAGAGTACGATATTAACGACTCCCAACGTCGATTTAACCTGTTCTACAATCACAGGATCGTTGATATCGCCTTCAATTGTTTCAACGCCATCGAGTTCTGCTATCGGGTTAAGATCAATACCGATAATCCGGGCATCCGTGAGTGTCCGTTCAATCTGGAGCCAGCTACCCGGTGCGGCACCCAGATCAACAATGTTGTCATCAATTCGTATGACAGCGAATTTTTTCTGGATTTCCATAAGCTTATAGGCTGCCCTGGAACGGTAGCCCTCATGTTTTGACCGCAGATATGTTTTATCCTGTCCCCACTGTGAACCCATTGTCTTAATCGTTCCCCTAAACAAGTCCGGGTTAAACCCAAAACGCTATTATTAAAGTATGCTGATATACTGTATAATACAATTTGTTAAGGGGTAAGCGATGTTAAAAGCGACGATTGATGCAGATATTTTCAGGGAATTTATCGATGCTATCTCGGCTCTCATCCCGGAGTGCCGGCTGCATACGGACGAGAATGGTATATCCACGCGGGCTGTTGACACCGCTAATGTTGCTATGATTGGTCTCACGCTCAAGAAAGAAGCGTTCGATTCATTCAAGGCGACCGACAGCCAGCTCGGCATTGACATATCCAAGATGAAGAACATATTTGGCATGGCGGGTAAGGGCGACCTCATCAGTATCGAACTCGCCGACAATGCCCAGAAGATGTCGGTTTCGGTTCACGGGTACCATTATTCCATCACCCTCCTTGACACGAATACAATTCGAAAAGATCCAAACCCCCCTACCATTAATCTCCCGGGAAAGATTGTTATCGCCGGTGAAGATTTTAATAATGCTATGAAGGCGGCGGCGGTAATCTCCGATAAGATTGCTCTTGGAATCAACCCGAAAGACCAGACCTTTTATCTGGTAGCAGAAGGGGATACCGATCATATCAGGCGCGAGTTTTCAAAAGACGAGCTCAAATCGCTTACTCCTGTGGAGGCTCGCTCGCTCTTCTCACTTGATTACTTAAAAGACATGGGAAAAGTCATGGCGAAAGCAGCTGAGGTAGAGATCTTCCTCGGTATCGATCACCCGGTCAGGTTCTCGTTCGACATTGCCGGAGGTAACGGGCATGTTGAATACCTCCTTGCACCCCGGATCGAGGCCGATTGATGGATTTTAATCCATCTGCAAAGGAACTTTCCCATTTTCCCTTTTTAAAAAAAGCCCAGGATCATATCAAGGGCCGTTTTTCTTCTCTGGATTCTTTGTTTAATGATAAAAAGGGCGAACTATTAATTGATCGTGCACTCGGGCGCATCCAGGATGCGATTACGATAAAAAAATCATTCGCTCCGGAAATCACCGGATCAGCGGATGACGAAATTGCCGGGTATGCACTTGCCCGGATTATTGTTTCCTGCGTTCATGACAAAACGCTTATCGATCGCCTTACCCGATATGAATCCGACCGGGCGTATTATTTTCTTGTCAATGAAGAGGAATGGAACCAGAATTATCATCAGGATGATAGTGAATACTCGCATCTCTGCGTTGCCCTTGCACACGAGCTGGGAATACAGATTACAAAAGATCGTATTCCCCTTGCAGATTATGTTGAACTGGTAGCCCCCCTGCACCAGGACCGGTTTAATCTGGTGAACCGCCGGCTCGAACACGGTTTTGTTGATATTAAAAGAGATGAACGGTACGAGTTGTTAAGGGAACGCATCCGTGTTCTCCTTCGCCGGGATCTTCCGCATAAGGTTCCCCCTTCCATCTGTGAAAAACTCGGACCCCGGGTTGCCCAGGTAAAAAAAGTGTACCAGGAACAGATGCTCGAGCAATTCGGAACCATTGAAGAGAGCTCGTTTCCGCCTTGTATGCAGGCGCTGATAACGGCTTTAACTGCCGGGACCAACCTTACGCATGCAGGACGCTTTGCCCTTACTACATTTCTTCATACGATCGGCATGGATGCAAATGCAATTGGTCAGCTTTATGCCCGTTCACCGGATTTTGACTTAGAAAAGACGATGTACCAGGTTGAGCACATCACCGGCAGAGGGGGTTCAGGAACTGAATATACTACCCCAGCGTGCGCAGCCATGCGTACGACCGGCTTGTGTATTCACAGCGACGCCCTTTGTGAGAAAGTGAATCATCCTCTTAGTTATTACCGGGCAAAAAAGAGAGGTCCGACAAAAGGCCCCATGAAAAAAAAGTAAAATATATTCCTTAAGGTTTTTTATCTAGGCAATCTTCTCATTGACGAGGTAACCTGCGCCGGAAAGAGCGAGGATGAATACAATTATTGCTGCAATGTAGGCGATGCCTGCTGTCATAACCATAGGAAGTATGGCGAGCAGTGCAACCAGGATTAAAAAGGCGATCACGCCGATGATAACATCAAGAAGTCGGGCATCCATTAGTAAAATTTTCGTTGCAGAAGAATATAGGCTTATCCAATACGGACTCTCCGGTATATCGCCCGGCGGAAAAGACATTATGCAGCAATTCGCCTATTATGATGTATGAAAGATCCGGTTCAGGAACGAGATGAGGTACTTTACCGGCTTGATCTGGCAGTTTCTCATCTGGAAGCATCAATGAGCCCCCTGCTCATCCCGGATGGTGGAGCTTCTCTTGTGTACGCAGTTAAGAATGCACGGGATCGTAACGGGGTTGCGACTGTTCCGGGTGGAATAGTGTTTCGTGACGGTAAAATAACTGCCGGCGGATCGTGCGCGTTTGGCGCGGATGAACCGTGCGCGCGGGTTATTCTCACTGCAATGAAGTTCGACCCTCTCATGCGGAGTGCCGCGACTATTCGTTTTTCAGAAAATGTGCTTGCTGTATTTCAGGCAATGTACCTTGAATGCATAGCAGTTAATCACAACCAGAAAGCAATGGGGATCAGCACCATGGACTTTGATGTTGCATCCTGCTGCAACGACGGTGTACCGGATATTATTTATGATCGTGGCGGGAATAAAAACTCAGGAATTATCCATATTTTTGGCGAGGATCCGATCGTCGTTACAAACAATATTATTATCTGTTCAAACCGCATTTAACATATAGAAATTTGAGGAATCATTCATGGGAATCAAGCCGTCATACATAAAAAATCTCGGTAACGCACTTCTGGCCAAGCAGCGGGATTATTTTTCACCCAACTTCGATGAGAACAAGCAGCAACTGGGTGCTTCAGCAATTATCGAAAGCAAACGTGTCCGGAACCGCGTCGCCGGTTACATCACAAGAAAAATAAATACCAAAAGACGCTCATAATCTAATTCATGTTTGAAGGTGTCCTTCCAGCAATCATTACCCCTTTTAAACGGAACTCTGCGATGGGCCTTGATATTCAGGGTCTGGAACGCAACATAGAATTTCTCTTGTCCTGTGGTATCCATGGGATTGTTCCGTGTGGATCGACCGGTGAATCAGCAACCCTCACATTCGAAGAACATGAGAAGGTTGTCCAGATTACTGTCGATAAGGTCAAGGGCCGGATTCCAGTCATTGCCGGCACCGGTTCCAACAACACAGCAGAAGCGGTACGGTTAACGAAGGCTGCAAAGGACATCGGTGCGGATGGTGTGCTCGTCATCAGTCCGTACTACAACAAGCCAAACCGCTCCGGGCTCATCAAGCATTACACGAAACTGGCGGATCTCGATATCCCGGTCATTATGTACAATGTCCCGGGAAGGACGGGCCAGAATCTCGAACCTGATCTGGTAGCTGAGCTTGCACAGCATCCCAATATCGTCGCTATCAAGGAAGCCAGCGGCAATATCAGCCAGATGTCACGAATCATCGAAGATACACAGGATGATGAATTTTCTGTAATCTCCGGTGATGACAACATCACACTCCCGATCATGGCACTCGGTGGCACCGGTGTAATTTCCGTTGCGGCAAATGTGGATCCCCTGCGCATGGTTGCCATGTATGAGGCAATGAAAGAGGGCGATTACCAGAAAGCCCTGGTTCTGCATTACGCCCTTTCTCCTCTGTTCCGCTCGATGTTCATTGATACGAATCCCATCCCGGTAAAAAAGGCAGTGGAACTTTTAGGTTTGGCTGGCGGACCCGTACGGCTCCCGCTCGATGAACTGGATGCAAAAAAGACCGAACAACTTAGAAAAGTGTTAGCTACTATTCCCACAAAGGCTCCTGCAAAAAAAGCGTCGGCGGCAAAGAAACCGGTAACAACAAAAACCGGAAAGAAAAAACCTGCCGCAGCAAAACGGACGAGGTAACCTGAATCATGATCAAAGTTGTAGTGTGCGGGGCTTCAGGACGGATGGGGCAGACGATCGGCAGGATGGTCAATGAATCATCCGACCTGGAACTGGTTGGCGGTATCAACCTCAAACCCAGTTCATTCTTTGGTGCTGAAATCGTTGAATCAAAAAATGCAGAAAACCTCGTCAAGAGCACAAAGGCCGATGTGCTGATCGATTTTACCATAGCATCAGCAGCAGTCGAAAACGTGAAGATGGCTGCCCGGAACAATGTGGCGCTTGTTGTTGGTACAACAGGATTTACTCCTGAACAGCGTGCCGTCATGGAAAAGGCGATCCATAACAATGTGCCCGCGGTGATATCCAGCAACTTCTCGGTTGGGGTCAATATCTTCTGGCAGCTTGTCAGGGAATCCGGCAAGCTGTTAAAAGATTACGATATTGAGGTATTCGAGGCACACCACCGGAACAAGAAGGATGCACCGAGCGGGACGGCAAAAACTATTCTTCAAATCCTTGAAGAAGAGGTAGGTCCCCGGCAGAAGCAGTACGGGCGCGAGGGTATGACGGAACGGAAAAATGAGATCGGCGTCCATGTTATCCGCGGTGGCGATATTGTCGGTGACCACAAGGTCATGTTCTCAAAGAATTTTGAGACCATTGAACTCTCTCACCATGCGTCCGATCGTTCTGTCTTTGCAAGCGGTGCCCTTCATGCAGCCCGGTGGGTTGTGGGTAAAAAACCCGGTATCTACGGCATGAGCGATGTGCTAAATCTTAAAAAATAATCACTTTTTTGCCGGATTAAACCGGCAGCAATAACGAAACCTATTTTTTGTCTTTTGTAAAACATATACGATGGAGTGAACTAGTTGGTAGCAATAGTTGACAATACAAAGTGTACCGGATGCGAAACCTGTGTAAGTGAATGCCCTGCATCGGCAATTGCAATGGAGAATGACAAGGCCAAAGTGGATAAGGACATGTGCGTAGACTGCCAGACCTGTGTTGATGTCTGCCCGTCAGAAGCTATCCACATGGAATAATTACGTTTTTTTATTACAATCATTTTAGGGTCTTCTTCAACGATGATCCTATAATTTTTTTATCAATTTAACGGGAGTTTTGGTTATAGGCAAGTTACGGTTTTTTTCAGATCGATTTTAAAGTCTGTTATGGTGAAAATTTCCTTATCACATGTTTTTTTACATACACTTGAAAAATAGATTTTTATTGGATTGTTCCGGTAAAATATTAAAAAACAATGTTTTTATTATCACAGGAGAAATGGGATTTTACAACCCGCCATCATCTCAAACGGGGAAAACACACACAAACAGGACCTGATACCTATGATCAATGTTGGAGTGCTCGGAGCAACGGGTGCGGTAGGTCAGCGATTTGTTGAACAACTTGCGGATCATCCCTGGTTCAATCTGTCGACACTCGCCGCATCCGATCGCAGCGCGGGAAAGCCCTATGGAAAGATTGTGAATTGGCGTCTCGATACACCATTTCCCGAAAAGATCGGAAAAATCAAAGTAGTTCCCACTTCGCCTAAAGCGATGAAGGATGTGGATTTAGTATTCTCTGCCCTTCCTGCTGAAATTGCCATTGATGTGGAGAAAGAGTTTGCCGATGCAGGAATTGCAGTCTGCAGTAACGCGAGTTCCTACCGGATGGAAAAAGACATCCCTCTTGTTGTTCCGGAAGTGAACCCGGAGCATCTCGGTCTCATTGATGTCCAGAAGGATGCAGGCAGGGACGGGTTTATTGTAACTAACCCGAACTGTTCTACTATTGTGATGGTGACTGCACTTGCACCCCTTCGCCAGTTCAAATTTACTGATATCCGTGTATCTACGATGCAGGCAATTTCCGGAGCCGGTTTTTCTGGTGTTGCTGCCATGTCCATCTATGATAACGTAATTCCGTATATCGGTAAGGAAGAAGAGAAGATGGAGACCGAGACGCTCAAGATTATGGGAACTCTGAAGGGAAACAAAGTTTCAAACGCCTCATTCAAAGTCAGCGCCAGCTGTCACCGGGTTCCGGTTATTGATGGTCATACTATGGCAGTCTGGGTTGACATCAAAGAGCCGGTTGACAAACTCAAAAAAGCGTACCGTGATTATAAACCCCCTATCAAAGGACTACCAACACAACCCGCGGAATCCGTTCATTTCTTTGATGAGGAACCGGATCGCCCGCAACCCCGGCTCGACAGAATGCGGGGTAAGGGAATGACTGTTTCAGTTGGACGCCTTAGAGAGGGAGTGCGTTTCGTTGCAATGGGACATAACACGATCCGTGGTGCTGCCGGCGCAAGTGTACTGAATGCAGAATTGATCGTAAAGAAGAAGTATCTTTAAAACTTGGGTGAAAACCTATGCAACAGCCGAAAGAGAACACAGTATTCGTCGGGAATAAACCGGTAATGAACTACGTACTTGCCGTAGTTACACAGTTTAACAATGGGGCAGATGAGGTGGCAATCAAAGCCCGTGGCAAGGCAATTTCCCGGGCAGTGGATACTGCAGAGATCTCGTTAAACCGGTTTTTGGTGGGTGTAACTAAAAAGGATATTGTGATTTCCACTGAGGTCATTGATACCGATTCCGGCAAGACCAATGTCTCAAGTATCGAGATTATACTGGTCCATACTACATAAACTCATATTTTTTTTGAATTAGCGTTATTTCAGGCACGAATTCTAAAAAAACGAAGATTGATTGCGTCGAATCACCCAAAACAATATAAGTTGTATTCACGAATTTGTACACCTATGCGAGCCCGTGCTATCGCGCTGCTGATACTCATTTCATTATGCCTTGTCACACCTGCGTTAGCTGCAAATGAAGAGCGTTATGGTTACATCAAGGTTCAGGATGTAACCGTACAGCTTGAAAACGGGACTGCCGCAATTCACGTGAATTATGCAGTAGATGAAGGAACGCGATTCATCTTTTTTTTACTGGGAAAACAGGATCTCAAGAAAAAGTTATTGAAGATTCTCAATTATGAGGATGCACAAATCACCAGAATCGATCTTTCCAGTGCCGATTTCATCGTGGATGATGCTGCATTCGCGTACGGGAATGGGATATACTGGTATCCCTCCCATGAATTTAATGTAGCAATACCGAACCTGACAATCCAGACCCCTCAGGCAACACGGAATTTTACTATGGCAAAAGAGTTCCCCGCAGGTATGGGTTTTTTTGCAATGAACAATACCGGGAAACCATCCCTCCCGGTTCCTGAATCAGACAATTTAAAGATACGATCCCATTAACCGGTTTTTCCGGGAATATTTCTACCAGCACTTTTTAGGTCCATCACCTTTTTACTCGGGTTTCGTATCTATCTAAAAAAAACGAAAACCGGTGCTGATGTTTCACCACTTAAAAAAAATTAGGAATAGCGCCTTTTCAGATAGTACTTCTGTGTGTGGCGGTTTTTGGACTAATATGTTGAAACCACGTTGCCAGCCATGCCTCCTGAAGGCCACGAAGCAAGGAGATCTCACCATGATATTTTTTGAGTCACCATTTTTGTCCTTATGAATTACCATAAAGATTTTTTGGCTCTTTGTCATTTAATATGGATTGAAAAACGAAGGCTCATTGCTATTTTGGATGGGTAACGCATGTATAGGGTAGATTATAAAGATAGGAGCTGATGCCTCCATACCCCCGAACACGATGAACGACGCCGCCCCCGACGGGGCGCTCCCGCGGCGGTTTTAATGAGTAAATGTTAAACCGCCGTGCCTCGGAGAGGCCATGAGGCGAGGAAACATCACATTTATTTTACTGTATTTTACCTACACGAAAAGTCGGAGAGCCGATTTTTTTATTCCGGATATTATGCTCAATAACGATTTTTTCTATCTGAAAAAATTAAGAGATTCGTGTCTCGTTATGAGGTTGATACACCGGTCAGAATTTTATAAAATCGATCCATTCAGGTTAAAATTTTCCGTTTTTTACCTTATAGAAGTGTAATAAAATGTATCTTTCAACGTAATCATCAGCAATTAACTCAGAAAAAATTGTGAGCAGAGCATCCCTAAATGGACGATTACATGACTTCAATGATCTCCTGCTTGTGGAGTTCTGTCATTTTCTTATTTATGAAGTACTGGATTACTACTCCCAGGACCGCAGAAATAATGCCAAATATTGTTGAGTACATGATGTTGCTTTGCGCAACTACGGTATTTAACGGGAAATCAGGGACACTGCTGACAAATACAATGATGTATACGCTGGCCCCGTAGAGAATGAGGCCGAGAGCGGTGACAAAGAACGGAAAAACGATCACTTTTCCGAGTGCTTCACGCTCATTGACGTATACATCGATAATTACTCCAATGGAGGTAACGAGCCCGGCGACAATCAGCCATTCGATAGAACCATAGATGAATGTCATCAGGTACAACAGAATGCCATTACTCGCGTCTGATGTGTAGAACTGGAGTATGTTCATGAACCCAAAGGTAAATCCAATGATGATGAGAAGGATTGTCGTTGAGTAGGTAATAAACGAGAACCTCCCTCGTGAGAGGGACATTCGCAGTGCATCAAGTACACCGTGAACAATTTCATCAAACCCGAATCCTTTGTAGAGCATGTAACAACCGATAACCCCTACGACAATGATGGTGGCAGTTTCGGGATATCCAATCAGGTATGCTGAAGCATACAGCAACATCGCAAGTCCGAGCGGGATGAAGATCATGCGTGAGATCTTTGGATCATCGAATAATTTCTTGAGAATATAGTAAGTGCCTTCGAGATTGGGCATCTGGTTGACAATAACCCGTGTGATGCTGGAAACGGGAATTTTCGACTGGATGATCGGAACTACATATTCATCTTCAGCACCATCCGAAACAAGGATGCAATTAGTTGCCTGTGTTTCCTGCACTACCTGCTCCAGTGCCGTTGCAATCCGTCGATCCCCTTCAATCATATGAAGATGGTTTCCGGCAATCACTGCAATGGCAGTGTCTTCTCCTTTGGCGGTGAGGTCATCGTAAATTTTGACGGCCATGAAGATGGCATTAACATCAGAATCCTCAGGGTCAGCCAGAGCTAATGTGTTAGCTGCTTTTATTGTTGCAGCCCTACCGATGACCGGGCTGTCTATTTTTGCTTTCCAGCCAATATCATCGTCCCGATCAACACTGAGAACCAATGTCCGCCCTTGCGTCATCACTAATATAAAATTGCAGTAAACCTATTAAACAATTACTGACGGAGAAAAAAAGAAAAAAAAGGAATCAGATGAGTTTCGAGCGCTGGAGGAGTAAAATATCGTCGGTGGTAAGTTTTTCTCCGGCCCGGAAATTCTTAAACAGGCTCTCTGCTTCTTTCCTGACCGCTTTTTGCTCTTTTGTAACTTTGACTTTCTTGGTCTTCTTGCGCAGACCCGATATGACCTTATCGTAATCGCGAAGTTCTTTCTGGCAGGCAATAAAGAACTTGTGCTCGGAATCTGCTGATTCCTGTGCCTCAACAAAACTCTTGTGCGCTGCATCGGCAGCTTCACGCGATTTGTCTGCCTTACGATAGGACTCTACCATAAGGTCGTGGTGTTTCTGGGCAAGTTCTGCGACTTCAGTCACCTTTGCATGCAAGTCGGATGCATGCTTTCGAAAATCGCGGGCTTCGGTGATTTTCGTGCGCATCTCCTTGTTCTGCTCAAACTCGGCTTCCTGTTCCCGCACCTGGCCTTTCATCTGCTTGATCTTTTCGATCAGTTCGCGTTCCTTATCGGTAGTAAAGACTTCGGTCTGCTGCCGGTACTCCATTAATTCGATCTGCTTCTGGATCTCTTTGGTGCCCCGGTTTTTGGCAGTACCGTGCTCTTTTTTAAATGATTCAATATCTTCGAAAAGAACGTTTGCCTTATCATTGAAATCGTTGCGCTGGGCCTTGACATCAAGGACGTCCTGGTTATATTTATCCCTGAGATCCTTGTTCTTCTGTGCCTCTTCAACATACTCCCGGGTCTGGTTGTTGAGCGTGTTTCTTTCGCGGGCGGACTTGCTTGCAGCTGCATTAAGTTCATTGCGACGGTTTTTGTGTTCTTCAGACTCGGCAAGAGTCTTCTTTCTCTTTTCCATAAGGTCATTCAACATGCGTTACCACTCCTCATCCGATTCTCCTGTCCGGGAAGTGCATGAAGCGTAAGGAGTATATTGATAAAAAAGAGCAGAACCTCTGGCTCTTTTTTATTACTCAAATACCAACTCTGCATGCAGGATGCAGGGTGAAAAACATCAGAAAATGCAATCAGCGTAGAATTCGCAGAAGACTTCAATACGAAGTCTTTGTTCAACACTCTGTTCATGATGTTCAACTCCCGATACCAGGGTACCACCTTATGTGAAAGTGTAACCCATATCCTCCCAGTGAAGGACCGATCAAATGTACTATATTTTAAAGGATTGAGGAATTATTAAGCGTTTCGCCACTTTATCTGAAGTGATATAGTGTTTGTCCCACAAGCCATGCAAATCGTTGAACCCCCTCACCAATAGACGAGGTTCTTGTAGGCAGAATGTTAAAAGAATCCCAGTTTTTTTATTTCATTATTTCCTATAGTTTTTTTATCTGTGCGCTTTTTTTGTTTTAGATAATACTTGTGCTGGAAAAGTTATTTTCGATCATGTTCATTCAGGCATAGTCATGGGATTTTTGTACTGTGCGAAATGATGCTGGAGATAACCTGACTATTACGCGTAAATGCACCTTGCGACAAAAAATGAACATGTGAAAATAGTACTTATATTCCCTCACGTAAAAACGATTTAATTCCCTCTCTCGTATTTCGCTGCTATTGTAAGGGCCGGGTCATATCCTTTTCTGATATATTCTTTTAACATTCTTTTTGCGGAGAACCGGGGTGCGATGCTACGGATTGTTTCTTTCATTTTTTTCACCCACATATGGGGAATGCCATCGTCAGAAAGTGTATAGTACATCGGAATAACCTCGCGTTCAAGCAGGTCATAGAGCTGTTCGGCATCTTCCCAATCCTGGTTCTGTCCAGGTGGACTGTTTCCAAAAGCCCAACCGTTCTTTCCGTTGTATGCTTCAATCCACCAGCCGTCGAGTACGCTCATGTGCAGGACACCGTTTAACGATGCTTTTATCCCGCTTGTTCCGCAGGCTTCCATGGGGGGAACCGGGTTGTTGAGCCAGACATCAACTCCATGAACCAGGTATTGTGCCATCTGTTCACCATAATCCTCAACAAAGGCAATCCTCCCTCCGAAGTCCTGCTGGTGGGCGTACCGGTATATTTTCTGGATGATCCGTTTTCCATCGTCATCGGCAGGATGAGCTTTACCTGCAAAGATGATCTGCACCGGCATCCACCGGTTGTTCACGATCCTCTTTAGTCGTTCGATATCCTGGAAGATCAGGTCGGCACGTTTATAGGTAGAAAACCTGCGAGCGAACCCAATCGTAAGGGCATAGGGATCGAGCAAGGCTCCACCGGTAATCACATTGACCGGATCCGTTCCTTCACCACTCCATTTACGGCGTTTGAACTCCCGTATCCTGTTCACAAGTTTTCGTTTGAGTGTGGTATGAACCGCCCACAGTTCTTCATCGGGAATCTCGCTAATCATGTCCCATACGAGCGGGCTATCGTTTTCTGCCATCCAGTTCGAGCAGGATGGTGAGAAATATTTGTTTATCAGGAGTGACATTTTGGGATCGAGCCATGTCGGCACATGGACGCCGTTTGTTATATGGTGAATGGGAATTTTTTCTTTGGGGAGATCCGGCCAAAGTGACTGCCACATTTCCCTTGCAACCTCGCCATGCTTTTTACTCACGCCATTTTTAAATGAACACATTTTCAAGGCAAATGCAGTCATATTAAATAAATCCCCGTGATCATGAGAGGAATGTCCCAATTCGAGGAACGTTTGCCGGTCTATGCCAAGAAGGGGAAAATAATGGGAAAAATATTTGTCCATAAGGGAATAAGGAAACGCATCATGCCCGGCTGGCACCGGGGTATGGGTAGTAAAAATGCTCGTATCATGCACCTTTTTTGATGCTTCTGCAAAACTCAACTTGTCAGCAACCTGTTCCCGGATCCGTTCAAGAAGGGCAAATGCCGGGTGCCCTTCATTCAGGTGGACAATAGATGGACGTATGCCAAGAATGTCCAGAACATAACTTCCGCCGATCCCAAGCACAATCTCCTGTCTGAGTCTCAGTTCATTGTCACCCGTATAAAGACGATACGAGATCTTCCGGTTGGATGGATCATTCTCTTTGATATCGGTATCAAGAAGATAGAGAGGAATGTTACCTACATCCACTCTCCATACGGCCACATAGATTGGTGGATCGATAAACGGTACCCGCGCTACAAGCTGCGTATCATGATTATACATGACTCGTTTGATTGGCGCAGCATCCCTGTTCAGGAGCTCATTAATATCCGCCTGCCAGCCATCCGCTCCGATATGCTGGTGAAGATAACCTTCCGAATACATGAACCCGACAGCCACCAAAGGCAAACCGAGATCACTGGACTCTTTTAAATGATCGCCGGCAAGAAAACCGAGACCTCCTGCATAAAACGGAAGGGAGTGCTGGAGACCATACTCTGCAGAAAAATAGGCAATAGAAAGGTGGTGGTTATTTGGGAAATGTTCGGTGAACCAGTTGTTTCTCTGTTCTTTTTCCTGCCGAAAACGAGCCATTACAAGATCGTAATGCCGGAGATACAGGGGATTTTTTGAAGCTGCGATCAGGGTTTCTTCTGGAAGTTCGTGCAGCATTTTTACCGGATTATGGATACTTTCTATCCATGCCTGCGAGTTTAAGTTTTTAAAAACCATTTTTACTGCAGGGTTCCAGCTCCACCAAAGATTGTAGGCAAGGTCAATGAGTCCAGAAATACGATCAGGTACTTTTGGAAAATCCGTATTGATGTTGTCAGCCACAATACCCCTCAATGAATGAGTAGTGGTTTCATCACCTTTAAAAAGTATTGGTGTAGCGGTTGCATGACTTTTTTTAATCATACTTTTTCAATCAGGTGATAACGGAAATTTATCTGCAATTGTGCCAGGATGTATTTTCTCCGACACTAATTGCACAAACGGGTTACTTTTTTGATTTATGCAACCGCTACCTCATAAAAAAAATCATCAAACCTTTTTTGAAAAAATAAACCCGGTAATGATTGAATTGTTTTTGCTGATCCCAAAGAAAAAAGAGGGAATTTCTGCTTGTATGTTTTCCTGAGTTCTGTCAGAGTTAATCCTGCGAAACTGATTTTCTGTTCATGTAATTTTTCACAGATATTCCTCTCCTTATTTTTTCCTGAAGGTTCATCCAAAATACCGTCGTTGTCTGACGAGGGGATCCTTCGATTTGACCCCCAAAACAGGCCTTTCTTTCACTTTTCGCCTACTTTACTCCATCAGGTAAGCGATCGGCCATTTAAACGAGGTTATGGGAGATCTTTTTAAACGATAATTTTCCGTTAGGTTGTCATAAAAACCTCAAATTACTGTTATTTTTAAAACCTGAAATTAAATTCATCAATTTTGGCAATTAACTCATAAACTGATAACAATTTATGGCAAACGGAGCCCAAAACGGGCTCCAAATAGATCATGTCTCTGGCATCAGGATCTGGATGTGGAAAACCCGGATTCGAGGGTTTTTTGATATAATTACCCTGTCTGTTTTTACGAGCACCTCAGTGAAGGGACGTATCGAAAAAAGGCCAGTATGATTGACAAAAAATGTGCATTTCTCATCGGATTACATCATGGAAAATTATGTGACATAATATCCCAATCTTTCCTCACTTTTTTTACCGATGACGATTGCGGTAAAAAACCTCCAGGTTATTTTTCCAATATGCAGGAAGCACACAAATATTTTTCAATGAAACAATTCAAATCGCACAACGCCAAAAAAGCATTTAGGGATACTGTTGCATGGATAGCAGAATATGGAAAAAACTCTACGATAATATCAGTTCCTTACCCTATAGTCCAACAATTGTCGGATTCAATGTAAATCTTGATCGTATCATTACGGTTGATACGGAATTACTCCGGTCTGATCTTTTCAATTTGCCAGTACTCTTGGAACTCCGTTCCCGTCTCCTTCATTCCATGCAGACCTGCACGGCCGAAGAGTGGTTCGTAACCGATCCACTAATGTACCAGCAGTTTACCCATCTGTTTGCAGATTATGGCCATCTCGTCATTGGAGGACAAGCCGGTATTGCTGCGGTTCATCTGTCATCTCTGGGGATCTCCGATGTACTTTGTATTGCTCATTCCGTGGGGCCGGACACAAAAAAAATCCTTGATAATGCGGGGGTCCGTCTGCTGGATCTCAAAAAGGGAAATGGAACTTCTTTCGATACCATCCATCTCATCTTTGAATATCCCCCCGGTCTCGTTCCTGTGGCTGATGGTGTAATCCCAAGAAATAATCGTTTCATTGTATCCCCGGTTCATGCTCCGGAATCGGTTCTTATACCGGGCGATAATCGTCATGCGTTCAGTGCCGGGATATCCCAATACACCCGGGCGTTTCTCTCCGGGTACCAGTACCTTAAGACTGATGAAGAATTCAGGCAGGCGGCAGATTCTATCCTGCTCTTGAAAAAGAATAACGCACTGATGCGGATTCATATCGAATGCGTATCTGTCACTGATGATACGATTATTAAAGGGTTTATCCATCATATTCTGCCCGTGGCTGACAGTATAGGACTTAATGAGCACGAGCTTGTATTACTCCTAAAGGATCTGGACTCACATAACGCAGAGCACGGGATTTTTGAGATATGGTCCCCGGTTCAACTGGTGAAAGGCGCACTGGAAGTTTGTAAAAAAAGTGGACTCAAGCGTCTACACCTTCACACGTTTGGGTATTATGTACTTGTTCTCAGGAGTGATTGTGCACAAGCGGATGTATCGCTCAATGCCCTGCTCTATGCAGCTCAAACTGTTGCCCGGGCTGCACAGGGAACTCACCGGGAAATTTCATCCGCAGGTATCGCTGCTTATGAGGAAGTTGATAAAAAATTCGGTCCGCAGATATTACCGGGAGTTTTTCGTAATGATACCCATACGATTCTTATGATTCCCACGATAATTGCCCGGAATATTACAAAGTCCTCTGGACTTGGGGATATTCTTTCATCCAGTGCCTTTGTTGCGGACTGGTTTTGAAAAAGGCTTCTGTTATCTCTCAAAAATCCGTCAGTCCGTTGGCTAAGGGACTAAATCTGTTTTTCGTTTTCTCACTTTTTTCATGCATTCTTTATCTTTTTAAAATCTTTTCATTTTGCGCAAACGGTAAAAATGTTTATATATTACAATTCGGTATGATGTAATACTTAGGAAAAGAACAATCCGCATATACAGAAAAAAACAATCCTGCTTACATACGGGTTTTTTAAAAGAAACCCGGTAATGACAGGTCCCCTGGGGGTGGTCCAGTTAGTCTGGCACCCGGTGGATTGTCCTCTTTTTCAAAAGTAGGATTTGATTGCCATGCCACCCATCTGTATCGGGTTCGAAGTTCACCAGCCATACCGGCTAAACCGGCAGTTTGAACCTGCCCCAAAGATGAAAAAGAAAGATCTTTTTGATCATTATTTTGATGGCCTGAATAAGGAAATACTCCAGCGGGTAGCAGATAAATGTTACAATCCCGCAACTAAAATTATTCTTGAAAAACTCGATGAAGGTTTTTCCTGTTCATTTTCCTTATCCGGAATAATCATTGAGCAACTGGAAAAGTGGAGCAAGGATACCCTCTCACTCTTCGAACAAGTGGCACGGCATAAAAACAGCGAGATGATTGGGCAGACTTACTATCACAGTATTGCCAGTTGTTTTCATGATAAAACAGAATTCAAAGAACAGATCAAACTGCACTCCGACCTGATGTATGACCAGTTCAAAGTCAGGCCTACAATTTTTGAAAATACTGAATTCACCTTCAATAATGATGTAGCTGCAACTGCAAAAGAAATGGATTTCTCCGGTATCTTTACCGAAGGTGTCGATCGAATACTTGCATGGCGCAGCCCGAATCATCTTTACACGTGTCAGGGTATTCCGGTGATGCTTCGTAACACCCGGTTTTCTGATGATATTGCATTCCGGTTTGGCAACCGCTCGTGGGATATGTACCCGCTGACGGCCGACACCTATGCCCAATGGATCGCCTCATCTATGGGGGATGTCATCAACGTGTTTCTGGATTACGAAACCTTTGGCGAACACTTCTGGAAAGAGACCGGGATATTTGACTTCCTCCATTCCCTGCCGGATGAGCTGACAAAACAGGGTGTTGAATCGATCCTGCCATCGGAATGCGTCTCCCGTTTTTCCCCTGTCGGAGAAATTGATGTCAGGGAGACCATCTCATGGGCGGATCTTGAAAAAGATACCTCCGCATGGATGGGAAACGATCGACAACGGGCAGCGTTTCATGCAGTCCAGCTGGCACAACCCTTTGCTAAAGACAAACCGATCTGGAGATACCTCCAGACGAGCGACCATTTCTACTATATGGCTTCCAAATATGGCACGTGCGGAGAAGTCCATTCCTACTTCAGCCACCACGAAGCCGAGGACGCATTTAAAACTTACATGAAGGTGCTGGCAGACTATGAATTGCGTAATATCCGTGTGATGAAGAACCGGAGATCTGCCAAAACACTCCGGACGCTGGCTCCTGAACAGGCTTTCCATTTCGCCGGACCATCAGGATTCATCGGGCATACCGCTTACAACCTTGACCAGCTTGAAGAATTGTTGTATATCGTACCTAAGGATTCGATCCAGTTTCACCAGGAACGAGGCGATTTTTCCTTATGGATCAAAGATATTCTTGATGATCTGCATCTTGCAGAGAGTATTGCCGGGATAAATGAGCGCCATGATCTCATTCAACTCATAAAAGAACGGAGGGAACTTCTGTGGAGTCACTTAAAATAGCCTTTTTCTGCTGGGAATCAATGTACGCAGAACGGGTTGGCGGGCTTGCCAATGCAGCGACTAATCTTGCAGAAACATTAGTGAAACAGCAGCATGAAGTACATTTTTATACCCGGGGAAAGATTCCCGACCAGATTATCAAAGGTGTCCATTACCACTATTGCGAACCCTCCGGAAAAAATATTGTAGAATATTGCGATGCCATGAGCAGGGCGATGGTAGAGCAGTTCAAAAAATTCGATGCTCCCCATCGGTTTGATTTCCTTCACTTCCATGACTGGCATGTTGTGCAGGCACTCCATTATCTGCAGGGCAGGAATACCATTCTTACGTATCATTCTACGGAATACGGGAGGAATGGTAACCAGTACGGGGACTGGTGGGAATTCAAAGAAATCTCCGGTAAGGAATGGTATGGCGGGTTGATTGCAAAACGGGTGACTGCAGTATCGTTAACCCTGAAAAATGAAGTGATGATGCTATACAATATACCCTTTGACAAATGCGACGTCATCCCTAATGGGGTAATACCGCGAGAATATAAAACAAATATCGATCCGGGAGAAGTGAAACATGCGTATGGGATCCATCCGTATGCTCCTCTTGTCCTGTTTGTTGGCAGGCTTGTCTTCCAGAAAGGCCCGGATTTATTTATTGATGCGATACGGAATGTTTGTAATCACCGCTGGGATGCAAAAGTGATCGTTGCCGGTGATGGGGGAATGCGGCAGCTCCTGCAGGAGCGGGCAAAGGATCTGCCGGTCAATTTTGTGGGCTATATCCCTGACTCAGAGTACATACGTATTCTTAATGCCGCAGATATTGTTGTTATCCCCAGTCGTAATGAGCCGTTTGGCCTTGTACTTCTTGAGGCATGGAGTGCTGAAAAATGTGTTGTAGCCTGTAATGTCGGCGGACTTTCTGAGAATATCGATGCGTTTGTAAACGGTGTAAAAGTTGAAGTGAACCCGGAATCCATTGCATGGGGTATCAATACCATGATCGATGAACCCTGGAACGCAGAGGCTCTGGGAAAACGGGGACGAAAGAAAGTGGATCGGCTTTTCCTTTGGGGCCCGATTGTAAAAGGACTCACTGATACCTACGCACGTACGGTATCGTAGCAAAAGGAATTTTACTATATGCCCTTTCTTTTTTATGTCTTGAGACTATACTTTTCTCATGAGACGCGGGTACTTGAATGATTTCAGATCTTATAACGGGTATTTTGAAGATCCCGTTCATTATCGGAATCCTATCAGAACCTGGAAACTCTAAAAAATCATTTCAACCTCAACAGAAATGCAGGATTGTTTTTCCTGACAGATAGCCATAGAGAAATTGCCCATGCCTCATCCAAACTTTAAAGACACGATTGCTGCATCACCGTATATCTTTACCCTCGGTGTTGCCGGGGACAGCGGTTCGGGAAAGACAACGTTCACCCAGGGTGTGCGAAGCATTTTTGGCAATGATCTTGTCTCAACCATCACTCTCGACGATTATCACAGTCTTGACCGGGACGGGCGAAAAGAACAGGGAATTACTGCCTTAAATCCAAAAGCAAACCGGATTGAGCAGCTCGAGCAGGATTTATTATCACTCCGGCTGGGGGTTCCGGTTGAAAAACCCTCGTATAATCATGCCACGGGTAAATTCGATCCACCAGCAATCTTCCGTCCAAAGAAGATTCTCATCCTCGAAGGACTTCACACGCTGTTCACTCCGACATTACGCAAATATCTTGATTTTACCCTCTTTGTGGATCCGGTAAAACAGGTGAAGTATGACTGGAAGATTTTAAGAGATGTAGACCAGCGGGGTTATTCTCGTGATGCAGTCCTCCAGGAGATCGCGGAACGTGAACCGGAATATGAACAGTATATCGCTCCCCAGAAAGAGTTCGCGGATGCAGTAATCGGTATCGATTATTCCCGTTACGGTCAACAGTTTGGTAAAGAGCGGAACGTGTACAAGGTTACCCTCTCCCAAAACAGGATGAAGCAGAGTATTGAAAATATCGATCTCTCGTTGGATCTGTATTCCATCCTTTCGTTGTCCGAGCGGAATTTCTCGTTAGAATTTGTGACCAGTGAACATGATGGCCACAAGATGGGCGAGCTGATTATTGACGGTGAACTGAGCGAACATGTAGTGAAAAAACTTGAGCGCAGCATCGAAGAACAGACACGGGTTCATCCTATTTCCATTTTCAAAAATCGTTCCTATGTCACAGCCGGGGATCTGGCGCAACTGATTCTCTGCTGGCGTATTATCCACCGCAGGATCTTTTTAGAAACCTGCAGGTAATGCCTTCATTACCATCCTTTGCATACAAAAAGACCATAACCTGTGAATGAGAAGGAAAGAGTAGGAGCGATCTATGAACACAGATGAATCCTTCAGCAATCCGGGTGATGTTCAATTCGATCATTATGCTGGTATGCAGGTACAGGATTCTCTTATTTCCGGAGTTGTAAGAATATGAAAACCATAGGTGTCCTGACCGGGGGTGGTGACTGCCCCGGGCTTAACGCGGTGATACGGGCTGTAGAACGGGCGGGAATAAAGTATAACTTTGAAACTCTGGGTATCCGGAACGGGTGGCAGGGTCTTATCGATGGAGATGTTGAGCCGCTCACCGATTTCTCGGTTTCCGGAATTCTGCCCAAGGGGGGAACAATTCTCGGTACTTCCCGCACAAACCCCTTAAAAAGAACTTCGGATTTCCAGAAAATCAAAGCCAATATAAAAAAATTCGGTATTCATGCACTGGTAGTTATTGGCGGTGACGGGACTCTTTCTGCTGCCCGCGATGTAGCAAAACAGGGAATTCCTATTGTCGGTATTCCCAAAACTATCGATAATGATATCAGCGGAACTGATATGACATTTGGTTTTGATACTGCTGTTGCTACGGTCACTGAAGCGATCGACCGTCTTCATACAACGGCAGAGTCCCATCACCGGATTATCGTTGTTGAAGTAATGGGCAGGAATGTAGGGTGGATCGCAGTCACGGCAGGAATTGCCGGGGGAGCTGACGAGATCCTGATCCCGGAAGTACACTTTACAATGGACGGGGTTTGCAAAAAATTAAAGGATCGGTACGATGCAGGAAAAAAATTTTCCATTGTAGTGATTGCAGAAGGGGCTCACGAGAAAGATCTTGGTTTATCTTCCGTGCCTGAGAATGAACGGGATGAATGCGGCCATGAGAAATTTGTTGGTGTTGGAAACATTCTCGGAAAAGAACTTGAACGTCGGCTGGGTATTGAGACTCGGGTTACGATTCTCGGACATGTCCAGCGCGGAGGGTCGCCAACTGCATTTGACCGAGTCCTCGCTACACGGTTCGGTGTTGCCGCAGTCCAGCTCGTTAATGCCGGAGAATTTGGGAAGATGGTTGCACTGCAGGGTAACAAGATCACCAGTATTTCTCTTGAATCGGCAGTAAACCAGCTAAAAACCGTTGATACAGATTTCTATGAACTGGCTATGACCGTGATCGGTGGTCGGAAATGAACAAAAATCCCCTCCCCCAAAAAACCCAGTCCCCCAATCAAACGTTTTCGGTCTGCTGGAATGGACCGCTGCCAGAGCCTGCTGTCCGAACAGCAGAAGATCTTCGGAGGGTTCTGGCAAACCCCGGATGTTCCTGCACAGGACCGGTATATTTCATGTACCGTGATGTCGCCCGATCATCAGAAGATCGTTCCTGGCTGTCCTCGCAGAATCTGCGATTTGATATAACGGTTATCCCACCCCGTGATCTCTGCGGCGAGTATAATAAAACCAAAGGGCATTATCACCCTACCGATCCTTCCGGAGCCGGCTACCCGGAGATTTACGAAGTCCTTGCCGGTGAGGCACATTACCTGATCCAGAACCATGATTGTTCCGATGTAGTGATGATAGCGGCATGTGCCGGGGATGTCGTTGTGGTCCCTCCGGGATATGGGCATGTGACCATCAATCCTTCTCATTCTAAAATTCTTCAGATGGCAAACATTGTCTCATCGCGGTTTTCCAGCAATTATCTCGGCTATGAAGCGCAGAACGGGGCAGCGTTTTTTGAATGGATAAAGGAAGGGTTTGTAAAGAACCCGGCCTATCGGAATCTTGGACCTCTCCGTCTTGTAAAAGCACAACGACTGGTGGATGTAAAAGATGCGATACCTGACCCGCTCTACAATCTCATTGAAAACCATGCTCCGGTCCTGGAATTTCTCAACCGTCCTGAAAAATTTGCATCTTTATTCCAGGGACTTTACCCATAGAACTTTTTTTAAAAAAAATCAGTGTCGCCATTTTCATATGCCCGTATACACGAGGTAATCGGAATCCTGAGGGTTATAATGCTCTCCCGAAAATTTGCGTGATTTCCGCGAGATTCTTACTCATGGATGGACCAGTCTGGTCTTTTTCCATCTGCCACCTCCAGTTACCTGCATCGGTCCCCGGGCGGTTCATACGGGATGTGCTGCCAAGGCCAAGAATATCCTGCAGGGGAATGATGACCGTGTCGGCAACAGACATCATCGCAAGCCGGATAAATTCTGCGGGTAATTGTTCTGCAGGTATTTCCCGCCCCATGTACGAAAAAAGTCTCTGTTTTTCTTCGGGTGTGGCATCGGATTCGAACCACCCTCGTGTGGTATCATTGTCATGCGTACCGGTATACAATACACAGTTTCGTTTCAGGTTATGCGGGGCATGCGGACTTATTGAAGGATTATCGGTAAATGCAAAGAGAAGGACCCGCATGCCGGGAAGATGAAACCTGTCGATAAGGTCAGTTACATCAGGAGTAATAATTCCAAGATCTTCAGCAATAAGAGGGAGATCGACAAATCGTTTTTTCATAACGGTTAATAATTTTTCACCCGGCGCCGGGACCCATCTCCCGTGTATTGCATTCGGTTCTCCTGCGACTACTTCCCAATATGCAACAAAGCCACGGAAATGATCGATTCTTGTAGAGTCAAACAAGTGTAAATTGTGTTCAATCCGTTTGGTCCACCACGAAAAATCCTCTTTTTCATGTTCTTCCCAGCGATAAAGTGGATTTTTCCAGAGTTGCCCGGTCTTACTGAAATAATCCGGAGGTACGCCTGCTACAACGGATGGCCGGAGTGTTTCATCGAGCTGGAATAATACCGGGTGTGTCCAGACATCGGCACTGTGATAATTAACATAAATCGGGAGATCCCCAATCAGTCTGATACCTTTTTTTCCTGCGTATTTCCTTAGCGCCTGCCACTGGGTAAAAAAAATATACTGGAGAAATTTTTCCCTTTCGATTTTCGTTTTAAGTGACCGTCGCAGTTCATCAAGTGCGGAAGGCACACGATGTTGTATCTGCTGCGGCCAGTCATTCCAGCTGCTGCTCTTAAAGTGCCGGTCTAATGATGAAAAAAGCGAATAATCTTCAAGCCATCTGGCATTATTCCGGCAGAACTCATCATATTCCGGAAGACTGGTTTTTTCTTTGAAACGATCATAAGCAAGAGAAAATATTCGTTCCTTAAACTGAATAACGGCATGATAATCTACAGTTCCGCAGGGAAAGTGAGGAATTCCAGTAACATCCGTTTTTTTTAAAAATCCATCTCTTACCATGCAATCGGGGCTGATGAGATTGGTATTGAAAGCAAAGGCGGATGTACTGAGATACGGGGAATTATCATATTCCGGACTTGTGGGATTTAAGGGAAGTACCTGCCAGTAACTCTGCTGTGCACCTGAAAGAAAATCAACAAACCGGTAGGCCGATGGCCCGAGATCGCCGATGCCGTAGGGTGAATATAAAGAAGAAATATGTAACAGGATTCCGCTGCCTCTTCGTTTCACACACAATTCCCCCGTTATTTCCTCAATGGATATTTAGTAATGATCCGGCAAAAGTCCGTATGTTCAGATAATCGCCTTGATAGATTATCATGAAAATTTCACTCCCAGGTATCCTCCCAACTCTTCAAACAGCCGGGTCCATTGCTTTGCATGAGAATCTCCGGATCCGGAAAGTGCCTGCATTGACGCTGCTTTCTTTTTTCCTATATGGAAATAGTCGTTCTGCGATTCCCATAGATCGTACTTCAGTGCCAGCGGTAACAATATTTTAAAGATATTAACGATCTTTTCTAACAGGATGAGATCGTCCGGGTTTTCATAAAGACGCTGGATGAGGTTGGTTATTGCAATGCTTGCAGTAAAATTGAGAGTTGCAGTATCCGGCTCGAATTTTCCCTTGGTCATTTCATCAACAAGAACGGCAAGTCGTTTTGTATCGAGATTACCATTTGAAAGTACTTTCTTTAAATCAAAATTGATGATATACCAGACCGGATCCTCAAGAACTTTTGGTGGGGCTATCTGCATCTCTTTCATGGCATGGAGAAGCGGGAAGAACTGGTTGTAGATGTGCCGGAATGAAGATTCCATTTCTTCAAGGGTAGTGTTGAGAATTGAGTACAGTACTTTCCTTTGTCCGTCACGGAACAAGTCCCAGAGGGAATAGAATCGACTGCCATAATGGTTTTCAAGGCTAATAATCATCCGGGGGATGTCGCTTTTGGAAAAACCATCCAGTAATTCATCCCGCATGGCAACATAGGTCTTATCATTGGGAAATTCTGTTGCCCCGCCCATGAAATTATGGTTTCCCAAGTGAAGGACGGCAAACATGAGGGTATTTTCTTCCCAGGTGATATCGGAATATAAAAAAACCTTCCCGATGGCCAGTTTGAGATCCCCGGATTCTGTTTTCTGGTACTCCTCATTTTTCAGCGTATAATTTTTGATATGGATCTTTTCCGGGGAATCAACAATTAACGATGATAGTGCATAGTGAAAACCTACCCGTGAAAGATCAACAACTGATGTCTGGACGAAATTCCGGTACACTTGTGCCCCGTCTTTATATTCCGGTACATTACTGGGGGCTTTTTTCAGAATGTAGATAAAGTCCGGTTCCGGATCAACGCCGGCAATTTCCCGCACAAGCTGCATTGCCCGGCAGGCATACCGCAGTACCTGGACCGATTCTATGCCGGAAATATCTTCAAAAAACCATCCGCAGCTCGTGTACATGAGCATTCCATTTCTTTCTATCTCGAGCAGCTTGAGTACTTCGACTTTTTCTTTTTCTGAAAGTGTCCTGATAGCGTGTTTTGAGAAGAATAACTCGATGTTCCGGACAGACCGGTCAAGGATGACATCTATGTAATCATCCCGCGCCTGCCAGGGATCGGTTACAAATGCACTCATCCGGTCATTGAAGAGTGATATCAGTGTCTGGCGGAGCCAGTCCATAGCTTCCCTCAGGGGGGAGCGCCATTTCTGTCGTGAGACAAGTGGACAACTTTTCGCTGTAATCGGTCCATCCTTTGCCGTGGAATTGATGAAGGGATTGTATGTAGTCATCTGGACAATAGAACCTGTTGTACAGCACCCACAGTCTGCTCTCCAGCGTTCTACCCCGTGAGGGCAGCTCCATGATGTATTCTCAATTATCTCTACCTGGTGAGTGGGAGGATTTTCATTCAGGTATTCACCATAGATCGTAATCCGGCCAAGGTTTTTGGATTCTATAAGATAGAGGGCATAGGCAAGCGCCATATCGCCAAACCGGTGGTGATGCCCATACGTCTCGCCATCAGATGCAATCGTTAACAGGCCGGATTGTTTCTGGTACTGGGAGAAATACCGGATCATCCGGTTGGCAAATACTTCCCCATTCTCTAAAAGATTGGAAAATGCAATCTCCTGGGAAATGCCCTCATCATAAAAAAAGATGGCAATCGATTGACCGGATGGCAACCGGCAGAGATAGGGCATAGAAGTATCAATACTCCCACGGCTCACATCGGTCCATTGCGAGTCAATAACCGGTTTTATACGGCTGGCCTGTTTGGGAGAGAGGATGGTAAATTTGATCTTCTGTTCAGCAAGGATCTCTAATGTCTCTATGTCAACTGCGGTTTCGGGCAGCCACATGCCTTCGGGTTCCCGACCGAACCTGGATGTGAAATCTTTAATCCCCCAGATAACCTGAGTTCGTTTGTCCCTGCTGTTTGCAAGGGGCATGATAATATGGTTGTAAACCTGGGCTATAGCTGAACCGTGCCCGGAGAACCGGTTCATGCTCTCTTTATCCGCTTCGAGAATGGCCTGGTATACTTCCTTGTTGTTCTGTTCTAACCAGGCAAGCAACGTGGGGCCGAAATTAAAACTAATCTTCGCATAATTATTGACAATATCGATTATTTTTTTATTCGAATCGAGAATACGGGAAGCCGCATTTGGTGCATAACATTCGGCAGTGATCCGTTCATTCCAGTCATGATAGGGATATGCTGAATCCTCATTCTCAACTTCCTCAAGCCATGGATTTTCACGGGGCGGCTGGTAAAAATGTCCATGTATACAAACAAAACGACTCATGCCTTCATCCCTCTTAAAAAAAATTCCCCGCGAACACTACCTCTTTTGACTATTCACCCATTCTCTCTTTTACCCGATAATAATCTTCCTGACAGGAATTAAAAAATCTCTTTGCTTTTTTATGTGGGTAATGCATGATAGAATGGATTATAAATATTGGAACCGATTCCCTCGACTCCGAAATACAATAGGCCCTGATTTTCCCGCAGGGATTTTTTATGCGGCATTTCAATGGTTGTTTCAATCGATTGAATCAAATGGTTTCTCTGTCATGAATGGCAATGAGTAAAAAACCAGAAATAAAAATGCAGAAAAAACGTAAGTGGTTAAGCGGTTCCTAATAAAAGATTAAAGTTTTTCGACAGTGATCCGGATCCGGTCACCTGCTTTTAAGATGTGGCCTTTTGGGATGTCGATGTTGTACCAGAGCGCGTTAGGTGTCTCCTGCGTTGGGTCCTGTGACATCAGGCAGTCCTTGTGGTCGTTGATATCTGCTACAAATTCGATCTCGGATTCGAACTCCAGAACTTTTGCCATGATAAAAGAGTGTGCTTAAATGGATGGGATTAGCACGCCCGAGGCGTGACCATCCATGTTGTGCTGTTCGAATAGCTCCACCGTTTGATGTCCAGTTCTTTGCAGTTGTCTGCAAGGATCGCCATGTTGGTTCCGACCTCTTTTGGTGATAACCCAAGGTCTTTTGCAATGTATTTCGATTTGAAATAGTGCTTGCCTAAGGTAATACCGGAATTGAGGTACTGGACGATCTTGTGCTGGGTCTCATTATACGTATCACGTAACTTTTTGGTAGTTGACATGTTGTGCCTCAGCATTAGAAACTCATATCATTCAATTGCTATTTATAAGTATCTAAAAATCGGGCGAAAAATCCGGTCTTTTTTTCCTGCAGCCCCATAATTCTGACCAGAAAGAATTTATCAAGCGCTCCGGTCGAGCAGATTTAAAAAATGAAGGTTTCTTGGCTTATTTTTCGTTTTACGGTGAAGATTTTACAAAATTGGCTATCTTTACACCAAAAAAAATTATTGTTGTACTTGTGCATCGGCAATTTTGTCTATCAATGCTTCGATGACAACAGAGCGCATACCTTCAACGAATTTTATACTGCCAACGACCAGGTGCCCGCCACCACTGATACCGCCTCCCGGGATCTCGACACGAAGCTCCCTGACCATTTTTGGTATGTTCATTAAGACACCACGGGACCGGAGCACGGCAAAGTCCGGCCCAAATCCGATAGTTACCACCGGTTTACCAACATTCTGCTGGCAGAGTCGGTCATGCACCTCGCCGGAAGTTTTACCCGGGGGTGGAAAAGTGAACTTGTGGGCATGGATTTCTACATCGAGAAGGAACAAGCGTGCATCGTTTTTCAGCACACGGGGATCCACGTGAGCCATGCAGGCACTCATCTGATCGGCGATCATGGTGTTTGCCCCATCGATTAAGAGGGTCAAGAGTTTCTTGTGCCGCTCGGTATTACCGGTTAAGTTTAAGATATCCTTTACAATTTCCCTGCCATCGTTAAACCGGAGCCAGAACTGCTCGTAATCAAGGGCAAGTGCAATATCCTTGCAGTGCTGTTCGGGGAAATTGTCCCGCACAAGGGCAAGATATAATGCCCGTTCGGGAGCCTCGCTCCTGTCCCCGACTGCTGCCACTGCCGGAAGGTGGCGGATTAACGATTCAACTTTGGGGTTGATCAACCGTGCGACTTCTGTACCGAGCATACCGGCAGTGATACCAAAGTCTCCCCCGACATGGTAAGGGTTGACATGAGCCTGGAGGTATTTGTCGATTGAGGTGTCCGGGTGGTGATGGTCGATCACCACAAACGGAATATCATAAACACTGGCGATCTTATAGGATGGTTCGTCTTCCTCAGTCGATCCATTATCAGTGAGGATCACAAGAGGCATCTTCTGGCCGAACCGGACATGGTCTTTTAATGAAAAGTCAAGGTCCCGGGTGATGTCTTCGATCTCATAGAACGGTGCTTTTGAAGGAGCCCGCTTGAATAAGAAATATTCTGCATCAAAGTCTCCGCCACTCTCGCGGATCAGGGAGACGACCGCCTGCTCGATTGCGACTGCCGAACAGATGCCGTCTGCGTCAGCATGGTGCCGCAGGATAATTGGCTGGGATGTGAAGACCGCTTTTCTGATAATCTTTGCGACCTTTCTCATCTCGGGACGGAGTTTCTCCATGACTTCGCTTGGAACAAGCAGCGGGACATTCTCCGGCTCTGAACGGAGATCCAGTGCTTTTTCGATTCTTACCTTAACGACCGCCGCCTCTTCATCAGTGAGGATGGAAAGACCGTCCACTTCAATCTGGAGCTGGCCGTTTCTCATCATCACTTCACCGATGAGCTTGACCATGTTCCCGAGCTCTGCTTCAGGGTACGCCCGTACACCGGCTTCAATAAATGCGGCACCGTTCTGGGTTCCGGTTTCGTCAACGATCGTAAAGATAGTGGGGCCGCTTGTCTGCTTGATCTGGGCAATTTCGCCTTCGATGGCAACGGTCTTTCCCAGTTTTTGCGGAAGATCGATTATTCTTACGGTTGTGGATTTTCGCTCCACATTTTCTACCTGGTATACCTGGTACTGCACTTCTTCGAGATCGATATTCCCATTTGGCCGGACCTCGCGGACTTTTACCAGGATAGAATCGCGTTCCTTGTGTTCTGCCTTGACATTGCTCTTGTGCACAAGTCCCTTGAGCCGGTCGTTTAACTGTACAAACATACCAAAGGTTGCAAAACCCTGCACCTTTCCCTGGTAGATATTTCCTGCTTCTACATCTGCGAGATCGCAACCGGTACCGAGCCGGTACACGAGCACGTCGTTTGAATCGTTATTTACCATTTACTCTCACCACACACAGCGAAACGGGCATTTTGTTTAACATTTTTTTCGTCAATGCCACGCGATTTGATATTGCTCTGTATATTCATGAATGGGTGGCTGAAGGTTTAATTTACTTGTTATAGACTGCCCTATCCCGAAATCCTTTGGTAACACATCTAAATAACGATGTGAACAAATTATTGAATCGGGATATTGAGAAGCTCATCCGTCAATGAGTGAGAGAAAAGCCAGGTGTTAAGATAGCTCGGTATTTCCAGATTACTCGTCAAAGAGTGTACCCGCTCATCAACCCGTTCAAAGAGACGGGAGAATATCCTGCACTCAAGGGGTCAAGGATAAAACCTCAACCGATCGATGAACAAACAGAAGATCTGATCCTTAAATCCTATCGTGCAAATAACATGGGACCCACGCATCTGGAGAAGAAGATCGAAGAAGCGTACGGGATCCATGTTCCGCATAACCGAATCTATCGGGTATTATTGCACCACGGCTTTGTGGAAATCAACATGAAGAAACGGCAACAGCGGAAGTATATCCGGTATGAACGGGCTCATTCCATGTCGATGTGGCCGGGTGACTGGAAAGAGTTCGAGATTGACAATTCCAAGAAATAGGTAGTTGCATTCATAGATGATTCATCCGGGTTGATCCCTTGGTATGGTGTATTTGATTCTCCTACAACTGAGAACACGATTACCATTCTCAATCAGGTGGTTCGTGAATATGGAACTCCTCGCAAGATCCTAACCGACCATGGTACCCAGTTCGTTTTAGCCAAGGACCGGGAACATGCCCAACACAAGTTCAAAGATTTTTTTAACCAGCATTAGATCAAGCATATCGTTGATCGGGTAAAACACCCCCAGACTAATGGGAAAATCGAACGATTCTTCGGTGAGGTTGAACGAAGATTCAGGAAATTGGGTTCTTTTGATAACATCGTTCACTGGCATAACGTAATCAAACCTCAATGAGTCTCGATTACGATGAATCCTGCAATGTATTCTGGTACCGATTACCCCCAGACAGGATCTAAACTTATGCGCAGAAATGGTTAAACGTGAAATATTAATTGAGTATACTACACTACCCATACTGATCCAATACAATTATATAAACAGATGTTACTTCGAATAGTATGAAGATCCTACTCACGGTTGCACCGGAAAAATTCAGGGATGAAGAACTGGCAGAACCAGTTGCTGCACTCCGTAAGGCGGGTATCGAATTCGATATCGTTTCCACACGCCGTGGACCCTGTACTGGAATGCTGGGGGCAAAAACTACAGCAACCCTTTCGTTTGAAGATATTGATCCCAAAAAATATGATGGTCTGGTGATTGTCGGAGGTGTTGGTTCCCAGACACATCTCTGGGACGATGATCTGCTCATGCCAATTGTTAAAATGTTTCAACAATCAGGAAAGGTTGTTGCAGCAATATGTCTTGCAACGGTAGTTCTTGCCCGTGCAGGTATCCTGAAAGGGAAAAAGGCAACTTATTACGATAGCCCGGTTTCATTCAGGGAAATGAAGGCCGCTGGAGCAGTACTCACGAACGCGCCGGTTGTCAGGGATGCACGGGTAATCACGGCAAACGGCCCGTCTGCCTCAAAAGCATTCGCAGATGAAATCGTCCATGCCCTGACGGCTGTAGAGTGGTAAGCAGGAAAAATTTCATCTTTTTCTTTCGTTTTTTATCCCATTACCGGGAATACGGCAAGGATTACCAAAACAGATTTTTGCAAAAACAACAGGAAAAATCTGAATCAAGAAAAGTGCGAGGGATGGGATTCGAACCCAAGAACTCCTACGAGACTAGGCCCTCAACCTAGCGCCTTTGACCTGGCTTGGCTACCCTCGCTTTTGTGCCATA
>Ga0265296_1000716_pt1 | contig 45846 bp, 43 predicted proteins | sample MunlanPumphouse1_FD_189073 | JGI IMG/M metagenome (GOLD analysis project Ga0265296, IMG submission 189073) | Groundwater microbial communities from a municipal landfill in Southern Ontario, Canada - Pumphouse #1 | ecosystem: Environmental > Aquatic > Deep subsurface > Groundwater | place... | reverse complement strand
TAGAGGATGTGCTTCTGAAGAGCCGGATGAGGGAAATCTTCAAGTCCGGTTCTGTGAGGGGGCTCATAGTATAACCTTGGGGCTATTACCTCATCAAAAGGTGGGCTATGGGCTCTACTCGACATTCGATAGTCGTGTATCTGTGTTCTTAAAAAAAAGGAGATATCAAATGCTACACTCTGAAATTACAGATAAGATCATTAATTCATTTTACAAAGTCCATAACACACTTGGTTATGGATTTCTGGAAAAGGTTTATGAAAATGCCCTTGTCATAGAATTAAAACGGGCAGATATGAATGTTTTACAGCAACAAAATATAAAAGTGTTTTACGAAAATCAGATTGTTGGAGATTATTATGCCGATCTGATTGTAAATGATAGGATAATCCTGGAAATAAAAGCTGCTGAGAATTTGAGGGCCGACAACAGAGCACAATTGATCAATTATCTCAAAGCCACCGATAAGGAGATAGGACTTTTGCTGAATTTTGGAAAATCTGCTGAATTTCAAAGAGTGATTTTCACAAACGATCGGAAGGATTTGACAGAAATCCAAACAACAAATCCGTGCCCATCCGTGAAATCCGTGTAATCCGTGTGCTATTTACTTTGATGAATACTGCTTCTGCAAGAAAAAGAGATTGAAGAATCGGCGAATAGAATCGAAATTACATAAAATTTGAAGACTTTTGCTCTCATTTTTTTTCCTGCTGAATGAGCCTGTTTATTCCTTCAAGCACTGCTTCAACTGAAGCCATGATAATATCCGTTCTTGCGCCCCTTGCTGTTATAGTCTTTCCACCTTTGCTGAGTTTTACCCAGACCTCTACAAGCGCGTCTGTGCCGCCTGTTATGGCATCGACATGATATTCGTCAAGATGTATATCCGCAACTCCGGAAAGGGCTTTCTTTAACGCGTTTATGGCTGCGTCAACAGGTCCTGTTCCCACGCCTGCTTCAACTACGTTGTTCCCATTTACCTTCAACCTGATAGAAGCGGTAGGCATAACTGTGTTTCCTGCTACGACCGTAAGTTCCTCAAGCTTTATCTTTGCTTCCTGGTATATGCCAAGGACGGTCTCTGCAATTGTCTGGAGATCAGCATCAGTAACACGTTTTCCTTTATCGCCAAGTTCCTTCATGCGAACAACAATATCGTCGATCTGCTTATCATTCGCCAAAAGCCCGAGTTCCTTTAATGCAAGAACAACAGAACTTCTGCCGGCATGCTTGCCCAGGACGATCTTACGCTCACGGCCAACCAGTTCAGGAGTTATGGGTTCATACGTTGCAGTATTTGCAAGAAGCCCATGAACGTGTATCCCTGCTTCGTGTGTGAATGCATTTCCGCCAACTATTGACTTATTGGGTGCTACAGGAATGCCGCTTAACCTACTCACAAGCCGCGAGGTCGTATAAAGGCCTTTTATATCGATCCTTGTTTTTTGTTTATATAATGAATATAACACCATCACTACTTCTTCAAGCGATGTATTTCCCGCGCGTTCACCGATACCGTTTATGGTAACATGCGCCTGGCTCGCCCCTGCCCTCAGGGCAGAAATAGTGTTGGCAGTAGCCATTCCGAAATCATTATGGCAGTGGATGCTTATCGGCGCGCGAAGCTGTGATAGGTCTTCAAATATCTCGTAGGTCTTTTCAGGAAGGAGAATTCCTACTGTATCACAGAAACACAACCTGTCCGCTCCAGCATCGATCCCGGCGTTGTAAACTGTTTTTAAATATTCAAGGTCTGCCCTTGATGCATCCTCGCCGCTTAATTCAACGACCAGACCATGGGATTTTGCGTACTCGGTCATTTCAACAGCCAGCTCTCGCACGGATTCGCGGTCTTTTTTCAATTTCTGCTGGATATGAAGATCGGATACCGGTACAACAAGGTGAATAGAAGCGACATCGCAGGAAAGCGCTGCGTCAATATCCTCTTTTTTAATGCGGCAATAGCTGCATATCTCGGCATTAAGACCTGCTTTTGATATCTCTTTTATTGATGCGCGCTCACCATCTGACGTAATTGCGGAGCCTGCTTCGATAATATCAACGCCAAGGCTATCGATCTTTCGAGCTATCAAGAGCTTACTCTCAGTGGTTAGCGAAACTCCGGGTGTCTGTTCTCCATCCCGCAGGGTTGTATCCAGAATTTTTATATCTTTAAATAAAGTAAATCCCTTCTAAATCTGTTATTTATGGTAAAATTTACGGTACATTTATGGTGAGCTTTTATGATAGGTTTTATATTAGAAAAACCTATCCACTATTTCAAGCGCTCTTGCGATCAATTCAGCACTCTTTTCAAGATCATCCATACTCAGCACCGATACAGGTGTGTGGATGTATCTTGTGGGCATGCTGAGAACCCCTGTGGGTATGCCGTCTTTTGTCAGATGAATCGCTGTAGCATCAGTCGTGCCGCCGCTTCCCACTTCGAGCTGGTAAGGGATATTGTTGGATTCAGCTGCTGACTTTAACCATTTCAATACTGATTCAGGAACGATTATCCCGCGCCCATCGGCATCGCTCACTGTAACAGACGGACCTTTTCCCATCTCAATAGCAGAATCTTTTTTATCGATCCCCGGATGGTCGCCAGTGATAGTGACATCCGTAGCAAGCGCTACATCAGGATTTAACCTGAAAGCTGATGTTTTGGCACCTTTTAATCCAACTTCTTCCTGCACAGTAAATACCGCATGTACTGTGGCTTTGACATCCTTCATCTGGCGAAGGGCTTCAATTAACATCGCACAGCCTGCGCGGTTATCAAAAGCTTTTCCTGTGACAAGATCATTCCCCAGGGGTTTGAAATCAATGTCGGATGTGACCGGAGTTCCGGTTTTTACGCCCAATTTATCGGCATCTTCCTTGCTTTTAGCGCCGATATCGATGAACATGTCCTCTGCTTTTATAACTTTTTTCTTATCTTCTTCTTTGATGGCATGAGGTGGTTTGGAACCCAGTACTCCATAAATTGGACCGTATTCGGTATGCATTATCATTCTCTGGTTTAGCAGTGTCTGGTCAAACCATCCGCCCGTTTTTGTGAAACGAGCGAATCCTTTGTCATCCACGTATTTTACCATCAGCCCGATCTCATCCATATGGGCCGCAAGCATCACAACAGGAGAGCCTCCTTTTTTTGTCGCAATAAGGTTTCCCATTTTATCGGTTGATATTTCATCAACATAGGGTCTTACTTCCTCTTCGATGATCTTCCTGATGTTTCCTTCATATCCTGAAACACCGTGGGCGTTTGATAATATTTCTAAAAGCCTTTTTAAGTCGCTCATAATTTTCACTCCGGTTCTTAATGTAAGTGGAAGTAATTAAATTATTGGAAAATCTCATTGGAAAAACTATTAATATGGATTGAAGTATTAAGAGTCTGTCCGCACAACTCCGGTTTGCGCTGGTAGTGTAGCGGTTATCACTAGGCGTTGCCAACGCTTAAACTCGGGTTCGATTCCCGACCAGCGCATTGAAATCTATTTTATATAGTTAGTTTTAAAATGTATTGGAATGGTTATAGTATCGAAGGAATATGAAAGCAGTAATTTTAGCCGCAGGTGAATGAATTGCTTTATCGGAACCTTGCTAAAAGCGTAACGGTGGAATGATCATGGCATTATTTGGTTCATCAGGGATAAGGGGACTGGCGAATAAGGAAATTACCCCAGAATTAGCTTTAAACGTTGGACTTGCTATTGGTTCATTGCACAAATCCGCTGTTATCGGGCGTGATCCCAGGACATCAGGTGAAATGATAGAACATGCCATCATTTCAGGGCTTTTATCTGCCGGATGTGATGTTACACGCGTAGGGATGGTGCCTACGCCGACCCTTGCATATGCAGCAAGGAACTATGATTGCGGAGTCATGATCACCGCATCCCATAATCCACCCGAATATGGGGGCATTAAACTATGGAACAGGAACGGCCTGGCTTTTGACACTCCACAGCAGGATGAAATTGAATCGATCATCAGGGATCGAAAATGGAAGATCGCTAAATGGGATGGAATTGGAAGAGTAAATGAAACTGATGTTATTGAAGATCATGCAAAAATGATCCTTGGAAAAGTAGGAAAAGCTTCGCTGAAGGTTGTCGTGGACTGTGGATGCGGTGCTGCGTCCGTTATTACGCCTTATGTTCTAAGACGTATGGGTTGCACAGTCCTGACCCTGAATTCACAGCCAGACGGCTTTTTCCCTGCAAGAAATCCAGAACCTGTCGAGAAGAATCTTGAAATGTTGAAGAAAACAACGGTCGCAATAGGAGCGGATCTTGGGATAGCCCATGACGGCGATGCCGACCGTATGATGGCAGTCGATAATCGCGGAAGGTTCCTGGAGGGTGATAAACTGCTTGCCTTCTTTGGCCTCAGGGAAACCACAAAGAGCATTGTAGTACCAGTGGACACATCAATAATGATAGATGATGTCCTGAAAGGCCGCAAGATATACAGGACGCGCGTTGGCGATGTGTATGTGGCTGAAGAATTAATGAAAAGAAATGCGCAATTCGGGGGGGAGCCCTCAGGAAGCTGGATATTCCCGGAAATTTCACTGTGCCCTGATGGAATACTGGCAGCGGCCAGGCTTGTTGCGATCGTGGAAAAGGAAGGGCATCTGGATTCATTGATAGATGAGCTTCCCACTTATCCAATGATACGTGGAGCAGTCCCGTGCGCTAATGAAAAGAAGGAAAGTGCAATGAAAGCAATAGCAGGGACTTTGAGAAAACTTGGAGATGTTACGGATATCGATGGCATTAGAGTAGATACCGATAACGGCTGGATACTTGTGCGCCCAAGCGGGACTGAACCCAAGATAAGGATAACAGCAGAAGCGCGAAAAGGTGTGGAAGAACTGTATGCGAAAGCTGAAAAGCTTGTAAAGGAGTCGCTTTGAAAGCAGTGGTTCTGGCTGCCGGACAGGGAACGAGGATGGGGCCGCTCACCCGGAATACGCCAAAAGTTATGCTTCACATAGCGAATAAACCTTTACTTTATCATGTGATAAAGTCGGCGCAAGATGCGGGTATCAGGGATTTTGTTCTTGTTGTGGGATATGGAGAGCAAATTATTAAAGAATATTTTAAAGATGGCTCTGATATGGGTGTTAGAATTGAATACGTTCACCAGGAAAAACAATTAGGAACGGCTGACGCGGTCGGCTCTGTAGAAGGTATGGTCGATGAGAGCTTCCTGGTTTTAAATGGTGACATAATAGTAAGTTCATCTCATATAAATAAGCTGATCGGATGCCGATCTGATGCAGTGCTGACAGCAAGACATGTTGATAATCCTTGCGAATACGGAGTCCTTGAAGTTCAGGATGAGCGAGTTTTGCGTATCATTGAAAAGCCAAAAAATCCGCCAACGAATCTTGCAAATGCCGGCATTTATGTTTTTTCCCCTTCAATATTTGAAGCGATCCATAGAACTCCTCTTTCGGTCAGGAAAGAATACGAGATCACGGATTCTCTCCAGATGCTTATTGATGAAGGAAAAAACGTGGGTTTTCTGGCGCTTAGCGGTAAATGGATGGATATCGGAAAGCCCTGGGAGCTTCTTGAAGCAAATGAATACTTTTTGTCGAGTTTACAGCCTTCGATAAAAGGAGAAGTCGAACCTTTTGCAACATTAAAAGGCAGTGTTTCAGTGGGTGAAGGAACGATCATCAGGAATGGCGCGTATATTGTCGGCCCGGTCATTATCGGCAATGATTGCGATATCGGACCTAACTGTTATATTCGACCAGGTACAAGCCTCGGTGATAATGTGCGTATTGGAAATGCGGTTGAGATCAAGAACAGCATAATAATGAAGGGCACTCATATAGGGCATTTGAGCTATGTGGGTGACAGCATAATCGGGGAAAGATGTAATTTCGGGGCGGGAACAAAGGTTGCAAACCTGAGACATGACGAACGGACGATTCGCGTCATGTTGAAAGGAAAACTAATGGATTCAGGCAGGAGAAAGCTTGGGACAATAATGGGTGATGATGTTCATACTGGTATTAACAGCATGATAAACGTGGGAGCGGTCATTGAAAGCAAAACGATGATAGCGCCAGGGGAATTTGTAAAATAATATTATTTCGTCTTTAGATAATCATCTATCGCCCGCGCCGCTATTTTCCCTGCGCCCATTGCGGAGATCACAGTGGCAGCGCCTGTCACTGCGTCGCCTCCGGCATATACTCCTTTTTTGGTGGTTTCGCCGTTTTCTTTTGCAACGACTGTTCCATGTTTTGACATTTCAAGCCCGCTTGTTGTTCGTGGTACGAGCGGATTTGGAGATGTCCCGATTGCGATTATCACGACATCAGCTTCTATCTTATGTTCTGAACCTGCAAGCGGCATAGGCTTGCAACGTCCTGATCCATCAGGTTCGCACAGGTACATATTGATGCATTCGATATGAGTGACCCAGTTCCTGGCATCCCCATGTATCCTTACAGGATTTGTAAGGAGCCTGAACTGTATCCCTTCTTCCTTTGCATGCTCTATCTCTTCAGCGCGCGCAGGCATCTCCTCTTCCCCGCGCCTGTAAACGATCGTGACCTCATCTGCCCCTAGCCGCAGGGCGCACCTTGCTGAGTCCATGGCTACATTGCCGCCCCCAACAACGATCACCCTTTTGCCTTTCCTGACTGGAGTATCATATTCGGGGAACCTGTAGGATTTCATGAGATTGACGCGCGTCAGGAATTCATTGGCTGAATAGACACCGTTTAAGTTCTCTCCATCAATATTCATAAATACAGGAAGCCCTGCGCCCGTACCAAGGAAAACAGCATCGAAATCCAAAAGGAGATCATCGACAGTCTCGATCTTCCCGATAACAGAATCAAGAAGTATGGTAACGCCGAGTTTTTTCACATATTCCACTTCTGCATTTACTATTGTCTTTGGAAGACGAAATTCCGGGATTCCGTAAGTAAGAACGCCGCCTGATGCATGCAAGGCTTCAAAGATCGTGACCGAATGACCCATTCGTGCAAGATCTGCCGCTGCTGTAAGCCCCGCAGGTCCTGAACCCACGATCGCAACCTTCTTTCCTGTGGGCTTTGGCTTTTGTGGTTTTTCCACGCCTTTTGCCAGTTCTATATCTGAAACAAAACGCTCAAGCCTGCCAATCGAAACAGGCTCACCTTTCTTTTTTAAGATGCATGACGCTTCACACTGCGTTTCCTGCGGACAGACGCGCCCGCAAACAGCAGGAAGCGCATTAACAGTTTTTATCTCTTTTATGGCGCTGTCAAAATCACCATTTGCCACATGCTTGATAAAATCAGGGATCTTCACTTCAACAGGACATCCTTCCACGCATTTTGGTTTCTTGCACTGGAGACATCTTTTTGCCTCCTCAACAGCCTGCTCATTCGAAAAACCAAGAGCTACTTCCTTGAAATTGGCGCGGCGGATTTTGGGATCCTGCTGCGGCATCTTCTGGCGCGCTAACATTTGCATCCCTCCCTAACGCACTTGTATTTTTCAAATGCAAGCTTCTCCTCTGGCTGGTACATGGAAAGACGATTCATAAGCAATGTGAAATCCACAAGATGGGCGTCAAATTCCGGCCCGTCCACGCATGCAAATTTAGTCTCATTTCCCACAAGCACCCTGCAGGCGCCGCACATGCCTGTTCCGTCAACCATGATGGAATTAAGACTGACGACCGTTTTGACATTGAATGGTCTTGTAACACCAGCCACAGCGCGCATCATTACCGGAGGACCAATAGCTATAACCCTGTCAACTTTCGTACCGCTCTCTAATATTTTCTTGACAATATCGGTCACAAAACCATGATGCTCCTTAGTTCCATCATCGGTGGTGATATACAACTCATCGCTAACCTCTCTCATCCTGTCTTCCCACAGGAGCAAGTTGGCGCTTCGCGCTCCGATGATCGAAAGAACTTTATTCCCCGCCTCTTTAAAAGCCCGTGCCTGCGGGAAGATCGGCGCAACTCCCACGCCACCGCCCACTAAAATCACAGTGCCCTCATTTTCTATGTGCGCCGGGTTTCCAAGAGGACCTATGAAATCCAGGATTGCATCGCCTGTCTTAAGTGTCGATAATTTTGTCGTGGTTTTCCCGACTGCCTGGAAGATCATTGTAATAGTTCCTTTCTTTCGGTCAAAATCAGCTATTGTGAGAGGTATCCTTTCACCGGTCTCATCAATCCTGAGTATGACGAACTGTCCTGGCTGGGCTTTTTTGGCAATACGAGGGGCGTTGATGTCCATAAGATAAATTGTGGGCACAAGCTCCTGTTTTTTCAATATGGTAAATGGCATGTATTTTTCATCTCTATGAGGGGGCTCATAGGAGGGGTGGGGATATAAAAATTGTGGGTTTTTTGGAGAGGGTTAGAATTGGTGTTAGTGGATTTCCAATGTTCAATAATATGAGGTAAATGATGAATTATAGGTACTTTTATACACCTTCATCCTCGAAGATATTGATTTTTCAAATATATAGCTTCGTTGAGATTAAAAGTTCTCAAATTTTTATTAGAGTAATCTATATTTCATTTAAGATAAAAACTTTTTCCATATTCATATTGAGAGATTGAGTATCTTAATTCGTAATATCCCGTTGTCATGTTGACATTACTTGTGTTAATATAAATATAATATGTCCCTAATTCAAAGGCATTGCCACTCAATATGGAATTATCTCCAGTTACTTTTTTGGATGAATTTATTTCCGCTAGATTTAGTGATAGGTTGTCAATTGGAATCAAATTATCTTTAGAATATTCTTTATATAATTTCAATTGAGAATCATAGATTGGACCAGTTTTCTTAATATAAACTGGAATTGGAGTATCATCCTTACTATAAATATTTCCCATATCAATAACAACATGACCTGATAACAAAGAAGAATTTAGAAGAACAATAAATACTATGAGCCAATACAACATAGCTATACCTAAAAAAAATAATGCAAAATAAAGTATCAAAATATATTGAGGAATTTTTAAACTTTCAACATTTTTATTCCTATTATCAATAATTAAAGAGAATTTTGTTAATTCTTTTCGAAATTTTTCAATAAAAATATTCTTAATAATAAAATAAAGTTTTTCAAATTTTTGTTTAATTTTCTCACTAAAAAAGCCCTTAAAAATCAAAACAAGTTCTGCTAATTTCGGTCTAAATTTCTTGCAGAAAAAATCTTTAAGAATGAATCCAAGTTTTTTTAATTTCGGTTTGATTTTTTCATTGAAAAAACTCGTACTCCAATCCATTTCCTCTATACTTTTAATATAAGGCCAACCAAGCCGAAAACTGGCTAAAGCACTTATTAGATACAACATTATATAATATATTTTTCTATCAAAATTTTCTGGATCCGCGGAAAGAAAAGGAATCCAATCAGATGGTATAAAAAAAAGTAAAACATTGGTGGATAACATAATGAAAATCAAAAAAGCCAGCAAATATATAGACGAAGCGAATCTTTCATTTTTTCTTTTCAATTCATAATCCTTGGGGTCTTGAAGTCCTAATGCATATCCTTGAATAAAAATATACAAAAGTAAAAACATCAAAAATATTAATGCAACTGAAACGAATCCAATTAGGCGGACATAATATATTGGAGCAATAGCCGTATTTTGAATGTAACTGTACAAATAATATATTGAAGCCAAAATAGCTGTAACAGCTGTTATTGCAAAATTAAATCCACCCGTTTTACTTTTAATTGTTTTGATATGCATATTTTAGTGTTTGTTATATTTCTGGTTTGATTATCTTTCATTTATTTCTGACATTATAATAATATCTATTATTTTAATCACTACAAAAGTGAGTAGATTTTTGTCTGTTTTTTACGATAAAAACTAAATTCATAATTTTACAATATTCTTCCAAAAAATCAATCAGTCAATTATTGTATATTAGGCAAGACCACACCGCGCCCATTCCCCCCCTCCGGCGAGCCTCCATCGGTGTTCCCCAGCCGCATCCCTGATAGCGCGCCCGTTGAATCGGGGAGGTTGGGCGGCACTGCGCAGAGTCGAGAACAAGCAGGGTTTCGGCATTGATGAACGCGATTTTCTTGCATCAAATCCATCGCTCTTATCGGTTCGTGGGATTTTAATAATCCTCATGTTTCTGAGTTTTTCATATGTGGTTGCTTCGGAACAGGTCTGCGCACACCGGGGGCATAATATTATTATTTTCTTCTTATTTATACATTTGTCTACTATAATACTCATTATTGATAGGTCGCTTATTTTTCGTATCGTTAATTGTCGATGACTCTTTAAGTCTTATTTATCCATTTGTACACTTACCCTTTCTTCCCGATCCTTTCCTTTCTTCTTCTTCTCCTTCTTCTTTTTTCTCCCCACAAACACAAGCACACACATGCAAAAGCGCACACACAAGTTTAAATATAAAAATTAGTGAATAATTACAGTGGATAACGGATAACCAAATATAAATAGTATAATATATAAGTATCTGCCCCAAAAAGTTAAAAAATATAAAAATAGTAAGGTATTTATTATTGTATTTATAATAATGATTATACAATAGTTAAGAATGATTTTATAGAAGAGGCGATTTAAATTGTGGACATTAGATAATCAAATTCAAAAAGATGAAAATATATTATTTATAGGAAGTCCTGTATGGATTGGATATTTTTGGTTTTTTGTTATTGCTATAATTACAATATGGACAATAATAATCCCGATAATTGTAATAGGATTCATATATTTGCATAGATCATCAACAATATATGCAATAACGAATAAAAGAGTGATGCGCAGGTCTGGAATACTTTCTGAAGACGTTAAATCTTCAACTTTTAAACATATAACTTCTTTAAGAGTTAAGCAAGGAATAATCGGTAAAATATTTAATTTTGGAGATATAATTATAGATACTTCTGGAAGTGGCTTAGGTATTGAATTCATATGGCATTACGTCAATAATCATATAAATGTAAAAAATGAAATAGAAAAACATATTGAGTAAATATTTTATTTTTTTTTTCTGGTGAAAGATGGGAATGATACAATCCTGTCTGTACCTGTACATGGAACCAAGCCAATAAATGATTCAGGGCTAACAAATGAATAGTCCTTAAACCTTTGTTATAAAAAACGAAAATAATATGTGTAGAGCCTGAGGCGCCCTCCCCAGGTGTTCCCCAGCCGCATCCCTGATGGCGCGCCCGGTGAATCGGGGAGGCTGGGCGGTACTGCGCAGAGACGCTTTTCTCAGTTCACAATAGGTGTTTTAACTTAATTGACAAATTATATGAGAAGGCAAGGAAAATAAGGAAACACTTGATAAATTAAAGATTTAAAAAAATCTTAGAGTTGTCCGGGCTATCAAAATAATCCCGCTAATGGTGATCTGAAATGTCTAAAACATCTATATTCATAGATTGGTCAAATATTTTCGTTTATGCAAAGAACCTGGGTATTAAAATAGACCCACTGAGACTATGTAATCTGGTATCTAATAACGAACCTGTAATCCAGCGACATTATTTTTCTGCCCAGGACCCGAATAATGTAGGACAACAGCGTTTTCATAATGGATTAAAGCAGCGTGGTTTTCTTGTGCATACTCATGAATTAGTAGAAAGGCCAGGAAAAATATACTGCCCTAACTGTCATATCGAAGTCAATTATACATGCACAAATTGCTGTACACCTGTAACCTTACCGCCACATAAGTCAAAGAGAATTGATATCTTGATAGCGCTTAAGTTACTTCAGACCTCCCATTTATATGAAGAAGCGATATTAATAAGCGGAGACCAGGACTTCATTCCCATAATTGACCATCTTCGCCAGGAAGAAGGCAAGAAAGTTACAATCGCATCTTTCAGAGAACCTTTATCTTATGAATATCGCGCTTCTTGCGATGAGCTAATAATTTTGGATGACCACATTGAAGAAATAAAACAGATTGTTGAACCACGTGGAGGGCTATAAGCCTGATGAACTGATGTTCCACCACGTGGCAATTTATGTTAACGTTATATTTGATGTTTGCCAGATATATAATTTTCGCTTCAAAAAATGAATAACTGAATAATTTAGAATACTACTCTCATTAAAAATCTATCCCCCAATACTAACGGTCAATTATTCTATATTCGTTAAGACGACACCGCGCCCATTCCCCTCCGGCGCGTCCCTCTCATTGTTCCCCGCCGCATCCCTGACGGCGCGCCCCGGTGAATCGGGGAGGCTGGGCGGTACTGCGCGGAATCGGCTTTATTCATATATGATTTTTGACAGGATTCACAGGATCAACAGGATAGTGACAAATCCTGTAAATCCTGTCGATCCTGTCTAAAACGATTGCCTGGGATTCGGTAGTGTACAATATTAACTTTACATATGGGCTGCGCGCTCGATAAATTATATTAAAATGTTAATAAATTATTCGCGCTATTCACCGCAAAGTACGCAAATAACGCATAGCTGGAACACTTTTTATGGCCAATATTTGCGCCGGCATGTCATTATAAATTTGCGTCTATCTGCGTTTATCTGCGGTTTCGGATAGCACAGGCATGTTATTTTGACTGAGACCTCGGCGCGCAACTGACTATTTTAGTCACGGCGCGCCCCCGGTGAATCGGGGAGGTTGGGTGGCACTGCGTAGAGTCGAGGACACGCAGGGTTTCTACATTGATGAACGCGATTTTGTTGCATCAAATCCAGCGCTTCTTATCGGTTAGTGGGATTTAGCGCTCTCCTCTTGTTTCTTAGTTTTTCATGTGTGGTTGCTTCGGGACAGGCCTGCGCGCCCAGTAAATTATATTAAAATGTCAATAAATCCTTTGCGCTTTTCACCGCAAAGTACGCAAAGAACGCAAAGCAGGAACGCTTTTTAAGACTTATGTTTGCGCCGTAATGTGGATTTTTATCTGCGTGCATCTGCGTTAATCTGCGGTTAAATAAAGCCGATATCTCCTCATTCTTGAGGAAACATCAGCTCCCAAAAAAATTCCTGAGTTCGAAGCCGGACTTCTGGCTCGCAGGCGGACAGCGAGAAGCTGATGGAGGCGGTTGTGGGGAGGATGCTGGCGGGTGGAGATGACGCATATAAATAAAATTATAACGAGTGAAAAACCACAGAGTTCGCAGAGGACACAGAGAACGAAACTCTGTGCTCTCTGTGTTCTCTGTGGTTGATTTGATTTGCACTTTTCACCGCAAAGTACGCAAAGAACGCAAAGCTTAAGCGTTTTTTTTGGCGTATGTTTGCGCCGCAATGTGGATTTTTATCTGCGTGCATCTGCGTTAATCTGCGGTTAAATAAAGCCGAAACCCCCTCATTCTTGCGGAAACATCGGCGCCTAAAAATAAGTTCCTGGGCTTGAATAGTGTGGAAAATAAGTTTGGATTCAACTGAAAAGTATATACGATATTAACATACTATTACTATTGCATTAATATGGTACAAGCAATAGTAAACATTAATGATAGAGCCAATAGGGTTTTAAATATAGTCAAGGCAAAACACGGACTCAGGACAAAATCAGAGGCCATCAATATAGTGGTAAATGAATATGGAAAAACACTTCTTGAGCCTGAACTTCGACCTGAATTTATAGAAAAAATCAAAACACGGCAAAAAGAGAAAACTGTAAAGATCACGGATTTTGGAAGTCATTACGGTTTAAAATAACATGTATTCTCTTGAAGTTAGAAAAAGCGTGGATGAGATATTTTCCAAGCTTGCAAAGAAAAATCCAAAGCAGATGCAGATAATCGAAAAAAAGATAAAACAGATTTGTGAAATGCCATCACATTTCAAACCATTAAGAGCACCGATGCAGCATTTACGAAGAGTACAAATTGATAAGAGCTTTGTTTTAACATATTCAATTGATGAACAGAATAAAGTTGTAATCATTGAAGATTACGACCACCATGATAAGATTTACTTATAGGCTGGGAAAACGTAACATCGTCGCCAGGGTTGACCAGCTCATGTCCCTCTGCGATAGCTTGAAGCCGGACTCACGCGCTCCCAGGCAGACAGCGAGAGGCTGATACGGGCGGTTGTGGGGAGGATGCTGGCGGGGGAATAAGGATATGTATTGCAGGGAATTTTGGGGAAAAATATTAGATATTATTAAGATGTGAAACACAAATCCAGACTCAAATGGTCGATTGGAAACGAGTAGAAATTATAACAGGACCTGATGCTGAAGCTCATATAAAAAAGCATGGGGTAAGCATATCTGAGGTTTTTAACGTGCTCAATGGCATAACCTATTCCCGAAAGACCAGCAACGCAGGGGAGATAAGATATACAGTTCTTGGAGATTCTCACGGAAGGATACTCATGCTGGTATTAGTGCAGCAATCTAATCAAAGCTTCTATTTGCTTACAGCCTACGAACCAACGGATGGCTATAAAAAGTTATATAGGGAAAGATGCAAAACATGAATATAATGAAAAAATATACACACGAAGAGAGGGAAATGGCGATAAAAGAAATCGAAGCCATGCCAATCAAGTCGGATGAGTGGGCAGGTCCACATGAAACGAAAATTACCTCTTTTAGATATATTGATGACATGCCCCATAGTAAAAAGAAGGGTATTTTATCTGAATTTTTCGGCAAAATAAAATCTATTTTGCATCCTGCTTAAGTTTATCGTTATTTTAAAGCCGGCCTCCTGCGCTCGCGGGCGGACAGCGAGAGGCTGATACGGGCGGTTGTGGGGAGGATGCTGGCGGGTGGGGATAATGCGTAGAAATAAAATTTTATCGAGTGAAAAACCACAGAGTCCGCAGAGGACACAGTGAAAGAAACTCTGTGCTCTCTGTGTCCCCTGTGGTTGATTTGAGTTGCGCTTTTCACCGAAAAGTGCACAAAGAACGCAAAGCAGGAACGCTTTTTGTAGCTAATATTTGCGCCGGAATGTCATTATAAATCTGCGTCCATCTGCGTTTATCTGCGGTTTCGTAAAGCACAGGCACGTTATTTTGACAGAGACCTCGGCGCACATCGACTCGGTTTGATTCCTGGCGCGCCCGGTGAATTGGGGAGGTTGGGCGACACTGCGCTGACAGGATTACAGGATCGACTGGATACGATTAGCATTTTTTAGCGGCCCATATTATGAAGAAATACCAGCACGACAGACCGCATAAGTTAGTTAATCAAAGGACTTATATTTAAAGCGAACAAATATGAATTTAATGAAATTCAATATCGTGCTTGAAGAGGATTTAGAAGATGGCGGATATATTGTGCATTGTCCTGCTCTTAAAGGATGCTGGTCACAAGGTGACACGCAAGAGGAAGCTTTGCAGAATATAAAAGAAGCTATAACAGGATATTTGAAGACATTAAATGAGAGAGCCATGCATGAAGTCAAAATCCAAAGTAAAGTTCAAATTAGAGAAGTAGCGGTGGCATAAGGTTGTGACTAAACTTCCGCGATGGCCGGGGACGGAGATAATAAAAGTGTTAAAAAACGCCGGTTGGCGCCTGGATCGCATTGAAGGGAGTCATCATATTCTGGTGAAAGATGGTGTCGAAACAATTCTGTCCGTGCCTGTGCATGGAACTAAACCTATCAAGGTTGGCCTCTTAAAAGGATTGATAAATGATGCCGGGTTGACAAATGAAGAGTTTTTAAAACTCTGTTATAAAAAAAGATAATAATATGCTTAGGGCATGAGCCCCCTCTTTTTGTGTTCCCCAGCCGCATCCCTGACGTCGCGCCTCGGTGAATCGGGGAGGTTGGGTGGCACTGCGCAAAACAAACGATAAAATTATGGCTATTGAAGAAAGAACTCAATCACTATAATTATCTACGCAATTCATACTTCTTGAACATCATCGCTTCCACCTGGGTAATATCAAGAAGCCTGATAAGCATCTTGATATCGTTCCCATCTACAGGAGCGCCTTGCAGAATGGCATCTCCTTTATAGAAAATCATTCCCCCTTTCATATTCGCGCCGACAAAGCCTCTGGCTTTCCCTTTTATGACAAGCGACCCGCCTGCCATATATGCCCCGGCGAATTCCCCGGCATTGCCTGTGATAACTGTCCCTCCATGCATCAAAACGCCGGTGTTCATTCCTGACTCCCCATCCACATGGATCAACCCGCTTTTCATGAGGATTCCGGTGCTCATCCCGGCATTTCCATCAACCATAACCTTTTTGTCAGCATCAAGACGGGCGCCTATCGTATCCCGAATGATTCCGTCTCTCAAATATAAGCATCCGTCTTCCAGAGAATTTGGGGGAAGGATTTTTTCATTCGATCCTTCGGCCAACAAATATGTTATTGACATGAACTTTCGATAACCAGCGCGGTCAGATACAAACTCTACCATGTTTCCCATCGGTTCTTTTACATTTCCCTTCACATAGATCGCACCTGTTACAATACTGATGCCCATACGCGTATCGATATCTCCATCAACGATTATCGAACCGGTGCGAAGGGTCTTTCCTGTCCCGCCAAAGAATTTCAGGTCAACGCCGAGACTGCTTCCAAGCTTCTTACCAACATTTCCTATCAGATTCACATCTTCCCCATTCTTTAAAGCGCAAATGAGGTATTCATAAGTATATGACGAACTTTTCTGGTTCGGGATAATGGCGGATGGGGAAAGCCTGCTGCCCATGTGCTGCCAGAAAAAGTCATAGGTGAAATCGCAGAGACAATCGACAGGGGCTGATAATTCAAGAAGCATAATTCATTCACTTGAATTTCTTTAACAATTTTCCATAGAACTCTACATCCTCAAACTTACGCGCAAGTCGTTCCACGATAAGCTCAGGCGTACTTCGCGCAAGATAATTATATCGCGGATTCCTGTCAACGATTAGGTTCAGGTGTTCATCAAGACCTTTTGCTTCTATGCCATCGACCCGTATTTCGTATGCGGTGTTCTTCATTATAGATTCTGCAAGATGGCTCACAAAAACCCCAAGCCCGTTATTATCTTCAAGTTCCTCAAGTATTCCGGATATTATCTTTGCAGACGCGCCAGGTTCTGTAATTGATTCCATCTCATCAGCAAGAACTATCTTTGCATTCTTATTCGCCACAGCTGCGAAATCCCTTATTGTGCTTTCAAAGGCTCCTGCATCCATTGTGCCTTTTGATTTGCCAAAATAATAGAATTCTTCAGCAAGACCGATCTCACATTCTTTTGCAGGTACGGGAAATCCCATATGGGCAAGAATTACGATCTGGGCGATCAAATCAAGAGTTGATGTTTTCCCGCCCGAATTCACACCGCTCAAGAGAACTACATGCGCATCCCTTAATTTTTTGATCGATGAATTCATGCTTGAATTCCCGACATTGTAATCAATTGGAACCACATTTGAAAGAAAAAGGTTCATGCCTCCAATAATTCCGATACCGTTCTCGTTTTGGATACGGGGCATATTGAGCGTGAATTTCTTTGAAAAACAAGCGATCGAATATCCAACATCAAGATCAAGAACATCGCGAACAAGGATCTGCGCGGTTTCCTTCAAATTTGAAAGAGAACGGGCATTATTTCTTAATATTACGATCTTGCGGGAAGCGATGCTTCGAAGAAGATGGTTTTTTAATCCTTCAACTGCACGCATGTTTACTTTAATGGGATAGGATAATTCTTCGCCGAAGAAATTGTTGACATACTGGGATTCATTTGGGGTAAGACATAGTCCTGCCACGATCCCTCTCATTGCGTTTGCGGCAACTGTATTGTATTTTTCTTTTATTTCCTTCTCAAGCATACGGTTAATACTTCCATCCATTGCCGTAAGGAGGTCAAAGCCTTTCACAGTTATTGAACTTTTTTCAATGAGTGCGCCAAATTCAGTATTTGCCATGCCTTCTGCCGTTGCGACTGCGTCATTTAGCCTGTCATAGATCGATTTGCACCTGTCGATTTCATTATCGATCCCGCTTTTTATGTCTTCATCACTTGATAGATTCATCAGGCCTGAAGAAAGACGCGTTAAATCCTCCGATTTTATTTTCTCACAAAAATCCGGTGAATATTGCCTGATCTTATTCAATATTTCAATAGCGCATGTGATGGATTCAAGGTTCTTAGAAAAAAATGAAAGTTCTTTTTCAGGCGCCACCTGCCAGGTCTCTGCTTTCCTGATATCCATGAAATCAATATCCACATCATCAGGAAAATCCCTGCCAGCCAGATGTGCCCCAAGGATCACATATGAGTAACCGCGGGCTACATCAGGAATTTCCCTGGCATCCGTTACGAGCTGGACTGACACAGGGAATTTTTTGGCTGCCTCAAATTCTTCGGTGTTCGTGGCAATAATGACCCTGTCTCTGATAACAGGTATATTATAATTCGTTTTCAGGGGTTTTATCCTGGATAATAACGATGAAAGTTCTTTTTCATCGAGTTTATCCGCCATTTCAATAATTGCCCGGATCTCTTCCTGGGTATGTACTATCTTTTCCTTCTTTCGCGAAGGATATGGGAAATATAAACTCAATTTGCTTCTGGCATGATCGGTATGGGCAAAACCTTTTATGAGTTCCATCAACCGTTCATAAAACTCGTAAGCCTCATTTGTTTTCAGGAAATCCCGCACGCCTGCACCTTCATTTATTGCGATTGTTTCAAGCACAAGTGATATTGCTGATTTTTCAGTCATCCCTTCAAGCTCGCTTAGCGCTGCTATATCCCGGTTAATTATCGCATCAAGCGCCTGTTTTTCAGAGCCGAAATGCTCGATGAGACGCCGTGCGGTTTTTTCGCCAATGCGGGGGATGGATTTTAATGTCGTTATCATTTGGGATCGATTCGATTATTGTTCATATAATTGTTATATGATTTTTCAGGGAATTGCCAAATCGGTCGGTTTACTTGCTCTTTGGTTTTATTTTGGATTAATCCTCTCAGCTTTGTATAAATATGTTGGTTGAACCTTTCCCTGGGTAGGAGTTATTCCTTTCACAGTGAGCTGCCAAACGACCTCTTTATCAGGACTGACTTCAATTATACGTGCTGCACTAACGACCAGAGTATTGCCATTGGGCAATCTGTCAGCGTCACGGATGTGCGGTACTTTTTCAGGAACATATTCCCAAACAATCGTGTTATTATTCGGATCTATTTCAATCGCACTCGGCGCAGGTTTCCCTGGTTGAGCTACGAGTATATTGCCATTAGGAAGAATCTCCGGATCATGTTGATCGGAAAGAATACCCTTTCCAATAGTTTTAACCACCGACCCTTTAGAGTCAACTTCAACCATGTAGCCAAAATTCCGGAGGCTGATTAATGTATTACCGTTAGAAAGCCTCGTGACTGCATTGGTATGAGTCCACCCATCGCGACCGCTATCAAGCGGTGCGTCAAAGTGGTCTTTTGCATACCATGCCCAGACAAGTTCTCCTTTCGGGTTCACTTCCTTCACCTGGGCATCATTTATCCAGTCATTATTCCCGAATACAAATAAAGTATTGCCATTCTGGAGACGGTCTGCATCGTGGTCTACTTTAGGATCAAGATACGACCAGACGATTGTACCGTTGCGGTTAACCTCATACACGCCTTTACGGGGCAATACAAACATGATATTATTGTTTGACAATCTTTCCGTGTCAAGTCCAGGATTGGTATATTGCTTCAAATTTTCCGGAATCCTGTATTCCCAAACAATCTCTCCTTTCATATTTACCTCAATTATTCTGGGGCTTTCACTTTTATGGAGGTCTGCAAATAGTGTAGTTCCGGTCCATGCCTTGTCTGGAACATAAATATCAACTATAATTTCTGGATCTGGAGTTCCTTTTGGTAGTTCGGGCGGTTGAACAGTAATTTGCGAATTCGCTGTTTGTTCAGGAGTAGGTGAAGAAGTTATCGGAAGTATAGTCGGCGCTTCAGTTTTGATTGGTTTTTCTTCAGTAATACAGCCCGAAATTAAAAAAATTCCACAAATAATAAAATAAATTAAGTATGATTTTATCTGAATAATTAATACCCCTAAGTTATTTATTTCAGAAATTTATGTATATACCTGATTAAATAGTTTCCCCTTCAATAAGTATATTCATGAAGCATTAAATGTATATGACCCTGAAATAAGCACGATGTACTGATATTCCAAATTGAAATCCCCATTTAAAAGCATTCTTATCTATCTTTTGCATATAGGAACGATTTAATGGAAGAACTATCACGTATTATAGAAAAAGCAATGGCATCCGAAGAACTGGATTTTGAGGATGGTTTAGTTCTTATGAAATCCAAGAATATTACCTTGATCGGAGCGCTTGCGGATCACATCCGGAAAAGAACCGTGGGCGACAAAGTCATGTTCGTTTCAAACTGTCACATAAATTACAGCAATGTATGCGCCTCAAAATGCAAGTTCTGCGCCTATTTCAGGGAAGAGGGGCAAAAAGGCGCATTCACACTTTCAATTGATGAGATCATGGAAAAAGCAGAAAAAGCTTCGAACATGGGCGCCACGGAACTGCATATTGTGGGTTCGCTAAATCCCGCGCTGCCATTTGAATATTACGTGGATGTCCTGGAAAAGCTCCATGAAAAATACCCTTCCATGTCATTAAAAGCATTTACCGCGGTTGAGGTGGCGCATCTTGCAAAAATTTCCGGATTAAGCATCCGGGAAGTGCTTTTACGCCTAAAGGAAGCCGGACTTACAGGTCTTCCGGGTGGCGGCGCTGAGATATTCAATGAAAATACAAGGAAAAAGATATGCCCTGAAAAAATATCCGGTGAAAAATGGCTTGAGGTTATGGAAACCGCCCATGGCATCGGGATAAAGAGCAATGCTACGATGCTGTACGGTCATATCGAGACCCCGGAGGATGTGGTTGATCATATCCTCAGGATAAGGAAATTGCAGAAAAAGACACAGGGCTTCCAGGCGTTCATCCCTCTCCGGTTCCATCCTGACAATACATACCTGAAGAAGGAAGGTATTGTAAAAGAGGGGCCGACAGGTTTTGATGACCTCAAAATAATCGCAGTCTCTCGCCTAATGCTTACCGGATATGTCGATAATATCAAAAGCTACTGGGTCATGCTGGGTGAAAAGATGTCGCAGATAGCGCTTGCCTATGGCGCGAACGATATCGATGGCACTGTCATGGAAGAGCGTATTACACATGCTGCTGGAGGCTCTGCGCCAGATTATATGCCAAAGGACAGGCTCATCCATTTGATAAAAAATGCGGGGAGGATTCCTGTTGAAAGGACTTCAGATTACAGGGTGATACGGGAATATTGAAGGTATTGGGGCATGTTCATTGGTCAGTTTGAACCGGGAACACGGATGATGCGGATCGAAAGGATTATCAATAGATATTTTATCTCGCCATAACTTTCATCTTTTTCATAGTTTCAACAACCCTGTCAAAGTATATCTTCTCGGTATCAAGAGGTCCCGGATGCGCTTCGGGATGATACTGGACTGACATTATCTCAAGATCCCTGTGTTCAATCCCTTCGACCGTCTTATCGTTCGTATTGAACTGGGTGACCGAGATCTCTTTTTTATCAATGCTGTCTTCATCAACAGCATAACCATGGTTCTGCGAAGTAATATGAACAATACCTCTTTTCATATCCTTGACTGGCTGGTTAGCTCCACGGTGGCCGAATTTCATTTTATAAGTTTGTGCCCCAAGCGCCAGGGATATTATCTGGTGTCCAAGGCAGATGCCAAAAATAGGAAGCTGGCCTGCGAGTTCCTTTACTACAGAAATACCGTTTACCGCTTGCTGCGGGTCGCCCGGTCCATTTGAAAGAAGTATGGCGTCAGGCTCGTAATTCATGATCTCTCTTACCGGCATTGTAGCAGGAACTACTGTGACATTGATTCCCCTGTTGTTCAGGCTCTTAATGATGTTCCTTTTTACGCCAAAATCCATTACAACAATATTATCGCCATCTTTGTGGCCTTTCACATTATATGGCTTTTTGCATGTAACTCTTCCAATGAGGTCAAGACCGCCTATATCGGGTTGCTCTCTTGCAAGCCTGACTGCTTCTTTACCGTCATCGCTGCCAACGATCATCGCGGCTTTCATAGTTCCATGTTCCCTTGTTTTGATGGTCAGCATCCGTGTATCTATGCCCATGATGCCGGATTTTCCCTCATCTCTTAGATATTCAAAGATAGAACGGGTTGATTTATGATGCGACGGGTGATCGCATGCTTCCCTTATTACAAGTCCTTCAGCCTGCATGCAGTCTGATTGGAAAGTTTCACCGCTGATACCGTAATTGCCTATGAGCGGATAGGTGAACATCAAGATCTGACCCCTGTATGAAGGATCGGTCAGAGCTTCCTCATATCCTGTGTACTGTGTCGTAAAAACAAGCTCGCCCTGGACTATGCCTTCAACTCCAAGACCTTCACCTATTACGAATGTTCCGTCTTCAAGCCCAAGAACTGCTTTCATAGAGGCTTAATTGTATAGGGATTGTAAATAAGTTACGCAGGCTTGACGGATCAAAATAAACAGATTTATCATTTAGAATCTAGCAATTATAGTTAAGACAAAACCTTCGAGATTTATGTAAAATAAATCAGGTTTTTGACAATAAACGTGAGGATAGAATATGATAAGTGTAAATGAAACCGGACTCTGTGTATTTAAGGAAATGCTTGACTTTGCGAACGAATTGAATGTAGAGATACATGAGCAGAAAAACGGTTCCACAGTTGTTGATGCAGGTGTGAATGTATCAGGGGGTTATGAAGCAGGAATGTACCTTTCAAGAATATGCCTTGCTGACCTTGCGGATTTACAATATACTACTTTTGACCTTGGCGGGATTATGGTTCCCGCTATCAGGGTCAGCACCGATCACCCGATAGTTGCATGCATGGCTTCGCAATATGCCGGATGGCGTATCAGCGCTGGAAAATATTTTGCCATGGGTTCAGGCCCTGCCCGCGCCCTGTCCCTTAATCCGAAAAAGCTCTATGCAGAGATAAATTACAAGGATTCCTATACCAGCGCCGTACTTGTACTCGAATCTGATAAAATGCCGCCTGAAGAGGTCACAGATAAGATCGCGAAAGACTGCAATGTGGATCCCAGCGATCTTTTTATCGTTGTAGCTCCTACTGCTTCTATCGCAGGGTCAGTCCAGATCTCAGCCCGCATCGTTGAGACCGGCATCCATAAGATGGAATCTATCGGCTTTGATATAAACACCATAAAAAGCGGATACGGTATTGCTCCTATTTCTCCTATCATCGGGGATAGTACGAAATGCATGGGCTCGACCAATGACTGTATCATTTACTGCGGAAAGACATATTATAACGTGAAGTATGATGTGGAAAAGGTAAAAGAATTGATCGTTAAAGTGCCTTCAGGAACTTCATCTTCCTATGGAAAACCATTCTTCACGACCTTCAAGGAGGCAGGCTTTGATTTCTTCAAGGTGGACGCGGGCGTTTTCGCTCCTGCTGAGATCACAATAAATGAGCTCAACAGCGCCAAGACCTTTACAAGCGGAAAAGTGGACCAAGAGGTGCTGATGAAATCATTTGGGATTTCAAGGCTTTAATTTTTTTTTGGACAGGATCGACAGGATTTGACACAATCGTATCCTGCCGATCCTGTAAATCCTGTCAAAGCAGGGTAAAATCCTTGGGGCTTATGTGCGTTGGCCTCTCATATCGCGTCCTGAGTGGTATTAAAAAATTTTAAATATAAGAATCCGCATCTTTATAATAGATTTACTTGATAAAACCGGATTATTGGATTTTATTGGCTTTGAAAAATGCATCTGAAAGTTATGGCTTTGATATTAAAAAATGGTTACAGTTTGAAAAACCAGATGAATTTAAAATCAACAAAACAGAATATGATAAATTAATTGATGATTTAGAAGATGCGAACCTAATTAAGAGAGCGACAAATGAACAAATAAATTTTTTCTTAACTCAAAAGGGCAAAAAGGAGTTATCTGAATTTAAAGGACATTTGACTTTTGATGAATATTATCTTATAATATCAAAATTTCCAGAGGTAGAAATAAAAGAGAGAATAAAAGCGTTTGAGAATTTTATTGGATTTTCATTTAGTTTAATTGTTTTGGTTTCTTTGATTCGATTTCCTTATTCATCTTATATTAATAATACTTTTATAATTTTTTTTATCGTACTTATTTTTTCAATCATTTCAGTCATAGTATCAATATATTTAGGGCGTAATTTGGCGGATATTTTGGTTTTTTGGGTGTTTGGACAAAGAGAAAATCTATTGAAAATTAAAGAATTGGTATGGAAATATAAAAATATAATAACTTATATAATCATTCTGTTAGCGATATTCTTACTCGATATTACAAAATCGTCTTCATGGATTAATTCAATTGGGGCTATTATTCTATATAAATTATGCCAAGTCTTATTTGATAAAAAAGAATTTTTTTGAATCTATTACCGATATAATTTTTAATGTGGTCATTGATCCTTACAAAACCAAAAGTTACGCAATCAGGGGAAATATTCATCATAAATAAATATGTTATTCGTACACATACGAACCAAAATCTTTAATACACCACATATCATTTACACACCCTGTAAACATGACCCGACAAAGCACAAGAAAAACCACAAACAGACTGCACTGCACTTTCAGCGCAATAGTAGATATATTTGAAATGGAACACAACAGGGAACCCTCAAGCCAGGAAGTGAACAACATAATAATGTATTTTGGGGACAGGGGGTGGATCGCAAATTAACATTATTAATAATTATGCACCATTATTAATAATGATTATAGGTTATTAATAATGATGCTCTGCATCGCTATAAATCGAAAACTTTAAAACCAATTATACCCTTTACCAATAAAAAACGTTACAGTAACGAACAAACTGAAGGGTACAAATGAGTAACGTACAATCTTGTTATCAGTGCGGAAAATGCACATCTATATGCCCCATGCGCCGGGTTTCGAAGACGTCACCACGCAGTGCAATTTATAATGCCAATGTATATGGGCTTGAAACAAATGATATCTGGACATGCCTGACATGCGGCCTGTGTCCGATCGAATGCCCGCAGCAGGTGGATTTCCTTGGCTTTATACGTGAAGAGAGGAATGGGAAAGAGCCTCTATCTATAGCTCATCTTGGTGTTTTCACGGAAATGGCCGAATTAAGTTCAAAACTTGATGGGAACATTCCAGACACTTCGGCTAAATCAGCAGATTCAAAAATCGGATTCTTTCCAGGATGTGTGGACTCACTCGACTTATTCCTGCATGATGTAAAAACCAATTTCGGGGAAATTACTACATCGTCCCTTAAACTTCTTGATAAACTGGGAATAAAACCGCAGGTCATGAACATGAAATGCTGCGGTCATGATGTCCTGTGGCAGGGAAAAAAAGATGTTTTTGACAGGCTAAAGAACTATAACATAGAATATATTAAAAAAAGCGGCATCGATACCCTTGTAACAAGCTGCGCAGAATGTTATCGAACCTTTTCAAAGGATTACGACCTCGGAATAAAAGTCGTTCATACATCGCAACTATACGATAAGCTCGGAATGAAGATCGATATGCAGGTTACCTATCATGACCCATGCAGGCTTGGAAGGCACATGGGAGTGTATGACGCGCCGCGAAAAGCACTCACTGCGAACGGTGTGGTCGTAAAAGAGATGGAGCATTCAAAAGAAAATGCCCTGTGCTGCGGAGTAAGTAATTTCATGAATTGCAATGAGCAAACAAAGGCGCTTCGCATTGCACGTATGAACGAAGCAGAGGCTACAGGCACAAAAACCCTGATCACAACATGTTCAAAATGCCTTGCGCATTTTAACTGCCTTAAAACTGAAAAAGATGCTACACATAAGTATGATCTTGATATTGTAGACTTAAGCGTATTCCTTGCGCGGCAACTGGAGGCGGGAAAATGATAAAATCTAGCGATCTTGACCCGGATTTTAAATATGAGATATCTAAAGAACCGGGCGGCGAGAATATTAAAAAATGTTTCAACTGCACGGGCTGTACTGTTGGATGCCCCGTCACCGAAATCGACAAAACTTACAACCCGCGAATGATACTTAGAAAAGCCATCCTTGGCATGAGAAAAGAAGTCCTTTCAGATGAATCACTCTGGCTTTGCGCATCATGTTATATCTGCTACGAGCGATGCCCGCAGGATGTTAAAATAACAGAAGTCATTGGAGCGATACGCGCGATCGCGCAGCGTGAGGCAAAAGCTGGCAAGATCAAGCTCGATAATCCCAAACCATTATTTGATCATCTTTTCATCGACTCGGTCAAGAAGAATGGAAAATGGTATGAAGCAGGTGTGAGCGGAACGTTCATGCTAATGACTAAAGGCATCGGCGGAGCTTTAGGTTATGCTCCTATGGGTTTTGAATTGTGGAAAAAAGGTAAACTTAGCATCCTGCCGCATACGATAAAAGGAAAAGGCGAAATCAAACGCATATTTGAGGAAGTGGAAAAATGAAGCTTGCTTATTATCCCGGATGTACGCTTCACGGCACAGCCCGCGAATACGATGCATCCACAAAAGCAGTATGCAAAGCGGCTGGCATTGAGCTTACAGAAATCGATGACTGGAACTGCTGTGGAGCGCTTGAAGCTATATTTGATAAGGAACTCTCCATGGGATTATCCGCCCGAAATAATTTCAAGGCGCAAAAAACTGGTCTTGACCTTGTTATCCCATGCAGCATTTGTTCGCATAATCTTTCAAGAGCCGATAAAGCCATGAAGACTGATAGCGCTTTCAGGGCAAAGATCGAAAAAGCGCTCGGGGAAAAGTACACTGGCGTAAATATAAAACATCTTCTGGATGTCGTTGTGAATGACCTGGGAACGGAAACCCTTGCCACGAAATTTACCAAATCCTTAAATGGCATAAAAGCAGTTCCATATTACGGCTGTCTTCTTATTCGCCCCTCCGAGGTATGTAAATTCGATAATCCCGAAAATCCCACCTCTCTTGATGATATTATTAAGGCAACAGGCGCCGAATGCCTGCCTTTTACCCAGAAAACAAAATGCTGCGGCGGCAATCTCCTGATGAGTAAACAGGATTACGCATTCATTCTCACAAAGAAGTTATTCGACGAAGCAAAAGCAGCAGGGGCTAACTGCATCGTTGTAGCATGCCCAATGTGTCACATGCTTCTTGACGGGCAGCAGGGAATGATCGAAAAAGCGCATAACACAAAAATCGATATGCCAGTGCTTTATTTTACCCAGCTTATCGGACTTGCGATGGGTTTGGGCGAGAAAGAACTTGAACTGGATAAGAATATGGTTTCGACGTCTAAGCTTATAGCATTAATTGGAAAAGAAAAACCCGCGCCGAATAAGGTGGAAGCTAAAATAGCAACAGCCGTTGAAGCGGAGGCAGCACAATGAAAGGCTCAGTAGCTGTAGTTGGCGGGGGAATAGCAGGGATTCAAGCTGCCCTTGACCTTGCTGACAGCGGTTTTAAAACTTATCTGATTGAATCAAGACCAAGCATAGGCGGCGTCATGTCCCAGCTTGACAAGACATTCCCCACGAATGATTGCGCCATGTGCATCCTCTCCCCGAAACTTGTGGAGACCGCGCGCCATCCCAACATTGAATTACTCGCATATTGCGATGTCAAATCCATAAGCGGCAAAGCCGGTGATTTCAAGGTAAAAGTGATACGTAAAGCCCGATATGTCGATGAGACAAAATGCACAGGATGCGGCTCATGCACAGAAAAATGTCCCTCTAAAGTGTCAGATGAATATAATGCGGGTATGGCGAAGCGTAAATCTATTTACATCCCTTTTGCGCAGGCAATACCCAGGGTTGCGACAATTGATGCCGCACATTGCATATATCTTACAAAAGGCAAATGCGGCGTATGCAAGAAAGTTTGCGGCCCAAAAGCTGTTGATTATGAACAGAAGGACCAGGAAGTTGAACTAAATGTTGGTTCAGTCGTGCTGGCTACTGGTTTTAAACCATTTGATCCCTCTATCCTGAAACAATACAGGTTTGATCATCCTGATGTCATAACCGCACTCCAGTTCGAGCGCCTACTGAGCGCAAGCGGCCCCACGCAGGGTCATGTCACGAAACAAACAGACGGGAAAGTCCCGAAAAATATTGCATTCATCCAGTGCGTTGGTTCACGAAATCCCAGGATAGACCGGAAGCACTGCTCTTCGGTTTGCTGCATGTATGCCACCAAGGAATCCATAATCGCTAAAGAGCATGATCCTGAACTTAATATTACTGTTTTCCACATCGATATACGAGCTTATGGCAAGAATTTCGAGGAATTCTACAACAGGGCGCAGAAGGAATACGGTATAAAATACATCAACTCCCGCCCGTCTGAAATAACAGTTGGCACAGATAATTCTCTCTCCTTGAAATACGAAGATTTCAATACGGGCGACCTTGTGAGCAAGAATTTCGACATGGTGGTTCTCTCCATAGGGCTTGATCCTGCTGATTCAACGCACGCTCTTGCGAAATCTTCAGGAATTGCGCTTGATGAGTTCGGAAATATCGCCACAAGCATCGAAAATCCAGTTGAGACAAGCGTCGCCGGGATATATGTATGCGGTGTTGCGCAGGGCCCAAAGGATATCCCCGACACCGTAGCACAGGCAAGCGCCGCAGCATCAAAGGCTGCCGCCCTGCTCTCCCCGGAACGCGGGACACTCATAAAAGAAAGGAAATTTCCTGATGAGAAAAAACTTTCGATCGAACCACGCATCGGCGTATTCGTATGCCACTGCGGAATTAATATCGGAAGCGTTGTCAATGTCCCCGGAGTCGTGGAATATGCAAAAACCCTTCCCGGCGTCGCGCATGCCCAGGAAATGCTTTACGCTTGCTCTTCTGATTCACAGGTCACGATAAAAGACGCCATCACAAAAAACGATCTTAATCGTGTTGTTGTGGCATCATGCACGCCGCGCACCCATGAACCTTTATTCCAGAATACCTGCCGCGAAGCAGGACTTAATCCTTATCTTTTCGAACTGGCAAATATCCGTGAGCACTGCTCGTGGGTGCATTCAAAAGAGAAAGAGAGAGCCACAGAGAAGGCAAAAGGCATCGTCCAGATGGCTGTGGCAAAATCTGCGCTTTTCCAGCCTCTCTACAAGCAAAAAGTCGATCTCATTAACAAAGCGGTAGTACTTGGCGGTGGCGTAGCTGGCATGACCGCAGCGCTTGATATTGCCAATAATGGATATCATGTGACACTGATCGAGAAGGAAAAAGAACTTGGCGGAATGCTTCGTGAAATGACGGAATTATACGATGGCAAAAAACCCGCCGATGTACTAAAAGAACTGATAGGCAAAGTGAGCGAGAACAAGAATATTAAGATAATAAATGATGCAAAACTCCTCAAGGTAGAAGGTTATCTTGGTAATTTCAAAGGAACTATTCTTGCAAGCGGAAAGGAACTGCCAGTCGATTTTGGTGCAGCTGTAGTTGCAACCGGCGCCCGCAACCTTGAACCTTCGGGATTATTCGAGTATGGAAAGGATACACGCGTTGTCACGCAGGCGCAGCTTGAGAAAATGCTTGGAAATATTATCAGCGCCAAAAATGTGACAATGATCCAGTGTGTGGGAGCGCGAAGCATTGAACGCGAATACTGCGGCCGCACATGCTGTGTTGACGCGGTCAAAAATTCTATAAGGATAAAGAAAGCAAACAGCAGCGCAAATGTCTTTGTTCTTTACCGTGACATGAGAACATACGGCGTGATGGAGAAGCTTTATGGAACTGCAAGAGACCTCGGAGTAGTTTTTATCAAATACGAACCTGAAAACCCGCCGAAAGTTCAAAACGGATCGGTTATCGTCCATGATGCCATGCTTAATCTTGATATTGAGTTAGCGTCAGATCTCATTGTTTTGAGCACGCCGCTTGTTGCAGGAGAGAATAAGGAAATTAATGAGCTATTTAAGATTCCTCTTGATAAGAATAAATTCTTCCTTGAAGCTCATCCCAAATTGCGGCCTGTGGATTTTGCAACTGACGGCGTATTCCTGTGCGGCAGCGCCCAGTCGCCAAAACTTATTGAGGAAGCAATATCGCAGGCAAGCGCAGCAGCGTCGCGCGCGTGCACGATCCTGTCACGCAAATTCATTGAGACCGAAGGCGCAATCTCAGTTGTAAATGAAGCAAAATGCATCGGCTGCGGCACTTGTGTTACAGTTTGTCCTTATAATGCGCCTTCACTGTACGATGTGACCGTAAAAGTTGAAGAAGTCACATACACTACAAAGAAATCAAAAATAAACGCAGCTTCATGCAAGGGCTGCGGTTCATGCGCTGCTGCCTGTCCGGCAGGTGCTATAACGGCGCAGCATTACTCATCAAAAGAGATTGGTGAGGCAATTGATGCGTTTCAAAAGGGCGTTAAAAGTATTTCGATTGATAAAGGCGTTGTGGAGGTGACAGTATGAGTACAGAAACAGCTGCGATTAAGCCTGAACAGGCGGGAAACGGTTGGGAACCAAATATTCTTGCTTTTTGCTGCAACTGGTGCTCCTATGCGGGAGCAGACCTTGCTGGCGTGAGCCGATTCCAGTATCCTCCATCTGTTAAGATACTTAGAGTAATGTGTTCAAGCAGGGTTGAACCTGCATTCATATTGAAGGCGCTAAGAGAAGGAGCTGATGGAGTCCTGATCGCAGGATGCCATATAGGGGATTGCCATTACATAGACGGCAACAAGAATGCAGAGGTAAGGATCAATAATACCAAAAAAGCGCTTGTAAAGCTTGGGCTTGATAAGAGGCTTCGGCTTGAGTGGATCTCAGCAAGCGAAGGATTGCGATTTTCAGAAGTCATAAAAGATTTTACGGAAGAGATTAAGAAATTGGGTCAAAACCCTGTAAACGAAAAAATTAAACCGCAGATAAACGCAGATGAACGCAGATTTAATGCATCGGCTAATTCATTGGCTAATAAGTCAGCGGCTAATGTTCAAGGAAGTGAGTGACATGAGTGATAATAAAAGTACTGAAAACAAAAGTACTGTTGTAAAAGATAATGAAGAAAAACGGGTCGGTGTGTTCGTATGCGAGTGCGGCGTGAATATCGGAGGTGTGGTGAATACCAGAGCGGTAGCTGATTACATTGGAACGCTCCAAGGAGTTAAAGTCACATCCGTGAACAAGTTCACATGCTCGGATTCTGGACAGGCCGACATCCAGGCAAAGATAAAAGAGCACAACCTTAATCGGGTCGTTGTAGCAGCCTGCTCTCCAAAAACCCATGAACCGACATTCCGTGCCTGCATAGAAGAGATGGGTTTGAACCAGTACTTCCTTGAATTCGTAAATATCAGGGATCATTGTTCATGGATACACATGTGGGAGAAGGAAAAAGCCACAGAGAAAGCTAAAGACCTTATAAGAATGGGAGTTGAGCGATCAAAGCTGCTTGAACCGCTGCAGGCAAGTGAAGTTCCAGTCATTGATAAAGCCCTTGTCATCGGTGCAGGCGTTGCTGGTATGCAATCAGCGCTTGACCTTGCTGATATGGGTTTCCAGGTTTATCTCGTTGAGAAGGAGCCTTCAATAGGCGGAAGGATGGCGCGCTTTGATAAAGTGTTCCCGACAAACGACTGCTCGATATGTATTCTTGGTCCCAAGATGGTAGAAGTGGCGCGTAACAAGAATATCAAGATAATGAGCTATTCAGAAGTGAAAGCCGTGGAAGGGTATGTGGGCAATTTCAACGTAAAGGTCGAGCATAAACCCAGATACCTTGATGTAGTTAAATGTACAGGATGCGCCAAGTGCAGCGAGGTCTGCCCGGTCGAAGTGCCCTACGATTTCAATGAAGGCTTAGGAACTCGAAAGGCAATATATGTTCCTTTCCCGCAGGCTGTGCCGCTTCGTGCAGTTCTTGATAAGGATAACTGCATCAACTGCAAGGCATGCGCAAAAGCGTGCGCGAGCGGGGCAATAAACTATGATATGCAGACAAGTTATACTGATCTTAATGTTGGCGTTATCATAGGAGCTGTGGGCTTTAAGACCTATGACCCTGAACCGCGACACGATTTCGGATATGGGTTATATGATAATATTATTACTGCCATGGAATTTGAGCGGCTTCTCAATGCAGCAGGGCCAACCGGCGGTCATGTCGTGCGACCATCTGACTGCAAAGAACCCATACGCGTGGGATTTGTTAATTGTGTAGGCTCGCGCGATAAAAATACTAATATCTATTGCTCTGGAGTTTGCTGCATGGTCACGATAAAGAATGCGCAGCTTCTTAAGGAAAAGCGCCCGGAGACCGATCAGACGATAATGTATATCGATATCAGGACTCCATTCAGGGGATATGAAGAATCATACAACAGATCGCGAAACATTGGCGTTAAGTTCCTTCGTGGAAGACCTGTTGAAGTGAAAGAAGACCCTGTTACAAAGAATATCAAAGTGAGAGTTGAGGATACACTTGCAGGGGAAATAAGAAACCTTGAGTTCGATCTCTTGGTGCTGGCTACAGGCATTGTTCCGAATGAGGGGATTAGCCAGATACAGCAATTATTGAAATTATCAAAAGCAGCAGATGGTCTGCTCATGGAAGCGCATCCAAAGCTCAAACCTGTTGATACCACCATAGATGGCGTATTCCTCGCAGGTTGCGCTTCAGGTCCCAAAGATATCCCATATGCAGTATCCCAGGGCAGCGCATGCGCAGGACGCGCCACAATTCTTCTCAAGAACAAAAAAGCCATAACGGAAGGCATTACAGCGGTTGTAGAACCTGATGTTTGCGTGGGATGCCAGGTTTGCATACCTATGTGCCCATTCCAGGCAATAAAGTTCGATGAAAAAGTAAATAAAGCGAACGTAGTCAAAGCATTGTGTAAGGGCTGTGGAACGTGCGTTGCAGCCTGCCCGACAGGTGCGCTTGAACAGAGCCACTTCAAGAATAACCAGCTGCTTGCACAGATCAAGAATGTGTTTAGATTCGAGGAGGTGGCAGCATGAGCGCAGAAGTGTCGGCAGCCCCAACGGCTTCAAAAACCAATGGCTGGGAACCCAAGATCGTAGCATTCTGCTGCAACTGGTGCTCATACGGAGGCGCTGACAGCGCGGGTATGGGAAGATTCCAGCAGCCAGCTTCCACGAGGATCATACGTGTGATGTGTTCTGGAAGAATAGACCCGCTGCATGTGTTCAATGCTTTCCTTGAAGGCGCTGATGCAGTTCTTGTCACAGGCTGTCATATCGGTGACTGCCATTATGTTAACGGGAATGATAAAACAAAAATAAAATACAAATATCTTGAAAACGTGGTTCACGAGCTTGGTATTGAAAAAGAGAGGCTTCAGCTCAACTGGATATCGGCAAGCGAAGGCGAAAAATTTGCCAATTTCATACGCGATGTCACAGCGCAGATAAAGAAACTAGGTCCAAGTCCGTTGAAACCTGAGGGGGTGGCGTAATGCAAAAAGGCGAGATGTATGTTGGATGGTCAACAAAAGAAGACGTGAGAAAGCGCGGTGGCTCAGGAGGTCTTGTGACTTCCATGCTGGCAGCGGCGCTTGAAAAGAAGCTTGTGGATGCTGTTGTCGTTCTTAAGAAGATCAACGAATTCGAAGCTGTTCCTATTATTACTTCTGATGTGAATGAAGTCTTAAACTCTGCAGGTTCTCTGCACTCTGTTCCGAGCCACTTTGCAAAGCTGATCGCAAACAGGAACCTGAAAGTCGCACTTCCCGCAAAGGGCTGTGACGTAAGGGGGATAATCGAGCAAGCTAAACGCAATGCAATAAACCTTGATAATACTTTCATCGTTGGATTGAATTGCGGCGGATCGATGCATCCTGTGGTCACACGCGAGATGCTTGAAGTGATGTATAAGATCAAACCTGAAGATGTCCACGGTGAGGAGATCGAGAAGGGTAAACTCATCTTTGAGACAAAAGATGGGAAAGAGCATGCAATAACTATTGATGAACTTGAAGAGAAGGGATTCGGAAGGCGTGAAAGCTGCCGATACTGTACGATCAAAGTGCCAAATAATTCTGATATCGCATGTGGCAACTGGGGTGTAACAGGCGACCTTGTTGGAAAAGCCACATTTGTTGAGATCAACTCCGAAAAAGGTGCAAAACTCCTCCAGAATGCTATTGACGCTGGATATGTGCAGGTGCAAAAACCAGATGATAAAGGCATTGCAATGCGCGCCAGGATAAAAGGTGTCATGGAAGAACTTGGAAAGAAATGGAAAGGTAAGATATTTATTCCGATCGAGAATGGACGGCTTGAATATTTCAGGAAAGAGCTTGAGCACTGTATCGACTGCGGCGCATGCAAGACTGTTTGTCCGACCTGCTCATGCGGGGATGTATCAAAGTGCACACAGTACCATTCCAGAGGAGATGCTTATAAGATGTCAATGTATCATCTCGTTCGCTTCTTGCACCTGGCTGATGCCTGTATCGGGTGCGGACAGTGCAGCGATGTATGCCCTGTGGATATTCCGCTTACCAGGTTGTACAGAAGGTTTGCGAACCCGGTTCAGGAGCAGTTGAAATATGAACCCGGTATGGACATGCGAAAACCGCCGTATTTTGAGGTGAAGTTAAATGAGTGAAGATGCTAGTTTTAATAGGGATCAGAAAAAGGTAGAAGAGCGCGGTGTTGCTCTGGATTTATCGGGTTCAATGGGGAAAGGGATGCTGGCAAAAGAGAAAATTGAGACCTTGGGAAATTCTTCCGGGTTAACTCCCCTGGGTTTTGGTGTTAATGTTCGTACGAGTTCGTTGTTAAATTGTTCAGACCAGTACGCAGAGAACACAGAGATGCCTGGCAATTCACCTGGATTGAAAACATTGCATCCATTTGATGAAATCTATAGTATAAAAAAGAAAAGCGTTTCTTTGATTGAGGGTATTTCAAACAATGAGGATTTAGAAACCTTGAGAAATTCTTCGGGATTATCTCCATTGAATTATGATACTGAGCCGTCAATGGACGCTGGTAAACACAGAAATTCACCGCAAAGAACGTTAAGGCCGCAAAGCCAGATTATAACAAACTTTGCTTATGAAGGAGAGTGAATTGAATGACAGATAATGTTTATTCAACGATCTGCCCTGGCTGCAATTTCGGCTGCGGATTATATATCCGTGAGAATGGCGCATTGGAAGTTGATTTCAGGAAATCATCGCCTGCAAATGCCGGAAAGCTGTGCAGGTTCGGGATGAGCCTGCCGCGTTTCTATAAGCCAGTAAAATCCATTGTGGATGGCAAGGAAACAACGCTTGAAGAGGCTGCAAAAGAAGCAGCTAAGAGGATTTCAGCCGGAAAAGGTTCCACAGCATTCTTATCATTTGGAAATACCACATCTGAGGAGCTTCTTGCATTACAGAAAATTGGTGAATCTTATTTATGCACGGGAGTAAATTTTGAGGCGCTTCCCAAGGATACATTCCAGACAATCAGCATCGGAATACCATATAGCGAGATAGAAGCTGCGAAGCATATCGTTCTTTTCATTGATCCATACGAGCAATACCCATTGATCGTCAGGCGCCTCCTTTCTGCGAAAGAGAAAGGGGCAAAAATAACTGCAGTCTGGTGGAAGGATCTGGCGCTGGCAAGTGAAAACATCAGACCTGCGGATGTCTCAAAGCTTGCACTTACAAAAGATTCTCTTATTATCGCTGATTTCCACCCATTTTCGGATGTGGAGCAGGTAAAGAGCGTGCTTGGACTTGCAAATAATGCAGGTACAAAGATAACATTCCTGAAGCCGTTTGCGAATTCAACAGGCGCATATCTTCTTACAAAGGATGCAAAACAAAAGTCGCTGGCGCAGCTTATTGATGATATAAATAAAGGAACTATAAAAACATTGTTCTGCCTTGAATCAGATCCATCAGCTATTATCTCAAAAGAAACACTTTCAAAACTCACGAACCTGATAATCCAGGCAGGCCAGGAACCATCGGCAAAAGCAAATATTTTGATCGCGCATGAGCCGCTTTATAAGAAGAAGGGCACGCTTATCAACAACGAAGGACGGGCGCAGGCACTGGGCGGCGCCGGGATTGGCGGACTTGACGCGCTTGGCATAATAGCCGGCGTTAAATTTGAGTTCAATACTCTCCATGAATCCGTGAAAAAAGCTATCGGTGTCCAGGCGATCGATGAGTTCACGATACCAAAGTTTGAAAGACCGTCTTACAATGCAATACAGGCCGCATCAAAGCCAGTTGATGCAAAACCAGTACTTGTCAGCGTGTTTAATCCGTTCATGTGGTTCAATCTTACTGATGATAATGATTTTGTGGAATTGAACCTGAATACAGTAAAGGCGCTCAAGCTCATGAAGGGTGGATCGATCAAGATCAAATCGAACGGCAGCACGATCGAGAAGAAGTTCAAAGTTGCACCCGTTCAGGATAATATACTTATTAGCTGCAATAAGTTTGGCATCGAAAAAGGAATAATTACTCCTGTTGAGATATCGAGGTGATAACCATGGCAGATGATAAAGCAACAAAGAAAAAAGCATCAATAAAACCTGAAGATGCAAAGGAAGCGGCAAAAGCAACATTACAGGCTCTTGCTGGAACAAAATCGCCAGCGGTTAAAGAGACGGCGCAAGTCCAGACAAGACCAAAGGCTGAGATCACACAGGCGGTAAAAGACAAATCTGTGGCTGTGAAAGAACCTGCAAAACCTCAAGCAAATGCGGCTGCAAAACCAGTGCCTGAAGCCAAAACTGTATCTGAAGCAGGAAAAGAAGAAACGAAATCTGCGCCTGAGGCAAAGCCTGAAGCGCCAAAAGCTGAAGTGAAGAAGGAAGCAGATCCCAGCAAGGAATTCGTTGACGGCATTATGACTGAGATGGCGCTCAAAGGTGCATCAAAGAAGAGGCTCATCAAGATGCTGGGCGAGCAATTCAATTTCGATAAGCAGAAGGTCATGTTCAGGCTCAAGAGGGCGCTGATCACGGAGAGGTATGCGGCGGAGCATGCGGAAGCGGGGCATTGAAAGCTGATAATAAAAATCAATCCAATTTTGGTATCAGCATTTTTTTAATTCATGAGATTTAATATAAAAGTTCCTTTCTTCAGACAGGAGGCTTGGTATACATGCGGGCCTGCATGCATGCGAATGATACTTGCTTTCCTTAGAATCATAAAAACAGAGGGAGAAATAACGGAAGTTTGTGATACCACAGAACTTGGAACTACACCAACTCAAATATCGGAAGCTTTTGCGATATTGGGGATTAAGGCATCATCAGTCAAGAATACAAACATTGAAGAACTTAAGAACGAAATAAAAGAAGGAAGACCTGTAATAGTCTTGATCGATCCGAGCAGTATAAATGGAGGCATAAGCGGCTTTGGTCATTTCATAGTAATAGTTGGAATAAAAGATGGAGAGATCGAATATCATGATCCTGATGAACCGGAAGGAAAATATCTTAAATGCGACTTTGAAGCATTTATTCGTGCATGGAATTCTTCAAGATGCTGGATGATTAAAATAGAAAAGGAGTAGTATGCATAAAGAAATACATGATGCTGCAAAAGAATATCTCATTGAGAATGTCGGCGAATTAGTTTCAGCAGGTGATATTTATTATGATTCGCAACAGAATACCTGGAATGTAAAGATACTGGCAAAAACTCCTCATGGCATTTTTATTTTGGGTGAGATGCGTCTTGATAAAAATAAGAAAATAGTTGATGTGCCATCTAAGAAAATACTCTTAAATATTTTGAAGGCAAAGCTGCAGGATGATCGCGTTCTTATTGATGTTCCTCGCACTGAAATCTCCCGAATCAAGAATATGATTCCAGGAGTAAGGGTTTATGGGTGAGCTACAGGATATGCATTTTTTACAGGATACATCCTGAAGACAAATTTATATCACATAAACCATATTAAACAACTATAATGAATTCAGAATTCAAGGAAATTATTAAAGCATCAAGACCATCCGTTGCTGTTATTGGACTTGGCGGCGCCGGGAGCAATATAATAACTTATCTTTCTGAAAAAAACATTGCAGGCGCAAAGCTCATTGCAGCAAATTCCGATATAAGCCACCTGGTCCTTCAGCGCGCTGATAAATTGATGCTGCTCGGAAAGGAGCGAAGCAAGGGCAAAGGATGCGGAGGATTTCCTGAGGTTGGCGCAGAATGCGCGCACGAAAGCGCTGATGATATACGAAAAGAACTGGAAGGAGCAAATATCATATTTATCGTTGCAGGTCTTGGAGGCGGGACAGGTACGGGCTGCGCTCCTGTTGTTGCGCAAATTTCACGTTCCATGGGCGCACTCACTATAGCGTGCCTGACAATGCCTTTTGAGATAGAAGCATTAAGACGCGAGAATGCCAAGAAAGCGATTCGCGCGCTTTCTGAAACATGCGATTCCGTGGTCCTGATAGATAACACAAAACTTCGAAAATTTGCCGGGGATCTGCCCCTTAAGGCCGCATTTGCCGTGGCAAATTCATTGATCGGAGCATTTATCAAAAGCATAACTGAAACCATAACTTTGCCAAGCCTGATGAACCTTGATTTTGCAGACTTAAAAGCTGTTCTGGAAAAAAGAGGCATTTCATCATTCGGAATAGGAGAAGCGCAAGGGCCAGACCGCATAGAAAAGGCTGTATTAAGAGCAGTATCTGCGCCGCTTCTTAATATTCCTGACCTTTCATCCGCACATGGTTTACTAATACAGATCACTGGCGGGCAAGACCTGACTCTTGAAGAAGTGGCGCTAGTTGGCGATTTAATGGCAAAGCAGCTTCCAGGTACAAAAAGGATAATCTGGGGCGCCAGCATTGATGATACCATGACAGGACGCATCCGGATAATGGCATTATTCGCAAGTGTTGGAAATCCGTTTGAGTGAATCTATATTACATTGTACCCTTTTTTCACAGCATCCCGGACAATATAAGATTCTTTCAATTTTCTTTCAAATTCTTCCTGCGTATAGCACAATGCATCAATATGTTCGTGAAATTTCAATTCTTTGAGAATTTTTCCCATTCTCCCGGTGAATTTTTCTTTACTGAATTCATTTGATACTAATATCATATCAATATCACTGAAATCATCTGGCTTACCCCATACCCTTGATCCAAAAAGGATAAATTTGACAGGTTTGTATTTATTTATAATATAATCTTTTTTTTCTATTAGAAATTGCTGTAGAACAGAATCTTTTATCTCATTTTCTTCCATTATCATTCACCCATTGCCAATTTATCAATATGATGGGTCTTGGGGGGAAGATCGTCAAATCTGGAAATAAACAGGGCTTTTAAACATTTTTCGATACTCTGATGACAAAAGAATGCTGATGCATAAAAATCCCCTGATCTGGTACAATTTTTTGCAGTCATAAGATCACGTTCGGATTGCGACAGCCAGTTCTTTACCATCTGGTTCAAAACAAAACACCTGTAGTATGTTCTTTATTCATCATATTAATCTTTCTTAATGTTAGATTTTGTCCATATTTTCTTACATTTTTTTAATTTATTTCGTTGAGAATTTCCTGTGCATCTTTCTTTTCTACGTCATATAATTCATATACAATTTCATTAATTGCATCTTGAGAGTTGGAAATTTCATTAATTAATTGTTTGACACTGCTAATAATTATATGTATTTTGCCTGTAAGAATTTCAATACTGCTCGGTAAAAGTAATATCTTTTCAATATCTTTCCAGGAGCGATCGATGAAATTCTTCTCCAATATCTGTTTAACACATTTCAAAGCCTCTTTTTCGCCATCTATTTTAATAGTATTTTTATTTCCAGCTCCAGTTAATATTAAGGTATGTTCAAAACCCGTGATTTCTTTTTCGAGATTATAAGCAATATCACCGACATTCTTTAAAACAAAATCCTCTGCTGGTTCGATAGGTTTGACTATACCCGAAGTCCACAGATTCCTTATTTCACCTTGGTCTAAGTATTCAATAACCTTTTCTAATGCTATATTTGGAAGCACATTATCTTTCTCTATCTGCACAATTTGGCTATCAAAATATTTGCTATAGTTATTGAGTTCTTCCTTCTTGGAAAGAATCTTTTTAACTTCTTCATTTAGGGTGTCATACTGCCTTTTCTCTTTGTTATTTTTAAAATCTATGGGACGTATCGGCATCTCAGTTAGAGGTGTATAAAACAATTCACGTGTCTTTCCTTTGGGTTTTGTTTGATAATAGCACCAAATACGGAAAAGTGAAGAATTGAGTATACTCAAAATGTAAAGAAGATTGTGTATGCCGGGTGTCTCATTTTCTCCCGTCTCAAGCTCTTTTTCTCTGTTTTTCTTTTGGGTGATAAAATACATATCTGTGCTGCCATAAAAAGGTTTATCTGTATACCCAAATGTGTTGTAAGGAGAACGATAAGGGCAGACAATTTTGTCTCCTTCAAATATATCTTGTGTTCTAGGCCAATGAAGTGAGAACCATGGAATTTTACCCTCTTCACATTCTCTTCTTGAGGATAATTTCTTCTTAAATGTGGTTAGATGTTTTAAAATAGTTGGATAATTATTTATATTTGTATTTTTCTCGGTGTAAATTACTTTATCGGTTGAATTTTTTTCTACATAATACCTATGTATATCCGAATTTTTGTAATACGGTCTAAACATTTTATGTTCTATATCAGATGGTTCTAAGCGATTTATTTTATCTTCAGATAAAACAAAAACACCATCCCCAATTTTAACCCCATATTCTTGTATCTCCTGAGGTGTAATCGTGTCTAAAACGTCTTTATCGACACGCAAAGGATTCGGTACTAGTCCTTGATTAACATCACACATCTTGATTAAAGGCTTACCATGTAATTTTATTTTGTCAAGTATTATCTTAGTTTTTTCACTATGAAAGATATACCATGCTTTTTCAGAAAGTTCGCCTTGCTTTACAGCTGAGTAATAAACGTCAATGTATTCATCAACATAATTTTTCTCATCGATATGGTCTTTTATATGTTTTATTAAATTGCTCAATTTTTCATTTACATTTTTCCCAATGAATTCTTTTTTAACTTGGACTACTTTTATATTTTGTTCGACTTTTTCATTTCCTTTTGTCTGTGTGGTTTTTTGTAAAATAAAAACTATGTTGTGTTGCCCTTTAGCATGCTCAAATAGCTTTATCTCATCGAAATAAATTATTTCTATTATTTTAGCATTATCAAGAATATATTTTCTTAAATTGCTAGCGCCATCTGCCGTCAGCCAATAAGCGGTTGTAATAAACCCTAATTTCCCCCCTTCCTTCAATTTTTGTAGAGCTAGGATAATGAAAAAATAGAGATAATCCATTTTACCCTGGTAATACTTATTCCAATATGGGTATTTTTCAAGGGTACTTCTGAAAAGTTCTTTGTGGCTATCTTCACCGATATAAGGAGGATTACCTACTGCATAGTCAAAGTTCTTATTTTCTTTAATAAATTGGAAAATCTTAAGTTTTTCCCCCTCTAACTTAAGTATGTCATGGTCTTTATCTTCTATATAGTCGTCAGTCACTTCTTTTCCAATAAATTCTTGATTTTTATTATGTAAACTTAAAGAATCTTGATGAATTACGTGTAGAGTAAATTTTCCTCCTAAGTCTCGTTCCATCTCATTAAATTCGATTAGTTTTTTTATGATCGGTGTTAGCTGAATTAATACATTTACCTCAGTGAGATAATAAGAAAATGCGCTTATTTCACAACCATGAATTCCTTTTATAATTGCATTTTTTGCATCCTCTAAGTTATGCTTATCTTGCAGGAATTGAAAATAATTTCTTAGCCTGTAAATTGCTTCTACTAAAAAGCTTCCTGAACCTGTGGATAGGTCAAGAATTAGCTTTGGAACTCTTTTACCACCCATTTCATAATTGAAAAATGCTGTTTCATCCCCCCACTTTTTGGATGAATATCCAACTCTATCCCATATCAATCCAACTATTTGATATTGAGTATAATATTGTCCCTTATTCTTCTTATCTTGAATATCTAAGTATTCTTCGTAGACAGTACCTAAGACATCTCGATTTACTATTGATAGATTATATTTTGCTAATTCATAAAGGATATCGATAAGTATTGAATCCGTGGGAACATACCATGCATAATTATTTTGTTCTGTAAATAACCATTCGTATTTGTCTTTAGCAATATTAAATGCCTGCTCCAAAACTTTACCTATCTTCATATTGTGAGCATTATACCATTTCTTAAAACCTCCATTATATAATGTAACATCTTCACTTTCTATGAATTTTGCATCTTCCCACACTCTTATTAAAAGCAATCGAGTCATTGTGAAATATGCTATTCTATAAAAATATAAATCGATTGAAGTTCTAAGTATTAGTTTATCAGATTCTAATTGTTTTTGTAAGTCTTCAGATGTAACATCTTCACTTTCAGGTACTAAAATTTTGAATCAATACTTTGACATATAGAGTAAATTTCTCTGGCAATTTGCTCTTTTCGTAATGTATCATTTTCTAAACGTTTTAAAAGATACTCTTTTCCTCTATTGTTCTTTATATCATCTTTCAGAAGATTCACAATTAAGCGAATTGAATTTGTAAGTTTCTTTGACTCTCTTTCTTCAACGACGGCACTAAATATTGGTATATACGGTTCTGCGTTAGCTATACTTTCTATCTTTTTCTCTATAGTTAATTCTTTCTTTTTAAATTTATCAACAAATTTTAGAAATTTTTGAACGTTTGAGTCTTTTAGATTAAAAAGACCCTCGGTTTTAAAATTTTGGTACAAAGTAATAAAGCTAAAAGAATAATCTTCTAACTTGGAAGAGGTATCTTTTGAGAAAACAAGAAGCTCCTGCATATTGGTAATAATTGCATATTTTGCATGTGGAGATGCTAATAGATAGTATTTAGATTTCTCTTCAAACTCTTTTTCTAAATCTTTTAAAGTTGAGTTGCTGCCTTTTGTTTCAAAAATAAATGGATGAAGGTTAGTATCTATTGGTGTAAAATCTGGCGCTTGTTTATGTTTATTTCTTCTTTCAGGAATATAGTCAATTATACTGAATCCCAATATATCTTCAATAAAAGCAGGAAAAATTCTAGGCTGGATAAGCGTTTTCTCATCAGCTTTTCCGGCTCTCTGAGCTAATCTTACATATTCCAAATAATTTTTCGTTTGATTTATAGATTCTTCATAATATAAAGGACTAAATTCGTCCAGTAAATCTATGGTTTTTTTTATTATTTGGATATCCGCCATGTTGGCTCATTTATATAGTTTCCTCAATATGTAGTTTCCTAATACCAAGATGCACTTAACTTAGCCTTTAATAAGCGAACCCCGTTTTATTTTATCTTTTTTCCCCTTACGGTAATTAAGCAATATTGAACGGTATTGCAAAATTCAAATAATCCATCTCTCAATCTTGACGGTCTATTATTGTATATGAGCCATTGCGACAAGAAGTTGCATCACAAATTGCAGTATGCCGCTCCCTCCATTCGGAGTGACCTTATTATGGCATGCGTTTTCAGTAATGAGAAGGTATGAAGCCCATAAGACAATGTAGAGAACTCTGGAAGTCTATTTCAGACAATCCGCTAAGGTAAAAATGCTATGAAGAAACAAATGTTGAACCATTGTAAGAGTCGTAAATACAGACAAGCGAAAATAGACCGATGCGCTTGAACCAAAATGGTACAGAATCAGGCTGTAATGGCTTGGCACACGTTACAGGGAATGGACAAACGGTTCTCGGCTCATAGATGGCTTCTAAGGCATTTAGAATTATTTGCGATGCAGAACTTGGTAAGTCCCATGCACTCCCAATTGGTAGAAACTCCGCAAGGAGTAACGATGGTGCAGAGGATAGAGGATATGATAAAAAGCGAACGTCGGTCAGTAATAGACCGGATAGAGGTTCTTGCCTCAACCTGAAAAGGTGCTAACTTATCATTGGTATTTGATTGTGTGAATGAAGGTAAACCTATGAATGCAAGAAATTCAATTACATCGGAAGATGAGAAGCTTGCAAACAAGCAACTGAAAAATCAGTGGAATGATATCGACTGGAAGAAAGTTGAAAAACATGTGAATAGGCTACAGGTCAGAATCACAAAAGCAGTTAAAGAAGGCAAATGGTATTTGGTAAATAAGTTGCAGTATCTACTAACACACTCGCACTTTGCGAAACTGTTAGCAACAAGAAACCCAACTCAAAATAAGGGTAAAAGAACGGCAGGGATTGACGGTGAAATATGGTCTCCACCGGAAGCCAAAATGAAAGCCGCTCTCAGTTTAACTGATAAAAAGTATGTGGCAAAGCCATTAAAGAGAGTATACATTGAAAAATATGGGTCAAAGAAAAAACGACCCTTAGGTATCCCGACTATGTACGACCGAGCTATGCAATCACTCTATGCCTTGGCATTAGAACCAATTGCAGAAGCCACGGGGGACAGGACATCGTTTGGCTTCAGAAAATTCAGAAGCACCCACGATGCTTGTCAACAAGTTTTTCACTATCTGTGCAGAGAGAACTCTCCCGTATGGATATTGGAAGGTGATATTAAAGGTTGTTTTGACAATATATCGCACCAGTGGTTAATAGACAATGTCCCTATGGATAAATCAATTCTGAAACAATTTCTAAAAGCCGGTTATGTATTTGACCGCCATCTATTTCCAACAGAGGCAGGAACTCCACAGGGTGGTATTATCTCGCCAATCCTGGCCAACATGACATTGGATGGGATTGAGAACGCACTTGCAGATAAATACCTCAAAAGCAGAAGTGGAAGAATAGATAGAAATCATGCCAAATACAAAGTAAATTTTTGTAGATATGCGGATGACTTCATCGTTACTGCAAAAACTGAGGAAATTGCAATAGAAGTTAAAGAACTGATGAAAAATTTCCTGAAGGATAGAGGTTTGGAACTTTCTGATGAGAAAACATTGATAACCCATATTGATTATGGCTTTGATTTTCTTGGATGGAATTTCAGAAAATATAACGGTAAACTTCTTGTCAAACCGTCGAAGAAATCCATTGATAAAGTTACTGAAAAAATCAGCAACTTAATCGATATTGGAAAAACGCGAAAACAAGAAGAACTGATAGCTGCCCTTAACCCGATAATAACAGGTTGGTCTAACTATCACCAATCAGTTGTATCCAGTGAAATATTCAAGAAACTTGATTCAATAATCTGGAATATGCTCTGGCATTGGGCTAAAAGAAGACATCCTGATAAATCCAGACATTGGATTGCTAATAAATATTGGCATTCTGATGGAAAGAGGAAATGGATATTTTCCGAGGGAAATAAACAACTGAACCTTCTATCTGATACAAAGATAGTCAGACATACAAGATTGAGGTTAGACATGAACCCCCATATTGACAAAGACTATTTTATCTTGCGAAAGATAAAATTGGGAGTCAAGAAACTAACAAACATAGCAAATCGAGTGTGGGATAAGACAAAGAAAGATTGGCAACCTGAAACTGAGACCATGATAAATAATTGCTGCCCGATTTAAAGGGTTATCAAGTGCTTGAGCCGTATGCGGTGAAAGTCGCACGTACGGTTCTTAGAAGAGAGAGGGCGGGAAACCGCTCTTTCTTATTCGGCTTGCGACAAGAAGTTGCATCACAAATTGCAGTATGCCGCTCCCTCCATTCGGAGTGACCTTATTATGGCATGCGTTTTCAGTAATGAGAAGGTATGAAGCCCATAAGACAATGTAGAGAACTCTGGA
>Ga0265296_1000715_pt1 | contig 45847 bp, 39 predicted proteins | sample MunlanPumphouse1_FD_189073 | JGI IMG/M metagenome (GOLD analysis project Ga0265296, IMG submission 189073) | Groundwater microbial communities from a municipal landfill in Southern Ontario, Canada - Pumphouse #1 | ecosystem: Environmental > Aquatic > Deep subsurface > Groundwater | place... | reverse complement strand
CGGTCCGTCCGGGGCCGTCGGGTTCGAGCAGCACCGCCTGAACCTGTCCGTCGGGCCAGCGGCCACCGATCGGCTGGATGCCGTCGGCGCGCCATTCGGCCATCGAGCGCCAGCGGCTATGGCGCGCAAAAACGCGGGGGCAGCGGGTGGGGGTGAGGCGGCTGGCAAAACGATTACGGTCGAAGCTGCTTGGCACGGTTACGGCCACGCCCCATGGCTGCCCGACGCGCCAGCCGGCGCGGCGGAGATAAGCGCCGATCGATTCAATCGCATCGGCCTCGCTCGACCAGATGTTGGCGCGTCCGTCGCCGTCGCCATCCTCTGCGACCGCCAGATAGACCGAGGGCAAGAACTGGGGATAGCCAAAGGCGCCGGCCCAGCTGCCCTTCAGCACCTCGCGGGGCACGCCGCGCTGGACCATCTCCAGCGTCGCGATGAATTCGGGCTCGAACAGGCTGCGGCGGCGGCCTTCATACGCCAGCGTCGCCAGCGCTTCGGGCAGGTCAAAGCTGCCGGTCACCTGCCCATAAGCGGTTTCGTGGCCGTAAATGGCGATCATGATGCTCGTCGGCACCCCGGTGCGCGCTTCGATCCGCGACAGCAAAGGCAGCAGGCGGTCGTGAACGCGGCGACCCCCGCCGATGCGCGCGGCGTCGACATGCTTTGCCTTATACGGCGCAAAATTCGGGATCGGCGTGTCGTTGGTCGGCGGGCTACCCAGATTGTCGCGATCAAGCGCAATCACCCGCGGATTGTAACGCAGCCCCGCGGTTACGCGGTCAAACACCGGCCGCGACACGCCGCGCGCCTGCGCCTTGGGCCAAAGCGACTGGACATAGGCATCAAAGCCACCCTCGCCGCTCTGCGCGTGCAGTGGGGCCGATGCGGTGAGCATCCATGCCGACAGGACGGCGGCGGTGAGAGCAAAAAGGCGACTGATTCTGAAAATGATAGCGTGCATGATGACCCCAACCATAAGGCGTGTCTCGCACAGATGCGAGCGGCTTGGCTAGGCGATGGCGGGACGAGCCGAGTCATTCGCACGGCGGGCCGAGCCGACAAGGTTTTTCTTGCCGCAAGGCTGCATCGCGCTATGGCGGCGACCGTGCGGACAGGTGGCCGAGTGGTTTAAGGCAGCGGTCTTGAAAACCGCCGTGGGTGCAAGCTCACCGTGGGTTCGAATCCCACCCTGTCCGCCAATATTGCTATCGTCGGCGTTTCGGCGGGTTAGCAGCGGCGCTGTCCTCAGCGGCCAGTTTTTGCCAGCGATCGAAACGATCGGCGGTCAGCGTGCCGTCGGCGATGGCGGCGCGGACGGCGCAGTCGGGCTCTGCGCCATGCGCGCAGTCCGAGAAGCGGCATTGCTCGGCCACCAGGATGAAATCATCGAAAATCTCGGCAATGCCCGCCGCCGCTTGCGGCAGTTGGAGCTCGCGCATCCCCGGCGTGTCGAGCAGCCAGCCACCATGGTCGAGTCGGTGCATTTCGCGGACCGTGGTCGTGTGGCGTCCGGTATCGTCGCGGGGACGGATCGCCTGCGTCGCAATGCTGCTCGACCCCCGCAATGTGTTGACCAGTGTCGATTTGCCGACTCCCGAAGAGCCGAGCAGCGCCACGGTTTCGCCCTTGCCGCACCAGGCGGCAAGGCGCGCAACGCTGGCCGGATCGCGGCCGTTGACCGGTTCGACGCGCAATCCCGGCTCGATCGCGCTCGCGGCGGCGACGAATTTCTCCGGATCATCGGTCAGGTCCGTCTTGGTCAACACGACGACCGGCTTGACCCCCACTTCGCGTGCCAAAACCAGATAGCGCTCCAGCCGCGCAACGCTGAAATCCTGATTGCATGACGCGACGACGAACAGCGTATCGACATTCGCTGCGATCATCTGCTCGCGGTTCGGATCGCCGGGTGCGCGCCGCTTGAAGAGGTTCAACCGTTCCAGAATGCGGACAGCCTCTTGCGTGCTCCGATCGATCAGCAGCCAGTCGCCGACGGTCGGGTGGGCGTCGGATGGCCCGGCACCGACGATATAAGGGGAGATAAGCTGCTGTCCGCTCGTGCCCGCGACGGAAATCTTGCCGCGGTGCACCGTCATGACCCGGACCGGAAGGCATGTCGCAACCTCGTCATCGGTCATCTGCTCGGCAAAGTAAGGGCGCCAGCCGAGTGTTTCCAAAATTTCGTTGGCCGATGTCATTGGGTGCTGAAGCGTCTTTCTGTTGCAGCTTGCGCCATGCCGACGGCGACTGCGCTCAGCCTTTTCGACGCTTTGCGCCGTCGTGGCAACCGCATTGGGTTCCGCGACGGGGGGTTGGTAGGACAGGCTGATTTTTTCCAAGGCTGCGTCGCAGGGGCTCCGTCTTGTGATTGTCGCCGGGATGCCATCCCGGCCCCCGATCATAAGAGGAACCCGATGCGCAACACCTTGCTGGCCACCACCTGTCTGGCCGCCCTGCTTTCAACGACTGCCCACGCAGAAACCACGATCACCACCGCGACCACTGGGCCGGTACGGACTTCGACGATCAAGTCAGGCGCCCCCGACGACATCAAAATCACGTCGACGGGTTCGGTGAAGCCGACGACGGACACCGCGGTAACCATCGACAGCAACCACAAGGTGATCAACGAAGGCACGATCGAGATCGGCAACGTCAACGGCGCGCGTGGCATTGTCGCCAATGCCGGGGCGGTCGGATCGATCACCAATGCCGCAACCGGCAAGATCATCATCGACGAACCTTATGCGCCGACCGATATCGACAACGATGGTGACATCGACGGCGCCTTTGCGCTGGGCAGCAATCGCGTCGGCATCGCGACCCTTGGCGCCTTTACCGGCAATATCGTCAACAGCGGCGCAATCACGATTGAGGGCAATGATTCGGCGGGCATCCGCCTTGGCGGACCGCTGACCGGCAATTTTACCACCGACGGAACGGTCTCCGTGCTCGGCGACCGCGCGCTCGGCGTCGGGTTGCAGGATGTCGTCGGCAACGTCCGCCTCGCCGGGACGATCACCGCCACCGGCCTCGACGCAACCGCCGCGCGGTTGGCGGGCAACATCAGCGGCGCTCTGGTCGTTCAGGGCAGCCTGACCGCAACCGGCTATCGCTTCACTACGCCGCCCGCCGATCCGTCGAAACTCGACGCTGACGATCTGTTGATCGGCGGCCCGGCGCTGGCCGTTGAGGGCAACGTTACCGGCGGCATCATCCTCGCGGTCCCGCCCAAGGATTCGAGCGCCACGGACAATGATGAGGACAAGGACGGCATCCCCGACGATAAGGAGGGCAGCGCGGCGGTACGCTCCTTCGGGTCGGCGGCGGCAGTCCGCATCGGGTCGGCGACTCAAAGCGTCACCATCGGCCCGGTTGCGGGAACCGGAACGGGCCTCGGGTTGATTATCGACGGTGGCGTGATCGGCAACGGTCTCTATGCCGGCAAGGATGGCAACGGCATGCAGATCGGCGGCCTGGGCGGCGCCGTGACCATCGCGGGCGGCATCGGTATCGGCGCGACCGGCAGCGTGACCGCGCTGTCCAAGGATGTCGCCGCGACTGCAATCCGCATCGGCAGCGGCGCGACGACGCCCGAACTGCGCAACGCGGGCAAGATCGAGGCGACGACCGCAGGCAATGTCGCGGGTTCGGTCGCGACCGCCGTTCTGGTCGAAGCAGGCGGCAATGTCGCACTGATCCGCAACAGCGGCCTGATCGCGGCCAAGACCGGCGGTGACAATGGCACCGCGCGGGCGATCGTCGATCTGTCGGGTACTGTCGCCACGGTGGAAAACAGCGGCACGATCAGCGCCACCGGCGCGCTTCCAACCTCCGACCGCAATATCGTGATCGACCTGTCGGCCAATGCCGCGGGTGCGACCGTCAAACAAACTGCGGTCGCGTCGGGGGTCACGGCCCCCTCTATCGTCGGCGACGTACGCTTTGGCGGCGGCAATGACGTGCTCGATGTCGCCGACGGGTCGGTGAAGGGAAACAGCTTCTTTGGCGGCGGCAACAACCGCCTCGCGCTGTCCGGCGACGCGACTTACGCGGGCAACGCCCGCTTTGGGGCGGGCAATGACAGCATGACGCTGGCAGGGACGTCGAAATTCACCGGCGCGGCGGATTTCGGTGGCGGTACCGACGCGCTGAGCATCGGCGGGACCTCAATCTTCTCGGGGTCGCTGGCCAATGCGCAAGGGCTGGCGGTATCGGTCAGCGGCGGCACGTTCGATGTCGGCGGCAAGGCGACAATCGCTTCGCTCGCGGTTGCCGACAAAGGCACGTTGGGTGTGCTGCTCGACACCGGCGCCACCGGCACCGGGCTTCAAGTCACTGGCAATGCCGGTTTCGGCGCGGAATCAAAGCTGGCGCTGCGCCTGTCGAGCATTGAGCAGGCCGAGGGACGGCACATCGTGCTGACCGCCGGCACGCTGACCGGGGCAAGCAATCTCACAGCGTCGCAGACGCTACTGCCCTTCCTCTACAAGGGGACGCTGACCTCGAACGCCACGCAGCTGATCGTCGACGTGTCGCGCAAGAGCACCAGCGAGCTCGGGCTCAATCGTTCCGAGGCGGGCGCCTTCGACGCGGTGCTCGATGCCGTCGTTGCCGACCAGAAGATCGAGGACGTGTTCCTCGGCATCACCAGCGGCGATCAGTTCCGCAGCCAGCTCGGTCAGATGCTGCCCGAGCATGAGGGCGGCGTGTTCGAAACTGTCACCTCGGGTTCGCGCGCGCTGTCGCGCCACCTGCAAGATCCCAACGCGCCGTTACAGGACGAAGGCAAATGGGGTTATTGGGTCAATCAGGCGGTATGGGGGACGTCGAAGAGCGTCGGCGACACCGCGAGCTATGACGTCAGCGGCTGGGGCATCGGGCTCGGCGCCGAGATCAAGAGCGACGTCGGCAATTTCGGCGGCTCGATCGCTTTTCTCAGCGGCAAGGACGGCAACGGCAGCAACGCCAATGAGGTGAGCACCAGCCAGTTCGAAGGCGCGCTGCACTGGCGCCTGCGTTCGAAGGGCTTCATGGCCAACGCCCGCGTCTCGGGCGCGCCCATCAAGATGAAGGGAACCCGTATCTTCAGCGCCGAGGCGGGCGCCGATGACATCGAAAAGACGATGAAGGGCAAATGGGACGGCACCCTGTGGTCGGCGTCGGGTTCGCTCGCCTATGACGCGCACGCCGGCGGGATCACGATCCGCCCGATGGTCGCCGTCGATTATTTCAAGCTGACCGAGAAGGGCTATCAGGAAACCGGCGGCGGCGATGCGCTCGATCTGAAAGTGCTTGGTCGCGACAGCGACGAGCTGGCGGTTTCAGGCACCGTTGCGCTCGGCATGGATTTCGGCGGCCTCGACCAATATGACGGCTGGACGCGCTTCGAAATCGAGGGCGGTCGTCGCCAGATCGTTGGCGGCACGCTGGGTTCGACCACCGCGTCGTTCAAGGACGGTACGCCATTCACCCTTACCCCTGATGATCGCACGAGCGGCTGGGTCGGCCGTCTCCGTGGCATTGCTGGCAATTCGGCCTTTCAGGTCGCTGGCGAAATGTCCGCGGAGGAACAGCAAAACCATATTGGTTGGGCGTTCCGTGCGAGTCTGCGGGTCGGCCTCTAGCCCCCCGGCCGGCCCCGCGTGCAAGGGGGAGGCACCCTCCCTACCCCCGCCTCCCCCTTGCTTAGACAGAAATGAAACAAGACACCGATGTTTGCCCTGCCCCTCCTCTCTTTCCCGGCACCGCGGTTGCGCGGCGGGACATGGGCGCTATATGACGGCGGCATCGGGGGAACCTATGGCGCGCGCCGGGGCGGCGCTGACCGGCAAAAGATGGCGTTCCAGAGCAAGCAATCGATGACCAGTTCGCACGATCGAACCGATGCTGCCCAAGGCATCGAAGGCGTATTGCTCGCCAACCGCGACCGCATCGTCCGGTTCTTGCAGGTACGCGGCGCGGGCGATGCCGCCGAGGATCTGTTTCAGGATTTGTGGATGCGGTTGACCGATCGCCCGATGGGTCCGGTTTCCGATCCCCTGCCCTATGTGATGCGCGCGGCGAACAATCTGATGCTCGACCGCTATCGTTCATCCCGGCAGAGTGCGCTGCGCGATCAGGCGTGGGGTGAGGCGGCGACGAGCCACGCACCGTCGGCGGAAACCGCGCTGATCTCGCGCGAGCAACTGCTGCTGGTCGAGTCGGCGATCTCCGGTACCGGCGAACGCCCGGCCCGTATCTTTCGCCGCTTCCGCGTCGACGGAGTCAATCAACGCGATATAGCCACTGAAATGGGGGTCAGTCTGAGCACCGTCGAAGCCGATTTGCGCAAGGTTTACGCAACGCTGGCCGCGCTACGGAGGCTGTTCGATGCATCCTGATATCGACAGCATGGAAGCGCGCGCCATCGACTGGCTGATCCGCCAGCGCGACCCGGCGTTCGACGATTGGGACGGCTTTGCCGACTGGCTCGGCGAAGATCCCGAACATAGCGCCATCTATGATGCCGTCGCAAGCCTCGATCAGGATCTCGACGCGCTGCCCTCGGTGGCGAAGCCCTTGCCAGCGGCAATGCCGACCGCGCCGCGCCGCACCTCGCGTCGCGGCTGGTTTGGCGGCGCTATGGCAGCAGCATTGGTCGCGGTTATCGGCCTGTCGACACTGAATCCATTCGGCAACGCCAACCGGATCGAGACCGCGGCGGGCGAACATCGCACCATCGAGCTCGCCGACGGTTCGAGGATCGAAATCAACGGCGGTTCAATTGTCGAAATCAACAAGGACCGGCCGCGCTTTGCCCGGTTGGAAGCGGGCGAAGCGATGTTCCATGTCGTCCACCGCGACGAGGATCCCTTTGTGGTCGAAGCGGGCGGCGACCGGCTCGTCGATCTGGGCACGGCCTTCAACGTCGTGCGGCGCGAGCGGCAGACATCGGTCGCGGTGTCGGAAGGCATCGTTCTTTACAACCCTGATCGCGACAAGGTCCGTCTGGTTGCAGGCAAGGCGATCGAAGCGCGCGATGATGACAGCGAACCGCCCGTTGTGCAGGATGTCGATGTCGCCAGCGTCGGTGGGTGGCGTACCGGGCTGCTCGTTTATAATGGCGCCCCGCTCGCGGTGGTGGCCGACGATCTGAAACGGACCGCGGGCATGGATGTCGAGGTGGCACCGGCCGCCGCCGCGTTGTCGTTCCGTGGCGCGCTGATTATCGACAAGAACCGCAACCGCACCATTTCCGATCTTGCAGCCTTGTCGGGAACAAAGGCCGCGCGGCAAGGCGATGGCTGGATATTGACCCGCTGAGTATGCACCGGCGCCTTTCCCTCGTCGCCGCGGCGACGGTGCTGAGCCTGCCCATGCAAGCTTTGGCGGCGGAGGAGCGCGCGTTCGACGTTCCGAAAGGAAGCCTGTCGACCGCCTTGCCGGTGATTAGTCGGCAGGCCGGCGTGAGCATCAGCGTCGTCGACGCCAAATTATGGCAGGCGCGGGTCAAGCCCGTGCGCGGCCGGATGCGTGTCGAGCAAGCGATCCAGCGCCTGCTCAAGGGAACGGATGCCCGCGCCGTGCGCGTCTCGGCTACTAGCTGGCGCATCGAACGCCGCCCCCTTGCGCCGAGGGTGGCCCACCGCCCTGCTCCGCCGCCAAGGCAGGTGCCGCAGCCGCGCGCGCGTGAACCTTCGCACGACATGGTCGCGGCGGCGCAGGACGAGATCATCGTCACCGCGTCAAAGACCGACCTGCCCTATTCGCATTTTGCCGGCGTCGTCACTCAACTCAGTGGCGGCGATTTGGCGTTTGGCGGCGAGCGCGGGATGGAATCGATCCTGTCGCGCACCGCCACCGTGTCCTCGACCCATCTGGGGTCGGGGCGCAACAAGTTGTTCATTCGCGGTATCGCCGATTCGAGTTTCACCGGGCCGACCCAGTCGACGGTGGGCCAATATCTCGGCGACATCCGCCTCAGCTACAACGCGCCCGACCCCGATCTGCGCCTCTACGACGTCGACAATGTCGAAATCCTCGAAGGGCCGCAGGGCACGCTTTACGGCGCCGGGTCGCTCGGCGGGATCATCCGCGTCGTCCCCAAAGCGCCCGACCCGCACGCCATGTCGGTGCAGGCGATCGCCGGCGTCTCGCTGACCCAGCATGGCGACCCTGGTGGCGACATTGCCGCGATCGCCAATCTCCCGGTCGGCGAAAACGGCCATGCTCTGCGGCTGGTCGGTTATATGCTGACCGATGGCGGCTATATCGACAATCCGCTGCGTGGTCAGAATGACGTCAACCGCGTTCATGTGCGCGGGGGTCGCGGCGCTTTTCGCTTCGACGCGGGCAATGACTGGATCGTCGATCTGGGCGGGGTGTACCAGTCGATCAAATCCAACGACGCCCAATATGCCGACAAAGCTGCCGACCCGTTGACGCGAAACTCGATGGTGGAGCAAAATGCGTCGGCGCGTTACGGGCTTGGCACGATTGCCATCATGAAGGATTGGGACGGGCTGCATTTCCAGTCGTCGAACGCCTTTATCGATCACCGTCTGTTCGAACGCTTTGACGCCAGCCTGCCCGAAGCACCGCCCGGGTCGGTCGCCTCGACGGGTGCGGTGGATGTCGAACGCCTGTTCGCTCCGGTGCAGATCAACCCGCTCGGCACCGTGCCGCGGGTGCTGGACCAGCGCAACGCCACGCGGATGTTCGTCAGCGAGAACCGGCTATCACGGCCCTATCACGACGGTTTTGGCTGGGTGATCGGCGCGAGCTTCATCGACAATCGCGCGCGGCAGAAGCGCGAATATGGCTATGGCCCGCTCCGCGCGGTGCTGCCCGGCGTGACCAACAAGATTACCGAAGTCACCGGCTACGCCGAGGCGACGATCGAAGTGATGCCCGACCTGATCGCGGCGGGCGGCATCCGTCTGTCACACGCGCGGCTCGGCGGCATGGCCGAGGGCGTTTCCTTTGCGCTCTCCCAAGCAGGCCGCGCGACGACTGCATCGCGGAACGAAACCGATCTCCTGCCGTCCTTCTCGCTGCTCGCGACGCCGCTGCATAACCTGCGGCTCTACGCGCGTTATCAGGAAGGCTTTCGCCCCGGCGGGCTGGCAGTCGATGGCAATTTCGTGCGGCGATTCCTGAACGATCAGGTGCGGACATGGGAAGCCGGTGTCCGCTTTGGCGACAAGGGACAGAGCCTGTTCGACGCGAGCATTGCGGTGTCGCACAGCCGCTGGCGCAACATCCAGGCCGACTTCATCGACAGCACCGGTTTTCCGACCACCGCCAACATTGGCGACGGACGGATCACCAGCGTTTCGGGGGCTCTCGCTATGCGGCCGACCGAGGCACTGACCTTTGAGCTAGGCGCGGTTTATAACCACAGCCGGGTCGACGATCTGGCGCTCGAAATCCTGCCGGTGTTCGACAGCGCCCCGGGACGGCTGGGGCGCATCCCCAATGTCGCCAGCCACGCGGTGCGCGGGTCGGTCAATTATGCGACGATGGTCGGTGACGAGGATTTCCGCGTCAACGGCTGGGCCAATTATATCGGGCCGTCGCGGCTCGGCATCGGCCCGGTGCTGGGGGAAAGCCAAGGCGACTATATCGATACCGGACTGGCGATGCGTGTAGGCAATGATCGCCGCGGGCTATCGCTGACGCTGACCAACCTGTTCGATTCGCGCGGCAACCGCTTTTCGCTCGGTACCCCGTTTGTCGAGGGCAACGAGGGTTTCATGACGCCGCTGCGGCCCCGGACGCTGCGGATTGCGGTGGACGTGGCGTACTAAATTGATCCTCCCCGTGGCGCAGCCATGGGGAGGTGGCAGCCCGCAGGGCTGACGGAGGGGCTATGGCGCTACCGTTGCGGCCCCTCCACCACCGCCTGCGGCGGCGGTCCCCCTCCCCATCGCTTCGCGACAGGGAGGATTATCAATCCGCCAGAACCAACCGTTCATACCGGTCCATGTGATAATCATGGCTGCCGAACTGGCTTTCGATCATCGTCGCGCGCTTGAAATAATGGCCGATCGCCAGCTCCTGCGTGATGCCGATGCCGCCATGCGTCTGGATCGCATTCTGACCGACGAAATTGGCGCCGCGCGCGACCTTCGCCTTGGCGGCTGACACCGCGGCCATGCGCTCATTCGCGGGGAGGCCGAGCTTCAGCACACCCATGATCGTCATCGAGCGCGCCTGTTCAACCTCCATGAACATATCGACCATGCGGTGCTGGAGCACCTGGAACTTGGCAATCGGTACCCCGAACTGCTTGCGCTGCTGGGTATACTCCAGCGTGCCTTCGTGCAGCTTTTGCATCACGCCGGTCGCCTCGGCACAGACCGCGACGGTCGCTTCGTCGACGATTTGCTCAATGAGCGGCAGGCCGGTACCTTCGCCGCCGAGCAGCGCATCGCCGGGGATAGCGACATTTTCGAAATAGATTTCCGATGCGCGGCTGCCGTCGACGGTCGGATAGTCGCGGCGGACGATGCCGGGAAGGTTGGCGTCGATCAGGAACAGCGACACGCCCTCGCGGTCGCGCGTCGCGCCGCCGGTGCGCGCGGTGACGAGCAGGTGCGTCGCCCAAGGTGCCGCATAGACGACGCCCTTGTGGCCATTCAGCACATAGCCCGCGCCGTCCTTTTTCGCAGTGGTGCGCAAATTGGCTAGGTCGTAGCGGCCTTGCGGCTCGGCATAGGCAAAGGCGATGATTGCATTGCCCGCGATAATCTCGGGGATCATCGCATCAGCCTGCGCGCCGCCAACGGCTTTCAGCGCGCCGCCGGCGATGACCACGGTCGGCAGATAGGGCTCGATCCCGATGAACTTGCCCAATTCTTCCATGACGATCGCATTTTCCAGCGCACCGCCACCGAGGCCGCCATGCTCCTCGGCAAAGGGTGCGCCGAGCATGCCGAGTTCCTGCGCCAGCGCGGTCCAGATCGCCGGATCGCGGCCGCTGTCCGAATTGATGAACTTCTGGCGCGTGTCGAAATCATAGGTGTCGCTCAGGAAGCGCGCGAGCGTGTCGCGGATCATGTCCTGCGTTTCGGTGTAGGTGAAATCCATTTTACATCCCCGTCGCCCCCGCGAAGGCGGGGGCCGCTATAGGTTTATACTGCGGCGCTGAGTCAGGCCGATTGCGGCCCCCGCATAAGCGGGGGCGACGCGTGCATCAGAGACCCAGAACCATCTTTGCGATGATGTTGCGCTGGATCTCGTTCGACCCGCCATAGATCGTCGTCTTGCGCATGTTGAAATAGGTCGGCGCGGCGCGATGGGCGTAATCCGGCCCGATCGGATGCTCGTTGTCGCCTTCGCCAAAGCCGCGGAAATAGGGCGCACCATAATGGCCGACCGCTTCCAGGCTCAATTCGGTCAGACGCTGCTGGATTTCCGACCCCTTGATCTTGAGCAGGCTCGATTCCGGCCCGGGACCGCGGCCCGCATTGGCACCCGCCAGGCTGCGCAGCTCGGTGAATTCGAGCGCGGCAAGATCGACTTCCAGCTCGGCAACCTTGCGCTTGAAGAACGCATTGGCGAGCAGCGGCTTATCGCCGTCGACTTCGGTGCGGGCAATCGCCTTCACCTTCTCGATCCCGCGCTTCGATGCCGCAACACCGGCAATCCCGGTACGTTCGTGCGCGAGCAGGAATTTGGCGCAGGTCCAGCCCTTGTTTTCTTCATAAACGCGCTGCGACACGGGGACGCGGACATCCTCCAGCCACACTTCGTTGACTTCATGCTCGCCGCCCAGCGTGATGATCGGGCGCACGGTGATGCCGGGCGATTTCATGTCGATCAGAAGGAAACTGATGCCTTCCTGCTGCTTGGCATCCTTGTCGGTGCGGACGAGGAAAAAGCCCCAGTCGGCGTGCTGCGCCAGCGTCGTCCAGGTCTTTTGCCCGTTGACGATATAGTCATCGCCGTCGCGGACCGCGGTCGTGCGGAGCGAAGCAAGGTCCGAACCCGAGCCGGGTTCCGAATAGCCCTGGCACCACCAATCCTCACCCGACAGGATGCGCGGCAGGAAATGGGCTTTCTGCTCGGGCGTGCCGAAGGTGTAGATCACCGGTCCGACCATCGCGAGGCCGAAGGGCATCAACCGAATGCAGTCGGCGCGCGCGGTTTCTTCCGACCAGATGAAACGCTGCGTCGGGGTCCAGCCGGTGCCGCCATATTCGACCGGCCATGCGGGCGCGATCCAGCCCTTTTTGTGCAGGATCTTGTGCCAGACGAGGAAATCCTCCTTGGACATCTCTTCGCCCTCGTCCTGCTTTTCACGCAGTTCGGCGGGGTAATTTTCGGCGATGAAGTCGCGCACTTCCTGCTGGAAGGCGAGATCTTCGGGGCTGAATTCCATGTCCATCACGAATCTCCCATTGGGTAATGGCGCCCTTATAATGAGCGCTCACCTTTACGTAAACGGCAAGTTGCGTCTTGCAACTTTCCTTCGCCCAATGATTGCGCGTAACATCGCCGCTTGTCCAGCGGGCGCGACCGTTGTCGGCGGGCAAAATTGGGGATAGGGAATGACAAAAGCAAAACGCGCCATACTGTGGGTTATAGTGCTCTTGGGTATCGCAGCGCTGGGAGCATGGATGTTCCAGCGACCAATCGGCCTGTGGATGTTCGAACGGGCGGTCGAACGCGCCGCGGCGCGCGACACGCTTCAGGATCTGCCCGATGGATTGCACGTTGGCCTGTGCGGCACGGGCTCCCCCCTGCCCAGCCGCGAGCGCGCAGCGTCCTGCACCGTCGTGATCGCGGGCAAGGCGATGTTTGTCGTCGATGCCGGAGAGGGCGCGGCGCGCAATATCGCGCAGATGGGCCTGCCCAATGGCCGCATCAAGGCGATGTTTCTGACCCATTTTCATTCGGACCATATCGACGGCATGGGTCCAATGATGCTGCTGCGCTGGACCGCCAGCGGCAACAGCAGCCCCCTGCCCGTCTATGGGCCACCGGGCGTCGAGCAGGTTATTGCCGGGTTCAATGCCGCTTACGCACTCGATAATGGCTATCGTACTGCGCATCACGGTCAGGCGATCACCCCGCCTGCCGCCGCGGGCGCCACCGCAATGGCCTTTGCGCTCCCGGCGGCGCCGACCGTCGTCTATGACGCGGACGGCCTTCGCGTCACCGCTTTTGCCGTCGATCACCGCCCGGTGCAGCCGTCGGTGGGCTATCGTTTCGACTACAAAGGACGCAGCGTTGTCGTCAGCGGCGATACGGCGCCGTCAAAGACGCTGGAAACGGCATCCGAGGGCGCCGACCTGCTGATCCACGAGGCGCTGAACCCGGCGATGGTCAAGACGCTCGCCGCCAATCTCGACAAGGCGGGCCGCAAACAGACGGCGCAGATCATGCGCGACATCCTCGATTATCATGCCAGTCCGGCGCAGGCCGCCGACAGCGCGCGCGTCGCGGGGGTCCAGATGCTGGTGCTCAGCCACCTCGTGCCGTCGATGCCCTCTGCCTACCTAAACCCAGCATTTCTCGACGGCGCCGAAGACCATTTCGACGGGCCGATCATCGTCGGCGAGGATGGACACTATTTCTCACTGCCCGCGGGCAGCAAGGCGATCGAACAAGGTCGCTGGCTCTAGGCGGCGCCCCGGGTGACGAGCACGACCGCGCCATCGCTAGCGTAAGGGCCGCGCACTTCGGCGATCGTCAGCGTCACGTCGATCGCGTCGCCGTCGCGCGTGACGATCTGCGATGCCAGTCGCACCGGCTGACCCCAGCGGAACAGTTCTTCCAGTCCTTCGGCAAAAGCCGCGCGATAACCGATCGCCAGCAACGCCGAAAAACGTACCCGCCGGATCGCTGCGGCGTCGACCCCGACCATTTCAAGCAGCGTATCATTCGCTGCCTCGACCGCTTCACGTACCGAGATTCCGGCGTGGCCGATTTCGCCCTGCGCCTCGACTGCGGTAAGCAGTGCTTGCCGGGCGTCGTTTGCGGAAAAATGGCTCAGCGCGTCACTCACGTCCCGCAGGATCAACGCCCCACCGACGGGCGCGGGAACCAGGTCGACGCGCAGCCACTGGCGGGGGCGCAAGACATCAGGCACCTCGCCAGAGAAACGCTCGCGATGATCGATCAGGCGGACGATATGTTGAGCCAGCAAACTGCCCTCGATCCGCGGCACAGCGGCCGTCAGTGGAGCGCCGATCAGGTCGGCGCATGATCTTTCCAGCATGTCACAGGCTGCGGGATTGGCCGCGACGATCCGCCATTGCCGATCGATCAGGATCACACCGTCGCGGATCGATTCAACCAGTCCGGCGAGCGATTGCTCCAGGCGGTTCACCGTGTCAGCGACATCCGCTGGATCACCATCGAGCCGACGATAATCGTCGAGCGAGATCAATACATGCGCGTCCTTGCCATGGTGCGTGACGACGACTGGCTCTCGCGCCGATTGCAGGCGCCAGTTCGCAAAACCACGAATAAAATCCGCCGCCGATACCCGTTGTGGTTGCTGCGCTGTCGCCACGCTAATCTCCCGCATTGCCGATGCTTCCTGACCATCTTGGGACGTTTTACCCACAGATGGCCACGAAGTGCATCCGATCCGACGCCGTTTTGGCGATCAGACCAGTTTCGCCTTCCCGCAGCGCAGCGCGTTGACGCGGGCATCGGCCTGCCCGACATGCACCCCGAGCAGGCCGGTAATATCGGCAATCACCGTGTCGAGCACCGGCGCGGCGAGCGCGACGCTATCGCCGACCGCGGCGCGCAGCGCGTTGAGATTGAGTCCGATGCCGAGCACATTGACCCGCAGGTCCATGCGATCCGACAGTGATTTTGCGGCTCCTGCGACCAAGCCGCTGCTCGACACCGTCTTGACCTGTCCGTCGTCAATGTCGCCACGCGAAAAAGCGACCTGCTTTTCATTGAGGTCCGACAGCACCAGTTCGGCCTCCGCATCGACGCTAGCAAGCGGCAGCTTCACCACGCGCGCCGATCGGGGATCGAGCGGGCGCTGCATATCCTGAAAATCAGCGGCATCGACGGTGCCGATCGCCAGCATCGCGGGTGAGGTGACGACCGCGAGCGACACTGCCGCGCCGCTGTTTGGCCCGCAATCGATGTCGGCAATCCGCGCCGAGGCCGACCCCAGCTCGGCGAGAACCGGAACATGAACGCTCGCAAGCGGTGTCTGCACTTTCGCGTCAATTTTCAGCCGCACTTGTGCGGTGCGCACGACCACCTGATTGGTATCGGTGACCGCGATCAATGGCGAATGCGCGGGCGGTTCGCCGATCAGCAGCGCGATGTCGATCCCCGACCCGCCGGGTAAGCTGCTCGCCACGGCCAAGTCGACCTGACGATTGGCGCTGCTCAGCAGCAGCATCGCGCGCAGCAGGCTGAGCGCGTTGACCTTGACCGGATTGGCCGGGTCGATGCGGATGCTCGACGATTTCGGCCCCAGGTCGATTGCGCGTGACGGCAGCAGGCTGCGCGGCAGGGCGCGGTCGGCGATGTGCTCCAGCGCACGCGCTGCCTGTCCGTCAGACGCGCTGGCGAGCGCCGAAACCACTTGCGGCATCGTCACCTGACTATCGAGCGTCTGGCCAAAGGTCAGCACATCAGCGTCGATCTCGGTCCGCAGCGCATCGGAAAAGGCGAGTAAGTCGATGTCGGTGGTGGCCAGTGCTTCATAGTCCATCAGCGACAGGTTAATGTTGCTTCCGGTTAACCCCGACAGCAACGCGTTGGGCAGGCCGCCGTTGACCGCCGCGACGCGCGACCCGAGCGAAAAGGCCGCGTAGCCACGCCGCGCGCCGGTGGCGGTGGCGTTGATGGTGCTTTCGCTCTTTCCGGTCAGAAAGCGCCCGAAATACAGCGGGCGATCGCGCGTAAGCAGGATCCGCACCGCGTTCGTCGACGCGCCGCCAGGCGTAAATCGCTGCTCGGCCGCAACGGCCTTCTCGGGTGTGTAGGCACCTAGGGTCAGTACCGCGATGCGGATGCCGCAGTCGCAATTGGCCGCGATGATCCGCTCTGCTGCCGCGCGTTCCTCACCCGGTCGGCCTGCCGCTGCCATCGCAGCCGCATCGGCGATGCCCTGCAATTTGCGGCGGTCGAGATAGAGCGATCCGACATCGACTGCGAGCGCCGCGGCGCCGATCAGCATCGTCATCGCAAAGGCGGTTGCGATGCTGATCCCGGCGTGGCTGTCGCGGGCGAAAGCGCGGAGGGTCTCGATCAAGGCCATGGTCAATCCACCGGCAATTCAAAGGTCGCACGCGAGCGGATGACGTTGGTCGGCGATGGCACCAGCGCCGAGCGCAGAAAGCTGTCCTCGGGGGCGGTAAAAGTCACCGCTACCGTGATCGCCTCGCTCGTTTCGGACACCGCGACGCTGTGCGCCCCGCTCACCGCTTGCAGGCTGCGCGCAACCGCTCGCGTCGCTACGGCGCGGCGATCAGCGGCATCGAGCCCGACGATAGCAGCGCGCGCGCCGTCGTTCGCCGCTTGCTGGACGCTGTGCGCCAGCATGAAATATTGGCCGTAAACCAGCACCCCCATCAGCAGCGCGAGGAGCAGCGGCAGCACCAGTGCCATTTCGACGATGGCGGCACCGCGCTCCTCGCGCGCCAAGATGAGCCCGGTCGGGACGGGTTGGCGGGGATATCCCGTACATTGAAAGGAAGCTGTCATGCCCGTCAGCATGGCGGACCAACATAAAAGCGGCGTCGAGAATGCCCGACGCCGCTTTTATGTATTTTACATAGAGTGTTGCTCGCGCGAGAATTCGAAACCGACACGATTCCGGGCGTTGGCGCCATTCATTGATTTAGCGCTAACCGCGCCTCGTCGTCGCACTGCGCAAACTGCGACTATTCGGCGGCCTCCAGCTTGTCCTGCGTCCGAAGGTCAAAGTCCGACGCATCGTGCCGTTCGCGCAGCTGGCTCGCCGGATCGCCGGTCACCCGGTTGACCATCCGCCCGCGCTTGACCGCCGGACGGGTCGCGAGTTGATCGGTCCACCGCTGGACATTCTTATACTCCTGAACCTGCAAGAATTCGCCCGCGTCATAGACCAGTCCCTTGGCGAGCGCGCCATACCAGGGCCAGATCGCCATATCGGCGATCGTATAATCGGCGCCCGCGATATATTCGCTTTCTGCCAGCCGCCGGTCGAGCACGTCCATCTGGCGCTTCACCTCCATGGCATAGCGGTTGATCGGATATTCCTGCTTCGTCGGCGCATAGGCATAGAAGTGGCCGAAGCCGCCGCCGAGGAAGGGGGCGCTGCCCATCTGCCACATCAGCCACGACAAGGTTTCGGCGCGCTTCGCTGCGTCGGTCGGCAGGAACGCGCCGAATTTCTCGGCGAGGTGGATCAGGATTGCACCCGATTCGAACACCCGGATCGGCTCGGCGCCGCTGCGGTCGACGAGCACGGGGATCTTGCTGTTCGGATTGGCCGCGACATAGCCGCTGGAAAATTGATCGCCCTCACCGATGTTGATCAGCCACGCATCATATTCGGCGCCGCTGTGACCCGCCGCGAGCAGTTCTTCGAGCATCACCGTCACCTTCACGCCGTTGGGCGTGCCGAGCGAATAGAGCTGGAGCGGATGCTGGCCGACCGGCAGATCCTTGTCGTGCGTCGGCCCCGCGATCGGGCGGTTGATATTGGCAAAGCGCCCCCCGCTGTCCTTGTCCCAGGTCCACACCTTTGGCGGCACATATTCGGCTTGATCGCTCATCTCGACACTCCTGGCTTGTTTTGGGGGAGGTTGAATTTCATACTGATCGGTACTTAAGGTGCCGAGGCGCCGCCGTCCACCCCGCGCCGCTCAAATAATGTTTGCCGCCCGCAAAGCTGAAATCTCTGCGGCACCGTAGCCAAGCTCTGCGAGGATCGCTTCGCTATGCTCGCCAACTTGCGGGGCGCGGGCCGAGGCCACCTTGGTGCTGTCCGAAAGGATGATCGGCGCCCGAATGACAGGTGCGCCGCTGGGAGTACCGGGATAGTTGGCGGGCTCGACCAGCCCCATCGCCGCAACCTGCGGCTGTGCCAGCGCCTCGCCCGCGCGCAGCACCGGTGCGGCGGGAACGCGCGCGGCGCCCAGCTCGGCAATCGCATCGGCGCTGCTGCGTTCGCTGCACCAGGTCTGCATGATGACGCTCAGCGCCTCGCCATTGTCGCCGCGCAAGATGTCACTGGCGTAGAGTGGATCATCGACCAGCTCGGGGCGCCCGACCAGATTGGCCCAGCGAGCAAAGATGCCCCCGCCCACGATCTGGGTGACGATCCACCCGTCGCGGGTGCGGAAGATGTCGGTCGGTCCCGAACTATAGCTGCGGTTGCCGATCGGCTGGCGCTCGATGCCGTTGAGAGCATGGTCGATCGCCAGCGCGTTGGAAAAGGCGAGCGCGGTCCCGAGCAGCGACCCCGAAACGCACTGCCCCCGCCCCGTCGTCTCACGCTCGCGCAATGCCATCATCACGCCGAATGCGGTGTGGAGCGCGGTACCGAAATCGACATAATTGACCTGCGCGCGATACGGCTGATCGGGCGTCCCGGTCAGATGTACCGCGCCCGACATCGCCTGCCCGACGGCATCGAAGCCGACATTCTGCGCCAACGGCCCCTCGCTTCCGAACGCCGACGCGGTGGCCAGGATGATGCGCGGATTGATCGCCGACAGGGTCTCAAAATCCAGCCCCAATTTGGTCAGCGCATCATGCGGCAGGTTGGCGACAACGACGTCGGCGGTTGCGACCAGTCGCCGGACAATCTCGCGACCCTCAGCGCTGCCGGGTTTCAATGTCAGACAGCGCTTGCCGCGGTTCATCTGCATGAACATCGCGCCCGATCCGTCGTCGGCGACCGGTACCGTATAGCGATCGTCATTGCCGCCCGGGGCTTCGATGCGGATCACGTCGGCGCCATAATCGCCGAGCAATGCTGCGCAATAGGGGCCAGCGATATAGCGCCCGAAATCGAGGACTCGTATTCCCTTGAGCGGCACGCCTTGCTCTCCCCGTCCTGTTCTTTCGACCGCGCTAGCAGTCGCTCGTCGACGCTGCCAGTTCTTCGTCGAAACCTGTCGCTTGCATGTTCGTTACAGGGTCATATGGTCGGCAGATAATTTCAAACGGGGATAATGATATGGCGCGCTTCGCTCTCGCCCTTGCGGCGACTTTGGCTTGTTCGACTTCGGTTTTTGCGCAGCAGACGGCGCCAACGCCCGCCGCCGATGCCAAGCCCGAGAAATGGGACGTCAACGCTCCGCCCGGCATGGCAACGCGTAAGGTGCCGATCGCGGTCGACGAGGGCAGCTGGATGAACATCGACGTTGCGCCCGATGGCCGCATGATCGTCTTCGACCTGCTCGGCGACATCTATACGATGCCGATCGAGGGCGGCGCCCCGACGCGGATCGCCGAAGGGCTGGCGTTCGAGCACCAGCCGCGTTTTTCGCCCGACGGCAAACGCATCGCCTTCGTGTCCGACCGCGCCGGCGGCGACAATATCTGGCTGATGAACCGCGACGGCAGCGGCAAGGTGCAGTTGAGCAAGGAAGATTTCCGACTGCTCAACCAGCCAAGTTGGAGCCCCGATGGCCAGTTCATCGTCGCCAAGAAGCATTTCACCACCGGCCGCTCGCTCGGCACCGGCGAGGTGTGGATGTATCATGTGTCGGGCGGCGCTGGTGTCCCGCTGGTCAAAAAACCCAATGAGCGCCACCAGAAGGAGCTCGGCGAACCGATCTTCGCTGCCGACGGCAAGAGCGTGTTTTACACGCGCAATGTCACCCCCGGGCCGATCTTCGAATATGCGCAGGACAGCAACACCGAACTGTTCCACATCGAACGCTATGATCTGCAGGAGGCCAAGGTCAGCACCGCGGCGTCGGGTGACGGCGGCGCTGTGCGCCCCACCCCCTCCCCCGACGGCAAATATCTGGCCTTCGTCCGCCGCGAGGCGACGCAGTCGAAGCTGTACGTCAAAGACCTCGCCTCGGGCGCCGAGCGCAAGGTGTATGACGCGCTCGACCAGGATGTGCAGGAAACCTGGGCGGTGACCGGCGTCTATCCGAACATGGCATGGACGCCCGACAGCCGTGACATTCTGTTCTGGGCGGGCGGCAAGCTGCGCCGTGTGAGCGGTCAGGGCGGCGAAGCGCGTGTCATTCCGTTCAGCATCAACGACGACCGCGTCATTGTCGACGCGACACACCCCGCGGTCGAAGTTGCGCCTGACAGTTTCACGACCCAAATGCCGCGCTGGGCCGAAGTGTCGCCCGACGGGCGCAGTGTCGTGTTCGAAACGCTCGGCAAGCTTTATGTCAAGCCCGCCACCGGTGGCTCCGCGCGGCGACTGACCGCTGCGAAGGACGATGCGATGGAGGCGTGGCCGAGCTGGTCGCGCGACGGCAAGTCGCTGGTCTTTGTGCGCTGGACCGACACCGGCATGGGCGAAATTCACACAATCGGCGCGGGCGGCGGTGCATCGCGCAAAGTTACGAATGTCCCAGGCCTCTATGCCGAACCGCGCTTCTCGCCCGACGGCAAGACAATCGTTTTCGAACGGCGCCGCGGCGGCGGACTCACCTCGACGCGCTGGAGCGAAGATCCCGGCGTGTATCGCATCGCCGCGACCGGCGGCACGGCAGAGCGAGTGAGCGCCGACGGCGCCAAGCCGCAATTTGGCGCGACAAGCGACCGCATCTTCATGGTCACCGCAGGCGACAGCAAGAGCCAGCTCGTCAGCACCGACCTCAGCGGGCAGGACAAGCGCATACACGCCAATGGCGAACTGGTCAGCGACTATGAAATCTCGCCCGACGGGCGCACGCTGGCCTTCCGCCAGAACTACGACGCCTATGTGACCCCGCTGATGCCCGGCGGGCAGGATATCGCGCTTGGCACCAAGAGCGGCGCACTGCCGGTCACCCGGGTCAGCGGTAGCGGGGCGGAGTATATCCACTGGTCCGACGGTGGCCGCCGTCTCCACTGGAGCCGCGGCGCGACATTGTTCAGCGCCGACCTTGCCAGTCTGTTCACCAATGCCCCCGCGGACGAAAAGGCACCGAAATTTACTCCGCCCACCGATGGTGTATCGCTTGCGATGACACAGGCGGCGTCGAAACGACGCGGCTCCGTCGTCATCACCGGCGCACGGATCGTCACGATGGCCGGAGCGGACGGCGGCATCATCGACAATGGCGCGATCGTTATCGAGGGCGACCGCATCACCGCGGTCGGGCCGCTGGCGTCGATCAGTGTTCCGGCGGGCGCCATCACCGTCGATGCGACGGGCAAGACGATCGTCCCCGGCTTCGTCGACGCGCACGCCCATGGTGCGCACGGCGACGACGAACTGGTGCCGCAGCAGAACTGGTCCGAAATCGCCAACCTCGCGATGGGGACGACGACCAGCCACAACCCGTCGTCGCGCGCATCCGAAATCTTCGTGTCGTCCGAAATGCAGCGTGCCGGATTGATCCTCGCGCCGCGTATCTTTTCCACCGGTGAGATCATCTATGGTGCGAAGGCGGCCGGGGTCTATGCCGAGATCAACAGCTATGACGACGCGCTCGCGCATGTTCGCCGTCTGAAGGCGCAAGGCGCGCATAGCGTCAAAAACTATAACCAGCCGCGCCGCGACCAGCGCCAGATGGTCGTCAAAGCCGCGCAGGCCGAGGGCATGCTCGTCGTTCCCGAGGGCGGCTCGCTCTACACGATGGACGTGTCGCTGATCCAGGACGGCAATTCGACCGTCGAGCACAACATCCCGCTGCACACCTTCTACAAGGATCTGGTGCAGCTGTGGGGGCAGACGCAGGTCGATTACACCCCCACCCTCGTGGTCACCTATGGCGGTCCGGCGGGCGACCCCTATTGGCGCGCCCACACCAATGTGTGGGAGCATCCGATCCTGACCAAACATATCCCGCCCGCGCAGCTGGCGGCGAACAACAAGCGCCGCACGATCGCGCCCGAGGGCGATTATGTCGACGATGATTCGGCGCGCGAGGCGGGCAAGATTGCGGCGGCGGGCCGGATGGTTTCGATCGGCGCGCACGGGCAGCAATCGGGGCTCGGCGCGCATTGGGAAATCTGGTCGTTCGTGCGCGGCGGGTGGAGCAACATCGACGCGCTGCGCGCCGCGACGATCATGCCCGCCACCTCGCTGGGCTATGGCAAGGATGTCGGCTCGCTCGAAGCCGGCAAGCTCGCCGACCTTTTGATCCTCGACGCCGATCCGACGCAGGATATCCGCAACACCGAACGCATCCACCGCGTCATGCTCGGCGGACGTCTTTACGATCCGCTGACGATGTACGAGGTCGCGACGGGCAACCGCAAGCGCGCGGCCTATTGGTGGGAAGCAGAAAAGCCCTGAGCCCTCCTTTCGTCATCCCGGCGCAGGCCGGGATGACGAAATCGACGCTGCTTATGTGACTAGAGGGTTGCAAGCGCTGCGGACCGCCGCTAGGGGCGTCACCTCTCAGCGAGGAGAGTTGGCTGAGTGGTCGAAAGCGTCGCACTCGAAATGCGAAGTGCCGGCAACGGTACCGAGGGTTCGAATCCCTCACTCTCCTCCATTTTCTTATTTCCACACATCCACGACCATCCGACGAGAGCCTAGGAAAACCTAGGCTCTCCGGGGTGTTTCGTGTCCTCATGTATCCCATGCTGTCCAGACCCACACATTTGATTTTGTGGTAAGAAACGTGGGAAAAAATCAGCATGAAAAGGCTATCGAACAGCGCCGTTAAGTCGGCTTCCCGTCCCGGTCGATTCTCCGACGGGGACGGCCTCTATCTCGTCGTGCAGCCGGGAGGCAGTAAGAGCTGGGTGTGCCGGGTCCAGAAGGCAGGCAACCGCCGAGACTTCGGCATAGGCAGCGCCGCAAAGGTCAGTTTGGGCGATGCCCGCGAGCGAGCGCGGGAAATCCGCAGTCAGGTCGAGATGGGGCTGGACCCGCTGTTCGAGCGCCGGAAGGCGCAAGGCATCCCGACCTTTCGCGAAGCCACTGCGAAGGTTCTGGCGGCTCATCGGAAAACTTGGAAGAACGAGAAGCACGAGGCGCAGTGGCAGCAAAGCCTCCGCGACTATGCCTTCCCGCATATCGGCAATGTCCGGGTCAACGAGATAACCGGCCCGATGATCCGCAACCTCCTGTCGGAGATTTGGCTGTCGAAGCCTGAAACCGCCCGCCGTGTTCGCCAGCGCGTCGGCGCCGTCCTCAATTGGGCCTACTCGTCGGGCTATCGCGACAGCGAAGCACCCATGCAGGCAATCACCAAGGGTCTGCCCCGCCAGCCGAAGCAGGACGGCCATTTCGCCGCCATGCCCTACGCGAAGGTCCCTGCATTCATCCCCAAACTACGCGAGCGGGAGTCATTCAGCCGCCTTGCCCTCGAATTTGCGATCCTGACCGCCTCCCGGTCGGGCGAGGTGCGCGGAGCGACTTGGGATGAGATCGACCTTGCGGACCGCCTGTGGACCATTCCTAAGGGCCGTATGAAGGCAAACCGCGAGCATGTGGTGCCGCTATGCACCCGTGCGGCCCGCATCGTCGAGCGATGCGCTGAACTTCGCTTGCCGGACTGCCCGATCATCTTTCCTGGTGTCCGTGGCAAGCAGCCCATGTCCGATATGACGATGAGCAAATTGCTCAAAGAAATGGGCCAGCCGTTTACTGCGCACGGGTTCCGGTCGTCGTTCCGGGATTGGGTTAGCGAGGAAACCAATCATCCGAGCGACGTCGCCGAAGCCGCCCTCGCCCACATCGTCGCGAACAAGACCGAGGCTGCGTATCGGCGCGGCAATCTTCTCGAAAAGCGGCGCATGATGATGAACGAATGGGCAGCCTATTGTGAGAAGGAGCCAAGCGCATGAGCACCTTGTCCGCAGAGGATCGGCGCAGGTTGCGCCGCTATGAACATGCCGTAGACCGGATGACGCCCATTCAGCGGGCGATATTCTTGGGTCATGTCGTGCATGATCTGACATATCGCGAGCTTGCTGAGCGACACGACATTAGCTTGATCGAAGTCGAGTGCCATATGTGGCGCAGCCTTAGCGTGCTGGATGACGAGCCCGAACAAAAGAACCGGTCTTGGTGGCAATTCTGGCGCCGTTGACGGCGCTTCGACCTTGCCAATCTGCTGACGTCTCGACAGGGTGCCTCCAACATGAAAACCGACCTCGATCATCTTCCAGCAAACAAGCAGCGCGAGTTAGAGCGGGTGAAGCAGATCATCTTCGAAGAATTCGAGGATGCGCTCGCGCTCGGCACGATGAGCTGGAAGAAGAAGGGCCGGATCGACAAGATTATACTCTACGGCAGCTATCCCCTTCTGAGCAGGGGAGACATAAACCTCTATAGTCTTTTTGTCGAACGCGCCCACGCGCTGGTTAAGCAGGATGGGATGGTGGGTCTGCTGACCCCCAGCGGCATCGCATCGGACTTGTCGGCAAGCGCCTTCTTCCGCAAGGTAGCTACCGGAGGGCACCTCAAGGCGCTGTACGATTTCGAAAACCGCCGAACGCGCCATGGCTTGGGGCCGTTCTTTCCCGACGTCGACAGCCGGTTCAAATTCTGCGCCATGATCGGAAGTCCAAATCGAACCTTCCCAGCGGCGCATTGCGGCTTCTTTCTGCAATCCATCACTGAGATCGAAAATCCGGAACAGGCCTTCCCGATAACCGCCGAGGACTTCGCGCGGGTAAATCCGAATACGGGGACTGCGCCGATCTTTCGCACCGCGCGCGATATGGCGCTCACAGCCGCGATCTATGCTCGTGCGCAGGTGCTGGTCGATAAGTCCGGTCCTCAGCCGGTGGCAGCATGGCAGATTAAATACGCTACTATGTTTCACATGACCAACGATAGCCACCTGTTCCGCACCCGTGCCGAACTGGAAGGAAGCGAGGGTGCATGGCCCACCGGCGGCAATTGCTGGCAATCCGCAACGGAGGAATGGGTTCCCCTTTACGAAGGTAAGATGGTGCAGGCGTTCGATCATCGCGCCGCCAGCGTCGTGCTCAACCCCGCGAATCTCAATCGACCAGCCCAGCCCTTGCCCGCAACGGACGAACAGCATGCCGATCCTGCTTGGCTGGCGGCTCCTCAGTATTGGGTTTCAAAAACAAAATGCATGGTCACGGCTGGCCTGCCGTGGGTCCTTGGGTTCAAGGAAATCACCGCTCCAACAAACGCCCGAACCTTCATTGCAGCAGCATTTCCACCAGTGGGGTTTGGAAACAAGGTTCCGATCTTAGTACCTACCCAAGACGGTGTTGACCTAGCCCTCCTGTTGGCAAATATGAACGCTGTGCCATTCGACTTTGCCGTTCGCCAAAAAGTACAAGGTCAGACGCTGAATTGGTTCATCGTTGAACAGCTACCCGTCATCCCACCTTCGGCTTATTCGAGCGCTCGCGCGAGTGCGGCAAAGGCACCGGGGCTTCCGTTATTCTGGTAATCTATAACCGAAATGCCATGCGCATCGAGCGGGCAGTCAAGCTTGTCGGCAACTGCGCCCAAAATTGCATATTCAGCTTGACCTTCACACAGTAGCCATTTGTTTGCGAAGAAGATTTCTCCGCGAATGCGTTTAGCCCAGCTTTCTAGCTTGGTGATCTCTTCACTGGTGATGAACCTCCGGCTCTGGTCGCGCATCGCTTTGATCTCGGCGTGGTGCGGCGCGCGATCGGCGTCGGTATAGCATTGCAACAACTCCCGATAATGATCCTCCGAAATCGTTTCCGTGCACATGATGCAACCCGACGTTGGGTTCCAGCTGATTGCAGCTCCAATTTTCGCAATTGCCGTGTCGAGCGCGGCGTTGTGCGGGACACTTGCGCTGCAAATACGCGGAAGAGCGGACGCGACCGGACCATCTGCGTCGCGCCGTAGGATTATTATGTCTTTGAAGGGAACGTTTTGGACGAAAAACGGCGAATGAGTGGTGACAAGTTTTTGTCCCGGTAGCGCATTCACCGAAATCCAAAGAGATCGACAGGCTTGAGGATGGAGGTGCGCCTCCGGCTCCTCAAGGGTAAGAATCGGCTGCGCCTCCTCGGGCAGGGCGCCGCCTAGCGCGTTCTCCACAAACGCACGAAATAAGAAGATGATCGCCAAACTCTGAACACCGTGACCGTGCTTACCGATCGGTAGCCAAGGGTCGTTCGCCTGGCCCTGTATTACCACCTCGCAACGGCTCAGTATCTCCCATAGATTGACGGGGATTGCCCGGACGTCAACGTCCCCGGCAGCCCCGTTGGCAATCACCGTGCTGATTCCCTTTAGGGTATCCTTTATCGCTTCTAATTGAGGATCTGCCGCGAGCAGCTCGCTGTTGAGCAGCGAAAATCTCTCCTCAAGATCTGCAGCTTTCTCCTGATCTACATCAATCCCTTTAAGCAACGCGCCCCAAAAACGCGACTTTCCGCCGAATTCCACACCTGCATCGCGCATCGCAGCCATCGAAAAGCATGGAACATAGTCGAAAAAGCGCGACAGGTTTTGGTTACGCGCCCCGGCGCCAGAAAAGGGCTGATCCGCGGCATTTAGAAACTGCCAGACCGGCTCGACTGATTTGGAAACGCTCTCGAACGAACAAGTTACCTGCATGCAAATCGAACTGGTGCCGTCATGTGGGTCAGTGCGGACGATATCATTGAGATCGTCTAACATCGGCTGTGGCCATTCGCCCGGATCGGCTTCCGTGAACCATAGGCGGATCCGTATCTCAGGACGGACGCCTTCTGGTGTGACGCTAAAAGGAAAGTCGTATTCGTTGAACCCCGTCTGTCCGGAACGGCCCCATTTGCGACTGAGAGCAATCTTCACTGCATCAAGTACGGCGGTTTTTCCTGCATTGTTTTCCCCGATTATCACCGATGTAGGAGAAAGACCGATATCCAACGTGCGTATACAACGAAAGTTTTCGATCAATATTCGACTAATATGCATGATTCCCCCCCTGCGATCGGCGCGCCCTATTTCTTATAAGCCTGACCCCACTGATAATGGGTGTAAACAGGAGTCTTGGTGCGCGCCAGCGTTCGAACTATTTACTGAAACGTCACGCTCAGCGAACGCATCTAAACGCGATCAGAGAAGCGATTATAGGCATCGATCCTATACATCGGCAGCGTAACATCGCGTCCGTAGATTTCGTTCTTCAGATATTCGAATTCTGTTTCACGCCGAGCTTCTGCTACGTCAACGTACCACGCGCGGGGCTTGCCGTTTGGATCACCATTCCAGCGATAGCCACGGGATTTCAAGGCGTCTTTCATGTCAAATGGCGCGTCTTCCGCCCAAATCCGCCAAGTCGGAGCCCTCGCTCGCTCAAGTAGTTCTGCAAAAGCCGGCCGCCCGCTTTCGACAAGCGGGCGGGCTAAAAGTTCAAGTGCCGCTAGACAGTCGTGTGAGGCCCTATGCCTATCGTAGAAGAAACCAGCCCCGCTAGCGAGGTAGCTCAACTTCAGGCCTTCATGCCCCGCGCTGCTCCAATCCACTTGGGTCATGGAACAAGCCCACGCTACCTTCGTAAAACTCTCACAAAATCGCTCAAGAAATCGGCGGTCGAACGCGGCATTGTGCGCGATCACTAGCACTGCCTCTTCTATGAAATTGGCGACTTCGAGCGGATCGATGACCGCATTTGCTACCATTGCATCGTCGATTCCGGTGAGCGCGGTAATCTCCGTCGGAATGGGACGCGAGGGTTGGCGTAGACGGTGGAATGGTGCTTCAATTTCGTAAATTTCGCCATCAAGTCCATAGATAAACGGCACCATCGCGAGTTCAATTATCTCGTCTTGGGAAGGGTCAAGCCCAGTCGTCTCAACATCAACGAAAAGCCCCCGTCGAGTTGCTACGCCATCAGGCACGGGCACAGCTTCGCGCTTCGAGAGGCGCCGTAAGATGCGAAACTCCCCGCTCGCTTCGAGGGCGCGCGCGTACGTTTCAAGATCGTCCGTCAAAGGGGTGGAGATCAAATTTGTCTTCTTTCGTTTGGTATCGACGGAACTTCAAACCTGGCGCCAGCGATCGACGGCATTGGGTTTGTATCGTCTCCCGCGATAAAAGCCGCAACAACATTGAAGCGTAGCGGCGATTCAAGCTGACCCACCGAAGGATGATCGTTCTCGTCCTCCCGCATTTCCAATTTGCATTTTTGAAGATTTGCAAGCGTCAGTCGCAACCATCGCAGCAATAGGCGATACAAAGAACGAGCCAAGGGACGGCTGCATATAATCATGGATCTGGATTAGACATGCTACGTGCGCGGGTAACAGCGCGGAAAAACCATCGACAGGAATCCGCGATTCTGGCATAGGAAAAAGGCGGTCTGAAACAGGCATCGGCAATGCGTGAGGTAAGATGTGTGGTAAAATATTCTGGCGAGCGAGATACCTAAACCTTTACAAATGGTTAGGTTTTTTCAAAAATTCCTCACTCTCCTCCATTTTTTCCCTGATCTGACCACCAGCGGGCAACCGCCCCGGCGCGACCGCCGGGACGGCTGTCAAACGCTAAATGCTGACGCCGCGTAAAGACGGCGCCGTCAGCGAGGCGACGATCGCGCCAACGATCAGGAACAGCACGATCGCAACGATGATCACGACCGCGGTATAACCCATCGCCTTGTCCTGCGGCACCTTCATCAGGATCGGCAGTCCCAGATAGAGCAGATAGAGGCTGTAGAGACCGAGCAGCCCCAGAATGGCGAGCGCCGGGATCAGGCCGAATACTCCCGCGAGCCAGCCTGCCGTCGCCGAATAGGCCGCGACCTTCAGCGCCTGAACCTGATTCTTCTGGCCGCCGAAATTGGGCGCCAGCCCGTCGATCACCAGCGAGAGGGCAAAGGTCGTCGCCAGCGCCAGCCCATAGGACAATATCGCCGAAACCAAGGCGGTGCCGATCGGCGGGTGGAAGTTGATGCCAAAGGCGCCGTAACCAAAGACTTGCCCACCGATGAACTGAGCGATCGGCCCGATCGCGGCCAGCACCAAGACGTAGGGCATATAGATCGACTGGGTCGTTGCGGGTTCGGAGTCGATCGCGACCCACGTTTCTTTGGGTTTGAGGATGATATTCTTGGCCCGCTCGATAATGCCCGATGCGGGGCTGGACGGAGGCGTCGGGTTGCTCGTTGGTATGTCGTTCATGCTATGCCTTTCCCTGTTGCAATCAACACGGCCCGCAATCCAGCCCGGTACAACCGGCGGCCGAGCAGGCAAGGTAGCTCGGCGTGCGTCATCGTCTGTAACGCCTATCACAGCCGGGATTCGACCCACCGGCGGGCATCCGAGTGTAACAGGGTTGAAACAGCAGGGAATAGCCATAGATTGCGGTCATGATTTCCGAATCCTCCTCCAAGCACCCAGCCGCCGTCACCGCGCCGCTGATCGGCGCCGCCAGCTTTGCGCCCGGCGACATCGTGCGCCACCGCATGTTCGATTTTCGCGGCGTCGTGTTCGACATCGACCCGGTCTTTGCCAACAGCGACGAGTGGTATGAAGCTATCCCGGAGGAAATCCGTCCGGCGAAAGAGCAGCCATATTACCATCTGCTCGCAGAGAACGGCGATTCATCCTATATCGCCTACGTCAGCCAGCAGAATCTGGTCCCGGACGCCGAAGGCGGGCCGATAGACCATCCGCAGATCGAAGCGATGTTCGAAGGGCTGGATGACGGCCGCTACCGCGTCCGCGCCATCCACCGCCACTAAGTAAGCGTGGTCAGGCTTTCAGCTTCCAGCCCGACGCCAGCAGGCGATAGGTTAGCAATCCCAGCGCGACATTGACCCCGACCAGCACCAGGATCGCGGTCAGCACCGGGTTAGCGATCGTCGAATCGACCGTTCCAATGAAACCGTAGCGAAAGCCCATGATCGCATAATAGACAGGGTTGCCGTGCGCGACGGTCTGGAACCAAGGCGCCAGCCGGTCGACGGAATAGAAAGTCCCCGAAAGCAACGCGAGCGGCGTCACGACAAAGTTGGTCACGGCCGCGGCATGATCGAACTTCTCGGCCCAGACCGAGGTGATCAGACCGAGGAAGCCGAGCATCGACGCGCCAAGCACGCCGAATACTGCAACCGCCCACAGATGCGCCGGCATCACACTGACCCCGGGCCACAGCGACATCGCCAGCCACAAGGCGCAGCCTACGAGGATCGCGCGGGTGATCGCGGCGCCGACCAGCGCGATGATCAACTCGCCGACGGCCAGCGGTGGCATCAGATAATCGACGATCGTCCCCTGGATCTTGCCGACGAGCAACGAAAAGCTGGCATTGGCAAAGCTGTTCTGCAGCATTGCCATCATGATCAGCCCCGGCGCGATGAAATCGGCAAAGGGAACGCCGATGACTTTCCGCCCCGCACCGCCCAGCGCGACGGTGAAAATGACAAGGAACAAGAGCGTGGTGATCGCCGGTGCCCAGATTGTTTGCAGCTGCACCTTGAAAAACCGCCGCACCTCCTTGACATATAGCGCCTGCATGCCGGGCACGTTGAGCGTCCGGATGTGCGGTACCCCCGGTTCGGCAAAGGGCGGGGTCGCCGCGAATTTGCTCGAGTCGGGTCGCGAAATTTGGGGCTGGTCGTTCATGGCGTTCTCGCCTATCGCCTCCCCGATCTTACCGCAAGCTGGGCAGTGGCGCCGGTCCGCAAGGATCGTATCGATAACCGCGACATAGCCCGCGGCGTGGAATGACAAGGAATGAATATGTCTTGGACCGATGAGCGCATCGAAAGCCTGCGCACCATGTGGGAAAAAGGGCTGACCGCCAGCCAGATCGCCGACGAACTCGGCGGCGTGAGCCGCAATGCGGTGATCGGCAAGGCGCATCGCCTGGGCTTGAAATCGCGCCCGTCGCCCGTCAAGGCAACCGACAAGGCCAAGCCGGTCAAGGTCGCAGCGCCTGCTGCGCCCAAACCGATTGCCCCTGCCGCGGCGCCGCGCGCTGCTGCGCCCGTGGCACCGCGTCCTGTCGCCCCCGCCCCGCCAAGGTCCGAAGCGCGCCCGACGGTCGACACGCCGACCGCCGACGGTTCGGTGGGCGAACAGATTCCGAAGGCCGATCAGCCGCGCATCGTGTCGATCGGCCCGGGCGGCTTTATCCGCCAGGGTCCGGGCGACCAGCAGGCGCCGATCCCGCCCGCGCCGCCGCGCCGCCTCGTGCCTGCCAAGCCGAGCCCCGAGATCGCCGACAAGACGACCCTGCTCGACCTCAACGACCGCATCTGCCGCTGGCCGATGGGGCATCCGGGCGAGCCCGACTTCCATTTCTGTGGTCAGGCCGTGAATCCCGGCTTCCCCTATTGCGTCGAGCATTGCGGCCGCGCCTATCAGGCGCAGCTGCCGCGCGGCACGCGCCGTCCGCCGCCGCCGCCGCCGTTCGGAGGCCCCCGGGTTCGATAGGGCGCGTTCGGTGAAGCCGTTTGCGCAGGAGTTTGAATTTGCGCGCGCGCTCGGCCTGCAAATGGTCGAGCGCGGCGACGGCCGCTGCACGATGGCGATCGACGTCAATCCGCAGCAGCATTTCAGCCCGCAAGGCGCTGCCCATGGTGGCGTAGCGTACTCGCTCGCCGACACTGCGATGGGCGGCGCGCTGACCAGCCTGCTCGATGCAGATCAATGGTGCGCGACGCTGGAAATCAAGTTCAACTATCATGTCCGCGTTGGCGAAGGTCGGCTGACCTGCGAGGCGGCGGTGCTGCACCGCGGCAAACGCGTCGCGAATATCGATGCCAAGCTTTATCAGGACGGCCGCCTGGTCAGCAGCGCCAACGGCAATTTCGCGATTTTCGCGGCGCCCACCGCCAAATAGCCGAAAGGCGCCGGATCCTTCGATCCGACGCCTTCCGTTTGCTTCGTATATAGAGGTTTAGAAGCGGAAGCTGAGCGTCCCGCGCACGCTATGGGTGCGGAAATGATCGCTGCTGCGCTTCATATCGGTACCGCCACCGTTCAGCAGGAACGGGTTGGTCGCCGGTGCAGTGCCCGGGCCGACATTGACGACAAAATCATTGTCCTTGATGTCGGTGTACAGATACTCAAGGCCGACCGCGATGTTGTTGGTGACCATGATTTCGGCACCGCCACCGGCGGTGTAGCCCCAGCCGTTCGTCTTGCCATTATCGGCAAAACTGTTGGCACCGTTGCTCGTCGAGAAACGGTTGTCGAGGCGCGCATAGGCACCGCCACCGGTCACATAGAACAGGGCGCCGCCACCGGGCGTGTAACCAGCGCGAAGGCGGGCATTAGCCTGATAGTCGGCTTCGCGGCTAAAGGTGTAGCTGGCCGGGGTCGTCGAGAAGGCGGTGACGCTATCCCGTGCAACGCTACGGCCGCCTTCGATCACCGCACCCAGGACGAAGTTGCCCATGCGCTTGTCGAAACCCAGACGGCCGAAATATTCGGGACCGTCCTTGTCGTTACGGCAATTGAGGTTGGCGGTGCTGGTCGCCGCACCGTTACAGAAACCGGTCGAGAAGGCATTGGCGCCGCCAACGGTCGTGACCTGGTCGCCATAGGTGCCGTCACGGTTGGTGTCGAACACGACGGTTTCGCCGCGGTCGCTGCCTTGCAGCGTACCGCCGCCACCGATGCTGATGTACGGACCGTCAAAATCCTGCGACGGATCGCGGTCTTGCGCGAACGCCGGAACGGCAACGGTGCTGGCCGCCAGAATGGCGAGGAGAGAGAGAGTTTTCATTTTATACTCCGCTTTTTGAATGACTTTTTAGTCTCCGGCCAAACACCCGCTCCTCGTTCAAAGTTCCCTGACGACATGGAAATGGGACAAGCCGAGTGGGAAAAGCCATTGCTGAGGGCGCCAAAACCGCGCTTGCCAGCGGGCTTTGCTGCCCCCTATAGCCAACCCATGAGTCACGATTTGTTCGACGCCGCGACCCCGGCCACCGAGAGCTATAATGCTTCACAGATCGAGGTGCTGGAGGGGCTGGAGCCGGTTCGCCGCCGCCCTGGCATGTATATTGGCGGCACCGACGAACGCGCGCTGCATCACCTCGCTGCGGAAGTCATCGACAACAGCATGGACGAGGCCGTCGCGGGGCATGCCAACCGCATCGAAGTGACGCTTGACGTCGGCAACCGGCTGACCGTTACCGACAATGGTCGCGGCATCCCGATCGACCCGCACCCTAAATTTCCCGGCAAATCGGCGCTCGAGGTCATCATGACCACGCTCCATTCGGGCGGCAAGTTCGAGGGCAAGGCTTATGCGACGTCGGGCGGTCTGCATGGCGTCGGGATCAGCGTGGTTAATGCCTTGTCGAGCGAAACCGAGATCGAGGTTGCGCGCAGCAAATTGCTCTATCGTCAGCGCTTCGCCCGCGGTACCCCTATCGGCGGCCTCGAAGAGCTTGGCCCGACGCCCAACCGTCGTGGTACCAGCGTGTCCTTCATTCCTGACCCCGAAATCTTCGGCGATCATCAGCGTTTCAAGCCGCAGCGGCTCTACCGCATGGCGCGCTCGAAAGCCTATTTGTTCGCTGGTGTCGAAATCCGCTGGAAATGCGCGCCCGAGTTGATCGGAGACGACACGCCCGCCGAGGCGACGTTCCAGTTCCCTGGCGGTCTCGCCGATCATCTCAAGGAACAGATCGGCACCCGCGAATGCGCGACCGCCGAGCCGTTCATCGGCCGCCAGGACTTTCCCGGCGATCAGGGTCGCGCCGAATGGGCAATCGCCTGGCCTTTGTGGTCCGACGGATCGTACAGCTGGTATTGCAACACCATCCCGACGCCCGCGGGTGGCACGCATGAGGCGGGGCTGCGCTCAGCATTGACCAAGGGTTTGCGCGGTTTTGGCGAGTTGGTCGGGCAGAAGAAGGCGGCGCAGATCACCGCTGAGGATGTTTTCAACGGCGGCGAGATGATGTTGTCGGTGTTCATCCGCGATCCGCAATTCCAGAGCCAGACCAAGGATCGCCTGTCGAGCCCCGAAGCCACCCGTTTGGTCGAAAATGCGGTGCGCGACCATTTTGACCATTTCCTGTCGGACAATATGGACCGTGGCCGCGCGTTGCTCGGGCTGATCCTCGACCGGATGGACGAGCGGCTGAAACGCAAGGCTGAGCGCGAGGTCAAGCGCAAGACCGCGACCAGCGGTCGCAAACTGCGTCTGCCCGGTAAGCTCACAGACTGTGCGAACGATGGCCCCGAAGGCACGGAATTGTTTATCGTTGAAGGCGACAGCGCCGGCGGTAGCGCGAAGCAGGCGCGCAACCGCAAGACGCAGGCGATCCTGCCGATCCGCGGCAAGATCCTGAACGTCGCCAGCGCCAGCAATGACAAGATCCGCGCCAACCAGGAAATCGCCGACTTGGCGCTCGCGCTGGGCTGCGGGATGCGCAAGGATTGCGATGCCGATCGGCTGCGCTACGAAAAAATCGTGATTATGACCGATGCCGATGTCGACGGCGCGCATATCGCGACGTTGCTGATGACCTTCTTTTTTCAGGAAATGCCCGACATCGTCCGGCGCGGGCATGTCTATCTGGCGCAACCGCCGCTCTATCGCATCACCTCGGGCAACACCTCGGTCTATGCTCGCGACGATGCGCATCGCGCCGAGATCGAAGCGACGCAGTTTAAGGGCAAGAAGGTCGATGTCGGACGCTTCAAAGGGTTGGGAGAAATGAATCCTAACCAGTTGAAAGAAACGACAATGGACCCCGCGACACGCTCGATGCTGCGCGTCACGCTGCCGCAGGAGTATGAGGAACGCCATCTGGTCAAGGATCTGGTCGACCGGCTGATGGGCAAGCACCCCGAACACCGCTTCCAGTTCATCCAGGCCAACGCCTCGACGCTCGACGAGGCGGCGATCGACGCTTAATATCGGGCGGGTTCCTTGATCGAGGGGTATTCATGATCCGCAAGCCCGTTCTCGCCGTGCTCCTGCTGGCCCTGTCGCTTCCTAGCGCGCCGGTCGCGGCGCAGTCTCCCGAAATGCAGGCCGCGACCACAACGGGCTTCGATCGCCGCGCGGCGCAACTCGTCGACCTGCTCAACGGCGAAGTCGCCTTTTCCGACTATTTCGATCTGACCTTTCAGGCCGCGCTGCCCGAGGCGCAGTTCAATTCGATGACCGTCGGCCTGATCGCGCAATATGGCAAGCCAATCGCGGTTGAAAAGGCGACATCGACCGACGGCCGCTCCGGCTCGCTATCGCTGCGCTTCGAAAAGGGCGTCGCTGCGGTGGTTCTCGACGTCGGAGCGGCCCCCGATGCACGGGTGATCGGCCTGCGCCTGACCGGTTTCGAGATGGCGGATGACAGTTTTGACAAGGTCGCTGCTGAAATCGCTGCGCTGCCGGGAACAAGCGGTTTTCTTGTCGCCGAACTGGAGGGAAACACGGTCCGTCCGCTCGCCGCAGCAAACGTCGACCGGCAATTTGCGGTCGGTTCGACCTTCAAACTCTATATCCTCGACGAACTGGCGGCGCAGGTGGCGGCGAAGAAGCGCCGCTGGTCCGACGTCGTGCCGTTGTCGCACCTCAGTTTTTCGTCGATGGGCACCGCGAACTGGCCGAAGAACACGCCGGTGACGCTACAAAGTCTCGCCAACTGGATGATCTCGGTTAGCGACAACAGTGCGACCGATACGCTGATCCATTTGCTGGGGCGCGACGAGATCGAAGCGCGGATGCGTGCTGCGGGGCATAGCGCGCCATCGCGCAACATCCCGTTTCTGACGACGGTCGAAGCCTTTGCGCTCAAGGGGAACAACTTTGAAAGCGAGCGCGCTGCCTTTATAACGGGCGACGACGCGGCGCAGCGCAAGCTGATCGGCGCGAACCAGAGCCGCCTCACCCTCGCCAATGTTGACGGCGTGAGCTTCGCGGGTGGACCACGCTTTATCGACAGTCTGGAGTGGTTCGCCAGCCCCAACGACGTCGCCAGGCTGATGATCGACCTGCGCAGTCGCAATTCGCCCACCGCGATGTCGGCAATGGCGATCAATCCGGGCGTGAACCCTGGCGCAACCAGGGATTGGGCGTGGCTCGGCTATAAGGGTGGGTCCGAACTTGGGGTGATTTCGATGAGCCTGCTTGGCCAGCGCAAGTCTGATGGCAAGTGGTTCGTCGTTACCGCGAGCTGGAACAACCCCGCCGCGCCGGTCGCCACCGAAACGATGGTCGGGCTGGTCACACGGTTGCTGGCGTTGGTGGCGAAATAGCCCGACGGCTGCGCGATGTTTACGCCGTCAACGCGGCGACGAGTGCCTTGACCTTGGCCTGCCGCCATTGCGGGGTCGGGGCGACCAGCCAGTAGCCGCGCTTTACCGCCATCGCATCGCCGACCTGGCGCACGCGTCCGGACGCAATGTCGGCTTCGGCGAGCATAGCGGGGACATTCGCATGGCCCAGCCCGTTCGCGGCGGCGTCAATCGCGAGGCCTGCATCGCCCAGCCGCAGCGCGGGTTCACCCTCGGCGACCGGGCAGCCCGGCCAGGCGATCCGCGTGTCGCTGGCGCTGCCCGGACCGGCGACGGTCACCATCAGCGGCTCGGAAAGCGCAACGCCTTCATGGTCACCGACACCGTCGGACCAGAAAATAGCGAGATCAAGATTGGCCTCGGTAAAGTCGATCCCGCCGTCAGCCGACACCAGCGTAAAGCGCACATCGGGCGCCTGCTGGCTGTACCGCGCCAGCCGCGGCGCCAGCCATTTGGCGGTCAAGTCGCGCGGAGCGGCGATCGTCAGCGATTGCGACGATTGACCCGCCTGCATCGCGCGCACCGATTCCTCAAATTGTAAGAACCCTTGCCGCAGCGCGTCAAGTCCCGCATCGGCCTCGCCCGTCAGCTCCAGCCCCTTTGGCGTCCGGCGGAACAGGACGACGCCAAGCATATCCTCCAGCGCGCGAATCTGCTGCCCGACGGCAGCAGGCGTGACCGCCAGCTCGTCGGCGGCACGCGTGAAGCTGAGGTGCCGGGCCGCGGCGTCGAACACGCGCAGGGCGTTCAGCGGCAGATGCGTGCGCTTCATGCCGCGGTCGCAGGCGCCACGAGCGGGAAATGCGGGATGGCGATCAGCATTTCCGATCCGTCGCCCAGCTCCATCGTATAGCTGCCGACCATCGATCCTTCGGGGGTCGGGAGCGGACAGCCCGAGACATAGTCATAGGCGCCACCCGGCACGATCAGTGGTTGCTCGCCGACGACGCCTTCACCTTCGACTTCGCTGATCTGGCCCCGCCCGTCGCTGATCCGCCAGTGGCGGCTGATCAGCTGGACCGCGACGTCGCCATGATTTTCGATCCGGACATGATAGGCCCAGAACCAGCGCCCGAGCGCCGGATGCGACTGTTCGGGCAGATAGCTGACCGACACGCGCACGGTGACGGGGCCAGTCGTTTCGGCAAAGGGGAAGAAGGAGTCGATCATCACGCGGCCAAGGTCGCTCAAAGCCCGACCCTGGTCAATGCCTGGTCCAGATCGGCGATCAGATCGCGCGGATCCTCCAGCCCGATGTTGATCCGCAGCATGCCCTCGACCACCCCCATATCGGCGCGTGCTTCGGCGCTGACGCTATAGTGGGTGGTGGATGCGGGGTGGCAACACAGGCTGCGCGAATCGCCGATATTGTTCGAGATGTCGACCAGTTCGAGCGCGTTGAGCAGCGCCATCGCCTGCTTCCGGTCTTCGAGAATGAACGAGAAAATCGGCCCACACGCCTCCATCTGGCTCATCGCCAGATTATGCTGCGGATGGCTCGCGAGGCCGGGGTGCAGCATCTTCGGCACGCGCTTTTCGACGAACTTGCCGACCGCCAGCGCGTTTTCCGACTGCCGCCGCGCGCGCAGATCAAGCGTTTCAAGACCCTTCAGCACCACCCACGCGTTGAACGGCGACAGGTTCGGCCCCGTGTTGCGCTGAAACGGCAGCAGCACGTCGTTGATGAACTTCTCGGTCCCGCACACCGCGCCGGCGAGGACGCGCCCCTGCCCCTCCATCAGCTTGGTTGCCGAGTAAGCAACGACGTCGGCGCCGTAATCCATCGGGCGTTGCAGCACCGCGGTCGCGAACGCATTGTCGACGACCGAGGTGATCCCATGCGCCTTCGCAACGCCGCAGACATGCTTCATGTCGACGATGTCCATCGTCGGATTGGCCGGGGTTTCAAAGAAGAACACCTTGGTGTTCGGCTGGATCGCGCGTTCCCACGCGGCGTTGTCGCGTCCATCGATCACGGTCGTTTCGATCCCGAAACGCGGGCACAGCTGGTCGACCAGCCAGCGGCACGAGCCGAACGCCGCCTTGGCGGCGACGATATGATCGCCCGCCGACAACTGGCACAGCAAGGCCGTGGTCATCGCGGCCATGCCCGTCGCCTGCGTCCGGCACGCCTCGGCGCCTTCCATCAGCGCGATGCGTTCTTCCAGCATCGCCACGGTCGGGTTCTGGAGCCGCGAATAGGTCATGCCCGCCTCTTCGCCGGCAAAGCGCGCCGCGACCGTCTCGGCATCGTCATAGGTATAGCCTGAGGTCAGGAAGAGTGCCTCCGACGTCTCGCCATGTTCGCTGCGCCACGTCCCGCCGCGCACCGCCTGCGTCGCAGGGTGCCAGTGGCGAGTGGTGTTGCGATCGAAGCCCGTGGTTTTCTTCATTCCATCTATCCGTTCAAAGCCGCAACAACCGCATCGCCCAGCGCGGCTGTTCCCATCGTTCCACCCAGATCAGCGCCGCGACAACCGTCGGCCAGCACCTTGGCCACCGCCGCCTCGATCCGCGCCGCGCTTACTTCGTCGCCGCCCGAATGACGCAGCAGCATCGCGAGCGACAGGATCGTCGCCAGCGGATTGGCAACACCCTGCCCGGCAATATCGGGGGCGCTACCGTGGATCGGCTCGAACAGTCCCTGTTTGCCCTCGCTAAGCGATGCCGACGCAAGCAGCCCGATCGATCCGACGCACATCGACGCCTGATCGGACAAGATGTCGCCGAACAGATTGCCTGTCACGACGACATCGAACTGGCCGGGGTTGCGAACCAGCTGCATAGCGGCATTGTCGACATACATATGAGTCAGCGCGACGTCGGGGTAGTCCGCCGCAACCTCGATCACCACATCGCGCCACAGCTGCGACGTTTCCAGCACATTCGCCTTGTCGACCGAACACAGCCGCCCGCGCCGTCCCTGCGCCGCGCGGAACGCGACATGCGCGATGCGCCGCACCTCGCTCTCGCTATACGCCATGATGTCATAGCCTTCGCGCTGGCCGTCGGCGGTCGTGCGCGTGCCCTTTTCGCCGAAATAGACGTCGCCGTTGAGTTCGCGCACGATCAGCAGGTCGATGGCCGACGCAACTTCGGGGCGCAGCGCCGAGCTGTCTTCCAGTCCGGTGAACATTTTGGCGGGGCGCAGATTGGCAAACAGGCCAAGCTCGGCGCGCAGCCCCAAGATCGCCTGTTCGGGGCGCAGATGGCGCTCGACGTTATCAAAGCGCGGATCGCCGACGGCGCCGAACAGGATGGCATTGGCGGCCTTCGCTTTCGCCAGCGTCTCGGGCGGCAGCGGATGGCCGGTCGCGGCATAGGCCGCGCCGCCAACCAGCGCACGATCAAGCGTCACGGGCAGCGCGAGCGCAGCGAGCACCTTCTCGGCCTCAACCATGATCTCCGGACCGATACCGTCGCCAGCCAGCAGCAGGATTTTCAAATTGTCGCCCTTTCGTGTCTCGCCCGCCGCTTAGACAGCGGCGACGCGTCACGCAACCGCCCTGCCCAGCCGATCGATCAATCTTTCCCTTACGGACAGCAAGTCGCGGTTGCGCCCGTCGAGCAGGTCGCGATCGAGGAAGTTACCGGTGATCGCCAGTCCGTCGATCACATCGGGCAAGGACGGGTTCGCATCCGCACCATGCAGGAACGGCGGCAGGCGCATCAGCCGCGCTTCATAGCCTGCCGCGGCGGCCGCGCTCACCGCACCCCCCGATTTCGGGCTGACAAACCCCAGGTCTTGGGTCGAGCCCGTCACGACGCATTCGTCGAGGTTCATTCCGAACCCCAGTTCGGCAAGCAGCAATTGCTCGTAGCGCGCCAGCGCCGCCGCCCATTGCCGCGCCGACGATGCAACGCTGATCGCATCGAGCAGTCCCGACAGCGCCGAATAGAGCGCCGGATAAGGCTGGCTTTCGGGCAGGATCGTCGCGGTGATGCTGGTCACCCAGTCGATCGCCGCCGCTGCCAGCGGTTCGGCGAGCAGCGGCGCCCGGCTTGCCAGCAATTCGGCGGTCGCACTCGCCAATTGCTCCTCGGTGCGCGCGCGCAGTTCGAGCGCGACCAGATTGCCCGCCATCAATATCGGGCGCAGCCGCGTCGATCGCCCGCCACGCACATAGCCCGCGACCAGCCCTGCTTCCTCGGTCAGCGCGCGCAATATCGCGCCATGCTCGCCATGTGCGCGTACCGCGCAGACGATGGCGGGGGCGGTCAGGCTGGCCAAAGCACCAGCTGCGTTTGCGTCACCAGCGCGACATCGGCGCCGTCTTCGGTGGCGATGCGCGTCTGCCACACCGACACGCGCTTGCCGATCTTCACCGGGGTCGCTTCGCCGATCAGCACCGATCCGACCGGCCCGGCGCCCAGGAAATTGGTCTTGCTCTCGATCGTCGTCGTCCCGCTCGCGCCCTCAGGCAGCGTCAGAAACGCGCCGACCGCGCCCAGACAATCGGCAAAGGCCATGATCGCGCCGCCATGGACGATCCCGCCCGCGGTGCAGATGTCGGAGCGCACGGGAAGCTTGCCGGCGACGCGGTCTTTGCTGCCTTCTTCGATCGTTACGCCGAGCGTGGCGGCCAGCGGCATTAATGCGGCGAAATCCATAATTTTCCTCTCAAACCAACAAATCCTCCCCGCTCGCGGGGAGGTGGCAGCGCGAAGCGCTGACGGAGGGGGGTGGCGTTATCGGGCAACGCCGGTTCATGACGCTAACCCCCTCCACCGGTTCGCGGTCCCCCTCCCCGTTCCGGGGAGGAGTTTTGCTCACCGCCCCGCATGATAGAAATCATGCACCGCCTGCGCCACCGCGGCGCTCACCCCCGGCGCCTTCTGCAAATCCTCCAAACTCGCGCCGCGCACCGCGCGTGCCGTGCCGAAATGCATCAATAGCGCCTTTTTGCGCGACGGGCCGATCCCCGGCACCTCGTCGAGCGGCGACGCCCCCATCGCCTTCGACCGCTTCGCCCGGTGCGCGCCGATTGCAAAGCGGTGCGCCTCGTCGCGCAGCCGCTGGATATAGAACAGCGCCGCATTGTTCGGTGGCAGCGTGAACTCGCGCCCGTCGGGCCAATAGAATGTCTCGCGCCCGGCGTTGCGATCCGGTCCCTTGGCGACCCCGACAAAGGGCAAATCGTCGATCCCCAGCTCGGCAAAAACCCCTGCGACCGCCGACACCTGTCCCTTGCCGCCGTCGATCAGCACCAGATCGGGCCATTCGCCTTTCGTCCGCTCGGGGTCTTCTTCCAGCGCACGGGCAAAGCGGCGCTGGAACACCTCGCGCATCATCGCGAAATCGTCGCCGGGCATCGTGTCGGCGCGCTTGATGTTGAACTTGCGGTATGCGCCCTTGATCCAGCCCTCCGGCCCTGCGACCACCATCGCGCCCAGCGCATTGGTCCCCTGAATATGGCTGTTGTCGTAAATCTCGATCCGCTGCGGCGGGTTCTCCAGATCGAACAGCTCGGCGAGCTCGCGGCCCAGCTTGGCTTGCGAGCTGCTCTCGGCCAGCCGCCGGTCGAGCTCCTCGCCCGCATTGCGCACCGCCTGTTCGAGCAGGCGGCGGCGATTGCCGCGCTGCGGGACGCTGATCTCGACCTTGCGCTCGGCAACTTCGCCCAGCGCTTCGGCGAGCAGGTCCGTTTCGGCGGGTTCGCGATCGACGAGGATCGTCTTCGGCGGCGGGACGCCTTCGTAAAATTGCATCAGGAAGCTCGCCATGACTTCCTCCTCGGGGACGCCGGCGACATGCGCGGGAAAAAAGCTGCGATGCCCCCAATTCTGCCCGCCGCGGATGAAGAAGCCCGCCACGCACAACTGCCCGCCTTTCGCCGCGAGCGCAAAGACATCGGCGTCGCCCAACCCGTCGGCATGCACCGACTGGCTGCCCTGGATGAAGGTCAGCGATTTCAGCCGGTCGCGCAGCACCGCGGCTTGCTCGAAATCCATCGCCTCGGCCGACTTGGTCATCGCATCGCCGAGGCGTTTCTGCACGGCGGTCGAGCGGCCCTCGAGAAAGTCCTGCGCGTCGCTGACCAGCCCGGCATATTCCTCGCTGCCGATCCGCCCAACGCACGGCGCGCTACACCGCTTGATCTGGTACAGCAGGCACGGCCGTGAACGGTTGGCAAAAAAGCTGTCGGTGCAGCTGCGCAGCAGGAACGTCTTTTGCAGCGCGTTGAGCGTCTTGGTCACCGACCCGGCGCTCGCGAACGGCCCGTAATAGCGCCCCTTGGCACGCCGCGCCCCGCGATGCTTTTGCACCCGCGGAAAATCATGATCCATCCGCAGCAGGATGAAGGGGAAGCTTTTGTCGTCGCGCAGGAGGACATTGTACGGCGGACGATAGCGTTTGATCAGCTGGGCCTCGAGCAGCAGCGCCTCGGCCTCGCTCGTTGTCGTGACGATCTCCATCGCGCGCGTTTGCGACACCATCCGCTGCAACCGCTGCGGCAACCGCGCGACCTGGGTGTAATTGGTCACCCGGTTCTTGAGCGCCCGCGCCTTGCCGACATACAGCACGTCACCGCGCGCATCGAGCATGCGATAGACGCCGGGCCGCGTCGGCAATTTGCGCACCACGCTGCGGATCGCTTCGGCGCCGCGCTCTAGGTCGGGCTTGTCATCCGCCTCGCCGCTGCCGCGGATAACATAGGTCGCCTTCTCTTCGTTGAATCGGTCGGGAGCGTTCGGGCGAGCCATGATTTGCATGTAGGCGATGGCGATGCGAGCCGCCATAGTGTGCGAGGTAAAACAACATGGGAGGGGTCGCATGGACGTCAGAGGAAAATTGGCGCTCGTCACCGGCGGCAGCGACGGTATCGGGCGCGAGATTGCGCTGCAATTGCAGGCGGCGGGCGCCGATGTAATCGTGACGGGTCGTTCGGCCGCTAAGTTGCAGGCGATGGCGGCGTTGGGGTTTGGGACGATCGCGGGCGATTTATCGACCGCGGCGGGAATCGACGCGGTGGTTGATGGGGTCGCGGGCAAGCCGCTGGCGTTGCTCGTCAACAATGCCGGCGTCGGCAGCGAATATGAGCTGGATGACGTCGCCACGCTCGAAAGCGCGGCGCACTGCATCCGCACGAACCTCGATGCGCCCATCGCGCTATGCACGCGCCTGCTCCCGACGTTGCGTGCCCAGCCCGAGGCAGCGATCGTCAATGTGACGTCGGGCCTCGCCATCGCGCCGCGGGCCGGCGGATCGATCTATTGCGCGACCAAGGCGGGGCTGCGCAGCTACACGCAGGCGATCCGCCATCTGCTAAAGGACAGCAATGTCCGGGTGATCGAGGCACTGCCGCCCGTCGTCGAGACCAACATGACTGCGGGCCGCGGCGGCAAGAAGATGAGCGCCCACGACTGCGCCGCCGAAATTGTCCACGGCATTCGTACAGGCAAAAGCGAGGTCAACGTCGGCATGGTGAAGATATTGCAGCTCGTCCACAGCATCTCGCCTGCGCTGGCGCGGCGGATCATGATCAAATTCTAGGCCCGACACTATGATCACACTCTATGGCGAAGGCCGCGGCTTCCGGGTCGCGTGGCTGCTTGAGGAAATGGGCCTGCCCTACCGGCTGCGGCAGGTCGACCTGCTCGACGGGGTCGAAAATGACACCGAGTTTCTGGCCATCAATCCTGCCGGGTTCATCCCGGCGATCGCCGACGGCGACACGGTAATGGTCGAATCGATCGCCATCATGGAATATCTGCTCGCGCGCCACGGCCCGAGTCCGCTGGCGCCGACAGCCGATGATCCCGCGTTCGTCCCCTACCAGCAATTCCTCCACATGGGTGAGGCAGGACTAGCCGGTCCCGTTAACGCGATCGTGGCGACCCGCATTCTCGCGCCGGAGGCCGAGCAGGACAATTGGACCACCCGCTGGGCGCTCAAGATATTCGAAAGCCGCCTTGGCCTCGTCACCCGGCAACTGGCCCGGACACCGTATATGTCTGGCGACGGCTTCACCGCCGCCGACATTTCGATCACCTATGCCCTGGAATTTGCGCAGCGCACGATCGGGTACGAACTCGGCGCCGCCGAAATGGCTTATCTCGCCCGCACGAAGGGGCGTAGCGCCTATGCGCGGGCGATGGACAATTGCCCCGCGACGAAGGCGTGGGTGGAGCAACTTTCCGTGCCACCGCCGACGGCAAGCTAAGCACCACATAGCAAAACGCCCGCGGAAATCCGCGGGCGCCTTGTTTCAGCGATGTCGAAGCGCGTCAGCGCTTGGCGACGCCCGCAATCGCCTCATCGACCAGCGCCTTGTCGGCCATGGCATCATGCTTTTCGGCGATCAGCGCCGCAGCAGCAGCCGTCGCCGCCTTGGCCGTCGCGGCGCGGACTTCGGTCAGCGCGGTCGCTTCGGCCGCCGCGATGCGGTCTTCGGCCATCTGCTTGCGGCGACCGATCAGCGCGGTGGCATCTGCCTTGGCCTTGGCGACGAGCGTTTCGGCTTCGCTTTCGGCGCGAGCGCGCATATCCGCGGCTTCCTTGACCGCACCGGCCAGCTTCGCCTCATATTCGGCCTTCAGCGATTCGGCGTCGAGCCGCAGCCGCTCGGCTTCGTCCAGCTGTTTCGAAATCTCGGCAATGCGCTTGTCGAGCATCGCCGCGATCGCGGCAGGAACGCCCTTCCAGACGAGAATGCCCAGGAACACGAGCATCGCAATCGACACCCACACCGTCGCATTCAGCCCGAACGCGGTCGGTTCGACGGCGCCTTCGGCAAAGATCAGGGTCAGATTAGCCATGGAGCACCGCCTTTACCGCCGCCTTGGCGTCCGCCGCGGCGACTTTCACGCCCGACAGCTTGGCGACCAGGTCGCCCGCCGCTTCGGCCGCGACCGACTCGATTTCGGCCATCGCCGACTTGCGCGCTGCCGCAACATCGGCCTCCGCGGCTGCCAGCTTGTCGCCCAGCTCGGCATCGACCTTGGCCAGACGCTTTTCGGCGTCCTTCGCGGCCTTGTCCTTGGCTTCGGCCACCGCCTTCTGCGCAGCAACGCGGCTGGCATCGCTTTGCTGGCGATAACTTTCCTCAAGTCCGTCGGCGGCGGCATGCGCCGCCTTGGCCGCAGCCAGATCGTCCGCCACCTTACGGTCGCGGGCGTCCACGGTCGCTTCGATCTTCGGCAACATGCCGCGACCGATCACCAGGTAGATCCCGGCAAATACGACCAGCAGCCAGAACAGCTGCGAGGCAAGATACCAATTGTCAGCGGTGAGCTGGGCTATTTGGGGCATGAAAGGCGAACCTTAACTTACTGAAAAACCTGCCACGAAGCCGATCCCGCCGGGACCGGCCTCGCATATCGTCGCCGAATCAGACGACGAAGAGCAGGATCATCGCAACGACGAACGCCAGCAGGCCGAGAAGTTCGGCAGCGGCGAAGCCGATGAACAGGCGACCCTGCTGGCCGTCAGCGGCTGCCGGGTTGCGCAGCGCGCTTTCGAGGAAGCTACCGAACACGTTGCCCACGCCGATGGCGGCCATGCCGGCACCGATGGCTGCCAGACCGGCACCGATCAGCTTTGCTGCTTCTGCGTCCATTATAAATACTCCTTGGTGTAATCGTTTGA
>Ga0265296_1000714_pt1 | contig 45850 bp, 37 predicted proteins | sample MunlanPumphouse1_FD_189073 | JGI IMG/M metagenome (GOLD analysis project Ga0265296, IMG submission 189073) | Groundwater microbial communities from a municipal landfill in Southern Ontario, Canada - Pumphouse #1 | ecosystem: Environmental > Aquatic > Deep subsurface > Groundwater | place... | reverse complement strand
CATTGGAACAACCGCTCCGACAGATGGTCCAGGTTATGGTGGACGTTGGTCAGGCGGCGCGCCTTGTCGAAATGATAATCGCGCTGCGCCACCACATGCCGGTCGAGCAGGCCCGCCAGCACGCCGCGCAAATAGGCGGGCGTCACGGCAAGTTGCGGCAGACCGACGCTGCGCAGTGCCTGCCGCGCATAAAATTCCGGCCAGTCGGTTTGCGTTCCCCGCGGCCATCGCCCCGTCGCCCGCGCGCCGCCGAGCGCGAGGAGGATCGCACCGTGGCGCAAATATTCGGCGGCGCGCCGCGTTTCCAACCAGCGCCCGTGCCAGCGGCGGCGCTGACCGAAAAAGGTGATCGCCAGGATGATACAGAGCAGGAACAGCTCGAACAGCGCAAAGCCCCATTTCCCGCTCGGCGCGACCAGCGGCAGATAGGCAATGCCCCCGACGATCGCCAGACTGGACAGAATGAAGCTGACGATCATCCCACCGCGATAGACGTCCGACAGGCGTGCCGAAATGCCGTCGATCCACCGAAAGCGCCGCGTTACCTCTGCACCGATCGTCGTCGCCAGCGCCTCGCCAGCGTCGGGCAGCTCGCGCACCGCCGCCAACATCGGGTCGGCAGCGATCGCGTGCAGATCGTCGGGGGCGGGATAATATTCGGTCAGCCCGCGCAGCCGCGAGCGCTCCGAACGGCCGCCGAACAGCGCCTCGATGCGGCGATAGGCATGCGCCAGCCGGTTGCTGCGCGGCCGCCACCGTTCGCGCGTCAGCGTCGCCGCCCCGGGATGCTCCGCCTTGCTGTCCGCGACCAGAAATCCCTGAACCAACCCGGTCAGCTGCGTCGCGCGATCGGCCGCCCCGCCGCCGCCAACGTCACCTGCGCTGCCCGGCAAGGCTTCCGGACCGACGAGGATGCGCCACTCTTCGGGGGCGCGCGTGTCGATCCAGATCACCGGCGCGCCATATTGCAACGCCGCTGCGATCGTGTGACCGGTGCCGCCGATATGGGCGGTCGAGATCCCGTCCCAGACGCCGATCAATATGTCCGATTGCTCGATCAATATCCGCCCCGCCAACGCCACCCGCCGCGACACTTCGGCGGCGAGCAACTGGGCTTTCGCGCCGTCGCCGGGATCGTCGAACCGGGCCAGCAGCAAGTCGGTGATCGCAGCATCCTGATCGGCCAGGCAGAACAGTCGCGCCCGGTCGCTGATCCGGCGGATCGCATCGGCGTGGTGCTGCGTCACGCTGTCCTGCGCCTCGTCCCCCGCCAGCAGGGCGCGGACGTCGGCGGCGCTGCGCGGCAGCGCGTTGATCGTCTTGTTCAGGCGGCGGCCGACGGGCAGCGGCGCGACCAGTTCATAGCCGCGCGCCAGCGCCATCTCTGCCGCGATCACATCGGTCCCGTCGGCAAGCAGGCTGTGCAGCCGCGCCGCGGCAATCGGCCCCGTTCCGGCCTGCACCGGCACCGCAGCCATGGCGCGATCGATCAGGTCCAAGATCGTAGCGAGCGTGGCGGCGATACGGTCGGCGTGCCCTTCAAACCCCGGATGGCTGAACCGGTGCCCGGTCACCCCGATGTGCAGTCGCCGCTCGGGGGATGGCGGGGCTGCGGGTGAAGCCACGGCGCTCGTCATGGCGCCGTCGCGGGTCGGCGGTCGTCAGCGCCGTCGCCACGGGGCGAAACGGCACGTCCGCCTGCTCTGTCGTCGTCGCCCACCATCCATGGCGAGGTAACGAAGCCCGACCACCGCGTCAAACGCGATGCAGCCCGCTTGTTGCGCGTCGCCAATTGGTGGTAACCTGCTGACCGTGGCGAGGACCGGTGCGTTGGGGCGCCGGGCCATCTCGCCCAGGGGCAACAGCGCATGACGGCGGCGGACCAGGGGGCAGCAACGACAGGCGATCCAATCGACGCGCCGGCGGTGTTCCTGAGCTATAGCCGGACCGATCAGGCGCGCTCGCGCCCGGTCATCGATGCGCTGATCGCTGCGGGCTTCACCGTCTGGTGGGACGGCATGCTGCGCGGCGGCGACAATTTCCTGCCGACAACCGAAGCCGCGCTGGAACAGGCGCGCGCGGTCGTGGTGCTGTGGTCAAAGACATCGGTGGAGTCGCATTGGGTGCGCGACGAGGCGCAGCGCGGCCGCGAGCGGAACTGTCTGGTGCCGCTGACCATCGACGGCAGCCAACCGCCGTTGGGGTTCCGCCAATTCCAGCTGATCGACATCGCCAAATGGCGCGGTCGCGCCGACGCGCCCGAATTTCAGCCGGTGCTGGACGCGGTCGGTGCGCTGGTCGGGCGGACGCCCGATCGCCCTGCCCCGCCCAAGGTCCGGCTCGATCGCCGCGCGCTGATCGGCGGCGGCGCGCTGCTGCTCGCGACGGGCGGCGGTTTCGCGGTATGGCGGGGTGACTGGCTGTCGTCATCGGCTGCGAAGGATGACAGCATTGCAGTGTTGCCGCTCGACAACCTCAGCGCGGAACGTGGCCAGGAGTATTTCAGCGAAGGGCTGACCGACGAAATTCGCCTCGCGCTGTCGCGCAACGCACAGCTACGCGTGCTCGCTCCAACCTCGACCAACAGCGTCCGCGACAGCAAGCTGGCGCCGCCCGACGTCGCCCGCAAACTGGGGGTCGCCTATCTGCTCGGCGGCAGCGTGCGGCGATCGGGGCAGGCGCTGCGGATCACCGCCGAATTGCTCGACGGCCGATCGGCGACACGGCTGTGGTCGGACGTGTTCGATCGCAAGCTCGACGATATATTCGCGCTCCAATCCGAAATCGCCGGCAAGGTGGCGAGCGCGATGTCGGCGCAGGCGATCGATGGCGATGCACAAGCATCGGCTGCCGACGCAGCCAGGGTCGGCGGCACCCGCAACGGCGCCGCTTATGACGCCTTCCTGCGCGGCCAGGCCTATTATGCGCTGCGATCGGGCGAAGCCGCGTATCGCGCCGCGATCGCGCAATATGACGCCGCGATCGCCGCCGATCGCCGCTTCGCCCGCGCTCATGCGGCACGCGCGCTGGTACTCCTCATCCTGACCAGCAATTATGCCAAGGCGAGCGAGCTCAAGACGCAATATGACGACGTCATCGCATCGGCACGGCGCGCGGTTGAGCTCGCGCCCGATCTCGCTATGGCGCAGGCGATCCTCGGCTATGCGCTGGTGCAGGCGCGGTTCGACCTGCGCGGCGCGCGGCGGCCCTATGACCTTGCCAACCGCTTGGGCCAGGGCGATGCGACGGTGCTGACGCTCTATGCAGGCTATCAGACGCAGATGGGTAGCGCGACCGCGGCGTTGGCGGCAATCGAGCGCGCCGCCTTGCTCGACCCACTGAACGCCGGGGTGCATCGCGGGGTCGGCTGGGTGCAATATTTCGCGCGCGATTTCGTCGCGGCGATCGTCGCCTGCCAGCAATCGATCGCGATTACCGCCGATGTCGAGGACGCGCACGGGATCATCGGCGACTCGCTGTACCAACAGGGCAAATTTGCCGAGGCGCGCGCCGCCTATCAACAGGAGCCGGGCGCGCTGATCGGCCTGACCGGTCTGGCGATCGCGGCGCACCGCATGGGCGACGTGACCGCGGCGCGCGATGCCCAAAGCCGGTTGCAGCAGGCGCTGGGCGCCGCCGCCACCTATCAACAGGCTCAAATCGCAGCACAATGGGGCGATGCTGACGTGGCGATGCGGTTGTTGCAGCAAGCTCGCGCGATCGGCGACAGCGGCATGACCCTGCTCGCGGTCGATCCGATGCTCGACCCGCTGCGCACCCGCGCCGACTTTATTCATTTGCTAAAGAGTCTGGGCTTCGCCTAGCTTTGACGCCTTGGCGTTATGGAGGGGACCATCATGAAGAAATTTCTGGCTTTGACGGCTTTGACGTCAGCATCGATCCTGCTTGCCGGCTGCAACTCGGCACCCAAGGAAGAAGAAGCCCCCGCGGCGACCGAAGCGGCGGCACCCGAAGCGGTCGCCCCGGACGCCGCAGCCGCCGACATGGCGCCGGCCGCCGAGGCCACCGCAGCACCCGCCGATGCGGCGGCAGCGACCGACGGTACCGACGACACCGAAACCGGTGGCGGCGGCATCAAGCCCGTCGATTCGGGTAACTAACCGCGGCGCGATCACGTCGCGGCTTTTGCTGCGACGTCGATCGCCGCGTGATGATCAGGACGCTGAGCCGGAGTAGCTGCCGCGCAGCCCGGTCGCTTTCATTCGGCCGTCGATCCGGCCGCCTTCTTGGCCCGCCCGATCCAGCCGAGATATTGGTCGATGCGCGTATAGACCGCCGGCCGGGTGTCGCTGACGACGCCGCAGTCGCGCTTTGCCCATGACACGACGCCGACGACGCGCGGCGGTTTGCCGAATTCGCGGTAAAAGACCGGACCGCCGCTGTCGCCGGGACATGTGCGAACGCCGCGCGCGCCTGCGCAGAATATGCGCGAATGGACGCGCGGCGTCGTCACGCCGCTGGGCAGTCGCGCCGCGCCGAAATCGGGTAGCGCCGCGCATTGGGCGGGCGGGACCAGCGACATGACCCCATGCCGCAGAAAGGCGACGGGCAGATTGCCCCGCCCCTTGGTTACGCCCCAACCGGTCGTCTGCAACATCGACGGATTGCCAGGCATCGCGCCCAGGTTCGCCTTGGCGATGACCTTGCTGGGGCGCCAAGCCGTCCCACGCGAGAGCCGCAGCAGCGCGACATCATAGTCATAGATATTCCCGGGGGAATAGCGCGCGTGCCGCACGACGCGCTCGATCGGCACCGCGACGCCGTCACTGGCCGAAATATCCGCTGCCCCCAATTGCGCGACAATCCCCGCCTTGATGTGCGCCGGACCGACGCAATGCGCCGCGGTCAGCACCCAGTCGCGATCGATCAGCGTCCCGCCGCAGATGTGGCGCGTCTGCCAGCGCGGCACCGCCGGATTGTCGATGCCCGGCGCCTGTGCGTTGGTGACCCGGGCAGCGTAGCGGATCTGCACCTGAAACGGCACCTGCTCGATCTTCATCGGTTCGCCATTGCCCACCGGCACGACCGGAAAACCGCCCGCGGCGACAATCGCGGCATTTTCCTCGTCCTGATTGACCTGGAACGAAAAGATTTCGAACTGCGTCCGCTTTTCGGCGGCGCTGACACGATCCGCGGTGGGTGCAATCAAATCGATCGGGCTGAAGTCCTGGTTTCCGTCCAGCCCGAACATATGAAGCCCGTCCGGATTGATCATGGGCCGTTCGGCGTCGCCGTCGATGATCAGTGCCGCGGCCTGCTCGGCGCCCGGCGGCGCAGCAATCGCCACTCCGGCAATTGATGCCGGTCCGGTCGCCAACAAGGCCGCCCAATATCTCGACGCCGGCATATCGCCCCCTCGCCCCCGTCTCGCCAGACTAAGCCTTTTCGATCCGATTGGAAAGACGGCGGCACGCTCGGCCAGCGGCAGCCGACGCCAAGCCGCGCGATCCATGCCCGATAGATTTGGACCGATATCGCCGCGCAACCCGCGCACCATCCTCAACAACCGCCCCCTGCGCCGGTCGCGCGGGATCGCGCCGGATCAAAATTCGCGGCAAATCGCTAAATTCTCGGGGTTTCGCGGCTTCCCCCGCAAAGGGGAAAATGGTGCCCAGAAGAGGACTCGCATCGAATAATGTTTTCTGTGTTATAACAGCAACATAGGCGATGTGGTTTTTACGAAGGCCCGCAGAAAAGCCCGCATTTCGGTGTGGTTTAGAGGTTCGAGTCTTTTCCTGGGACTCGAATCTTCAGAAAATGGCCGATTTTCGCCATTTCTGCTCCGTGAACAAAAGCGGAAAATATGGCCTCTCAAGGACCGAAAGGCCCGCAGAAAATCGTTCATGAAGCGTTCCAGCTTGCCCCCCGTGTTCTCTGGCGATCTCGTTCAACAAGCGAATGGAATGCATAATCCGGCGGCTGTGATCGGCAGGCCTGGCCCAATTACCTACGTCGGGGTGAGAACCCCAGAAAACGATGCGGGGTCCAGGCCTGCCCCTCCGTCAGGAGGAAGTTGTCATGTGCGAGCCGGGTCAAAGGCAGATCCAGACTTCCACATGTGAAGCATGACGACCGCCAGCTTTCTGGCGACAGCAACCCTGGCTTTCGACAATCCGACTTTCTTCCTCAGTGCCAGCCCCCATGTCTGCAATGCGCTTTCTGCCTTTGTCGAGCACAGCAAGACGGTGGCAGCCGAGACCAAGTGGGTCCGCGTGAGCTTGCTACCGAACCTGCTGATCCGACCGACCCGGGCGAGAACGCCCGATTGATGGATTGATGGGGTCAATCCGAAATAGGGGCCGACATCGCGGGTTCGCTGAAAGCGCGATGGATCGCCGATGGCGCTGTAAAACGACAAGGCGGTGATTGGACCGACGCCAGGGACGGTCATGAGGTTCGAACAGACTGGATGAGCAAGAGCTGCTGCACGGAGCCGCTTGTCCATTCCTGCAATATGCGAACGAAGGTTTTCCGCGATCGAAATGAGCGGCCGGACGTCGGCATCGACATCAAGCCCGTCAGCCCGCAGAATTTCCAGCTGATCTTCGATACCGCTGGCGAGTCTGCCAACACCGCTGCTCGTCTTCAGCTTTCCTCCGTGCAAGCGGACGATGGACTGAACCAGGGCGTCGATCTTCATGCGCTGCTGGATGAGGTTCTTGCGGACATTGAGGAGGCTGCGCAGGTTCTGACAGTCGAGTGGCTTTACGAAGACCTCTGCCCCGATCGTGCGCCCGACGCGGCCGAGCTCCGCAAGCCCTCTCGCATCGTTGGAGTCAGTCTTCTGCCGCCGGATTGCGAGGAACTTGGAGGCACGACGAACCTCCGCGACATAGACAGGAAAGCCCTGAGCCTGGAGTTCACGCACCATGTGGGTGCCTACTCCCGCTTCGATGGTAATGCGCTGCACCGTTTCGACACCAAAGGGGCGCAGGATATCCTTTATCTGGCCTGCATGCGTTTCCCGTTTTCCTTCGAATAGGACTTCACCGAATTCGTCGATAAGGCACACTGCTGTTTCCGCAACTCCGGTATCCAGACCAACCCAGTACTTCCGACCTGCCAACACTATCCCCCATGAAAACATAGCGTTTTGGCGCGGCGTCATTTAATCTCGCGGCAGGAGCCCTGCAAACTTCCGACGTCCGCAAACCAATGTGACGGTAGCAATCGTAAATAGATTCGCCGAATGGGATTGGTCCTTTGAATCACGAAACATGTTCTAGGAAATCGTAGGAATGGCTAAGCTCGATCCTCGCCGCGCGCTCGATGAGCTCATCAAGGAACGCGGCGAGTCTTATTCTTCAGTCTCGCGCCTGCTGAGCCGGAATGCGGCCTATATCCAACAGTTCATCAAGCGAGGTAGCCCGGCGCATCTCGACGACAGCGACATCGCGCAGCTGTCGGTACATTTTGGCGTCCCCGCCGCTGTCTTTGGCGGAGACGAGGTTCCGGAAAGCGCGGGGCTTTCGACGATCGCGATCCCCGTTCTTGGCGTCACCGATGCTGACGATAGCCTTGGCCGTGTCCGTCTCGTCGACGAGGCATGGCTGCGCAGCCTCAGTCACAAGCCGACCGGAGTTTCGATCGTCATGGTCGAAGGCGACGCGATGTATCCGACATTGCGGGATGGCGATGAGGTGCTGATCCAGCGGTATCTCGCCAACGAAAATCCTCGCGACGGGCTCTACGTCATCCGAGCCGATACCGGATTGCTGGTCCGAAGGATCGCGCTTGAGCCGTCACGAAACCGCATTTGCGTTCTGACCGACAATCCAAACTACCCCAACTGGGACAGCCTTCCGCGGAATGGGGTGCAGATCGTCGGTCGGGTCATATGGGCAGGTTTACACATCGCCTGATCGATCTCGGTCCTATGGCGTAAACAAGCCTGCGGGCTCCGCATAGCTCTTGATCGTGCGCTCGGGCCACTCATGCCAGCCGATGTTGAACGCCCAGTAGGTCGGGAAGAAGTAGAGCGTCGAGTAAGGCAGGTTCTCGTGCACCCATCGCGCAAGTATCCGCCAATCGCCGGGCTCCTGATGTTTTGCCCAGAAACTTGGGACGACGACACAGGCCATCGCTCCCATGTGGCCGTCAGCGTCAAGACGATCCCAGATATGCCCAGCGTAGTTGCTCTCGTTGGACGCACATGTATAACCGGCCTTCTTCTTGCGCTGCATCTCGTTGCAAAAGCCGTTCACTTCGCAAGAACGGTAGGCCGAGCGGATGGCAACTCGTCCCCATTGATCCTGCAGCGGTTCGAGCAGTTCCTCGCATAGTCGCTTGCCGGCCTTGATAGCCAGCTCTGGGTAATCTGGTGCGTTGTTCAGCCCGTGGATCATGGCGACTTCCGAATACAGCATGTCGCGCATGAAAAAGGATTTCGACAGCTGTACCCGCCCCAGTTCTGTGAGCGAAGGAACAGTGCGTGCCGTCCCGAGCCTCTTAACCGGGCCACCGTTTGGCTCCGCTACCCATCCGATCCGCAGTGCAATACCATCGCAGACTTTTGTTGGACTGATTGTGCCGATTGGTGCCTCTGGAAAACCCATGGCCTCGGCAAAGGCCCGGTAATCGTCAAACCAGGAGCGTTTGGGGCAAAAGCTCTGAACGATCATGGCTGCATCGCGCGCGCAATAGCGTTGGGCTTCAATGACTGCAGAGGCCGTTCGGTGGATGAGTTGGTAACGGATCGTCCCGACCGCCGCCGGATCGAGATCGAGAATCCGGCATAGACGCTCCAGACGTGCCGGGCGTGCGGTCCCATCCCCTTTTGCCTCTGAAAGCCACTCCTGGACGGTTGGGCCGAAAGTTTCGTCTACTTTCGCCTCGACGGCCAGGACGCCAAGACGCCCATCAAGACGAAGGATTGCCATGAGATCGGTCTGGCTCGGTCGCTGCCCATCACCAAGGTCGACCGGACGCTCAAAAAATGCATCGACCAATGTAGCTCCCTTTAACGCGGGGTCATGATCGAGTGCCGATTTCACTGAAGGCGGAAGGCCGTTCGCAGAAAACCAGAGATCAGCCACCGATTTGGCAGAACGACCTGGCTGCCAATGCGTTGGAGATCCGAGGTGGTGGATCACGTCTTCGGGTCGCAATACCGGGACATGCAGGCGGCGGATGGTAGATTCACTTTGCATGGCGCCGAGCTTCTTTTCTTCCAGCATCATGTCAACAGCAGGCAATAGGTCCACCGTCATACGACGAGCTCACCTTGAGATGTTAAGAGATCCAAAAGGCCAGCGTGCCACATAGAAAGTCGCACGATGTCGGAATTGAAGATATCCTCGGCGCGCAGGACCACGAGCGTAAAATAGGGCAATGACACGATCTCACCACGCGGACCTAGCGGAACGCTATTTTCTTGAGGACCTCCCCGGCGCCACTCAACTGGGCGCCCGGTTGAACGGGATTCTCTTGAGGATCGATGCAGGCGAGCAGGTGACCGCGCTACAGCGGCAGTTTCTCGCCACTACCGGCCTGCATGCACTCGTCACCTTGGCGGACGGTAAGGCAACCATGGGAGAGTTTGAGTCCGCGGCCGAGCAGGAGCAGGCCGCGCGCATTGAAGAGGCTTCGGCTAAGGCCGTGAAGGATGCGGCAGAATTGGCGGAACGCGCTGATGCCAGAGCCGCTGCGGTCAAGGCAACCTTCGCCGCCATGGCTAACGACCCCGTCCTCCGTCGAAAGCGAGAGGCCAAGGAACTGCGGCAGCGCTTCGGCGTGGGATATATCGAAAGCGAAGACTATCGGCGCGTGATGGCGCTACTCAGGCAGGTCGCCAACGGGCGACGCCTCACTGTCGAGGACCTCGCATGGCTCAAGACCGAGGCCGATTACTGCTGGACCGACGAACTGCAGAAAGCCTGGCATGCATTGGAAGCCGCAGCCCTGACCAAAGCATGGGAAAGCAGCGGGGATCCCTGGAATGCCGTGAATGCGAGCGGGCATTGGCGTAAGGCTGGTGAACCGGAGCGAGCTTTGTGTCTGACCGACGCGGCCTTGGCAAAGGTCGGGTCAAATCCCAAACTTAGGTCGGCCTTGGCGACAACGCGTGGCGGAGCAATGCGTGACCTGCGCCGCCTCGACGAGGCGAAGGCACTGGCAAGCGAAGCTCATCAACTGACCTCAAGCGACTATAGACCATGCACGTTGTTGGGCGCTGTCCACATCGAGCTTGGGGACCTCCCGACAGGGCACGAATGGTACGCAAAGGCCGAGAGCCTTGGAGCGCCGCGCCATGCAATCGACAATGAATTGCGCGGGCTGCTGATGCGCTCGTCGATGCAGGACCAACAGCGCATTCGAGAATTTTTGCTTCGCCAAGATCCCGAGCGCTTTGCTTGGCTTCAACGTTGGCTCAGCAACGGTTCAACGTTCGCCAATTCGAAGTCCGCGCAAGCGACGAAGAGTAAGGATCGCACCGCATTCGTCGAGGCAGGTAGGCATGATCATCGTTCCCGATGATCCAAGCCCTGCAGGGCGCGACGAGATATTGAAGGCGACTGTCCGAAAAGTCTTCGACGGCGACGGCTTCTTGGCAAACGTCTGGCATCCCTATCGCCAGGCTTGGGTCGAGGGTGTCCCCTTCCGCTTTGCGTTCATCGACGCGCCCGAAATGGAGCAACCGTTCGGTCCGGAATCCAGGGAATTCTTAGTAGGCCTCATCGCGGGTAAGGAACTTCGCCTCGACCCTGTCGGCAAAGAGTCGACTGGCTATATGCCCATCGACCCATACAAACGGGTTCTGTGCATGGCGTTCCTGACCGAGAAAATGGACGTTGGCACCGTCAAATATTATCACGAAGGCAAACTTGGCGGCGGCGCGGTGAAGCGGGCGCGCCCTGTCACGCGCAACATCGAACTCGAGATGATCGTGAACGGGTGGGCTTGGGTGACCGAGCAATATGCGTTTGATCGCGAAGCAGAATACTTCGAGGCCCAAGACGATGCCCGGCGGGATCGGCGGGGCCTATGGGCGATGGACAATCCGGAGCCGCCCTGGACCTTCAAGCGCCGTCAGAAACGTCGGAGCAAGGCAGCGGAGGGACAGGGCCGACTGATCTGAATCGAGATCGCCGAATTTTCCGCGCTCATCCTAATCTGGCGGAGATCCAGAGCTGAATGTCGTCTTCTGCCCACGCGACGGCATATCCACCCAGCTGAACCGGTTTCGGGAACTTCCCTTCGGCCATCCACCGGTAGATTGTGGATCGACCGAGGCCGACGCGGTGCTGGACCTCTTTCAGCCGGATCAGGCGGGTGATCCTGCGTTGTTCCGGTGACGGCAACGGTTCTGTTTCAGCCATGTCGTCCTCCAAAGCTCGCGCTGCCTTCACCAAGCAGGGCATCCTTGCGTTCGAGCTCGTCGATGTGATCAGCCAGAAGCCGCGCGACGCGGTGAGCCGTTCCCTTCGCCCAACGGGGCTTCACGTCATGCACCTGGTTCCCGAGTACCCGCTCAAGGGCGGACGGTAGCTCACCCACGAGCTCTTCGAAGAAGCGGGCGATGTCGGTTTGAAGCCAGCGAGTCGCCTGATCACCGCCAGCCCCCAAGAACAGCAGCAGGTGAGCGTGCGGCGCCATGCCCGACGAAGCCAGGATGCGCAGGGCTTCGCCCACGCTTGGGCTACGCTCTCCGGCCAGCGTGCGGCGTAGCGCATCCTTGTGAAGGTCGGCCTCGCGCGCGATTTCGCAGCGGTTGCGGCCACTCAGTTCGACGGCGGTGTGGAGCAGGTGCGCGAGGTCGCGCCGTGTCTGGCTTTCACCAAGTACGCCCATGTCGATCACAGTTGTTTCTCCTCTGACTGGAATGATCGACTCACCGGCTAAGCGAAGAGGAAGGGTGTAGGAAAACGAAAAGAACAGAAAGGGAACATAGAGGAAGGCGCGAATCAGCCGATCTCAGCGATTCGCGCAGAAACCGGCCGCTATGGCGCAGAATCTGGCCCGGTCCGCGCGATCTTCGGTCGGATCGTCGCTGGATGAGTTCGGGGCAGCGAGATTTCCGGCTCGCCGGCCGTTTGATGTCGCTTTTTGCTTGGTCGGCAGGCCGGGAACGACGGTGGCGATTTCCTACAGGGCCATCGAGGGATCACGAAGAACAGACAGCGAACGGGCCGACCGCTTGCTGCTCCTTCAATCCTCGAAAGGCCTTGCCTCATGAATACCCCTCTCCAGTTTCCCCGGCGCACCCAGCTCAAGGACTACATCCTGCCCGCGCTGGTGGCGCTCGCCGGTGCTGGCGCGGCCTATGCCGGCGCAGACACCACCTTCGATCCCGCACTCGTGAAGTTCACCGATTTTCTCGAGGGCTCGGGCGGCAAGATCATCACCGTGCTCAGCCTCGCGGGCGGCCTCATCGGCCTCGCTTCGGGTCGCTTCACGCTCGGCCAGATCGCTGTCCCGGTGGGCGTCGGCATCGGCGTCGGCACCGGCGTGCCGATCGTCACCTCGGTCGTGACCGCGGTCATCTGAACAGCGGATCCGGTCACGGCGGGAGGGCGGCAACATGGCCGACAAGTACCTCGTTCCCCAACGGCTCGACGATCCGGAGCTCATCGGCTTCTGGACCATCGACGAGTTCGCGGGGCTGTTGATCCCCTTTGCCTGGGGGATCCTGGCGCAGCACATCTTCATCGGGATCGCTCTCGCCTTTGCGGCCTGGTTCGTCTTGCGGAAGGCGAAATCCGGAAACGCGGGCTCGGCGCTGGTGCATGCTGCCTACTGGTACATGCCCGGGGGTTTCCTCGGGCTGAAGGCCACGCCGCCCTCCCATTGCCGCCTCCTGGCCGGCTGAGGGAGACAAGCGATGCGCGCAGAATTCGCATACGAAGAGGCCCAGAAATACCTGCGCCAGCGCAATTGGCTGGTTCTGGTCGCCGGCGGTCTGGCTGTCACCACGCTGTTCGGCGTGGGGGCAGCGGCAACCCGGGACCGAGAGGTTGTGCTCGTCCCGGTGACCAGCGAACGACTCTCGCTCTCCAGCGCCGGACCGGACGCGCACTACCTCGAGCTTATCACCCGCGACACCGCGCTGATGCTGCTCAACCGGAGCCCGCAAGGCCTCGACTACTGGATGGCCGAGATCCTGAAGCTCGCCGATCCGGCCGCGCATGGCCGTCTCAAGGCCGAGCTCGTCAAGATCGTCGACGAGCAGCGCGGCTCGGACATCAGCCAGGCTTTCGTCATCCGGAAGATGGAGGTCGACCCGGCCGCCCTCACTTCGACCGTCACCGGCACGCTCAAGACCTTCGTCGGCGCGCAGGTGATCGCCAGCAACGATCGCAGCTTCCGGTTCCGCTGGAGCCGGCACGGCCTCGCCCTTGGGCTCACGGGCTTCGAGCAGCTGCAAGACCAAAGCCAGAAGGACTGAAGACGGCCATGAGCTATCTTACCCCAACGACCGCGCTAGGCGCCGGTCTCGCCTGCTTCGGACTAGGTGTGACACGCCGTGTCGACACCGGTTTCAAGGCGCTGGGCGCCGCCCTGTGCGCCCTCGCGTTCAGCGCGTCCCCGGCCTTCGCCGACCAGTTCGTCGAAGCGGCCGACAACGCCAAGATCGACTGCGTGCTCTCGCGCGGCGAGCTGACCCGCATTGCGCTCATCGACGATGGCTTTGCCAACGTCTCGAAGATCGCCAGCGCCTATCCCTACAACGATTTCACCGTGACCCATGAGCCGGTCCGCGGCGACATCTACATTTCGGTGCCGCCGCAGTTTGCCGCCGACCGGGTCAGCTTCTTCGCCACGAGCAAGGCGGGCTACGTCTACAAGTTCGCGTGCCGGACAGCCGCCCAAGAGGCGAGCCAGATATTCGTCACCAACCCGGCGCTGAAGACCCACGACGCCGAAGAGTGGGAGCAGGCGGCAGGTCCCGATGAGGCGGCGATCCGCCTGATCGAGGCCATGGCAGGGGATGCGGTCCTTCCCGGCTTTACGGCCCGCGCCGAACTGGGCCTCCCCCGCAAGACCGGCGGGATCGAAGTCCAGCTGGTCGCGGAATATTCCGGCGCCGAGCTCGTTGGGCAGCGCCTTGTCTTACGCAACCTCGGCAAGGAGCCGCTCGACCTTGCTGCCGACCGTCAGGGTCCGGCCGGAACTATCGCCTTTGCCTATGGCCGCGATGCGCTGCGCCCCGGCGAGACAACCAGCGCCTTCCTTGTCTTCCGCAAGGGAGGGCTCGAGTAATGGCGCACGAAACCGAACATACGGGCGGTGAACCCAGCGCCGACAACGGTCAGACGGTCAGCACTCCGGAAAGCCGGCGCGAAGTCGGACGCCGTAACCTCAATCGCCAGATTGCCCAGCGGCAGAAGGCTTTGCTCATTGGTGTCGGCGCCGTCGCCCTCGTTGGCGGCGCGACGTTCCTGTTCAGCGGCGACAAAGACAAAGGCTCGGGTGCTTCCGGCGAAGCGGTGACGATCGACACCGGCGGGCTCGTCAACCGCAACCTGTCCGAACGCGAGTTCGTCGCGACCTACGGCAACCGGGCCGATGCCCAGGACCGCGAGATCAAGGCGCTCAAGGAAGGCCAGGTGTCGCGCCCCGAGCTCGAGCAGCAGCTCGCCGCGCTCAAGACCGAAAATGCGCAGATGCGCACCGACGGTCAGCACGCGATCGATGCGATATCGGCAGAGAACGCGGCCTTGAAGGCGCAGCTCGACCAGGCCTCGCGCGCGCCGGCTGCTCCGGTCATGCCACCCCCAGCCTATGGCCCTGGTGTCACACCGGGTGCTGGCAACCCGGTGTCCGGTACAAATCGGCAGGCCGCCGATGGCCCGCCAGCGGACGCCAAGGTCAGCCTGATGAGCTTCGAGACCGGCGGTGCCGGACCCAAGAAGCCGGCCGGCGACACCGCCGCCCCGCAGCTCCTGCTGCAGGACAGCCCCGATTACCTGCCGCCCAACAGCTATGCGCCGGCGCGGGTCATTGTCGGGGTCGATGCCTCGACCGGTGTCGCCAGCCAGACCGATCCGCTCCCAGTGGTGCTGCGGATTACCGGCCCGGCACGCTCGGTCATGCGCGGCGGCAAGGTGCTGACGACCGACATCACCGGCTGCCTCGTCAACGGCGCAGCCCGCGGCGATCTCAGCAGCGAGAAAGTCTATGTGAAGCTCGCGCGCATGACCTGCGCGCAGCCGGGCGGCCGCTATGCGGTGAGCGAGGTCAAAGGCTTCATCAGCTTTGCCGGCAAGTCGGGCGTGCGTGGCCGTGTCGTCAGCCGCGAAGGCAGCCTGGTTGGCCAGGCCCTCCTTGCCGGGATCGTCGGCGGCTTTGGCCGGGGCTTTTCCGCCAATGCCAATGGCATCTTCACCAGTCAGATCGGGGCTGATGGCAAGCGGCAGGCGCTCTCGCCAACCGACATTGTCACAGGCGGCATCGGCCAGGGCGCCGGCGAGGCTGCCGATACGGTGAGCAAGTACCTCATCGAACGCGCCGAACAATACCAACCCGTCGTCGAGATGCCGACCGGCATCGAGGTCGAGATCGTCTTTCTCGACGGCGTTCACGTCAGGAGCAACACGAAATGAATTACACGGATTTCCGGCCGGGCTTCAAAGTCCGCGCCGCAACGGCGGCGCTTGCCCTCACTACGGCCTTCGCCGTCGTCAGCCTCGGACTCGCGGCGGTGACGTCTGCGCCGGCCCAGGCGAGTAACACCTCGAGCGCCGTGCGCGCCGCACTCAAGGCACGCCTTCCCAAGACGCCGATCGACGCACTCACTTGCGAGGGCTTCGGCGGGCTGTGCGAGGTCGTGTCGGGGAGCACGCTGTTCTATGTCGATGAGTCTGCCCGCTACCTCCTGGTGGGGCGGCTCTACGATATGGAGACGCGCCGAGATGTGACGGCAGCGCGCCTGCTCGAGCTCAACCCTGACCTCATCGCCGCCGGCGCAGCGCGCGCGGGCGCCGAGAGCAAGGCGCAGGACGAAGAGCCGGCGAACGCGGTCCCGACCAAGGTCGATCTCGCCAAGTTGCCCGCCGATGGCGCTGTGCGCTGGGGCAATCCGGCAGGTCCCAAAGTCGTGGTCTTTTCGGACTTCCACTGCGGCTACTGCCAGCGGCTGACCGGCGAACTCACGAAGGCGAACGTCCAGGTCGAGGAACGGCCGATTTCGATCTTCGGCGCCAAGAGCCGGGCGCTGTCTGAGGCCGTCCTCTGCGCGTCCGATCCGGCCGCCGCTCTCCATGCCGCCTATGCCGGTGAGGCGCCGAAGGCGCGACCGGGCTGCAAGCCGAAGGGCCTCGATGCAAACGAGGCTTTCGCCAAAACGAATGGCTTCAACGGCACCCCGGTGCTGGTGCGGGCGAGCGATGGCGCGGTTCTGCAGGGCTATCGCCCGGCGAGCGAGATCCGCCGCTTCCTTGGCCTCACCCCGAACAAGGGAGGCCAGTGATGCACCGCTCCGACAGACATTCACTCGCACCGCTGCGTCTTGCGGCGCTCGCTGCCCTCGTTGTCATCACCAGCGGCTGCACGGTGCTCGGCGGCAACGTCAAAGGGAGCTTCTCGTGCCGGGCACCGGAGGGCAATTGCGCGCCGACTTCGGTGATCGATGAAGCGGCCACCCAGGCTTCCGGCAAAGCGCCCGAAGCGATGAGGCAGCCATCAGCCCGCATCCTGCCGGAGATATCCGAAGGACGGCTGCGCGTCGTGCTAGCGGCCTTTCGCGACGCGGATGGGCGGACGCATGAAGCGCGGGTCGTCGAGGTGCCTCTGCCGACGAGCGCGGCCAGCCAGTTTCAGGATCCGGCGAGCCGCCGCGAAGTCGCTCGGGCACTCGCCCGTGCAGTGAGCGCCGCTCGTCATCCCGAGAGCGCGGCGGAGCCGCCGCGCCTGGTCGGTCCCTCGGCCGATCTTCCTGCCGATCCTACCACCACCGCCTTGCCGGACGTGCTGACTGCCCCCTTGCAGCACGCGCCGGCCGGGGGATCCGGGACTGCCTCCCTCCCGGCCCGGGTCCCCCACCCAGATGCACACCATGAGGAGCCCACTCCTCAGGAAGGTCAACAGCCATGACTCTCTCGCTTGCCAGCGCGCGCGACGCACTGATGGGCTCGCTGTTTGCGGACACGGCCTCGGCAGAAAAGCCGCGCACGAGCTTCGGCCTCGACATGCTCTCGGACTGGCTCCCGTACCGGGTCTTCGACGAGAGCGCCGGACTCTACCGCAATGCCCGCTCCAAGGGCTTCATCCTCGAGGTGACGCCGCTCATCGGCGCCGATGAGCGCACTGGCGAGATCCTGGGGCAGTTCTTCTCTGAAGGGCTACCTCAGGGCGCCTGCCTGCAGGTGCTCAATTTCGCGAGCCCTCGCATCGGCCAGGTCGTCTCGCCGTGGTTCGCGCCCCGCTACGAGCAGGGCGGGATTTACGAAGCGATCGCGCGGGAGCGGATCGCCCGGTTCTACGATCTCGTCTGGGAGAGCGGTTCGGCACACGCACCCTTCCATGTCCGCAGCAGCCGTCTGATCGTCTCTTTGGGCGTGCCAGAAAGCGCGCATGTCACCGATGCCGAACTCGCCGAATGCCGCGAGGGGCTCCTGGGTCTCATCCATTCGCTGGGTCTGGAAGCCCATGCGCTGCGGCCCTCGGCGCTGATCGGACTGATCGACGAGCTGACCTCGCCGACCACGGCCCGTGAACCTGAGCGCGAAAGCTGGAACCCGCTCGAGCAGATCGATGTCCAGGCGATCCGCAGCGACATCGAGCTCGAGGTCGAGGATGACCGCATGGTGCTGCGAACCGAGCGGTTCCGTGAGATCGGGCGCGACCGCGCGGGCCATCCCGAAGTCGGCGAATGCCTGCCCGACAGCTTCGACCTGCGCCACTTTGCGGTGCGCGCGTTTCCTGAACGCTGGGCGCCTTGGGAATGTGCGCGCCTCATCGGCGACATGTTCACCGACAAGCTGCGCTTTCCCTGTCCGGCCGCGACCATGCTGTGCCTGGTCTATCCCGACCAGGAAGCGGCCTCGGCACGCGCCGGCTACAAGTTCATGCGCACCACGAGCCTGAGCCAGACCAAAAGCGCGCGATTCCTGCCTAAGCTTGCCGACCAGTCGGCCGAGTGGCGGCATGTCCAAAGTGAACTGCAGGCCGGCAAGAAGCTGGTGAAGCTGTTCTACGGTCTCACCAGCTATTCGCCGCTCGGCCAAGGTGACGCGCATGAACGGGTCATCAAGGCGATCTTCAAGGCGGCGGGCTGGGATCTCGCCGACGAGCGCTTTCTCCAGCTCCAGGGCCTGGTTGCAGCCTTCCCCTTGAGCCTCGCCGATGGGCTGGCGGACGACATGCTGCGCCTGAAGCGCATGCGCACCATGCTTTCGACCACAGCGGCCAATATCGCGCCAATGCAGGGCGAATATCTCGGCCGCGCCGTGCCCCATCTCCTGCTGGTCGGTCGCCGTGGTCAGCCTTTCTGGTGGTCGCCGTTCGAAAACGGGGCGGGCAACCATAACATCGCGATCTGCGGCAAGTCGGGGTCGGGCAAGTCGGTCCTGCTCCAGGAACTGTGCGCGGCCTTGCGCGGTGCGGGCGCCAAAGTCGTTGTGATCGATGATGGCCGCTCGTTCGAACACTCGGTCAAGCTCCAGGGTGGCCGTTTCGTCGAGTTCACGCTGGCGGCGGGCTTCTCGCTCAACCCCTTCTCGATGGTCGATGATGCCCGGGCGGCGAGCGATGAAGACTACCGGCTCGATTGCTTCGCGATGATCAAGGCGATCATCGGCCAAATGGCGCGGCACGATGACAAGCCGAGCGATACCGAGCGCGGCCTCATCGACCGAGCGGTGACGACGGTCTGGGACACGCTCGGCAGCGGTGGCAGCATCGACGAAATCGCGGCTGCTCTTGGCGCGGGCGGCGGCGAGCTTGGGGTAAACCTGGCAACCGCCATCGCGCCCTATTGCCGCGGCGGCAGCTACGGCGGGTTCTTTTCAGGGCAGGCCAGCTTCGCGCTCGACGATGATTTCACCGTCTTCGAGATGAGCGACCTTGCGAGCCGCGAGGAGCTTAGGAGCGTGGTCCTCTCGGCGATCATGTTCATGACCGGCCAGGCGATGACGCGCACGTCGCGAGCAACGCGCAAGTTGCTGCTGATCGACGAGGCCTGGTCGATGCTGCGGGGCGGCTCGATGGGCGAGTTCGTCGAGACCTATGCCCGCACCGCGCGCAAATATGGTGGCGCGCTCGCGACCGCCACCCAGTCCCTCAATGACTACTACAAATCGGACGGTGCGCGCGCCGCGCTCGAGAACAGCGACTGGATGCTGATCCTCCAGCAGAAGGCCGAGACGATTGCCGATTTCCGGCAAAGCGCCCGGCTCGACATGGACGATCGCACCGAGACCCTGATCCGCTCGCTGAAGCGCTCGGGCGCGGAATATTCCGAGATCTTCATCAAGGGGCCAGAAACCGAGGCGATCGGCCGTCTGGTGCTCGACCCGCTCTCGGCGACGATCTTCTCGTCCGATCCCGACACCTACGCCGCGATCCAGGCGCTTGAGGCCCGCGGCATGCCGCTCGCCGATGCGATCCGCAAGGTTGCGGGCCTCAGCCAGGGAGAGCGCTGATGGCCTTCCACCAGACGCCCTTCGACCACATCGGTGTGTGGTCGCCGCCGCAGCGCCTGCTGCCGTTTCTGCAGGGGACATGTTTTGTCCTCATCGAGGCCTCGCGCTTTGCCGTCTCAAGCCTGCTGATTGTGCTCGGGCTGCCGCTCTTTGCGTTCCTGTTCCTCGCGGGCTGGGACCTCGAGCTTCTCTTCTCGCAGCTCGCCAATCTTGCCGACCACTACCGTGAGGCGGACGCAATCCGGCGGATCGCCTTCTCGCAGGACCTCCAGGGCGTGTTCCTGGCGACCTCGCTGGGCGTGCTGCTGGCGCGTGCGCCGCGGTTATTAAAGCGCCTCGAAATGGCGCTCGCTCCGCCTGCTTCCCAGGAGACCGACAATGGCGAGACCGACAATGGCTGACACGACCCTCTTACAGTCTTTTAATCGCCCACTGGTGCTGCGTTTGGGCGCGGTTCTCCTCGCGGTCTGCATCCTTCTCTGGGGCGCTTGGGTCAGCCGCGAAGTGGCGCGTCCCCGCGAGCAGATCGTCACAGTGCGCCTCTCCGAAACCATCGCGCGCTTCGTCGATGCCGAAGCGCGCAGCGGCAAGGCACCTGAGGATGGGCAGGCACGGACGCTGGCTTACCTCCAGGCCGCCGAGGCCGCGGTGCGCGAGATGGGCAGCAATGGCCGGGTGGTGCTGGTCGCCGAAGCGGTGCTCAGCGGCAACGTCCCCGATGCCACGGCTGAACTCGAGCAGCGCGTTGCCGCCAAGCTTGGCCGGGAGAAGCGGCCATGACGAATCTTGTCGCCCGCACGCTGCGCCGGGTCCGGCGTCCCTTGCTCCTCACCGGAATTGTCGCCCTGCCGTTTGCCTGGGCGCCGATCGCGGCCTTTGGTGAGGACCATGCTTTCCTCATCAATGCGAGCCCGAGCTTGCCGAACTGGGCCTTCTGGCTCGACAAGTCGGCGCCGATCGCACGCGGCAGCCTGATCTTCTTCGAGCCGCCAGCATCGGCGATGCTGGAGAGGCATTTCGGGAAAGGTCCTCACCTTTTCGGCAAGCGCGTGCTCGGCCTGCCGGGCGATGTCGTGAGCCACGAGGGCGCCGAGGTCCTGGTCAACGGACGCAAGGTCGGCGCGCGCCTCGAGCGTACCCGTCTCGGGCTGACGCTCAGCCCCGGACCCGAGGGGCTTATCCCGCGTGGTTGCTTTTATGTCGGGAGCGACCACCCGCGCGGCTTCGACAGCCGCTATGCCGAAGTGGGCTTCGCCTGCCGTGGCCACATTCTTGGCAGCGGGAGGGCGATCCTGTGAGGCGCGCACTGATCCTTCCGCTCTGTCTTGCCTGCGCCACTGCGGCCGAGGCTCGTGACTATGGCCAGCAAGGCGCGGTCTTCCCGGTGATCGAGCGCGATCTCCTCGAGCAGATTCATACGCGGCTGACCGCGATGGAAAAGTCGGGCGAGACCGGGCAGCTGAACCAGGAACTGCAGCGGCGCACCACGGCCCGGGTCAATCGGCCCGAGCCAGTGAACGGCCTGGTTCGCGCGAGCGCCGCCCGTCGCTGGAGCTTTGACCCGACGATTACGCTCGAGACCGATATTCGAGGGTCCAAGGGCGAGCTCATTCATGCCCGCGGCACGAGGGTGAACCCGCTCGACAGCGTACCCCTGCGCGCCGAGCTCTTGTTCTTCGACGGCGACGATCCCGATCAGCTCAGCTGGGCGCTGAGCCAGTCGGGAGCTGCGAAACTCATTCTGACCAAGGGTGCGCCCCTCGAGCTGATGAAGGCTCGGCAGCGACGCTTTTACTTCGACCAGGGCGGCAAACTCATTCGCCACTTCGGGATCGGGGCGGTGCCAGCGCGGGTGCGTCAGCAAGGCCGCGCGCTCGAAGTCAGTGAGATCGTTCTTCCGCTTCGCCAAGGAGCCCGCCCATGACCCATCTTCGTCGTCTGGCTGCGGTCATGCTCGCAAGCCTCGGTCTGGCGCTGGCCACTCCAGCCAGTGCCGATGCGGGTCCGGGCCGCTGCACCGGCAGTTTCGTCAACCCGATCACCGACATCTGCTGGTCGTGCCTGTTTCCGATCTCGGTCGGCGGCCTCAAGATCTGGCCGTCGAGCCGTCCGGATCCCTCCAACTCGACCCTGCCGCTGTGTCTGTGCGGTTTGCGCCCCGGCATCGCCATGGGGTTCTGGGAGCCGGTCCGGCTTGCTGACGTCAGCATGAAGCCCTGGTGCTTCGTCAACCTGGGCGGGATGAAGCTCGATCCCGGCTTCGATATCGGGTTTCGCTCGATCAAGGGGCCGTCGGCGATCGGCGGGGCTAGCCAGAACTACTCCAGCTGGCACGTCCACTGGTATGCTTATCCGCTGATCTATTGGATGGAAATCGTCACGGATTTCCTGTGCCTGGAATCGGGCTCGATCGACATTCTCTACATCTCCGAGATCGACCCGCTCTGGCAGGACAGCGAACTCACCGCGATCATCAATCCCGAGGCGGTCCTGTTTGCCAACCCGCTCGCGCTCGCTGCCTGCGCGGCCGATTGTGTGTCCTCGACGGTCCACCTGCCGGTCGACGAGATGTTCTGGTGCGCTGGCTGCCAGGGTTCGATGTACCCGATGAATGGCAATGTCTCGGCCTCGATCGGGCACGTTCAGGCTTCGCGGCTCGTGCTCTCGCGCTTTGCCTACAAGCTCCACCGCGAGCTCGTCGCCTGGGGCACAATGGGCAGCAAGGGGCTTTGCGGCAAATACCTGATGCCGGTGATGCGCAAGCAGCAATACCGCTTCCAGGCCACCAATCCGAACCCGGCGACCAAGGGGCGCTATGCCTGCCCCCCGATCGGCGCCGCCACCACCTTTCAATCGGCCGGACAGGTCATCCCCGCGATCGGCGAGGACATGGGCTACCTCGTCTGGCGCAAGCGGAACTGCTGCGCGCTATGAACCGGAAACTCTTTCTCATCCCCCTGGGATTGGCGCTTCCCCTCGCGGGCCTCGCGCTCGCCCAAAGTGCCCCCGACGGCATCGACCTCGACGCCATTCGCGCCCGTTCGGCGGAGCACGCCGAGGACGCAGCCGCCCTGGCGGCGACGGTCCGCAAACGGGCTGAAACGGTGCACGATGATGCACTCCAGACCCAGGATAAGGCGCAGGCTGCTGGCGCGCGCTACGCGGACAGTCTGCCATCCGCGACAAAGAGCGCGGATGTCTTCGATTTCGATGCGATGGTTCGCGAGCGCGCCGAGGCGGAAAAAACGCCGATTGGCGAAAGCCCGCGCTTCATCGCCTTTGCTAGCCTGTCGATGCCGCCGGAGGCATTGAAGGCCTTGGTGCGCGACATGGGCCGCGCCGGTGGCGTGACCGTGCTGCGAGGCTTCCCATCCGGCGATTCCAAGCGGTTCAAGGCGCTCCTGAGCGAGATCTGGCAAGGCGAAGATGCCCCGCAGGCGCTCGGGATCGACCCGCGCCTGTTCCGCGCCTTTCGCATCGAGGCAGCGCCTAGCTTTGTCCTGGTGGGGAGCGATTTCTCACCTTGTGATGGCTTCGATTGCCAGGACGTCCCACCGCCTCACGACCGGCTGACCGGCAATGTGACAGTCGGACAGGTCCTCCAAACCTTCAAAGACGGTGCTGGCCCCGGCGCGGCGCTGGCGCGCATTCATCTTGCCCGCCTCGAAGAAGGAGCGGATCGATGAAACAGATCCTGATGCTGCTTTGCGCCGGGTTGCTATCGGCAGGTGCGGTTCAGTCCGCCACAGCCCAATCCCCATCAGGGCAGACGACTGCTGATGCAAAGGCTGACGGCAAGGCCTTCGGCAATGCGGTGATCGACCAGGTGAAGAGTGCAGCGACCACTACGCCCGACGCTGCGCGGGTGCCTGGTTTCAACCCCGCCGGGACGCAGAGTTTGGAAGATCTGGCCGCCCATCCGGATCGGATCGAGGGCGCGGCGCGCAGTGCAGCCACCAGCAACACTGCCGTCCGCACGATCGAGGATTCGATGAACAATCGGGCGCGCTTCTCACCCCAGGAGATCAAGAGCATCCTCGCGCGCTCGGGTGAGATCAGCGAGACGCCGCTCGACTACACCAGCGGCATGTCGGTCTCCGGCTCGAAGGGCAATTGCGTGCCCCTGCCGCCGGGAAGTGGCTCAGTCGGCACGTACATGGCGACCTGCAACACCGGCTATACGGCCGAGCAGAAGTCCGCATCCTGTCCAATCACGCTGGAGGCCAGCGCAACCCCGCGCGACATCTACGGCTACTATTGCGTCGGCGGCAGCGGGGTCGATCCCGCGAGCATCTACGCTTGCAACCATTATCCGGCACCGCAGTGCACGGTAACGCAGTCCTGGCCGATCAACCTGTGCGATCCCTATTTCGGAATTTACTGGGGCTGTTCCTATGGCGACCTGCATGTCGACCTGGTGAGCTGCACCGGGCCGGTTGATGGTGCGACGCCTTACACCACGACCACCGAAACCGTGGTGACGACCCAGCGCAACGAGAGCCAATGTTCGGGTCTTGCGGGCGATAGCAATTGCTCGCTCGACAGCGAGGTCTGCACCGACAGCGATCCCGTCACCCGGATCGTCGACGGCGTGTCGGTGACCCAGCCCTGCTGGGCCTGGCAGCGCAATTATACCTGTTCGGCCAAGATCGCCGGCAATGATTGCAGCGATCTCGAGGCCAACGGCAGCTGCCGTTTCGTGCGCGAGGATTGCCTGACGGGCGACAGTCCCTGCTCGACCGCCGAGCGCGTCTACGAGTGCCCGGTGCCGCCGAGCGAGACGGCGGGCCAGCAATATGTCTGCGACGGCGACGTCTACTGCATCGACGGCTCGTGCGAGACCATCCAGCGCGAAGCCAACGACGAATTCAAGGATGCAGTCGTCGCCTTGAGCGCGATGGACCAGGCGCGGCGCGAATTCGATCCTGAGACCATGACCCTGTTCAAGGGCGAACGCGAGACCTGCTCGTCCAAGGTCTTCGGCGTGCTCAACTGCTGCAAGGGCAAAGGCTTCCCGCTCATCCCCGGTATCCAGCTGCTGGTCGCGCTCGGCTGCGGGCGTGAGGAAATCCTGCTGCATCAGCGCGATGCGCAGGGTCTGTGCGCCTATGTGGGCACCTATTGCTCCTCGAGCTTCCTCGGGGTCTGCCTGACCAAGAAGAAGGTCTACTGCTGCTTTGAATCCAAGCTGACCCGCATCCTGCAGGAGCAGGGCCGCGCGCAGCTGCCCAAGCCTTGGGCCAAACCCAAGTCAGAGCAGTGCCTGGGCTTCACGCTCGACGAGTTCGCCCGTCTCGACCTCTCCCGCATGGATTTCTCCGAGGTCTACGCCGAGTTCACCGACGCTGCGCGCCTCCCCGACGAGCTGCAGACCTCCGAACTGATCCAGCAAAAAATCCGCGACTATTACGAAAGGAGCAGCCAGTGAGCGCGCTTCGTACCTCTGTGACCGCCGCCCTCATGGCTGCGCTGCTCGTCCCGACAATGCCGCTCGTCGCCCAGGACCATGGCCCGCAGCAGGCCGTGACCGCCGACGAGGCCGATGCCTTCTACTGCGGTGAGCGGCGCCTCGGTTACTGGTTCTACTGCGTGCGGCCCAAGCGGGCTGAACCACGCGAGCAGGGATCGGCCCCCCAGGCGCAGTCGGCAACGGCCCAGCTTGAAGCCGTCACGACCGAGCTCCGCGAATTGAAGGCCCGGGCGATCATCGAGCCGACGCCTCAGAACGTGACCGCCTATATCCGCTTCCAGCGCGAGCAGCTCGATCGGGCCTCGCTGTTTTCCGATGTCTGGCAGCGCGCGATCTGGCAGGAACCTGAGCTCGACTACACGCTCGAGCGCCCGGTCGGCACGCTGGCCAAGCGCCAATGGCAGGACGCCCGCGCCGCCGAGCGAGACACGATCATGGCGCACCTCGGTGACCGCTACGGGCTGTTCTATTTCTTCGCGCAAACTTGCGGCGCCTGCGAAGTCATGAGCCCGATCGTCAAGGCGGTCGCCGATCGCTGGCACCTGACCGTCCGGGCTATTTCCACCGATGGCGGTCCTTCGCGTCATTTCCCGCAATACACCGTCGAAAACGGGCAGCGCCCGCGCATGGGGCTGGAGCCCAAGATCACCCCGGCGCTGGTCCTGTGGGACAGCGAAGCGGGGCGCGCAATCCCGATCGGATACGGCGTCCTGTCGGCCGACGAGCTGCAGGACCGCATCTTTCTCCTGACCTCAAAGGAAGCCGGCCATGATTTCTAAGCTGCGCAAAGCGGCGCTTGCGCTTGCCGCCACGAGCCTCGTTACGACCCCGCTCCACGCCAATGTCGGCGACAGCATGGACCGCTTCATGAACGACATGGGCGGCGCGGCGAATGTAACCGGGCCGAGCGCCTTCCAGGGCCAGTCAGCTGGCTATTACAGCCTTGGCAATGTCTGGACGCGTTTCCCGCAAAAGACGACCAACATCGCCAATCTCCAGCTGCCCAAGGCGCGGGCCGGTTGCGGCGGGATCGACATCTTCGCTGGAAGCTTCAGCTTCATCAACGCGAGCGAGATGGTCGCGCTCCTGAAGGCGGTCGCGAACAATGCCGTGGGCTTTGCCTTCAGCTTGGCGATCGACACGGTCTGCCCGGAATGTTCGAAGATCATGCAGGAGTTCGCGCAGAAGGCGCAGCTCATGAACAACTTGTCGATCAACTCCTGCGAGATGGCGCAAGGGCTGGTCGGCGGGATCTGGCCCAAGGGCGATCTGGCCGACAAGGCGATCTGCGAGGCCATCGGCAACAGCGAAGGCATTTTCACCGATTATGCGGCAGCCAAACACGGTTGCGGCACGCGCGGGCAGAGAAGCTCTACCACTTCGGGTGCCGGGACGGACTATGCCGACGTCAATCCGGCCGTGGCGCGCAACTACACCTGGCACGTCCTCAAGAAATCGGCCTTCTTCACGTCCAACGGATCCTTCGACCGCGAGCTCGCCGAATACGCGATGACGCTGATCGGCACGGTCATCTACATCCCGCCCAAGGACGATGAGCCGGGCAAGTTCGTGCCGTTTGCGGGCGATGCATCCTCGACGCTGGTCACCGCGCTGCTCGATGGCACGCAGGGCCAGACGGTCCGGGTGTTTTCCTGCGACGAGCCGGACCAGTGCCTCAACCCGACCTTCCAGGACATGAGCCTCAGTTCCGCCAAGGCGATCCGGCCGCGGGTGGCTGCGCTGATCGGCAGCATGGTGGCCGCGATCCGCTCGGACACCGCTATTGGTGAGGCCGAAAAGGAGCTGCTCCAGGTTGCCTCGGTGCCGCTCTACAAGATCCTGACGGTCCAGGCCGCCTATGGCCGCGGCATGGCGACCGATGATCGCGACACGCTTGCTGAAATCACCAGCATCGACCTGCTCTACGCGGTGCTCGACCGGATCGTGTCCGAGGCCGGCCGCTCGATGGCGAGCTTCATCGCCGCCGATGAAGCCAAGCTCGCGATCTGGCGTTCGCAGGTCGCGGACGTCCGCTCGAGCCTCGCGCAGCGTCAGGCGACGGGACAGGCCAAGGTCTCGGCCATCATGCAGATCATCGAGAAAACGGCGATGATCGAGAACATGCTGGCCGCCTCGATGTCGCCGTCGATGGCGGCATCGCTCGACTGGTCGCGCGCGCTCCAGTCCCGTTCCATCGTCCCTTAAGGCGAGACAAGTCAATGATTGAGATCTTCACGGTCGGCGGCGGCGAGTATATCGTCAATGTCCTCAATGCCGTCGCCAGCTGGACGGGCGCGGGTGGCTACAAGAGCCTCATCCAGGTCACTATGGTGATGGGACTGGCGCTCGCGGTCATCGTGCTTGCCTTCAACCAGGACTGGCGGGCCTGGCTCAACTGGTTCCTTGGCGCGACGCTCATCTACATGTGCCTGATGGTGCCACGCATGGACGTCCATGTGACCGACCGGGTCAACCCGAGCCTTGCCCCTGCGAACGTCGCCAACGTGCCGCTCGGTCTCGCGCTCATGGCGAGCTTCACAAGTCAGGTCGGCGATTATCTGACGCGCTCAGCCGAGCTCGTCTTTGGCCTGCCCGATGATCTAAACTACTCGAAAAACGGCATGATCTATGGCGCGCGGCTGATGGAAGCGACGCGCTCGCTGCGGATTTCCGATCCCGAATTTGCCGCCAATCTCGACGAGCATGTCCGGCAATGCGTGTTCTACGACCTGCTGCTTGGCCGCTATTCGATGAAGCAGTTGGCTGAGAGCGACGACGTCTGGACCACGATCGCGCCCGGCAGTGCGGCGCGGGCCCAGAAGTTTGTGACCCGCCAAGCTGATGACAGCGTGACCGCCTCGATCGTCACCTGCCGCGATGCCTACACCGCGCTCTCGAACCAATGGGCGGGGCTGATCGATTCCATGGTGCTCAGCGCCGGACGGCAGCTTTACCCGCGCCAGAGCGCGGCACTCGCCAAGACCAAGCTGCTCGCGGACTTGCCGGTCGCCTATCAGTATCTCTCGGGGGTCTCGAAGAATGCGAGCGACATCTTTCGGCAAGTTCTGACGATCAACGCGATGAACCAGGCCATGCACGGGTTCGCGGGCGCGAGCGGCACCTCGAGCATCGACGTCTTCGCCCAGACCCGGGCCGACATTCAGACTGAGCGGACTTATGCCTCGATCGCGGAGAACGCGATGAAGTGGGTGCCGATCCTCAATGTCGTGCTGACGGTCGTCTTCTACGCGATGTTCCCGGTCATCTTCCCGCTGTTCCTGATGCCCAAGACCGGGCCGGTAGCGCTGCGCGGCTACATCACCGGGTTCTTCTACCTCGCGGCATGGGGCCCGCTCTTCGTGATCCTGCACATGATCCTGATGTTCAAGGGGGCGAGCGATGTTGCGGCGGCCGGCGGCGGCACCGGGCTCTCGCTCGCGACCTTCGCGGGCATGACCGACGTAAACCGCGATATTGGGCTTCTGGCCGGTTATCTCGTCGCGTCGGTTCCGTTCCTGGCGGGCGGCGTCGCCAAGGGCGCGCTCGCGATCTCTGGGCAGGCGACCTCTTACCTCAACCCCTCGCAGAATGCGGCCGAGGAAGCGGCGCGCGAGGCGAGCACCGGCAATGTCTCGCTCGGCAACAGCAATCTCGACAATTCGACGGTCTTCTCACGCCAGTTTGCTCAAGGGGCGCTCAATCCGAGCATCTCCTATGGCGCCCCGCAGACGCGCGGGTTCAGCGATGTGGGCACCCAGACGACAAGCTTCGGTGAGGCGGAATTCGCGAGTGTGCCGAACTCGCAGTACCCGTTCACGCCCACGTTGGGCCAGGATTTCACGAGTAGGCTCTCGACGATGGCGAGCCAGAGCCGCGGTCAGAGCGAGACCTATTCGAACCTTGCCCAGCAATCGACCAGCTCGGCCGTCACTCGCTTCAACGAGATCCGCAATGCCTACAGCCAGGGCCGCTCCTCGGAGATGGTCAGCGGCACCGGCAGCAACGACAGCATCGGCACCGCATTCAGCGAGGTCGACAACGCCTCCACCACCCTGCAGCGCCAGTTCGGCCTGTCGCGCCGGGCCGCCGACGACATCACCGTGTCGTGGTTCCTCAATGGTGAAGCATCCCTCGGTTTGAAAGGTGAAGCGGGCGTCGGAAGTGCATCTATTGGTGGCAAGGGAGGCCGGAATCAAAGCTGGACCGACAGCGACGTCGGCATTGCGTCTGAGGATCGCAACCGGATTACCGGGACGTTGCAGCAGCTTTCAGACACGAGGAACTGGTCGAACACGCGTGAAGGATTCCTGCGCCAAACGAGCTCGAGTTCGAGTTCGCAGGTCTCGACCAGCGCTGCGGGTCTCAGCCGCTCGTTGACCGAAGCACAGACCTACTCTGTCGAAGCGCGCCGCGCCGAAGAACTGGCGAGCCGGCTCGAGAACCAGGCCTCGTGGTACCAAGGCGCGAACGCTGCCGGTTCGCTCAATCTCAGCCAAGCCTATCGGGAATGGGGCATGGCGGAGCTTGAAGCAAACCGCGACTATTACGGCCCAGTCCGCTTCGACGACATCAATTTCCAGATGAGCGCACAGGGCCAACAGCTCCAGGCACGGTTCGTGGAGAGCTACGCCGACCGGCTGCACGATGATATTGAAGGCCAGCTGACGCTGCCCGAGTTCGCGCCGGTCAGCCGCCCTGCCGTTGCGAGCCCGGGTAGCGTCCGCGCACACGGCCCCAGTGGCGGCGGTGGATCAGGCAGTCTTGGTCCGGCTCCTGACACCTCGGGCATCAGGGACGAAGTCCGCGCGGCACAGGCGCGGGGTCGCGGGCGGATTGATCAATCGAGAGGCGGTCTAAACGCGATTACCCGTGGAGCCAAAGGGGCAAGCGAGGAGGCGGCCGACGAGGTGAAGGAATGGTAGGATCAGAGGATCAAATCGTTGATGACAACGAACGTGGCAAAAGCGGATAGGCCGACGAAGATTGTGATCAACTTGATACGTCCCCAGGGATCAGCCCAGGTCTTTTTCCACATGTACGCAGTCAGGCGATTTTCCGCGATGGCCCGGTCGATCTCCTTGAGACCCTTCCAGTCCTCGGTAGCAGTAGGGTCGTCAGATGACTTCAACATAGGGCACCTATTCAGCAGGCAGGCTGCTCCCAAATCGCTGCATTATCCCAGAATTCCGAGCTTAATGCAGCGATTCTGACACACAAAAGCATGGGTGCCAAGCGGATGTTCGGCGGCATTTTCATGAACTGAGTTCAAGATATCGACAGAAGGCATTCGCGAGTTGCATCTGACGAGGCGTGCGGCATTCGGCCTCGAAAACTTGCGGAGAGCCGACAAGGATCGTGACGCATTTTGCACGTGAAGTCGCAACGTTCAGCCGGTTCAGGCTGTACAGAAATTCCATGCCGCGCGGCGCGTCGGCATGCGAGGAGCTGGCCAGCGAATAGATCGAGATTGGTGCCTCCTGGCCTTGGAACTTGTCGACCGTCCCGACCCGCGCTTGGGGGAGCCGGCGTTGGATCTCGAACACCTGGGCATTGTACGGGGCGATGATCAGTATGTCCGCGATTCCGAGCGGCTTTTCGTTCCCTTCGCGATCGATCCAGGTCGCACCCTGTGCCAATATGTCGGAGACCAGTTCGGCGATAACGTCAGCCTCTTCGGATGAGCAATTCTGATTGCCGGAATGCTCGACGGGCAGGAACCTCAGACCCGTGCCATTGGCGATGCCCTTGGCGTTTACCCGCTGCCCGGCCGCTTCGGCCTTCGCTTCGAGCTTGCCCTCGTAAAAGAGCTCGGATGTGAACGCACAGATATCCGGATGCAGCCGCCAGGTGACGTCGAGAAACAGACCTTCGTCGGGTGCGATGGTTTGCTTGCCCGAAAGCAAATGGTCGAGCGCAGAGCAGCCGGTGCCGTCCGGATGGCTGCCTTGCATGGGCTGGTCGAGCTGCTGCGGGTCTCCGAGCAGAACCAGCGTTTTTGCCGCCTGCGAAACGGCCAGCACATTCGCCAGCGACATTTGTGCCGCCTCGTCGACAAAGAGAACGTCGAGACTTTCAAAGGCATCCTCGGTCGACCACAGCCATGCTGTGCCGCCTGCAACGCTGCAATCCGCGTTGAGCGCGGCGAAGACCTCCGCATTGTTCTTCTTCGCGAACCGCAGCCGATCGGTTGCGTCTTCCTTGGACCCGCCCTTCGGCTTTTGGATGCAGATCAGGGCGGTGTTGGTCTCCTCGGCGACCTCAATGACTTTGTTCAAAAGGTTGCGGATTACTTCGTGACCATTGGCCACGATCCCCACCTTTTTGCCCTGCCGGACGAGCTCGCAAATCATGTGCCCACCCGTGTGGGTCTTGCCGGTGCCAGGAGGCCCCTGGATCGGCAGCACACCTGCTGAGATGAGCGGGCCGATGCGCACGCCCGCATCAAGGGGCTTTTCACCGTCACGCCGCACGGCGCTGCCATCTGCAATGCGCGGCGCCACGCGCATCAGCATGTCGCGCGCTGCCTGGTAGGTTTCTCCTTCGGCCATGCCATGCTCGCAGATATGAGTGGCCAGTCTGACCAGCGCTTCCTGCATCGGTTTGGACGACACATGCTCATGCACGAAGGCCGCAGACGGATGTTCGTCCGCCATCGCTGAGGCCTTCTTGATGTCGATGGTGCGCTGTTCCCTCGAGATATTCTCAACGGTGCCCAGTGTTTGGCCGCCATGCGCTCTCAGACCTTTGCCTGCGCGAATATCGGCTTCCTGCACCGGGAAGCTGTAGCGATCGATCGGGCATTTGGCGGTGCCGCCGACCGTTTCCAAGAAGGTGAGACCTGCGAGGCCAGCGCGCTCATCGAATAGCTCTTCTGCAGAGAGGTCACTGAGGCGGAAGTATTCCCACCAGGTCGCCTTTTCCTCGCGGCGATGCCACTCGAGAAGATTGGCCAGGAGCCAGCGCGCATGCTGCTCGGCGGTGCGCTCTTCCGGATCGACAGGCACGTCTGCAGTCAGCTGCTCAATCAGCGGCGTGATTCGCTCGAGCCATTCGGAAAGGCCTTCGCTGGGTCCACTCTCACCTGGTTCCGGCCTCGTTACTTCGATACCTCGAGCAATGAGCTTGGTGCGTTCCGCCTCCAGCCAATCACGCAGGACCTCGGTCGAGACACAGTCGTCGCGGTTGTAGGCTTCAACGGTCTGCTTATCCTCCGGCAGAATTCCCGCCGCGTCGTTCAGTTCAAGGCTCACCTGCAGCCGGTTAAGCGCCAGGTTGGCATCCGGAAGGCTGGCGTCGCGAACATAGCCGTAAAGCGGCTCGAGCTTCTTGATGGAATAGCTCTCGACGCCCGCACGCAGCGAATGGCGGACCACGCCCAGCAAATCGACGAACACGAGACCACGCAGCAGCGAATCCAGATCGTCTTCGCGCGTGCCATATCGTCCCATCAGCCGCTTCAGCGCGCCAGGCTCGTACCCGCCATAGTGGTAGACATGGAGCTGCGGGAAGACCTTCCTCCGCTCGAGCACGAAATCGATGAATGTCTCAAAGGCCGCCTTCTCGCCAGCGCGGTCTAGCGCCCAGAGCCCGCGGTACTGTGGCTCGCCCTGCTCGCGGAAGTGGAAGCCCAGGAGATATTCCAGCCCATGCTGGCCCACGAAGGAATCTCCCTCGAAGTCGAGAAAGATATCGCCCTCGCAAGGCTCGGGCAGGCAGTTGAGACCGAAACCTGCCACCGGCGCCAGAAGTTCATAGCGCAGTTCGCCGCTGGCTCTGGATTCGAGCTGGATCCTGGCCTGCTCGCGAACGCGGGTCAGGGATTCTTTCGAGCCGCGCTCCGGTTTCCATTGCAGGGGCAGCGGCAGTTCTGCCAGCGCCGTTGCCGTGGTGACGCCGTGATCCTTGAGCTCGGCAATCTGCATCGAGGAGATGCCCGCGACGAGGCAAAGGTGATCGTCATCCCGGCGCTGCTTGTCGCAGCGCGCGCTCCAATTGCAGATGTCGCAGTTTGAAGTGGGCTCCGGGTAAGTCTGACCGGGCTCCTCGCTTCCGATCGCTCCGAGCAATCCTTGCTTCACCTGACGATGATAGGCGGCGAAATCGGCGAGCCGATACCGCTCCGGTTCAAAGTCGGCCCAGGGCGGTATGACGCTGGCGAAGACCGGCATTGTGCCTTGAACTTCCCCGATGAGCTCGGAGTAGAGGCACAGCTGGAGGACGGTGCCGCCTTTCGTTTCCCGCGCAAGCTTGGTGTCGGCGGCCTCATAGGACCAGTTGCCGAGGTCGCTTGGCGTATCAACGCGCTGCAGAATGTCGGCGCGGCCAGCCCAGGATCCGCCTCGAAGCGCGCCCTGGACGATCACGTCTACGCCCGCCCGCATGGCGGCGATGGTCTGGGCGACGGCCTCGTCGCTGATGTCCACACCTTCAATCACGACGCATGAAAGGCCTTGGGCGCGCAAATGGTCCACATAGGCCAGCTCATGCTGCTTGCCGCGTTCCCAGAGCGCTTCGAGCGCTGGATCGAAGAATTTCGGGCGCGAAAGCTCACCGCGCGCTACCGCATGCTCCAATTGGGTCAAATGCCGACAGTTCAGATATCCCACCAGATCGGTAGCGCTGAGGCGCGGCGTTCCATTTTGAATTTGCACGATAATGCCCCCGAAAACTCAGCACGCTTCAGTTTCGGCAAGCTCGAGCGTGAGCTGCCGCAATTGTTGGATGACGGCTTGCCGTGAGCCGAGTTCGACGCTCATCGTGTGGAGCCGGGCTTGATCTGCGCCGATCCGGTGTGACGCCAAAGTGCCAGGGCTGTCAGCCAGCGCGAAGTGATGCGGATAGAGCAGGCTGAGGCTGTTGCAGTGGTAGATCTGCCCATAGGCCATCATCTGATAGACGTCGGCCTGAGCGACCCCCTGCTTGGGATCGTCGATCCGGGAGGAAATCCGCTTCCACTTGGTATCGATGATCTGCACGACCTCATTGCCACGCTTCACCAGAATATCGGGCCTGGTCTGAAACACCTGGCGGCCATCGGTTTCATTCTCGAGGCAAAAGAGACGTCCGCCTTGAAGGCTGACGCTAAATCCTGTGCCCGAGAGCGCGCGCTTGAGCAGGCGGCCCACATACTCCTCGAACAGCGTGTTCATTTCGAACAGAAGCGAAAATCCATCCTGCCGGCCCATCGAACTCGTCTGGAACCGGTCGCCGAGGAGAAGCCGGGCTAGCGTGATCAGCTCCTTCCAACGCGCGTTGGTGCGATCGAGATGCACGTCGTCCCAGCGCAATCCGCTTACCGGAACATCGGCAATGTCGGCATAGGCGAAGCCCAGCTCGGCCAGCCTGCGCTGGTTATCCGCATTGTTGGAAACGCGCAGCAGCCGGGAAACAGCTGCCTTCATGATCTGATTGAGCGGGGTGTCAGGCGACAGTTCGTCAAAACGGCAGGCGAGACGCTGCGGCGAAGCGGCGAGACGCGTAAACTGCCGCACCACATCAAGTCGCCCGCGAAGTGCGGGCAATTCATCCTCGCAGGCCATGTAGCGACGCGGCATGCCCTGACGCAGGGCGTCGGCAAGCTTGCGGGAAAACAGCCCGATCAGGACTTCGAGCAAGGTGTCGCGTTCAGACCCAAGCGAAGTCATGGTGCCGCTGTCGATCTCCAGATCGAGCGCGACGGCCAGCATATGCACCAGGCGATCCCGCAAGTAGCCGCGATTGTCAGGATCGCTCTCTGAAGGCTTGGCATCGATTTTGGGCAGGATTTCCAGCGCACACCCATCAGCGACAATCACGCCCACCACCTGACGAGCTCCAAGAGCATGCCGGCCATGCTCCAGGATTCCCTTGCCATTCTTGCCGGCTAGGGGGGATCGACGCGCAACGGCGACAAGCCTGTCTGCTGCCCATGCGGGGATGCATTCCTCACCCTCGCCATAAGCGAGCGATTGCCATTCGAGGAGTGATCGCCGGATCACGCAAAGCCCTTGTAGGCATCATCTGCAAACGGCTGCCGGACCTGCCAGCGCCAACGAGCTGGAGCATCGCCATCGGAGTCGAGGCCGTTGGGGGCCCTCAACTCCCGCCGTTCCAAGAAACGCTCACCGGTCGTGTCGCCAAGCACGGCAGCGACTTTGGACCAGTCCTCATAGAAATACTCGGCGAGGAGCGGGATAACCTTGTGCCGCATGCACTCATCGACGTCCGACCGAGTCGCACACCCCATGAAATAGGCGTGCCCGATCTGGTGTTCGCGGTCGAAGAGGTACTCGATGCGCTCGTTAAGAGAGGCAAGGAGATTTCTGAGCGCAATGCCATCGACATTTTCAGGCAGGGCCTCGGTATCCGGCATGAGCTCGCGGAATGTGAAGCGCCGGCGCAGAGCGGTGTCCAGCAAGGCGATGGAGCGATCCGCCGTATTCATCGTGCCGATAATGTGGAGGTTCGACGGAACTCCGAAAATCTCACCCGAGTAGGGCAATTTCACGCGAAGCTCGTTTTCCTCCCCGATCCGCTTGTCCGGTTCCAGCAAGGTGATGAGTTCACCGAAAACCTTGGAAATATTCGCACGGTTGATCTCGTCGATGATGAGCACATAGGGCTCGGGCACACCCGTCGTAGCGACCGCATCCCCACCCGAGGTCACGATCTGCTCCAGCGCATCCCAGTCGATGTAGCGGTTGTTCAGCTGGTAGACTGAGACCTGGCTGAAAGTCTTTCCGTAGATGCGTTCGCGCGGGAGGCTTTCATCAGAGTGCCACAGCCAATTGACCGAACGGCGATGATTGTACTCACCGTTGGGACCGGGCACGAAACGATAACCCCCGGTGACCTCGCCAATTGCCCGGAACTTCCGGTTGCCGTCCGACACAACGACTAGGGAGCCAACCTCCATGTTGATCCGGAAGGCATACATCTGGGACATGTTGGGATCGTTACCGGTCGCCTCGGGGTGATCCTCGCGCCACCGTTCCTTGATTGCTTCCCACTTGTCGAAGCGGGGATCGGACCAATCGACGTCGCCGCCATATCCCAGGACAATGTACCCATCGCGGATTGCATCCTGGAAGATCGCGTCATCTTCAGCCGCCCAGCTTCGTCCGAGCGACATCTTGAAAATCTTCTGGCTTCGATCGAGCAGTGGCTTCTCGGCGTCCACCGCATGGCCACGGTTTTCAGAGGCAAGATTGGCAATCTGCTTGAAGATGCCGTCGTGGGGCTTCAGGCTGAACCCTCCACTGGCCGGGCCATCGTCGCTCTCCTCGCCCGTGACTGGCCTCAGCCCCTCGACGAACTCTTCGTACGAGAAGGACTGGTGGAACGTGACAAAGCCAATGCGCCCCTTGCGATGTAGGGACTGATAGACGTCCATCAGCTCCTTGCGGCCAAGCTTCGCCGATCCTGGGCCATTACAAATTTCGACGGCCTCAGCCGCCGTTGCATAGGTCTTTCCCGTTCCCGGAGGCCCGTAGAGGATCAGGTTGGTTGCAGTCGGCATGGACGGTCTCATTTCTGAAATTGCTTGCGTTGCATCGGCAGGTTGGTCTTCCTGGCTCACGACCCAGAGGAAGCTTTGGACGTCCCACAGGTCTCTGGGCTGCCATCCCCATCCGACCATTTCCTCGTAGAGCTTGTGCGCGAAGCGGAGCACTTCGGCGTATTCTTCGGCTGAGAGCGGGCTCCAGCCGAACAGCGGCTTGTGAACCAAGGCCTTGTACGCTCTCGAGAGCGGGTCGGTGTTGATGCCCAGAGCCTCGCTCGGTCGAACCAGAGCTAAGAACATCGACGGGATATTGCGGCTCTCCGAGTAGGGTTTGCTCTTCTCCTGGCCCTCCAGGAGGACGGGCCAGATCGCGTCGACCATTTGCTTGGCCGCCTCCGGCGCATCATCGCTCGATTGGGCCAGTTGGGCTGCTGCCTGTTCAAGAACATTCGGATGCTGCTGACGAATGGCAGCCAGACGGTTGTTGGTGCGCCAACCGGGAAGATCGATACCCGTCAGAATGTCGAACAAGGCGCCGCCCAGCGCCTCGGGTGCCAGCGGCGGCTCGGACTGCATGAGCGCTGCAACCTTGGCGACGGCCTCGCGCTTGTAGTTGATGACATCGCTGAAGACCTGCGAGGTCGCGCCGGCAAATCCTTCCGGTTCAAAATCGGGATAGGTCCTCAGGAAGCGAGCCTTGAGGTCCGCAAGCACGGCGGCATCAAGAATCAGCTCGTTACCGTGGATCGACCCTTTTGCAGGAATTCCGAGAGCCTTCGCGATCTCAGGGGCGATCTCATAGGAAGTCAGCTTCTGTTTGCCGTATCCCAGATAGGGCCGCCGGCCGTTGTTGGACCGCAGCACCCGTACCAGACGCTGCTCCTTGAACAGCGCCCGAGCCACCGCCAGGACATCGTCGGTTTCAATGGCATCTTCGGTCTTGTTCGAAGCGCCCATGATCCGGAAGGCTTTGACCCCCGACTGCCGGTTGGTTTGGCGAATGGGCCAGTGAACTGTTCTGGAATCATCAAAGAGAGCGATGCGCTTCTCGGCATCGACACTGTCAAACCCTTCGCCGGTAGTCCCTGACCGGAACTGGATGTAGTAATTCAGCGTCGAGCGATAGTGCGAGAGGTTCGCATAGAGATTGCCATCAATCGGAAAGCGAGCCGGGTTTTCCCGGCCGGCACGCTCATCGGCCTTCGAATAGGCAAGTTGGGCCTTGATGCCTTCGAGGCCATCGGCGTCAAAGGCTTCGTCGAGATCGCCATAGTGCGCTTCAAGACGCTTCGCGTCTTGCACCTGGGTGTTCTGCGTAGACAAGGAGTGGCCTTGATCCACCATCCACTTTCGAAATTCGGCTTCTTGCATCAGTGCTTTCTCAAAACGCTTTGAATGGATCAGACCAAGGGTTGCAGTCTATTTTGTATCTGTGAGGTGGCGAACCACTTCGACCATGGCGAATGTGTCTTTTGCACAGTAAGTTCTGAGCGATTGCGCTATTTCAGCCACCCGGGCCTCGGTCGTGACCGGAGAAATTGCTTCGAGGTAGGCAAGCTGCGCCGCAGAACCATCTGCGACATCCAGCGCGGCGTAGTCGCCGCTATTCCTGATGGTCGGCAGAACAGCCTTGATGGACCAGCTGCCGCCTTGGTCACGGTGATACCAGTGCTCTCGGGTCACCGGCAGCAAATCGACGATGCGTGCCGCGATCGCCTTGAGATCCTCGGCCAGATCCGAAAACCGCTCCGCCAGCCGGAGGATGCATGTCCGCTCAAAGGCGGCGTTGTACGCGATGACCATCCCTTCCTGGGGGATTTGGGCCACGAGAGCCTCGGCGCAGGTGCGGCGAGGATCCTTGCCATCCAGGCTCAAGAACTCCTGATGAGTAATCTGCCCTGCGCGATCCTCGATGTGAGCTGAGAACTGAAAGGGGACTTGCTCCCAGGGCTTCGTTCCAAGCCAGCGAGGCAAGGCAAAGGCGATGGTCTCGAAATCGAGGTAGGTCCGGGGATATGCCCAATCGCCGATGATCCGCCGCGCTCCTTCCACGTCGTGGTAGGGGACGCCCGACAAGGTCGCCTCATGAATGCGCGCGTGGACGGCATTAGTGAAACTGCCAGGTGGGACATCCTCGAGCTCGACAATGCCGAGCTCGGCCCACTTGGCGGCAAGTTGCCGTCCCGTTCGGGGCAGCGAGGAAACCGGATACCGCGCCGTTTCCAGATCGCGCGAGCAATAGGCCACAAATTCGCATGGGAACGGATCATGGCAATGATCGCCGGGATCGCGAGCGGGTTCTTCCAAGCCAAGCACCGATCTGATTTCAGCGACCAGCTTCGGGCGCTTGAGCGCCAGTGGCTTCGCATCCTCCAGAGATGGGGTATCCACGAAGGCGCCTTGGTAGTTGCCCTCCTCGGCCAAGAAAAATTGGTTGTTGAGGTGCCGAATGGCGGCCGAACTCACCTGGACCCCGGCCTCACGCAGCACCCAGAGCTGGGTCGCCAGATCGGCGACATGATAGTCCTTGCGGCTCGTCGAACTCTTCACTTCGGCAACGTGCCAGCCCCCAAGGCCGTCGGGTTCCATGATGTCGACGCGGACAAGCACACCATCGTGGGTAAAGGTCGCCTCGAACAATGGAGCTTGAGCCGAGGCGGAGATGAGCTCCTGCGTGCGCTGAAGCGCAGCGGCCAGGTCCGGTTCGGCATCGATCATAATGCCACCAGGGCACAGCGAGCATGCCGCATCACCCACCTCATGCCCCGCCGCGAAGCGCGTTTCAGCACCCGCGTCCAGCTCCGCAAGTTCAGCCCGGTGCGTCTGCAGCCACAAGCGCTTCGGGCATTGCTCGAAGGAGGTGATCTTGGATTTGGAAAGGCCGAACTGCCGGCTGCCAGAACTCATTGAACTACGTCATGCCCCCTCATTCCCCAATGCACAGCCTCTCTAGCACCATGGGGTGACAAAATCTGTCACCTTGGATCACACGTCATCCTTCGAGATGAAAGAGATCGCTGAGCTCTGCTGGTCATTGATCAGCGGTATCTCTGAAGGACGGCGTAGTTCGAGCTGCTCGGGAAAATCCGAGGTAAGGCCATAGGCCAGAAGCAATCGGGAGGCATCGCACTTAATGCTTGTCATCTGTGCCGGAGGACTCGGATGCACGAGTTTGAAATCACCGAGCGTTCGATCAATGAGTGTGATGACGTCCTTGTGAACAGAGGTTTTGCAGCCGCCGCCAATTGCAATCAGTTGGACTGATTTCTTCTGCCGCTGTGTGGCATCAAAATGCGCGTTTCGCGTGATCGCGGGCACTGATTTCATCTGATCGCGGGCAGCGATTTCACGGGAAGCCGGGCACCTATTTCACACGATCGCGGGCACTGATTTCGCGCGATCGCGGGCAGGCATGACCAACGAACTGCAGTTACTCCGCCTCCTGAAACACAGGAGGATTGGAATGCCGACAGGACGTTTGACCATGCGCCGTATTCGCGACGTTTTGCGATTGAAGTTTGCCCAAGGGCTGAGTGAGCGGGCGATTGCGTCCTCGCTTGGGCTTGGGAAAGGGAGTGTGGGCACGTACCTGCGGCGCGCCCGGGATGCTGGACTGGGCTGGCCCCTGCCGGAGGGGCTGGATGATGACAGCCTTGAGCTGCTGCTATTCCCGAACGCTTCAGACGTGGCCGATCCAGACCGGCCAGTTCCGGATTGGGCCGTAATTGATCAGGAACTGCGCAAGCGCGGGGTCACGCGCATGTTGCTGTGGCAGGAATACCGGGCACAGCACCCCCACGGATTTGGCTACACATGGTTTTGCACCCACTTTGACGCGTGGAAAGGCCGTGTACGGCCGAGCATGCGGCAAACGCATGTGGGCGGCGAAAAGGTGTTTGTCGACTTCTCCGGCGACACGATCGAGATCGTTGACCCGGCAACCGGTGAGGTGAAAGCGGCCAAGCTGTTCGTCGCAGCGATGGGGGCCTCAAGCTATACCTACGCCTTGGCTGTTGCCAGCGAAGGGCTGGAGGATTGGATTGCGGCCCATGTGGGGATGTTTGCCTATCTGGGCGGTGTGCCGAAGGTGGTCGTACCCGACAACCTGAAATCGGCTGTGATTAAGCCGGACCGCTATGATCCCGGCTTGAACCGGACCTATGCTGAAATGGCCGGGTACTACGGCACAGCAATCCTGCCGGCGCGCGTGCGAAAGCCAAAAGACAAGGCCAAAGTCGAGGTAGCCGTGCAAGTCGCCCAGCGCTGGATCCTGGCAAGGTTGCGCAATCGCAGGTTCTTCTCACTAGCCGAGCTGAACACTGCCATCCGGCCATTGCTCGACGAATTGAACATGCGCGTCATGCGTGACTATGGCGCCAGTCGCGCTGATTTGTTCGCCACATTGGATCGTCCGAACTTGCAGCCGCTGCCCGCCGATCCCTATGTCTTTGCGCGCTGGAAACGGGCCCGTGTCGCCCCCGATTATCACATCGAGGTAGATCGCTGCTGGTATTCTGTGCCGTTCAACTTGATCCGGCAGGACGTGGACGCGCGGGTTACTCATGCCACGGTAGAAATCTTCCATCGTGGCAAACGCGTCGCTAGCCATCTGCGCGATCCCGGACGGCGTAGTCATGTCACGGCGGCCGAGCATATGCCGTCGGCGCACCGCCGCTATGCCGAATGGTCCGCGACGCGCATTCTGAACAGCGCCGCAAAGCTGGGGCCCTCCGTGGCTGCGTTTTGCGATATCGTAATGCAGGACAGGCCGCACCCCGAACAAGGCTTCCGAACCTGCCTGGGCGTGCTGTCGTTGGCCAAAAGCTTCGAGCCCCGGCGGATCGATGCCGCATGCCGCCGGGCCGTCGCCATCAAGGCCCGATCGGTCGCATCCATCCGCTCGATCCTGAAGACCGGTCTTGATCAGGCTTTCCTGGAACCAGACCCCGAAGAGCTGCCGCTGCAACACCGCAACATCCGCGGCCAGAACTATTACCACTGACAGAGGAGATTACTGTTGCTGTCCCATCCCACTTGCGACCGTCTGGAGGCTATCGGGCTTTCCGGTATGGCAAAGGCACTTCATGAACAGCGGCGCGTTGGCGCGACGTTTGAAAGCCTCAGCTTTGAAGAAAGGCTGGGATTGCTCGTCGATCGCGAAGCTGCAGAGCGTGACGCCAAGAAGCTGGCTACGCGGTTACGTTTTGCCGCCCTGCGCCACGCGGCCTGTGTTGAAGATATCGACATGCGCAGCCCTCGCGGCATTGATGTCGCGGTGATGGCGCATCTGATCGATGGCAGCTGGATCAACCGGCACGAAAATTTGCTGATCACAGGGCCAACAGGGTTGGGCAAAAGCTGGATCGCCTGCGCACTGGGCAACAAAGCTTGCCGTGATGGTCGCCGGGTTGTCTATCATCGCGTGCCCCGCCTGTTCCAGATGTTGGCCATAGCCAAAGGCGACGGACGACATGCCCGCGTTCTCAAAGCCATCGAACGTACGGAACTGCTCATCCTTGATGATTGGGGGCTCTCAGTCCTGACGGCAACAGAGCGACGCGATCTGCTGGAAATCCTCGACGATCGACAAGGTCGGGGCTCCACCATCGTCACCAGTCAGCTTCCGGTGGATCAATGGTTCGAGGTTATCGGCGATCCCACCCTGGCAGATGCGATCCTCGACCGCCTGGTCCACAACGCTCACCGCCTAACCCTGAGCGGCGACAGCATGCGAAAAAAGATGAGCACCATGAAATTGCTTGACCAAAGCCTTCAGCCCTGACTCAATAACACCCGTTGGCCAGCCTGCCCGAGGGCGCGAAATGGCTGCCCGCGATGCCGTGAAACGCGTGCCCGAGATCGCGCGAAATCACTGCCCAACTTCCGCGAAATGCGCACATCAAAATCTCGAGGGGCTACGCTCGGGTGGCGTGCGTAGTTAAAAACACTATCGTAATGCTCAATACAGGCCGAGCGAAACAGTCTTTCGGAGAAACCATCTGAACATGCAGCATCAAGAGCTGCGGCGCCCAGCAGGTCAACGTCAGCGGCAAATGCTGACACCCGGCTCTTGTCACCGTGAAGTATGAATGCGACGACATCAAGCGTCGATGCCCCAACGTCGATGAGGATATGGGCACCGTCTCTTGCAAACGGCTCATTGGCGTAGCCAGAGATAGCTGCGGTAAGCTCTGGCACGAGGTCAAAACCCGCCGGCAGATCGTGCGTTGAGGCCTGATAGCACTTTCGAACCTTGCTGTGGGTGAGGCAAGTTGCATGAGGCATCAACGCCCGCGCGGCGCTCACGATGTGCCTGAAATCGCGGTAGGTCTTGCTATCATCCTGGGCAGCGACAGGAATGCCGATGTTGATAGCCATGAAATTCCTGGCCGCGTTGCTCCCCAGCGGCAGGGTCTTCTCGTACCAGCCAAGGCAGTGAGCAAGCTGGAGCGCCAGGAAAGCTGCAGCAGCTTCGTTTCGCGTAACCTCCAAGCCCGGCAGAATGCGCTTGCCGCCGCCACCGGCCAGAATGCCTGCCTTGAAGCCTTCGAGTGCCACCTTGCCCTTGCCGGGCAGCAGGGAGAATTCCTCGGTGTCGGGCGAAAACCAGATCACGCTTTGCCACAAATAGGGATGGCCGTTCGATTGCAGCAAATTGGGTGCAGGTCGTGCGGCGGTTGGATTGTCGGCACGGTATGGCTGACGAACTGCGAGCTTGATTGAACTCGTCCCGAAATCGCAGCCTATGATGTACCCGGGGTGGTCAGGCTCCGGCTTTCCCCGAATGACCTCGGAGCCTAACGCGATGCACTCTTCGACGCCCGTCCGAACCCAGGGGAGAGCGCGCTGCGGCCGTGCTTCGATCGGAGGCGGCGCCTCATCAAACAACACCCGAATTCGCTCAAGGAGCTGTTTGGTCGTTGGCGGCGGCGGTGGTGGAAGTAGAGGGGCCACCGGGACAGCGGACCTAGTTGCGACTGTCTGCGGGACCGATTTTGGCTTGGCGACGATGAGATTGGGCAGGTGAGGTAGCCGCTCCCTGCTGTTAACTGCCTTTTTCCCACTGACCGCTTCAACCCTGGGCGGGGGCGAAGCGGCGGGCGGACTTTGCTTGGCGATGGGCGCAGAGGTCTCGGGTGTCCTGCGTTCTGCGAGGGGTCGCTTGGGTAGCAATCCGGCCTTGATTTGATGTGGGAGGGGTGCCGCCGTTTCGACCGGAACGACCTTGGATCGTCCGCGACCGGTCGGCTGAACTTCAAACTCCTGGCGCTTGGCCTTGATTGGCGCACTCGCAGCCTGCTCTTCGGCTTTCTTCACCATGGCCGCTTCAACATCCGCAAATCCATTTGAATGCGAAAGGTCAGGCTTTGCGGGAGGAGCTTGATGCCGGTGCTGAGCAGAGCCGGGCGTGCCTTTCAGCTTCTTGAAAGCCTCGGCCGCGTCGGCGAATGAGCCAAATGACTGACCTTTCTTTCCCATGCTCACCGCCCCCCAACTACTATGAGCGCAATGCCTGCGAGGATGGGCTCCTCGAACGTCAGTCGCCTTTCGCGCTCGGCGATCTCGTCCAATTTGACGTCCATTCGTGCGAGGAACTTGTTGAGCTTGCCTTGCTCAAGAAGAGCAATGCGCATGCGTCCATCGCCGCCAGTCAGCCGCAGATCCCGAATCCTGCTCTCGGCTTCGCGGCGCCTGCGCTCTTTGTGTTCGACAATCAGCGCGCGCTGCGTCTCGACGCGGTCATAGTGATCGGCGGCAGTCGCCTGCTGAAAGTCGTCCCACATGGCCTCGAGCGACGGCAGAAGCCTATCCGAGATCACCGCGCTGGCTGAATCGCGCTCGGCCGCATCGAGGCTATGCAAACGCGGCGCGGCGGCGAGCGCCTCCATTAGCAGGCGTTCTGCGTCGTCTTCGGCGACAATGCTTTGTGTCGACAGGTTCACGCCCAGAAAGCTCAAACGATCAATCGGCAAGAGCCCGTCAATCGACCAGCGCTGGACAGCTACAGCATAGGAGCCCGCCTTGAACTTCGATCCGGCAGGCTTTGGAATATGGAACGCAGTGGCCGGGCGCGGAGCCATCCCTGCCTGTCGATCATCAAGGATCCGCGCGCAAAACCTCGCCAACGGGTGGGTCATCGGCACTGCTTCTAGTGCACGATAGCGCAAGGGGTCGGGATTGCTCCCGAATATGACTTTGACCCCGCTCGCAGCGTCACGGCTGAAGCTCGTGGGATAGCGGCGGATGTGTTGCGAACGGTAGCGTTCGAAGTCGGCCTGGCCTCTCGGTGACAAGCGGATGTCGTAGGCGTTGATGTCGAGGTTCGCGATCGGCTCAATCCGTGTGCCGGGATAGCTGTGCGTCAAGACAGCCGACACATAGTCCCGCAGATCATCGCCGGTCAGGCGCTTGTAGGGAGCTTGAGCATCCTTGATCTTCTGAAGGATGCTGTCGCCATGGGCCACGAGACCGGGCGCTTCGCGTTCAAGTTCGTCGCTCTCGCGTTTACGCTGTTCGGCAGCCTGAGTGGCACGATCGAGCTCCGCAGCCCGCCGGTCGGGGCTGAGCTCCGGATCGGTGAGCACCAGTTCGATGTCCCGGATGATGTCGCCCAGGATCGGCTCGAAGTCGCCAAGGGCTTCACGAATGATGCCTAAGCGCTCGTAGAGCCGATTGTACACCTGCTCCTCGATTGTATCGGCGGCGATCAGATTGATGATCTCGATCGACGGGGACCGCTGGCCGATTCGATCAATACGACCGATGCGCTGCTCGACCTTCATCGGGTTCCAGGGGAGATCCCAGTTGAAAAGGATGCGGCAGAATTGAAGGTCGAGGCCTTCACCGCCGACCTCGGAAGTCAGCAGGATGGTCCCGCCGGGTGAATCGGCAAAGCGCGCGATCGTGGCCTGGCGATCATCCTTGATCCCGCCGTGCAGTTCCATCACGCCAAAACCAGCGGCTTGGAGGCGACGAGCGAGGTAGGAGATTGTCCGGCGGAAGCTGGAGAAGACGATGATGCGTTGATCACCGTCTGCCTCACGGACACGGCCGAGCCATTCGACCAATCGCGCAAATTTGGTGTCGGAGGCTTCAAGCTCCTTGAGGGTGGCGGGATCGTCGCAAATCTCGCCGAGCGCCTGGATCAGGGGGCCAGGAACTTTCGCTGGTGGGCGGTCATCCTCTTCCTCATCGAGATCGAGTGAGCCGCTGCGCTCGCCCCAATGGCGATAGGCTGAAGGCAAGCTCGAAGCGAGAAAGCGCTGGGTTTGGGCGAGCAGAAACCGCTCGTTGATG